>ERZ724512.675-NODE-675-length-15962-cov-5.540831_pt1 | contig 15962 bp, 14 predicted proteins | sample MGYA00376045_ERZ724512 | MGnify/ENA primary metagenome ERZ724512 (study PRJEB28724, sample SAMN07190883) | activated sludge metagenome | isolation source: activated sludge of sewage treatment plant in Hong Hong | place: Hong Kong | collected 2016-03-17 ... | reverse complement strand
CCAGTTTATGGAGAACGGTCTGTTGGGTGGCGAGTTGTCCCAACCGGCGTTGCTCGATTTCATGCCGCTGTTTCTGATCCGTGATGTCTTCGGAAATCCCGAGGAGATACCGAGGCACGCCGGTGTGGTCGTAGAGGGCGAGTTTCTTGGTATGCAGCCACCGCAGGCCGTGATCCTTGGTCTGGATCGGTTCGGCTGGAATGTCCAAAAGGGCTCCGCCCGTGAGCACATCCCGATCCCTTGCGGTAAAGAACTCCGCCTGTTCACGGGGGAAGAGATCGAAATCATTTTTCCCCAGGAGGGCTTCCCGTGGGAGGCCGATGAGTTGTTCGCCGGCTTTATTGAACTGGGCGAAGCGGAGCTCCTTGGCATCTTTCAGGAAGACCATGTGCGGAATGTGTTCCACGATGGACTCCAAGAGCTGGCGCGTGTGGGTCAGCGCGTCCTCCATCCCCTTCCGTTCGGTGACGTTTTCGCAGACGATCAGGATGTCGAACTGCCCGTTCGGGTTGCGCACGGCTCTGGAGGCTTCTCGTACCCATATCGGGCTCCCGCCTTTGCGGATTTTTCTGAATTCCCCGCGGAGGACATGTCCCGGTCGTCGAAGACAGTCTGCAAAATGTTGCTGGATGGTGGAACGATCGTCGGCGTGCACGATCAATGAAATCGGCTGGCCGACCAATTCGTCGGCGCTATATCCCAATTCCGTAGCGGCCGTCGCATTCACCGTGAGTAATCGGCCTTCTGCATCGACGGTCAGCAACATTTCGGGGCTGCTCTCAAACAGCGCCCGGTATCGGTCCTGGCTGAAGCGCAAGGCTTCCTCGGTTTCTTTTCGAGCCGAGATGTCGCGCATCACGGCTTGGAATCCGATGACCTCCTGGTCCCGAAGCAGCAGTTGGACGTTTTGCCCCACCCACAGCGTTTGATGCGTTTTCGTGAGCAGCGGGAATTCGTAATAGGTGCTGGGAGTTTTTCGAAGAAACTGGCGGATATAAAAGTGTTCTGTGCTGCGGCGGTAGTTCGGGTGCACCAGATCCAGCGCGCGATGACCGAGCATTTCGGTCTCGTGATAGCCCAGCAGGCGGATAACCGCGGGATTGATGAACGTAAACCGGCCGCTCCGGTCGGTTCGATAAATGATGTCCTGCGCATATTCCATGATGAAGCGGTAGTGCTCGCTGTGCACATTCAAGAGCAGCGCAGTCTGCTCTCCCTCTTCCAATTGCGACGAGAGCTGATCCACTAATTGTGCGTTGTGATATTTGAGCTGGAGCATCTCCCGAACGTTGTTGGAGGTTCGGTATGCCGTATAAACCATCAGCAGGGAAAACAGCAGCGTGCAGATGGCCATGGGCAGGGCTTGCTCATGGTTGAGGAAAAAGAACCGCAGAATCAGCGGGGCCAGGGTCGGAACGGCAAAGGACAGAAACGCATCGAATCGCGCCGCCAGCGTCGAGGACGCGCCCGCAGACACGCCTCCCAGCACAAAGGCCAGGAAGACCTGATGAGCCAGTGACGATTCGGGAAAGACGAGCAGGGCCGTAGCGCCCCAACCGAGTCCGGCCAGCAACGTTCCCGTCAGGAAGGCGCGGTCCCACAGGCGTATCGTCGAGGGCGTCGGCGATGTAGAGGCGAACGAACGAGCCAGTCCATACCGACCGATCGATAAGAGCAGATGATACGCCAGCCAGGCGAGCAACCGATCATGCGGCAGGACGTTCCAATTGACGAAGACCAACGCGACGGCGCATCCGAGGCCGGCAATGAGCGCCGCGGGCATGGCCTGATAGAGCAGGGCGACGCGCTGAAATGCCAGGCTGGTCTCTCTGACTGAATCGATCGGGTCGGACGATGAGGTTGAGGAGGGATGGTTGCCCGGAAACATCTGGGAGACGGCCATCGGGATCACTCCCGTTTACGAGAAGCATACATGCAAAACACTCCTGTATAGGCGCAGTCTACAAAATTGGCGGGAGGGATACAATTTTCCTGTAACATATGAATTACTACGTGGAGCGACCCGCGGTGCCAGCCCTGCCTCGATACATCTCTCCGCCGATGCGAGGGACGCCGGGCAAGGTAAAACGATCGAGCTGTTCCACGCGAAAACCGGCTTGCGTGATGAGGCGATCGATGCGTCGATTGAGATTGCAGCCGCAGGCCACCACCTGTTGCAGCGGGTTGAGTCGGTCCTGCCAGCGGGCGATCGCAGGGTCGTCGCTTCGGCCGTGTTCAAGGAACAGGAAGCAGCCGTCAGGTTTCAGGACTCGCCGGACTTCTCGCAAGGCCGCGCAGGGATCCGGAATCGTACATAAGGTGAAGGTGCTGACGGCGCAATCGAACAGACCCGAGGCATAGGGCAACACTTCTGCGCTCAGCTGGCGAAGGTGGACGGGAAAGGGCGCGTTCGCCACCCGCCGGGCGACGCGGTCAGGCAAAAGCGTCGCAGGCTCCACCGTATGCAAGTCCGTGATGGTCGACGGGTAGTGCGGCAGGTTCAGCCCTGTACCAAAGCCAATCTCCAGCACTGTTCCATGGGCTGGAGCAAGGACGAGGCGGCGTTCGGTCTGGAAGCGCTCTCCGCGGAGCACCCAATCCATGAGCCGGGGGAACATGTAGGTGGCGTAAATACTCAAGGGCATTCCTCGACGGGCGAATGGGCGCGGTTGGTGCCGCTCTTGCTGCCGTCTCGCCGTGTATTTGAGCAGGAGTGGCGCTGAGGATCAAGCGAAGCGGACGTGCCCATTCAGAGTCCCTTTCTCCGCTGCGTCCTTGTTGCCGCGTACCGCGTATGCTACAGTCGTCCGTTCTTCAGTCGAGCGCCAATCACCACGTCACCTATGATGTTCATACGATGAGCAAATCCTACGATCACCAAGCTGTTGAATCGAAGTGGCAGGCCTACTGGGAGACCCACCGCCCGTTTCGGGCCTCGGATGACCCTTCGAAGCCTAAGTTCTACTGCCTGGACATGTTTCCCTATCCGTCAGGGTCCGGGCTGCACGTCGGGCACTTAGAAGGGTATACCGCCACCGATATTGTATCCCGCTATAAACGCATGCGCGGCTTCAACGTGCTGCATCCCATGGGGTGGGATGCGTTCGGCTTGCCGGCCGAACAATATGCCGTGAAAACCGGTGTCCATCCTGCCATCACCACCGCCCAAAATATTGCGACCTTTAAGCGGCAGATGAAACGCGTGGGACTCTCCTACGATTGGGAACGCGAACTCAGCACGACCGATCAGGATTACTATCGTTGGACGCAGTGGATCTTCCTGAAACTGTTCGAGCGTGGCCTGGCCTATGTGGCGGAGGTTCCGGTCAATTGGTGTCCGGCGTTGTCGACGGTGTTGGCGAACGAAGAAATCGTCGATGGCAAAAGCGAGGTCGGCGGATTCGATGTCATCCGCAAGCCGATGCGGCAATGGGTGTTGAAGATCACCGCCTATGCGGAGCGGCTGCTCGAGGATTTGAGCCTGGTCGAATGGCCGACCAGCACGCTCGAGATGCAGAAGAACTGGATCGGCCGCTCGATCGGCGCCGAAGTTGATTTTGCCCTGGCCGACACGACAGGAAATCTGCGTGTCTTCACGACCCGGCCTGATACGCTGTTCGGTGCGACCTACATGGTGGTGGCGCCTGAACATCCCCTTGTCGATGTGGTGACGACTCCGTCGCAGCGGGCACAGGTGGCTGACTATCGCGACGCGGCCGCCCGCAAAAGCGATCTGCAACGTCAGGAATTGGATAAAGTCAAAACCGGCGTCTTCACGGGTGGCTATGCCATCAATCCCGTCAATCATGAACGCCTGCCGATCTGGATCGCCGACTATGTGCTGATGAGTTATGGCACCGGCGCGATCATGGCGGTGCCGGCTCATGATGAACGCGACTGGGCCTTTGCCACGCAATATCATCTGCCGATTCGCGAGGTGATTCAGGGCGGCCAGGTGGAACAGGCGGCATTCGTCGAGACGGAGCGAGGTCGCGTGATCAACTCGACCACGCCGGACGGGTCCTGCTCGCTCGACGGATTATTGCCTGTGGACGCCATTCCCAAAATGACGACGTGGCTCGAAACCCACGGCAAGGGCAAGAAAACCATCAATTACAAACTTCGGGATTGGCTCTTCGCCCGCCAGCGTTATTGGGGAGAACCGTTTCCTATCGTCTGGGTTGACGGCGAGCCCCGGCCATTGCCGGAGGAGCAGTTGCCGCTGCCCTTGCCTGAGACAAAGAATTTTAAGCCGTCCGGGAGCGGCGAAAGCCCGTTGGCCAATCTCGAGGAGTGGTTGACGACGACGGATCCTGTCTCCGGCCAAGCGGCGCGGCGCGAGACGAATACGATGCCGCAATGGGCGGGTTCCTGCTGGTATTACCTGCGGTTCATCGATCCGAAAAACACCCGGCAACTGGTCGATCCGGCGAAAGAGCAATATTGGATGCCGGTGGACCTCTATATCGGCGGCAGTGAACATGCCGTGCTGCATTTGCTGTACAGTCGGTTCTGGCACAAAGTGTTGTTCGATGCCGGTGTGGTGAGCACGCCGGAGCCGTTCAAAAAGTTGGTGCATCAAGGCATCGTACTCGGCGAAGACAATCAGAAGATGTCGAAGTCGCGCGGCAATGTGGTGAATCCTGATGAGATGATCGACCAGTTCGGAGCCGATGCCGTCCGCTTGTACGAAATGTTCATGGGACCCCTCGAGTCGATGAAGCCCTGGAGCACACGCGGGGTGGAAGGCATCACCCGCTTTCTTGACCGGGTCTGGCGGCTCATGATCGGCGAAGACGGCGCGTTGAGCGCTTCGGTGACGAATATCACACCGACCGCTGAGCAGCTGCGACTGCTTCACTACACGATTAAAAAAGTCACCGAAGATATTGACGCCTTGCGATTCAATACCGCCATTTCACAGATGATGGTGTTTACGAACGACATGACGAAATTGGATCAGCGGCCCCGCGCATTGTTGGAACCGTTCGTGTTGTTGCTGTTGCCCTTTGCGCCGCATCTCAGCGAGGAACTCTGGGAACGGCTCGGTCATCAACCGAGTGCCGGGCAACAAGCCTGGCCTCCGTTCGATCCGGCCTTGGTGGTCAGCGATCGACTCACGATTCCAATTCAGGTCAACGGCAAGCTGCGTGGAAAGCTCGAGGTGGATGCCGGGGCATCACGCGACCAGCTGGAGCCACTCGCCAAAAAAGAAGTCGCCGAATGGCTGCAGGGGAAAGAGCCGAAAAAGGTGATTTACGTCGAGAAGAAGTTGATCAATTTCGTGGTGTGATGCCATGCCTCGCTACCTGTTGTTGCTTGTCTTGGGTCTGTGCGCGGTGAACATCACCGCCTGCGGCTACCAGTTCCGGGTACAGGGCGCCGGTCCTACGATCGGTGGCGCGTCGGAACCAGCAGCAAAGCGGTCTCAGGCACCGAAACTGGCGATTCTTCCCATCTCCAATAGCACCTACGAGCCGAACTTCGAGATTAAGCTGGCCAACTATTTGCGCCGGGAGTTTTCTGCAGGGGCGGGGGCGGAAATTGTCGGCCCCTCCGCCGGGGCAGACTTGTATCTGTCCGGCCAGATCATGCAGATTTTACTGCCGACCTTGAGTTTCGATCAGACCACCACCTTTGAAAGCCGCGTCGAAATGCTGGTGAGTGTGCGGATCGAGGATGCCAAAACCAAGCGACTGGTGTGGTCGCAGGTTGCGAAGGGGACCGCGGAGTTTTTTCTCACGCAAGATCTGCAATTCAACCGCGTGCTGCAGAATCGGGCGTTGGAACAGGCGGGTCGATTCGTGGCAGAAGATCTTGCGTCTCGCTTTTTGCTGTTCCTGGATACTGGAGAGTTGGACAAAATGTTGAAGCGTCCCGTCAAAGCCGAGGCGGTTCCCGGTGGAAATTCACCACCTGAGGCTGCCCGTTGATGTTGGAAGGTGTCTGTAGGTGAGTACCTCCGTCATGAGTATGGAGCTGCCCCAGTCCCTCGCGCGTAGCGGGGTAATGCCGCTCTATGCCGTCGTCGGTGAGGAGGATTATCTTCGCGACTCCTCCGTCGCCGCGCTTCGCACGGCAGCCCTGGGCGCCGGCGCTGAGAGTGGATTCAATTACGATATTTTTCACGGCGACGACTCCTCCATCGCCGATGTCTTAGCCTGCGCGGCGGAGATTCCGGTATTCGCGGAGCGCCGCGTCGTGGTCTATAAGTCCGTGGAGAAGCTGCCGGCTCGGGAGGGCGAAAAGCTGCTGTCGTATCTGGCTTCGCCGAATGAGACTACAACGTTCATTGTGGTGGGGGCCAAGTTGGACGGTCGGCTCAAATGGACGCAGGCCTTAACGAAGCGGGCGGTGACGGTCAATTGCGCTCCCCTGCGGGATGCTCAGCTCTCGGCCTGGATTCGACAGGAAGCGGCCGCGTTGGGTGTGCGCATGCAGGAGGATGCGATCCAGTTGCTCAAGGAGGTCGGAGGTGAGTCCCTCTATGCAGTGAAGCGAGAGTTGGAGAAGCTTGCCGCCTATGTCCCGTCAGACCGGACCGTACAATCGTCCGATGTGGAGGCGCTCAGAGGGACCGAGCCCGGCGCATCGGTCTTCGATCTCATGAATGCTATTGGCGCACACGATCATGGGCGAGCCTTCAGAATTCTTGCGAGGAATGTCGAGAACGGGGAGGCCCCCCTCCGTATCCTTGGCGCCTTAGTCTGGCAATACCGGCGTCTTTGGAAGCTGAAGGAGCAACTCAAAGCCGGTGGGCGGGAAGGCGAGGCTGCGAGGACGTTTCGGATGGATCCTTCGCGAGTGCGGGGATTTTTAGCGCAATTCCCGGATGACCAGATGACCCAAGCGTTTGAGTGGTTCTTGGAGACGGATTCGAAGCTGAAGGGCGGAAGCGGAAGTACCCCGGTCCGTGTGATGGAAGATCTCTTGTTTCGACTGTGCGGGAAGCCGTCGAAACCGGCATCAGCAGCGCAGCGGGTGCAACCGGCGGTACCACCGGCCTCGCGCCCATCGGGATCGAGACCGGTGTCGAATGTCAGAACGGTTACGCGGAAGCGGTGATGGCGTTCACGCGCACAGCGAGCCGGGACACGCGGCGTGAGGCCGTGTTCGGTTTCAACACGCCTTTCGTGACCGCTTTGCTCAGAGCTGCCGTGGCGGCACGTAAGGTGGCCTTAGCTTCATCCGGCTTCTTCGCCGCGATCGCATCCTGAACCTTGCGGAGGATGCTGCGAACCGAGCTGATGGTCGCGCGGTTGCGCAAGCGGCGTTTTTCGGATTGGCGAGCACGTCGAATCGTGGATTTGTGGACAACAGGCATACGGATTCTCCTACGTTCAAAGCTTGAGCTTGTAACATAGGTGACGAAGATAGGTCAAGGATGCTGAAAGGATCAGCGGCTTCGGGGCCTCCTGGTCACCAGGGTGGAGTGATGATGACGCGAATTGATGCACGAGATCGGTTAATTGTCGCGCTGGATGTTCCTTCTGCGGCAGAGGCAGAGGCCTTGGTTGATCGTATGGGCGATCAGGTGCGGTTTGTGAAGGTGGGCCTGGAACTTTACACGGTGGCGGGTCCTGAAATTGTGCGGAGATTGGTAGACCGCGGCAAGCGCGTGTTTCTCGATCTCAAGTTCCTCGATATTGAGGAGACCGTTCGGCGCGCAACGGCTCGAGTTGCGGCCATGGGCGCGACATTTTTGACGATTCACGCGAACCGGAAGGCGTTGATCGCAGCAGTGCAGGGGCGTGGGCAGTCCGATCTCAAGTTGCTCGCGGTCACGGTGCTCACCAATTTTGACGGGAACGACCTGCGGGATATGGGTATTCAGCGGAGTGTTCGTGATTTAGTCACGGCTCGGGCCATGTTGGCGGCTGAAACCGGGTGCGATGGAGTCGTGGCTTCAGGAGAAGAGCCGGAAGCGATCCGTGCCAAGGTGGGACCGAATTTACTCATTGTCACCCCTGGTGTGAGGCCGGCCGGCAATGCTACTGATGATCACGCGCGGCCCACGACACCGACTCAAACCATTGCCGCCGGGGCAGACTATCTGGTGATCGGGCGTCCCATTCGTGACGCGCAAGATCCTCCCGCGGCGACAGCAGCCATCCTGAAGGAAATGCAAGCGGCGTTTGATCATCGGGGATAGCGGAGATCAGGTGACTTTTGAGGAGCAGGTCCGAAAAGATGTGCTCCAGCGATTGAGGCGATGAGGGCGGTTGCGACTGTTCTGCAGGGTTTGTTAAGATGCGCGCTCTCTGCTGACCTTGTACGGTGGGTGTAGCTCAGCTGGTTAGAGCGCCGGATTGTGGATCCGGAGGTCGCGGGTTCGAAACCCGTCACTCACCCCAACGTAGTCGAGGAGCAGGGTTCGAGTGGGGATACCATGCCTGCTGGCAATAAGCAGCTCGTACCGTCAGTCCCACATCGTCTTTCTGTGGCTGGTGTACGATTCCACGTGCGATCCTTTCGTCGCTTTCCCGTCCAATGCTCGGTGTATTATTCCTGTGATGCCTTCCAGGGAAGTGGTATCGCCTGGAACCTTTCCCTGAATGGGTGGCGCGTCGATGGGACACATCCGGTAGACCCTGGAACGGTCGTCACCCTCTGTATCTTTCTTCCCGGTCAGCATCCAACCGTGTTTGTCGACCGCGCGATTGTCCGTTGGTCCCGCGGCCAGGAATTCGGCGTTGAAGTGAACACGATCAAGGCTGATGAGCAGGCCCGCCTCGAACAGTTCGTGACGGCGTTAGTCTAGCCTATCCTATCCTCCTTCATGGTCTCGATCAGTGCGTGATCAATAGGTGTCCGCCTTGTCGGGAACGAAAATCTGCTTGGTCCTTTTCAGCGAATTGCGTAGACTGGTCCCTAGTCAAGGTTGATGCGCGCAGTGCTCATCCCTTTGCTCACACTATGGCCAAATTACCAACGACCCGATCCCATTCTCGCGTGCCTGTCAGCTGTTTCCTCTATTATCTGGGGGAGGGCCTGGTTGGAACCGGCAAAGTGTGCGATCTCTCCGTCAGGGGTTGGCGGATCGAAGGGGATAAACCCGTCACGGTTGGCATGAAATTGACGTTGCGCGTCTTTTTGCCCGATGAGCCGAAGGCGATTGATGTGGAAGGCGTCACCGTGAAGTGGGTGAAGGACCGTGCATTCGGGCTTGAAACCCTGAAGTTGAGTGCCGCGGCTGAAGCGCGTATTCACAAGTTTGTCGAAAGCGTGTTGAAATCAGCAGATTCCTCCCGCGTGGCATAGGTTAATCGAGTCGTTGCTTGTCGTCCGGCCTCACTTTCCAGCTTGAAAAAGAGATTCCGTAGCTTGCCCGCCTTGTCGCTCATCGCCGCACTCCACCGCACCCTCTGTTTCCGTTGATCCCCCACTTTCGGGGACTATCCCACAATCTGTTGTTTTTCATATTCTGCCGAGGCGTTTGGCTGGAGGAATGATGGAACAACAGAATCGTCCGCGGTTTATCGTCGAATGTACCGGCTCACGTTCCGAGGACGGGTTGCTGGTCTGGAACGGCCGGATGCTTGACCTGTCCATTCCGGGATGGTCGCGAACCGGACTCAAGGGACTGCAAGCCGGGGACCTCCTTCAATTGCATCTGCATATTCCGGGAGAGCCCAAGCCCCTGTCGGTACGGTTGGCTACGATACGGTGGGCGAGTGAGTCGCGGCTCGGAGTCGATCCCATACTCATGGATGCCGACGATCAGCTGCGATTGAGCGATTTCGTCAGTGCCCACACCACGGTGCCGTCGTTCAGTACGGATCGAAAGGAACAAATCGTCATTTCTGATGCCGGGTAAGCAGTTCCCTCACTCCCTGAACACTATTTCCCCCTCACTCCTCGATCGTGTCGAAATTCCGCTGAAGCCAGATTTTGAAAATGAGCGCTCCGATCATCGAAGGCGGCGTCGCTCTGCATCGATCAGGCTCTGATAGGCTCTGGTAGAGATGCCCTGGTGTCAGGTGCGAGGCCGAATTGCTTGACATCGTTGGGCAAGATGGTGTCTCTTAGCCAAGACACATTGTCACACACACCAGCCTTTCGCCGGTCCATTTCGGTCATGTCATAACAGTGTTGCTAGGGCGGAGGCGTGCGAGATTGACGTATGACTCCTGGCCCCCAGCTTCCTGACGCGACCCATACGACCCCGCTCACGCCTGAAACCGAGGCGCAAGTCGACCAATTCGCCCATACGGATATTTTGGTCGGTATTCCCAGCTTCAACAATGTGGAAACGATCGGCCATGTCGTCAAAGCGGTCAGCGCCGGCCTGGCCAAATATTTCCCCGAGGCCCGTGCCGTCCTGGTGAATTCGGATGGCGGCTCAACGGATGGCACGCAGCAGGTGGTGTCACAGGCCGTTGTCGACCTCAAGACTCTCTTTATCGGCGACCAGCAGAGTTCGCTTCATAAGATCATTACGCCCTATCACGGTATCCCCGGAAAAGGCAGCGCATTTCGCACGATTTTTGAGATTGCCCGTCGTTTGAAAGCCAAAGCCTGTGCCGTGGTGGATTCGGATTTGCGAAGCATCACGCCGGAATGGATCGAGCTCCTGGTGAGCCCGGTCTTTGAGCAGGGGTTCGACTACGTCGCGCCCTACTATCTCCGTCACAAATATGACGGCACCATCACGAACAGCATCGTCTATCCATTGACGCGCACCCTCTATGGGCATCGGATCAGGCAACCGATTGGCGGGGATTTCGGATTTTCAGGCCAATTGGCGCAGCATTACCTGGACAAGCACGTCTGGGAGTCGGAAGTCGCAAAGTTCGGCATCGACATCTGGATGACGACGGAAGCGATCGCCAGCGGGGCGAGGGTCTGCCAGAGTTTTCTCGGTGCCAAAATCCACAACCCCAAAGACCCGGCGGCTGATCTTTCGGCTATGCTCGTGCAGGTGCTCGGTGCAGTGTTCGCGCTGATGGAAGATCATTATGCAGTGTGGGGGAAAACAGATGGTTCGAACGCGGTGCCGTTGTTCGGGTTCCAGTACGAAGTCGGCGTTGAGCCGGTCAACGTCAACGTCGATCGCATGATCAGCACCTTTCGGCAAGGCCTCACTGATCTGGGTACGATTTGGGACCAGATTCTCGCTCCGGGAACCAGGCAGAGCCTGCGGCCACTTGGCACCTGTTCCTTACAGGATTTTCGGATTGCCGACAGTCTATGGGCGCGGGTGGTCTACGATGCAGCTGTCGCCTATCGGAATCGTGTCCTGCCCCTCGATCACGTGTTGAAAGCCTTTACACCCTTATATTTGGGCCGCACCGCCTCGTTTGTGTTGGATACTCAGGGGCTCACGTCGAGCGAGGCCGAGGGCCGCATTGAAGCGCTGTGCCAGGCGTTCGAAAAGGATAAGTCCTACTTGGTGGCGCGCTGGAACGAACCGCATGCCGGTTGAGAGTCATGAATCCATCCATCTGAAGGCAGGCTGCAGTCGAGGCCGGAGGAGGGAAGTATGAAGGAATTCTTCGAAAAGGGGCTCCTTGATCCTCTGGAGCTGATGGCGCGGCAGGTGCTCGCGGTGTTGCCGAGCCTGCTGGCCATGTCCATCATTTTCTTTGCGGGTTTAGTGGTCGCGTGGACGGCGAGCCAGGCGCTCGAGCGGCTGCTCCGCGTGGTCGGGTTGGATCGGTTGTTTGATCGACTGGGCGTGACCGGTGCTTTGTTGCGAGGCGGGGTCAAGACGGATCCGTCTCGGTTGGTGGGGCAAGCGGCCTATTGGTTGGTTATGATTTTTGCCACCGTGGCCGCGCTGGGCGCACTGAATCTCCAACCGATCAACGATTTCGCCAAGTCGTTTTTGGCCTATGTGCCGCATTTGGTCACGGCAGGGCTCATTTTGGTAGCGGGCTGGTTGTTGTCCAACTTTGTGTCGCAGGCGGTGCTGATCGCCGCGGTCAATGCGGGATTGCCTCCTGCTCGATTAGTGGCGACCTGCTCCCGGTGGGGGATTCAATTGCTAGCCGTGGCCATGGCGCTGGAGCAGCTCGGTATTGCGCAAAATATCGTGGTCGTCGGGTTTGGAATTACTCTGGGAGGGATCGTCATGGCCGGGGCGATTGCCTTCGGATTAGGCGCGAAAGACTTGGCCAAAGACTATCTCGAGCGCGGGCTGTCGGTTCGAACTCGAGATGGCGCACCGGATGACTTACGGCATCTCTAACGGCTGAGCGTTCTTGGCTGTTCACTGATAAAGGACATGGTATGACGAATAAGATTTCGGATATCGACGGCGAGGCCAAGGCGCGACGCTGGCTGGGTGGGGAAGCTGCGGTGCCGCGGTATCCCCACCGCCGCCCGAGCCGGTTTGTGTTCAATCGTTCGCTTCTCGGGCTTGTGGCCTGCGCCATCAGCGCGGGATTTGCAGGAGGGCTGGTGGTCGGCCTGTTGAGCCGCCGGACCAACACGTCTCAGCGCGGGCATTGATCCGTCACTCATGTCTCATGTGGGTTGGCTGGAGCGGGATGTCGTAGACTCGATCGTCAGAGAGTCGGGAGGAGATCAATCAGGCTGCGATTCCATCCAACGGGTCCGACTCCATCGGCATGGATGAGGCGGGGGAGCTGCACGTCCTGGTCGTAGGAGCCGTTAGGTTTTTGGATAAGAATAGGATAATCCACGCTTTCCAGCATGGGTAGATCGTTGAGGCTGTCTCCCAGGCCGACCGTCACGAGAGTCTGCCCCTTCTGTTGCTCGAGCCTCCTATACCATTCAATCAGTTGTCGGCTCGCCATTCCCTTATCGTTCGCGCCCATCAAGTGGTAGAACCGGCCTCCTCGCGTGCAGCCGAGACCGCGCCTGGTCGCCGCTGCAAGTAGATCCTGCCACGCTACGACGTCGCCATCCATCACGAAGGGCTCGTCATACTCCCGCTGCATGGCCAACTGTGCGTCTCCAGCCGACATTCCGGTTAACTGAACCACCTCCGCCAGGGTCAGATCCCCAAATCCCCGCAATCGACCACCGATTTCTTGACCAATCTCCTTTAGCGCCGCTCGAAGTGTCGCATAGGGAGCTCCGAGTTGGAAAACCTGGAAAGCTTCGCGCGAGAGTGCTCCCTCAAGGGGGAAGGGAAACGTGCCGTTGGGGACATAGATTGCCCCGCCGTTTTCGACGATGAAGGGATGGTGATTGCACAAAGAGCGGCGAAGTGTCTCCATTTCTGCACGGGTCTTGCTGGAGACCAGGATGAGCGTCGCCCCGCGATGTTCGATGGCTGCCAGGGCATCCGAAGCGTCTTTGTAGGAGTAGGTTGTGGGGTCCAGCAGACTCCCGTCCAGGTCAGAAAAGATGAGGATGCGCTGCATATCGGTCAAATTCTCCCTGCCGCAGTATACGGAAGTCTCCCCGCCGGTCAAACAGGGTGTCCAAGGTCGATCTCTCTCGTCTCTGTGTCAAAACCGGCACAGGAAAATCCCTAATCAAGATCGCACGAAAGAATGCCGAAAAGGTAAGGCACATGGCTCTGTCAGGTTCCCCATGGACCCGTCAGACCCGTAGCCGGTCCATACCATTCTCGGATGCGTGTAAAGTTATAGGGTTATACAGTGCGATCCGATAAAAAACCTCCCCTGAAGTCCGATAAAAAAGTTCTCCCCAAGGTCCAGAAGAAGGGCAGCCTCGGCTACAACAAAAAGTCCGCGCTGCTCGAGGACGCCATTACGCAAATGAACGCCGGCAAGTATGGCCGTGCGTCCTCCGCCCTCAAAGACCTGCTGGCGCTCGACCCCCTCAACGCTGAAGCCAGGCGCCTCTTCGCCACCCTCCATCTGCGGCTTGGAAGCCTCATGAGCGCCAGGACGGCGTTCGAATCCCTGGCCCGGGAGGCCATGGAGCGGCAGGATTATTGGCTGGCCGAGTCGCTGTTGCGGGAATACCTGACGGCAGGGCCGCGGTACGTGCCCTTCCTGGAAATGCTGGGACGCGTCTACGAGGAAAAAGGCGACGTCATGGCGGCAGTGGCCGAGTATGGCAAAGCGGTTGAAGTCTTGCTGGAGGATCCCGACACCGAGAAGCCGAACCACCCCAGCGAGCTTTTCGCACGGATTCGCTCGATCGCTCCCGGGAGTCCGGTCTCGTTCCGCCTTGCCGCCATGTTCGATACTGTTACGGGGCAAGTATTGCAGGCTACCCCTCAGCCTGCGGTTCCTACCCAGGAACACGAAGCACCTCAGGCTGACGCGGCGGAGGCTCCGGCCAGTGCTGTCGCACCCATGCCGTGGGAACAGATGGAGCCCCTGCAGGCTGATGTGCCTGTCGCTCAAGCCCCGTCCAGTCCATCGGACGTGCCGCCGACAGCGGAAGTCATCGAGCCGGCGCTGTCTGCGGCATTGCCAGTCGAGGCTGTGGCAGCGGTTGAGTCACAAAAGACCGAGATTGATCAAAGCCCCACGCTCGAATCATCAGAGGTGCGTACGACTCTGACGTCGGCGGATTCTGTTGCTCCTGCTGTGCCCGCAGTTGGCTCCTCCGACGAGCCGATGAAGGCCGCAGCTGAAAGCGAACCGCCTGCTATCGATCCGCTCCCCGCGTTGAGCGGCGAGGTGGAATCAGCGCCTCCCACGATTCCTGTGGAGCTTCCGCCGACGAACGTGGCGTTGGTCGAGGTCGGCGCCGATCCGATTGCGCATGCGCCTTCGAGCCCGGCACCGATGCCGTGGGACCAGGTTGAAGAGGTCGCCGTCGTCATTCCTCCCGCATCTCCGAGTCAGGAATCGACGGTTTCAGACGAAGTGGCTCCGATTGCCCTTGAATCTGAAGTCGGACCCGCGGTCACCGTTGAGGCAGTGCTTCCCTCCGTGGAACTGCCGGCAGAGACCGGCAGCCACACAACGCCTTCGACGCCTGCTCCTCTGTCTGGGAACCAGGTTGCAGAGGAGATCATCGCGATACCGCCGGCTACGAGTGAGGTATCGGCTGTGCCAGAGTCTGCGCAGATGCCGACCTCTGAAACTGAATGGTCATCGGCTCCTCCTAGTGATCCTGCTCCACGCGCAATCGAAGTGCTGTCGCAATCAGGCAGTCACCCGATCGTCTCCACACCGACGACTCCGGTGTCGATGCCCTGGGATCAGGTCGAAGAGCACCCCATTCTCATTCCTCCGGCGGCAGGGGCTTCCGCGCCCAGTGTGGAGGAGGTTGCGCCGGCAACATGTGAAGAGACGCCGTTGCCGCCAGTGATCGAGGCAGGAAAGTCCGATACAGAGCCTCCCGCACAGCAGGCAGAGGCGCAGACGGCAGCCCCCTCCGCCTCCAGTTCCTCGGAAATCACGTCATCCGGACTGTCCTGGGACGAAATTCTTGCAGCGGTTGCCGCGATGCAATCATCTCCTGCGTCGCCCCAGTCGCTTCCCAGCGCGGAACCGACGCCGGCAGCAGAGCCCACTGTGATGGAAGAGCCGGCTGCTGCAGTCACGGCGCCCTCGGATGCTGTGGAGATGACGGCGGTCGCTCCAGACGCGCCCTCGTCCGAACCCTCTTTGGATCTCGGCAGCGCTTCATCGACGTTGTCGGCGCCCATGCCCTGGGAACAGGTCGAAGTCGAAGATGTCGCTATTCCCCGCCAAGAGCCGGAACCGGAATTTGGTTCGGCCACCATCGCAGTCGAAGAAACCGGGAACTCTAGTGGAATGGCATTGGATTCCACCCTCGTTGTGCCTGCGGTGCCGGAGCCAGTGGCGCAAGTGGAGTCGCCCACTGTCGCCGCTGAAACCTCAACGGGCAGTATCGAAGAATCGGGGCGGGGGTTCCGCCTGCTCTCCTCGGACGGGCATGAGCCGTACGATACTCCGCTCCATCAGTCGGCGGAGTCACCTGAGGCGACTGTTGCGGAGAAGTCCCCCACGCCGTCCGATCCTGAGCCGACGGTAGAACTTGCGAATGAAGAATCCGCCGCCATTCCCTTGCGTCTGGTCGAACGCGAAAGCCTACCCTCG
>ERZ724512.671-NODE-671-length-16018-cov-7.798409_pt1 | contig 16018 bp, 17 predicted proteins | sample MGYA00376045_ERZ724512 | MGnify/ENA primary metagenome ERZ724512 (study PRJEB28724, sample SAMN07190883) | activated sludge metagenome | isolation source: activated sludge of sewage treatment plant in Hong Hong | place: Hong Kong | collected 2016-03-17 ... | reverse complement strand
ACGCGGGCCACGCCCGGCCCGACGGCGGCGACGACGCCCGCGCCCTCATGACCGGGGACGACGGGCGTGGCGTGGCGCGTCGCCCCGGTCATCAGGTGCCAATCACTGTGGCAGACGCCGGCCGCGGCGACGCGCACTAGCACCTCGCCCGCGCGGGGCGGGGCCAGGTCGAGCGTCTCCACGGCAAACGGGACGCCCGGCTCATAGAAGACGGCCGCTTTAACTTTCATTCGGTGCGCTAAACCGGCCAGGCCCACCCGGGCTTGCCGGGCCGCTTACTCTTTCGACAGGATGTGCAACTTGGCGTGCGGGATGGTCTCGTACGCCCCCAGGTGGAACTTGATGGTGAAGCCGTAGCCCAGCGCCGGATAGTCGGCCACGCGCGCCCTGGTCTCGTCGATGGCGTAGTCGATCAGCTCCAGGAAGCGCTCGCGGTTGGCGCGCTCCATCATCTCGGTCGTCTGTCCGGCCTCATAGGGCACGGCGATCCAGTGGACGGCCGCCTCCGGCTCGACGCTGGCGATGATGGCGAACTGCCTGTCGTCGTCGCGGGCGATGACGGTTCCCGGCTCGTCGCCGCGCAGGATGGCGGCAAATGGACTGTCATGGCTGCTCATGTTGACCTCCCTGACCCACTCGTTGGGCGCGCCTTGCGGCGCGCGATGCTTGTTCTTGTCGCCCCGGGCCTCACGCGCCGGCGACGACCGGCTCGTCGTCGATGGCGTAGGCGTAGGGCATGGCCTCGGTGTTGCGCGCCCAGCCGACCTGGCCGCGGGCGTCGATGGCGATCAGGCCGCCGTCGCCGCCGGTGCGTTCTTCCAGCAGGCGAATGGCCGCCGCGCAGGCCGCCGCCGCCGACAGCCCCGCGCCGACCAGGTCGCAGACGCGCTTGCTGATGACGACGCGCATGAGCGCCTCGCCGTAGCCGGTGGCGCTGACGCCGGCCGTCCAGTTGTCGGCATACGCGCCGCTGCCGACCAGCGGACTGTCGCCGACGCGGCCGGGGCGCTTGTTGGCCGTGCCGCCGGTGGAGGTGGCCGCGGCCACGTTGCCAGCGCTGTCGATGGCCACGGCCCCGACGGTGTCGCCCAGTGGGCCGGAGTCGGAGCCGGCAACCGGCTCGGCCTCGACCAGCAGTTCGCTCACCTCGCAGCGCGGGAAGCCGATGCTGTCGGCGAAGGCATCCGCGCCGGCGGCGACGAGGAAGTTGTGGCCGCTGTCCTCCATCACCCGGCGGGCCAGGGCGACGGGGTGGCGCACACGCTGAATGGCGGCGATGGCCCCCATGCCCAGGTCGCGGCCGTCCATGATGAGCGCGTCCATCTCGACGAAGCCCTCGGCGTTGGGGTAGCTGCCCCGCCCGGCGTCGAGCACGGGGCAATCCTCCAGGATCATCACCGCGGCCTCGACCGCATCCAACGCCGCCCCACCGCGCTGGAGGATGTCGCGGCCGGCAGCGGCGGCGGCTTCACAGGCGCGGCGCGCTTCCTCCAGCCGGCCGGCCGACCGTGACCAGGCCCCCGCGCCGCCATGTACAATGATCGCAATCGTCATACGCGCTTCTCCATGTACGCCTATTAAACACGCTTTGTGCAATTTGTCGAAAGGAGGCCGCGGCGATTCTGGCAGATTTTTCTTCGGCGCGGGCGTTCCCCTGGGGGCACGCCCGCGCCAGTGGCGTTCATTTTGGCTTGACACCGCGCCCACAGAAGCTATAATCCGGGTTCGATGTTCCTCAGTAGCTCAATGGCAGAGCGTGCGGCTGTTAACCGCAATGTTGTTGGTTCGAGTCCAACCTGAGGAGCTGGTTCAAAAAACGGCAGGCGACAGGTCTGCCGTTTTTTATTTGGCGGCCGCCCGAACGACCGCCGAGGAGCGCAGAGAACATGAAAGCCTATAGACCCGTGGCCCTCATCATCCTCGATGGCTGGGGCATCCGCGAAATGGAGCACGGCAATGCCGTCGTGCAGGCCAACAAGCCCAATTACGAGCGTTGGACGCGTGAGTTGGAACGTTCGGTCGTCGATGCCTCGGGCGAAGCCGTGGGCCTGCCCGACGGACAGATGGGCAACTCCGAAGTTGGTCACCTGAACCTGGGGGCGGGTCGCATCATCTACCAGGACCTGACGCGCATCAACCTGGCCATTGACCGGGGCGCGTTTGCCGAGAACGAAATCTTGCTGGCCGCGCTGGAAGGCGTCAAGAACCGCCGCGGCAAGCTGCACCTCATCGGCCTCTTCGGCGAGGGCGGCGTGCATAGCCACAGCAAGCACCTCTACGCGCTCTTGCAGATGGCCGAGCGCAATGGCATCGAGCCGATCATCCACGTCATCACCGACGGCCGCGACACCCCGCCGGAGAGCGGCCTCGGCTACGCCCTGACGCTGGAAGCGTACCTCTCCAAGCACCCCGGCATTGTCGCTTCGGTCTGCGGGCGCTACTACACCATGGATCGCGACAAGCGCTGGGCGCGGACGGAACTGGGCTACCGCGTCATGGCCCTGCACGAGGGCTACCGGGGCGAGGCGGGCGGCGCGCCGCGCACGGCGCCGTCGCTCAGCACGGCCCTGCGCGAGTCCTATGCCGCCGGCGTGACCGACGAGTTCGTCCTGCCGGTGGCCATCGACGTCGGCGCGCGCAACGTCCTCATCGAGCCGGGCGACGCGGTCATCTTCTACAACTTCCGCGCCGACCGCATGCGCCAGATCGTCACCACGTTCACCGCGCCGGACTTCGTGGGCTTCGAGCGCAATTTCATCCCTGATCTCGATGTGCTGACGATGACTGCCTACGAGGCCAATCTGCCGGTGAAGATCATCTTCCCTGAAGTGGAGATCACCAACCCGCTGGCCGAGGTGTTGAGCAAGCAGGGCTGTCGCCAGTTCCATGCCGCCGAGACGGAGAAGTACGCCCACGTGACCTACTTCTTCAATGGCGGCTGCGAGACCCCTTTCGAGGGCGAGGAGCGCTATCTGGAGCCGTCGCCCAAGGTGGCCACGTATGATCTCCAGCCGGAGATGAGCGCCCGGTCGCTGGTGGACAAGGTCATCGAGCGCGTGCGCGACCACGACGACGATTTCATCCTGGTCAACTTCGCTAACCCCGACATGGTTGGCCACACCGGCGTCCTGTCGGCGGCCATCAAGGCTGTGGAGACGGTGGACGAGTGTGCCGGCCGGTTGGTGGCGGCCATCAACGCCAAGGGCGGTGTGGCCATTGTCACCGCCGACCACGGCAACTGCGAGCGGATGGTCAACGAGGTCACCGGCGAGCCGCATACTTACCACACGACACAGCCGGTGGCTCTGTTCGTCATCGGCGACCAGTACTACGACTTGCGCCCGCGCGGCATCCTGGCCGATGTCTCGCCGACTATCCTGCACCTGATGGGCATCCAGCCGCCGCCGGAGATGACCGGCCGGAGCCTGATCAGCGAATGAGCGGCGACGCCGCACCGTCAGCCAACGGCCGCGCCCTGCGCGCCTACGTGGACAGCGCCCGGGCCGCGCTGGCCGGCGTGACAGCCATCGACTACCACCAGCGACCCTTGCCCGCGCCGCTGGACGAGCAGCTGCTGGCCATCGTTGGCGTGTTCGCGGCGCTGCCCGCGGCCGACCGCGACCGCTTCATGGCCGCGCTGACCGACGCGGAGCGGGCGCTGTTCGGCCTGTTCGGCCATCGCGCGGCGACACTGGCCGTGCGGCGCGAGGAGCCGGAGTGGCTGCGGCTGGGGCTGCTGGGCAGCGTCATCGCCAACTACGCCATTCCGGCCCGGCGCGACGTGGATGTGTCGCTGGCCGTCTTCCACCATTGCGCCCGCAAGCTGGGGCTGTCGCCGGTGGAGGTCTTCGACGAGGCCGCCGCCTACGCCTCTGAGGAGATGGCCGCGCGCCTGCGCGCCTTCGGCCGGCGCGACGACGTGGTGCTGAAGCACTTCGGCTGGCGGGAAATCCGCGGCGAAGAGGGTGTGCGCTACAAGTTCGAGTGGCGATGAACGCGGTTGAGGCTCACGTGGAAGCGGCCGGCCACATTGGTTGCCCCGCCCGACCCTGCTTGATAGAATATGCCCATAACTGAATAGGCAAACCCGTCTCAGGTCGCCCCAGCCCCGGAAGGCAGGGCGTAATCGCGAAACTGGTGCGTCTTGCCCGCGCAAGACAAGGCCAGTGCTGTACCCGCAACTGTGATTCAACCGGCAACCCGCCGGTCGATAAGCCAGGTCGACATCCTGAGATGAGTTTCTGCCCTCGTGGATAAGGGTTGGGAACTTCGTGGAGACTGGTTATCTAGTATAACCTCGACTCGATGCCCGCGCATCGAGTTTTTTGTTCCCAGCGTCTCGTCCTGTGACCAACTGAAGCAACCGGCGACCGCGCGCCCGCGAACGGCGGTTCGTGGCCGGCCGGAACAAGGAAGGAGATGACGATGATGACACGACGAGTGGGATACGGTGTTCTGCTGCTGTTGGCCTTGCTGGCGGTTGTCGGCTGTTCCACGATCAGAGAGGAGGCGCCGCCGAGCGGGCCGGGGGATGCGGCCGCCGCCAGGGCTGCGGAGTGGCTGGTGGCCAACCATCAGAACGACGATGGCGGGTTCACCAGCTTTAGCGCCGGCGCGAACGTAGCCCCGTCAGACCCGGCGGGCACACTCGACGCGCTGCTGGCCATGGCTGCCGCCAGGGTTGACACCGAACCGGCGCTGGCCTACCTACGGGCCAACGGCCCGGCTCTGGAGGCCACGGCCGGCGAGGGCGGCGGCCAACTGGGCAAGCTGGTGCTGGCGCTGGATGCGGCCGGGGCCGATCCGCGCGACTTCGCCGGCGTCAACTACGTCGCCGCGCTGGCGGGGATGGTAGATGCGTCGGGTTCGTTCGGCGCGGCCGACGCCTTCAATCACTCGCTGGCTGTCCTGGGCCTGGCCGCGGCGGGAGAGACAATCCCCACAGAGTCCGCGGCCTGGTTGGAGAGCTTGCAGGCCGCCGACGGCTCCTGGGACGACGGTTTTGGCACAACCGGGAACGCCGACGCGACCGCGATGGCCATCATGGCCCTGCTGGCCGCGGGGCGCTCGGCCGATGACGTCTCCGTCGCCGCGGCGGCCGGCTTCCTGGCCGGGGCGCAGGTGGACGGGGGCGGCTGGGCTTATGGCGCGGGCCTGCCGGCCAGCGCCAGCAGCACGGCGCTGGTCATTCAGGCGATTGTCGCCCTCGGCGAAGACCCGGCGGCCACCGCTACGCGCTGGGCCAGGGACGGCCAATCGCCGCTGGACGCGCTGTTGCGCTTCCAGAGCGAAAGCGGGGCCTTCCAGACCGACCTTGGCAGTGGCCCGGTCGATGACTACTACACGACCGTACTGGCCATCCCCGCGGCTGCCGGCCGGGCATGGCCGCTGGCTGGCGGCGCGGAGTAGGCGCATGGTCACGGCGATGGGTATCATCCACTGGCTGCTCGTGCCGCTACTGGCCGGCCTCTTCGCGCCGCCGGCGCAGGATGGCAATCGCGTTGGCATCGTCGTCGACTTCGGCGAGGAGACGACAACGGCCTGTGTGGCTTTCGCGGAGCCGGAGATCAGCGGCTACGAGGCGCTCGTGCGTTCCGGCCTGGCGCTGGAGGTTAATCAGCAGGCGGGCGGCGCGGCCGTCTGCCGCATCGAGGCGACCGGTTGCGCTGCCGATGACTGCTTCTGCGCCTGCCAGGGCGCGGACTGCGTTTACTGGTCCTACTGGCATCAGGTGGATGGGGCGTGGCAGTACGCTGCCATCGGCGCGAGCCAGTCTCGCGTCGGCAACGGCGACGTGGACGGCTGGGTCTGGGGGCCGGGGTCAGTGACGGAAGCGCCGCCGCCGCCCGACGTGGGTTTCGACGACATTTGCGACGGGGGCGGCGCGACGGGGGCGACGGCCGTGGCCGCGCTCAGCACGCCCGCGCCGGGTGGTACTGCTGTGGTCGAGGCGGTCGGGACACCGGTCATGTCCGCGCCCGCCGGGCCGAGCGTGTGGGCCTATGGCGGCTTTGTCGTCTTGCTGCTGTTGCTGGGCGGGCTGCTGTGGCTGGCGCGCCGCCGGGCGGGCCGGGGCAGGGCATAGCCGTGGCCCGTCGTCTTGCCACCGCGGCGCTCTTCCTGCTGGCGCTGGCCATCGGCGCGGTGGCTTTCCTGTACCCGTTCCTGCGTGGCGTGGCGGCGAGCGAGGGCGCGGGGGCCGTGCCGCTGCTGTCGGCCGTGCTGGTGACGCTGTGCCTGGCTGTCCTGTTGGTCGAGCTACAGGGGCAGGCGGCCGGCGCGAAGACAGTGGCCATGCTCGGCATCCTCGTGGCGGCGACATCGACGCTGCGGTTCATCGAGGTGGCCATCCCCGGGCCGGGCGGCTTCTCGCCCATCTTCGCGCCCATCATCCTCGGCGCGTACGTCTTCGGGCCGCGCTTCGGCTTCTTGCTGGGGGCGATGACGATGCTGGTCTCCGGCATCATCACTGCCGGCGTGGGGCCGTGGCTGCCCTATCAGATGTTCACCGCCGGCTGGGTGGGCGTCACCGCCGGCTGGCTGCCCCATCTGCGCCGGCCGCGGGCGGAGGTGGCCATGCTGGCGCTGCTGGGCCTGCTGTGGGGCTTTGCCTATGGGGCCATCATGAGCTTCTACACCTGGCCCTTCCTGGTTGGCAACGCCCAGACCACCTGGTCGCCGGGCGCGGGCGTGGCCGACGCGCTGCGGCGCTACGTCGCCTTCTACCTGACGACCTCGTTGCTGTGGGATTCGGTCGGCGCGGTGGGCAATGTCGTCTTGCTGGCGGCGCTTGGCGCGCCGACGTTGCGCGCCCTGGGCCGCTTCCGCGACCGGCTGCTGTTCGCGGTGCGGCCGTCATGAGGACGTTCCGGGCGCAGGCGTGGGGCGTCTGGCTGCTGGCCGGCGGCGCGCTGGTGTTGGCCACGCGCAATCCGCTCTATTTGCTCTTGCTGTTGGTCATCTCTCGCGTCGTGCAGGCCAGTTGCGCCAGCCGGGCGACCGGGCCGCGGCTGCGCTACGGCCGCATTGCCGCGTTCATCCTCCTTTTCTCGACGCTCTTTAACCTGCTCACGGCCCACGTCGGCGAGACGGTGTTGCTGACGCTGCCGGCGGGCTGGTGGCTCATCGGCGGGCCGATCACGCTGGAGGCGGCCGTCTATGGCTTCGTCACCGGCCTGGGCCTGGTCACGTTGCTGTCGTTCTTCGTGGCCTTCAACGCCGTCGTGCCGACCGGGGAGTTGATCGGCCTGGTGCCGGCGGCGCTCTATGAACTGGGGTTGGTACTACTACTGGCCATCACCTACGTGCCGGAGACGGGCCGGCAGCTGCAACGCATCCGTGAGGCGCAGGCCATCCGCGGCCACCGCGTGCGCGGCCTGCGCGACTGGCGGCCGATCGTCATCCCGTTGCTGGTTGGCGGCCTGGAGCGGGCCATGAACCTGGCCGAAACGATGGTCGCCCGCGGCTTCGGCGCGGTGGCCCCCGTGGCCACGCCCTGGCGCGTGCGGTTGGGGCTGCTGGCCGGGCTGGCGCTGACGCTGGCGGGGGCGTTGCGGCTGGCCTGGTCGGGGGTGGACGGCTGGGCGCTGATCGGCGCGGGCGCGGTGGCCATCGGCCTGGCCTATCGCGCCCTCAGCCGAGGCGTCAGGCGCACGCGCTACCGCCCGCGCCCCTGGACGAAGGCCGATACGACCGTTGTCGCCGGGGCGCTGCTGCCGCTCCTTCTGCTGCTGCCGCTGCCGGCGCTGGCCGGGGCGGGGCTGGCCTACGAACCGTATCCGCGTCTGTCACTGCCGGCGTTTGCGCCCTGGGCGGGGCTTCTGTTGCTGGGGTTGGCCGCGCCGGCGGTCTGGCAGGCGACGCCCACGCGGGAGGCGGCATGATCGCCCTGCATCGCCTGACCTACCATTACCCCCAGCGGGCGGCCGCCGCGCTGCGCGACATCACCTGGGATGTGGCCGATGGCGAGTTCGTGCTCGTGGCCGGCGCGTCCGGCTCGGGCAAGTCGACGCTGTTGCGCTGCCTCAACGGCCTCGTGCCCCACTTCAGCGGCGGCGTGCTGGCCGGACGGGTGGAAGTGGCCGGCATTGATGTCGTCGCCGCCGGGCCGCGCGTCATGAGCCGTCACGTTGGCTTCGTCGCCCAGGACCCGGAGGCCCAGGCCGTGCTCGACCGCGTGGAGGGGGAGATCGCCTTTGCCCTGGAGAATGCCGCCGTGCCGCCGGCGGAGATGCGCCTGCGCGTCGAGCAGGCGCTCGACCTGGTGGAGCTGACGCCGCTGCGCGACCGGCCGCTGGGCACGCTATCGGGCGGCGAGCGGCAGCGCCTGGCCATTGCCGCGGCGCTGGCCCTGCAACCGCGCGTGCTGGTGCTGGACGAGCCGACGAGCCAGCTTGACCCACAGTCGGCCGAGGAAGTGCTGCGGGCGCTGGTGCGACTGAACGAAGACCTGGGGCTGACCATTGTCCTGGCCGAGCACCGGCTGGAGCGTATCGCCCGCTACGCCGACCGGCTGACGTTTCTTGAGGACGGGCGTGTAGTCCATGATGGCCCGGTGCGGGCAACGCTGCCGCTCATTCCCGGCGCGCCGCCGGTGGTGGCTTTGGGGCGGGCGCTGGGCTGGCAGCCTGTGCCGCTGACGGTCAAGGAGGCCAGGCCGCTGGCGGAGGCGCTGCCGGCCGTGATTCTCGCCGCGCCGGAGGCCGCGCCCGCGCCCGAACGGCCCGCCGCGCCGCGTCTTCAGGTCGAAGGGTTGCGATTTTCGTATAATGGACAGGAGACGTTGCGCGGCATCGACCTCAGCGTGGCCCCGGGCGAGGCGGTGGCGTTGCTGGGGCGCAACGGCGCGGGCAAGTCGACGCTGCTGAAGTGCGTCGTTGGCCTGCTGCGCGGCCAGGCGGGCGAGGTGCGCGTCAACGGGCGCTCGACGCGCGGCCGGCACGTGGCCGACATCTGCCGCGAGGTCGGCTACCTGCCCCAGAACGCCGACGACCTGTTGTTCGCCGATACGGTGGCCGACGAGATGCGCATCACCCTGCATAACCACGGCCAGACGGCGTCGGCGGCCGAGCGCGCGGCGTGGCTGGCGCGGCTGGGGCTGACTGAGCTGGCCGGAGCTTACCCGCGCGACCTGTCGGCCGGGCAGCGGCAGCGGGTGGCGCTGGGAGCGGTGACGGCGACGCAGCCGCGGCTGTTGCTGCTCGACGAGCCGACGCGCGGCCTCGACCGGGCGGCCAAGACGGCCCTGGCGGCGTTGTGGCGTGGCTGGCTGGCCGAAGGGGCGGCGATCCTGTTGGTGACGCACGATGTCGAACTGGCCGCCGCTTTCGCCAAGCGGACGGTCATGTTGAGCCGGGGCGAGGTCATCGCCGCCGGGCCGACGCGCGAGGTGCTGGCCGGCGCGCCCCACTTCGCGCCACAGATGGCGCGCCTGTTTCCCGGCCGCGGCTGGCTGACAGTCGAGGATGCCCTGCGCGGGCTGGGCCGGCCGGCCAACGCAGCGAACGGATAGGAGAAATGTGATGCCACGATTGACGAAGATCTATACCCGTGGCGGCGACGCCGGGCAGACAAGCCTCGGCGGGGGGCAGCGTGTGGATAAGGACTCATGGCGCGTGGCCGCCTATGGCACGGTGGACGAGTTGAATTCGCATCTGGGCGTGGCCCTGGCCGCCGGATTGACGCCGCGGCTGGCCGGCGTCGTGGCCGAGATACAGAACGAACTGTTCCACCTCGGCTCTGACCTGAGCTTCCTGGAGGCCGACAAGGCCAACCTGCCGCTGCCGCAGATCGAGCCGCGCCACGTCGCCCGGCTGGAGGCGCTTATCGACGAATTGACGGCGGTCGTCGGGCCGCTGCAGAACTTCATCCTGCCCGGCGGCGCGCCGACCGCGGCCTATCTGCACGTGGCCCGGACCGTCTGCCGCCGCGCCGAGCGGGACGTGATCGCCGTGGCCCGCGAAGAGAGCATCGGGGCGCAGGTCGTCCCCTACTTGAACCGGCTGTCGGACGCGCTCTTCGTCATGGCCCGCTACGAGAATCACGCGCGGGGCATTGCTGAACCTCTCTGGGACAGCCGGGCATAGGGGCAAATCAGCTGTCCTCCGGCTTGGCCGGAAATGGGCGATCGGACTACAATGCAGCCTCAACCGGCGTCATCGCTCGCGCGTGACGACGATTTTTCAGCGGAGAGGGAATCATTATGTTGCAGAACCTGGCCGTCGCGGCCGTCGTTGTGGTCATCTTGTGGGTCATCATCCTGGGGCTGTACCTCATGATCACCCGCCGTCAGCCCGACGTCGCCGCGCAGATGAAAGCTTTGGAAGAGCGGCTGGAGCGCGCCGAGCGCGAGGCCGAACAGCGCTAGGCCGGCTCCATGCCCACGACACTCCGGCGCTCCCTTGTAACCCTCGTGATCCTGTTGGTCATGTTGCCGCTCATGGCCTGCCTGGGCACGGCCGAGACCGAACCCGATGCCTGTGACGGCCCTGACTTCCTGTTCGCCGATGACTTCAACGGCGAACTCAACTGCGGCTGGGCCACTTACGATCGCGGCGGCGGCACGGCGACCATCGATAACTCGGCCATGCAACTGACCGTCGGCCAACCGGGCCAACTGTGGTGGACCAACCCCGGTAAGACGTTTGACGATGTGGTCATCACCGCCGAGGCGCGGCAGGTCGATGGCCCCAACGACAACGCCTATGGCCTCATCTGCCGCTACCAGGACGAGGAGAACTTCTACGTCTTTCTCGTCAGTGGCGACGGTTACTATGCCATCGGCAAATACCAGAGCGGCAGCGACACCGTCACCTACCTGACGCCCAACGCGCAGTTCCAACCCTCCGACGCGATCAACGTCGGCGTGGCCTCCAACGAACTGCGTGTCAGTTGTATCGGCAGTGAACTGAGCCTGGAGGTCAACGGCATTCCGCTCATCACCGTGAGCGATCCCACCTTTGTCAACGGCGACATCGGGCTGGCGGCCAGCACGTTGCAGCCGGGCACGGCCATCATTGAGTTCGATAATGTCCGCGTCACGCAACCTTAGCGGCCTGGTCGTGGCCATCGGGCTTCTGCTGCTGGCGGCGTGCGGCGGCCGGTCACTGGTCCCGGGCAGCGCCGCGCCGGGCCAGGGGAACAACGCCGCCGCGCCGACCGGGCCGTTGCTGGAGGAGTTCATCCCCGGCCAGACGGGCAACTGGCTTCTGGAAGGGGACGAGGCGTCGTCCACGGCCGTGGTCAGCGAGCAACTGGTCATCACCGTCGACGCGCCCAACACCATGCAGTACGCCACCTACACTGACCGCGCCTTCGACAACTTCGTGCTGGAGGTCGATGCCTGGCAGCGTTCCGGCGCGCCGGAGAGCAGCTACGGCGTTCTCTTCCGCGTCACCGAGGACGGCCAGTTCTACCGCTTCGACATCACCGGCGATGGGCTGTACATGGTCGAGCGGCGCGCGGCCGACGGGACGTGGGCGCGCCTGGTGCGCGAATGGACGCCGACCGCGGCCATCAATCAGGGCCTCAACGTCGCCAACCGGCTGAAGATCATCGCCAACGGGCCTGATCTGTCCTTTTACGTCAACGGCATTTTGCTGACTCAGGTCAGCGACGCCAACCTGACCAGCGGCGCTATCGCCCTCGACGCCGGTTCGTTTGCCGGCAAGGGGCTACAAGTGGCGTTCGACAACGTCAGCGTGACGCCCGGTTCGGGCTAGGCGAGAGGGCAGGATGGACATCCGGCGTCAGGTAGCCGCGGCGGCCGGCTCCCCGGTCATCGACATTGCGCCGCTGGGCGGCGGCTGCGTCAGCGTCGTCTACGAGGCGCGCCTGGGCGACGGCCGGCGCATCGTAGCCAAGGCGGACGAAAGCGGCAGCGACACGCTGGCCACCGAGGCGTTCATGCTGCGCTATCTGGCCGAGCGGACGGCGCTGCCCGTGCCCGCCGTAGTGGCCGTGGACGGCGGCGTGCTGCTGATGGAGTACGTTGAGGGGGACAGCCGCTTCGACGGCGCGGCCGAAGAGGATGCTGCCGAGCGGCTGGCGGCGCTGCACGCCCTGACCGCGCCCACGTTCGGCTTCGAGCGGGACACGCTCATCGGCGGGCTGCGGCAGCCCAACCGCCCGACGGCCGGCTGGCTCGACTTCTTCGCCGAGCAGCGGTTGATCTACATGGCCGGCGAGGCCGCCCGCGCGGGGCGCTTGCCGGCGGCGACGCGGGCGCGCGTGGAGCGGCTGGCCGGCCACCTCGACCACTGGCTGACCGCGCCGGCCGCGCCGTCGCTCATCCACGGCGACGTCTGGACGACGAACGTGCTGGCTCGCGGCGGGCGCATCACCGCCTTTCTAGACCCAGCCATCAGTTTCGCCGACGCGGAGATCGAGTTGGCCTTCATCGGCCTGTTCGGCACGTTTGGCCGGGCCTTCTATCAGCGCTACCACGCCCTGCGCCCCATCGCCCCCGGCTTCTTCGAGGAGCGGCGCGATCTCTATAACCTCTACCCGTTGCTCGTCCACGTCCGCCTGTTTGGCGGCAGCTACGTCGGCCAGGTGGAGCGCGTGCTGGCCGACTACGGCTTCTGAGCCGCCCGATGGACGAGGCGACCGTCCGCCGGTTGGTGGCGCTGAACGAGGCGTTCTATAGCCGCTTCGCCGCGCCCTTCGCCGCCAGCCGGGCCGGGCCGCAGCCGGGGTATGAGCGCTTGCTGGCCTACGTGCCCGCGGGGCGGCCGCGCGTGTTCGATGCCGGCTGCGGTGACGGGCGCTTTGGGCGTTTCCTGCGCGCGAGCGGGCACGAGGTCGATTACGTCGGCGTCGATTTCTCCGCCGCCCTGTTGGCCGCGCGCGACGTGGATGGCGATGTGGCCGGCCGCTTTGAGCAGCGCGACCTGAGCCAACCCGGCAGCCTGGATGGTTTGGGCCGCTTTGACCTCATCGTTTGCCTGTCCACGCTGCAACACATCCCCGGCCGGCGCAACCGCGCCCGCTTGCTGGCGGAGATGGCCGCCGGCCTCAACGCCGGTGGCCGCGTCGCCCTGGCCAACTGGCAATTCCTGGGCAGCGCGCGGCAGCGGCGCAAGATTCGCCCGTGGGCGGAGGCCGGGTTGGATGAGCGCGATGTCGAGCCGGGCGACTACCTGCTGTCGTGGCAGCGCGGCGGCGAGGGGCGGCGTTACGTGGCCCTGGTGGACGACGAGGAGACGCGGCGACTGGCAGAGGGGGCGGGATTGCGTATAGTCGAGCTATTCCGCAGCGACGGCCGCGAGGGCGACCTCAACCTCTATGCGCTCCTGGCCGGTTGACAGGGGGCGGGCCGGTGCTACAATCCGCACTTGGGCACGAAAGCGTCATGGATCTGAAAGAGCAACTGCGAGCCGACCTGAACACCGCCATGCGCGGGCACGACACCCAGCGACGGGATGTATTGCGCATGCTCCTGGCGGCCATCCAGCAGACGGAGGTCGATTCCCGCGTTCGGCTCGACGACGCTGGCGTGCAGGATGTCCTGCGCCGGCAGATCAAGCAGCGCCAGGAGAGCATCGCCGACTTCACGCGCGCCGGCCGGGCCGAAGACGTTGCCCGCGAGACGGCTGAGGCCGAGTTGATCGCCGCTTACTTGCCCCAGATGATGACCCGCGAGGAGATCGAGCAGTTGGCCCGCGCGGCCATCGCCGAGACGGGCGTCCGCGACGCCAAAGGCATGGGCCAGGTGATGAGCCGCCTCATGCCCCAGGTGAAGGGACGGGCCGACGGCCGGCTCGTCAACGAAGTGGTGCGCGGTCTCTTGCAGTGAACCCTCCCAGTCGCCCCCTGTGGCCATTATGAATCGTAACCTGTGGAACGAGCAGGTCGATCACTTCCGGTTATGGGTGCGGCGTTATGCCCTGCCGCTCTTCTTCGTCACCGTCGCCCTGGGCATGACGCTCATTCTCGCCTATGACTTGCCCGGCGAGCGCCAGGTCGATGTTGCCGTTGACCGCCCGGCTCCCAATGACATCTTCGCTCCGCGCGCGCTGACCTTCACCAGCGATCTGTTGACCGGGCAGGCGCGTGACCAGGCCACCCGCGCGGTCGCCGACGTCTATACACCGCTCGACCTGGCCATCGGCCGTGCTCAATTGGGCCTGGCGCGCAACTTCTTCGCCTTCGTCGAGACGGTGCGCGCCGACTCCAGCGCCACCACCGACCGGCGCATGGGCTACCTGCGCGCCGCCAAGGGGCTGACCATCAGCGAGGAGGTGGCCGAAGGCCTGCTGAGCCTGAGCCAGCCCGATTACGAGAAGGTCAAGGCCGATGTGCTGGCCATCATCGAAGAACTGATGCGCGAGGAAATTCGCCCGGCGCAACTGGCCGACTATCAGCGCACGGCGCGGCGGCTGGCCAGCCTGGAGTTGTCGCCCTTGCAGACCAGCGTCGTCACCGAACTGGCCTACCAGTTCATTATCGCGACCGTCTTCCCCGACGAGGAGGCCACGGCCGCCCTGCGGAATGAGGCGGCCGCGGCCGTGCAACCGGTGACGCGCAGCGTGGCCCGCAACCAGCGCATCGTTCGCGCCGGGGAGATCGTCACGCCGGCCGACTACGAGCTGCTCAACGAGCTGGGCCTGCTGCGCACAGACGCCAACTGGCGGCACACGGCCAGCATGGCCGTGGCTTCGTTGCTAACGACCTCGCTCATTGCTGTCTACTGGGCGCGCTTCCAGCGGACGCAGTTCCCCAACGGCCGCTACCTGGCCGTCATCGGCGGCCTGCTGCTCATTTTCACCGCCGTGGCCAAGCTTATGGTCGGCAACGACACGCTGGCCTACTGGTATCCGCTGACGGCGCTGTCGTTGCTGCTGGCCGTCGTCTATGACACACGCTTTGCCATCCTGGTCACGATGCTGATGGCCGGGCTTGTCACTTTCGCCGGGCCAAGCTCGCTGGAGCGGGCCATCTACCTGGCCATGGGCGGCCTGGTCAGCGTGCTGACGTTGCGCGACGCGCAGCGCATCTCGGCCTTTTTCCGCGCCGGGTTGCTGGCGGCCCTGGGCCACATGACGGTCGTCGTCCTCTTTTGGCTGCTGGAGGACGCGCCGCCGCGGGCCTTGCTGCTGCCGTCGGCCTATGCGCTGGGCAACGGCCTGCTATCGTCCGGTCTGACGCTGGCCGGGCTGTACGTGCTCGGCGGCCTCTTCGGCATCGTCACTATCCTGCAATTGCAGGACCTGTCGCGGCTCGATCATCCATTGCTGCGCGAACTGCTGCGCCGCGCGCCGGGAACGTACCACCACAGCATCATGGTCGCCAATCTGGCCGAACAGGCGGCCGAGCGCATCAACGCCAACAGCACTCTCGTGCGCGTCGGCGCGTTCTACCACGACGTCGGCAAGATGGTGCGCCCGCCCTACTTCGTCGAGAATCAGGAGGGCATGGACCCCCACGCCTCTCTTGATCCGCACACCAGCGCCCGGATCGTTATCAGCCACGTGGCCGACGGTTTGGAACTGGCCCGCCGCTATCGTCTGCCGTTTCGTATCCAGGACATCATCGCCCAGCACCACGGCGAGCGGGTCACGCGCAGCTTCTACCGCAAGGCCCAGGAGGCGGCCGGCGAGGGCGTCGTCGTCGATCCCGATGGTTTTCGCTATCCCGGCCCACGCCCTACCTCGCGCGAGGCGGCCATCGTCATGTTGGCCGACGCCATTGACGCGACTTCCACGGCCGTGCGCCCCAACACCGAGCGGGCCATTGAGAAGCTGATCAACACCATCATCGAGGATGACGTGCTGGAAGGGCAGCTCAACCGCTCCGGGCTAAGCCTGAACGACATCGAGCAGTTGCGCCTGTCGTTCATCGAGACGCTCAAGGGGCGCTTCCACGTGCGCGTGCAGTATCCGGGCAACGAGCTGCTGACGGTCGAGAATCTGCCGGAGTTGAACCTGCCCACACCCTCGCTGAGCCTGCCCGAACCGGCGCGGCCCGAAGCGCTGCCGCGCGGCCGGCAGACAGTCAAATCCAGCTAGGCCCGCCCAGG
>ERZ724512.667-NODE-667-length-16052-cov-7.618804_pt1 | contig 16052 bp, 14 predicted proteins | sample MGYA00376045_ERZ724512 | MGnify/ENA primary metagenome ERZ724512 (study PRJEB28724, sample SAMN07190883) | activated sludge metagenome | isolation source: activated sludge of sewage treatment plant in Hong Hong | place: Hong Kong | collected 2016-03-17 ... | reverse complement strand
GCCCGAAAGAGTCAAAGCGCAACAGCCTCACGGTGCGGACGATCAACCACACTTCGCACCCATGCCGACCGCGCTGATGCGGGGCGCCGCCGACCAGGCGCCCCGGCGCGGGCCGCTTCTTCGTGGGGTTCCAGCGAGGTCTCAGCGTGGTCACAGGGTGCGCCAACACAGTGAAGGCATGGACGAGCAGCCCACCACGCCTCCGCCGAGCCACAACCCGTACTTCCAGCACCCGATGCCGCAGGGGCCGCCCCCGCAGGGGCCGCCGATCATGACGCAGACCGCGCCGCTGCCGGTCCAGCGTCGCCCGCGGCGCGCGGGGCTGGTGGCGACCGTCGCGGTGACGGCCGTCGTGGTGGGCGGCCTGGCCGGTGTCGGCGGTGCCGCCGCGTACAGCGCGCTCGACGACGAGGGGACGTCGGGCTCGAACGCGACCGGCACGCCGTCCACCTCCCAGGTGGTCGACACCCCCGACTCGCCCGCGCCGGACGGCTCGGTGGAGCAGGTCGCCGCGAAGGTGCTCCCGTCGGTCGTGAAGATCAACGTGTCCGGCGCGCAGGGATCCGGGTCGGGCTCGGGGATCATCCTCAGCTCCGACGGCGAGATCCTCACCAACAACCACGTGGCCGAGGTCGCCGGCGACGGCGGCTCGATGAGCGTCGACTTCAACGACGGCTCGTCCGCCAAGGCCACGATCGTCGGCACCGACCCGCTCACCGACACCGCGGTCATCAAGGCCGAGGGGGTCTCCGGGCTGACGCCGGCCACCATCGGCAAGTCCAGCGACCTGCGGGTCGGTCAGAGCGTCGTCGCGATCGGCTCGCCGTTCGGGCTGGACTCGACGGTCACCAGCGGCATCGTGAGCGCGCTCGACCGCCCGGTGGACGTGGGCTCCGACGGCCAGGGCAACAGCACGACCTACCCCGCCATCCAGACCGACGCGGCGATCAACCCCGGCAACAGCGGCGGCGCGCTGGTCGACCTCGACGGCAACGTCGTCGGCATCAACGCCTCGATCCGCACCACCGGCTCGACCGACGGCAGCGAGTCCGGCTCCATCGGACTCGGCTTCGCGATCCCGATGGACGAGGTCATGCCGGTCGTCGAGCAGATGCGCAACGGGGAGACCCCGACCCACGCCCGGCTCGGCATCTCGGTTTCCGACGTGGCGGGCCAGAACGGTGCGCAGGTCACCGAGGGCGCGCAGGTGCAGGAGGTCACCACCGGCTCGACCGCCGCGCAGGCCGGCCTCGCCAAGGGCGACGTCGTCACCAAGGTCGACGACCACATCATCACCGGCGCGGACTCCCTCGTCGCGACGATCCGGTCCTACCGGCCCGGCGACCAGGTCACCGTCACCTTCACCTCCGGCGGCGACACCAAGACGGTGACGCTCACGCTCGACTCGGACGCCGCGGCGTCCAACTCCTGACCTTCTCGTCCGAGAAGGGGCCGAGGCCCCACCGCACGCAGGTCCGTCTCCCAGGGTGCGGTGGGGCCTCACTCCGTGTCAGGCCGGGTACGCCGTTGAGCTCGCCGCTCACCCGCTCACCCGCTCGGGCGCCAGGCAGACGGCGTGTCACACGTCGGACGCGTCTGGCCCCACGACGTCGAGCGGGACCATCTCGAGAGCCCTCATCGCAGCCGCTGTACCCGGCCCTCGTCCCAGACCGGCCCGTCCGACTCGTAGACCTCGCCGTCCGCTCCGTAGACGAGGAACCGGTCGAAGCTGCGGGCGAACCAGCGGTCGTGGGTGACCGCGAGGACGGTCCCCTCGAACGCCTCGAGGCCGTCCTCGAGCGCCTCGGCGGACTGCACGTCGAGGTTGTCGGTGGGCTCGTCGAGCAGCAGCAGCGTGGCGCCGGACAGCTCGAGCAGCAGGATCTGGAACCGGGCCTGCTGCCCGCCGCTGAGCGACTCGAAGCGCTGCTCGGCCTGGGCGCTGAGCTCGTAGCGGTCCAGCACCCGGCTCGCCTGCTCCCGGCCCATCCCGTCGCGCCGCTCGTCGCCGCGGTGCAGGATCTCCAGCAGGGTCCGGCCGATCAGCTCGGGGTGCTCGTGGGTCTGGATGAACCAGCCGGGGCGCACCCGCGCGCCCAGGCGCGCCATGCCCCGGTGCTGCACCGGCTCGACCACCGCGTCGCCGACCGGCTCGTGCTCCTTGTCCGGCCGGGTGCCGCCCGCGGCCAGCAGGCGCAGGAAGTGGGACTTGCCCGATCCGTTGGACCCGAGCACCGCCACGCGCTCGCCGTACCAGACCTCGAGGTCGAAGGCCCTCATCAGACCGGTCAGCTCGAGGTGCTCGCACACGACCGCGCGCTTGCCGGTGCGACCGCCCTTGAGCCGCATCCTCACCTGCTGCTCGCGCGGCTGCTCGGTCGGCGGGCCGGCCTCCTCGAACTTCCGCAGCCGGGTCTGCGCGGCCTGGTAGCGGCTGGCCATGTCGGCGTTGTACGCCGCCTTCTGCTTGTACATCAGCATCTGGGCGCGCAGCTTGGCGTGCTCCTCGTCCCAGCGCCTGCGCAGCTCCTCGAACCGGGCGAACCGCGCCCGACGGGCCTCGTGGTACGACGCGAAGCCGCCCGGGTGCGTCCACACCTGGTTGCCACCGCTGCCGAGCTCGACGGTGACCACGCGGGTCGCGGTGTTGTCGAGCAGCTCGCGGTCGTGGCTGATCATCAGGACCGTCTTGTCCGACTCGCGGATCCGGTCCTCGAGCCAGATCTTGCCGGGGACGTCGAGGTAGTTGTCGGGCTCGTCCAGCAGGAGCACCTCGTCGGGTCCGCGCAGCAGGAACTCCAGCACCAGCCGCTTCTGCTCGCCGCCCGAGAGCGTGCGCAGCTCGCGGTACTTCGCGCGGTCGAAGGGGACGCCCAGGGCGGCGGTGGTGCACACGTCCCAGGTGACCTCGAGGTCGTAGCCGCCCGCGTCGGCGTACTCGGCCAGCGCCGACGCGTAGCGCATCTGGGTCTTCTCGTCGTCGGTCTCCATCAGCGCCCGCTCGCAGGCGTCGACGTCGTGGGCGGCGGCGCGGATGCGCGGCGGAGAGACGCTCAGCAGCAGGTCCGCGACCGTCGGAGCGTCGCCGAGCCCGGCGCCGACCGCCTGGCGCATCACGCCGAGACCACCGGAGCGGGTCACGACGCCGGCGTGCGGCGACACCTCGCCGGTGATGATCCGGAGCAGGGTCGTCTTGCCCGCGCCGTTCGCGCCCACGAGCGCGACCTTGGCGCCCTCGCCGACCCGGAACGACACGTCGTCGAGCAGCACCCTCCCGTCGGGGAGCTCATAGCGCACCCCGGCCACGTCCACGTGTCCCACGGGAGACGATTGTCCGTGACCGGCTGCCGGTCGGCACCCCGTTTTGCCGCGAGACCGCCACACGGGAGTCGGGCGTGGTCTAGCGTGCCGACGTGGCCTCGATGCTCCGCCGCGCAGCGGCTCCCGTCGCGGCGGTCGTGGCCGCCCTCACCCTGGCCGTCACACCGGGCCCGCCCGCCTCGGCCGTGCGCCCGGCTTCGGCGTCCGATCTCGGGCCGACGAGCTTCACCGAGCCCGGTCCATACGGCGTCGGCGAGCGCACGATGAGGCTGCCGAGCGGGTCGAAGCTGGAGGTCTGGTACCCGGCCCGCAAGAAGGACGTGCGCGGCCAGCCGATGGGGACCTACGACGTCGTCGACTGGCTTCCCGAGTTCCTCCAGGAGGGGCTGCCGGCGGGCACGTCGGTCACCTACCCCAGCGGCGGCGTGCGCGGCGTCCCGGCGGCGCACCGGGAGTTCCCGCTCGTGGTCTTCAGCCACGGGTACGCCGGCTTCCGCACGCAGTCGTCGTTCCTGACCGCGGCGCTGGCGTCGTGGGGATTCGTCGTCGCAGCACCCGACCACAACAGCCGCAGCCTCACCCAGGTGCTCCTCGGGCCGGTCGGCAGCACCACCGACGTCCAGGACCTGCGGCAGACCATCACCGTGATGGGGAAGAGGTCACGGGCGAAGGGCGGCTGGCTGAGCGGCCGCGTCGACATGGCGCACGTCGGGGCGGTCGGCCACTCCGCCGGCGGTCGCGCCGTGGAGAACCTCGCCCTGGTCGACCCGAGGGTGGACACCTTCATCGGGCTCGCCGGGGCGTCGACCGGCGCTCTCGACAGCGAGGCCCCGGAGGTCCCGCACAAGCCCGGCCTGCTCATGGCCGCCACGGACGACGGCATCGTCGGGCTGGACAAGATGCAGTCGGCGTACGACGCCATGGCCTCGCCCAAGCGCCTCGTGCTCGTCGGCGGCGCCGGTCACCTGGTCTTCAGCGACCTGTGCGAGATCGGCGCAGGCGACGGCGGCCTGCTCGCCGTGGCCGCAGCGGTGGGCATCACGGTGCCGCCCGCCCTGGTCCCGCTGGCGACCGACGGCTGCCTCCCGCCGGCCCTGTCGCCTCCGGACGCGTGGCCCGCGATCGACCAGGTCGTCATCGCCCAGCTGCGCCACGTGCTGGGCATCGACCGGTCGACCGCAGGGCTCGACGGCCTCACCGACGCCTTCCCCGGCATCATCACCGAGAGCGACGCCGGCTGACGGGTGGCGCGTCAGACCTCGCTGGACCGCGCCCAGATGTTGATGCCGGCCTCGACCGCGTGCTGGTCGATCGCGCGCAGCTCCGCGTCGGTCAGCGGCGCGCAGGCGAGCGCGTCGAGGTTGGTGTCGAGCTGCTCGACCGAGCTCGCCCCGATGACCGCCGAGGTGACACGCGGATCGCGGATCGCCCACTGCAGGGCGAGCTGGGCCAGCTTCTGGCCGCGCTCCTCGGCGATGCCGTGGAGCGCCCGGACGTGGCGCAGGGTGGACTCGTCGAGGTGGTCCTCGCCGATGCTCGAGCCCGCGCGCGCCGCGCGCGAGTCGTCCGGGACGCCGTCGAGGTAGCGGTCGGTCAGCAGCCCCTGGGCCAGCGGCGAGAAGACGATGCAGCCCATGCCCTGCTCCTCGAGCTCGTCGAGCAGGCTCTGCCCGCCGTCGGGGTCCTCGATCCAGCGGTTGAGCATGGAGTACGACGGCTGGTGGATCAGCAGCGGCGTCCCGAGCTCGCGGGCGATGGCCGCGGCCTCGTGGGTCTTGGCCGCCGAGTAGGACGAGATGCCGGCGTACAGCGCCTTTCCCTGCCGGACGGCGTGGTCGAGCGCCCCGATCGTCTCCTCCAGCGGGGTCTCGGGGTCGAAGCGGTGGCTGTAGAAGATGTCGACGTAGTCCAGCCCCATCCGCCCCAGCGACTGGTCGAGGGAGGCGAGCAGGTACTTCCGCGACCCGCCGCCCTGACCGTAGGGCCCCGGCCACATGTCGTAGCCGGCCTTGGTCGAGATCACCAGCTCGTCGCGCAGCCCGGCGAAGTCGTCACGCAGGTAGCGCCCGACGTTCTCCTCGGCGCGCCCGTACGGCGGGCCGTAGTTGTTCGCCAGGTCGAAGTGGGTCACCCCGCGGTCGAACGCCCGGCGCAGCACCGCCCGCTGGGTCTCCTCGGACCGGTCGGTCCCGAAGTTCTGCCAGAGCCCCAGCGAGATCACCGGCAACCTGAGCCCGCTGCGTCCCGTGGACCGGTAGTCCATCCCGGTCGCCTGCGTGTCGTACCTGTCCTCGGCCGGCGTGTAGGTCATGGGTCGATCCTGCCAGCGGGCCGGGACGCGGACGACCCGGCCGGGTCCGCCCCCACCATCCGCAGCGCCAGCAGCCGGTAGTGGGCGGCGACCTCGTCGGGGGTCCAGCGCCCCTCGTCGCGGTACCACCGGGCCACGTCGATGCCGAGGGAGAGGACCGCCAGCGACGTCATCCGCGGGTCGGGCGTGCTGAACGCACCGGCGGCGACGCCGCGGTCCACCACGTCGCGCACGACCAGGTCGATGTCGTGCCGCACCGCGAGGATCTCGGCACGGTGCTCCTCGCTCAGCGCGGCGAGCTCGTAGTTGATGACGCGCGCGCCGGTGTGCGCGACGGCGTGGTCGCGCACGAAGTCCTCGACCAGGTCGCCGAGCTGGGTGACCGGGTCGGCCGAGCGGGCGACCGAGGCCCGGACCATGTCGAGCACGCGGAGGTGGCCGACGTGGGCGAGCTCGAAGAGCAGGTCCTCCTTGGAGCGGTGGTGCACGTAGAGCGCCGCCGGGCTCATGCCGGCCGCGGTCGAGATGTCGCGCGTCGTCGTCGCGTGGAACCCCCGGGCCGCGAACGCGTCGACCGCGGCCCGGGCCAGTCGGGTCCGGGCATCGGTCGCGGGGGTGGACGCGCTCACGGGGAGCATGGTAAGCAAGCGCTTAGTCAATCAGCAAGGGCACCAGGAGGACCAGCGTGCAGGGACTCGCCGGCAAGGTCGCGATCGTCACGGGCGCGAGCCGCGGCATCGGGTTGGGCATCGCCCACCGACTCGTCGAGGAGGGGGTGCGGGTCTGCGTCACCGCACGCAAGCCCGACGCGCTCGAGGAGGCGGTGACCGCGCTCGGCGGCCCGGGCCGCGCGCTCGGGGTCGCGGGCAAGGCCGACGACCCCGAGCACCGGGCCGACGCCGTACGCCGCACCATCGAGACGTTCGGGAGCCTGGACCTGCTCGTCAACAACGCCGGCATCAACCCGGTCGTCGCGCCCCTGGTCGACCTCGACCTCGGCGCCGCTCGCAAGATCGTCGAGGTCAACGCGCTGGGCGCGCTGGCGTGGACGCAGGAGGCCTACCACGCCTGGATGGGCGAGCACGGCGGCTCGGTCGTCAACATCTCGTCGGTCTCCGGCGTCACCCCCGCCCCGATGATCGCGATGTACGGCGCCTCGAAGGCCATGCTGATCAGCCTGACCGAGTCGCTGGCCGTCGAGCTCGGCCCGACGGTCCGCGTCAACGCCGTGGCCCCGGCCGTCGTCAAGACCGCCTTCGCGACGCCGCTCTACGAGGGCCGCGAGGAGGAGGTCGCCGCGCGCTACCCGCTGCGCCGGCTCGGGGTCCCCGAGGACGTCGCCGGCGCGGTCGCGTTCCTGCTCTCCGACGACGCGTCGTGGGTGACCGGGCAGACGATCACCCTCGACGGCGGCGTCACCCTGGCGGGCGGCCACTGATGGGCGCGCTCGCCGGGAAGGGCGTCGTCGTCACCGGTGCCGGCCGCGGCATCGGCCGCGCCCTCGCGATCCGCGCCACGCAGGAGGGTGCCCGCGTCGTGGTCAACGACCTCGACGCCGACAACGCCCGCGCGGTCGCCGAGGAGGTCGGCGGTACGGCGGTCCCGGGGGACGCGTCCTCGGCCGACGGCGTGACCGCTCTGGTCGATGCCGCGACCGAGGCGCTCGGCCGGGTCGACGTCTACTTCGCCAACGCCGGCATCGACGGCGCCTACGGCTTCGACAGCCTGCAGTCCCCCGACGACCTGTGGGAGCGCGTGGTCGACGTCAACGTGATGGCCCATGTCCGCGCCGCCCGCACGCTGGTGCCGCGCTGGCTCGCCGACGGGCAGGGCGGCCGCTTCGTCGTCACCGCGTCGGCGGCCGGCCTGCTCACGATGATCGGCAGCGCGCCGTACTCCGTGACCAAGCACGCCGCGGTCGGGTTCGCCGAGTGGCTCTCGGTGACGTACGGCTACCGCGGGATCGACGTGCACGCGATCTGTCCGCAGGGCGTGCGCACCGCCATGCTCGAGGCGGCCGGACCGTTGAAGGACCTGCTCTCCCGCGACGGGGCGCTCGAGCCGGAGGACGTCGCCGAGGCGGCCGTGACCGCGATCGAGGAGGGTCGGTTCCTGGTGCTCCCCCACCCGGAGATCGGCACCTACTACGTCGCCCGCGCTACCGACACCGACCGCTGGCTGGCCGGCATGGGGCGGCTGCAGCGCAAGCTCGACGAGAGCGGAGCCATGGGATGAGCGAGACCCCCGGCCTGGACCTGGCCGCGTTCCGCGCCTGGTACGACGCCCGGCGACCCGGCGAGATCGCCGGCGACCTCCACGGCCGGGTGATCGCCGGCGGCCGGTCGAACCTGACCTACGCCGTCACCGACGAGAGCAGCTCCTGGATCGTGCGCCGCCCGCCGCTGGGCCACGTCCAGGCGACCGCCCACGACATGGGCCGGGAGTACACCGTGATGACGGCGCTCGCCCCGACCGACGTCCCGGTGCCCGCCACGTACGCGCTGTGCCCGGACCCCGACGTCATCGGCGCTCCGTTCTACGTCATGGAGCCGATCGACGGGACGGCGTACCGCTCCTCCGAGCAGCTCGCTGCGCTCGGACCGGCGCGCACCGCGGCGATCGCGACCGAGATGGTCGACGTGCTCGCGACGCTGCACGACGTCGACCCCGCGGCGGTCGGGCTGGCGGAGTTCGGCCGGCCCGCGGGCTTCCTGGAGCGGCAGGTGCGCCGCTGGGGCAAGCAGCTCGAGGGGTCGAAGACCACCGAGCGACCCGACGCCGAGGAGCTCCACCGCCGCCTGACCGCCCGCGTCCCCGACGACGACCCGACCTGGGTCGGGATCGTGCACGGCGACTACCGCCTCGACAACCTGCTCACCGGCGCCGACGACCACATCAAGGCGGTCGTCGACTGGGAGATGGCCACGCTCGGCGACGTCCGCACCGACCTCGCGCTGCTGCTGGTCTACGACACCCTCGCGACGCTGCCCGCGGCCGGGCTGGTCTCCGACGTGAGCACGGCTCCGGGCTACCCGACCGCGGACGAGCACCTGAGGCGGTACGCCGAACGGCGCGGCCGCGACCTCGGTGACATGGGATGGCACCTCGGGCTCGCCTACTTCAAGCTCGCCGTCATCCTCGAGGGGATCCACTTCCGCTTCCTGCAGGGCGCCACGGTCGGCGAGGGGTTCGACCAGATCGGCGCCGGCTTCGACCCGCTCATCACCCGGGGGCTGGAGGCCCTCGACCAACCACGGCCCGACCGATCAAGGGGAGACGACTGACATGGACTTCGCGCTCGACGCCCGCACCGAGTCACTGCGGCAGAGCCTGCTCACCTTCATGGCGGACCGGATCGTGCCGTCCGCCCCGGTCTTCCACGAGCAGCTCGGGCAGCTCGACGACCGCTGGGCCTGGACCGAGGCCCCGATCCTCGGTCAGCTGCAGTCCGAGGCCCGCGACCTGGGCCTGTGGAACCTCTTCCTCCCCGAGGAGCACGCCGACTCCCCCGGCCTGACCAACCTCCAGTACGCCCCGCTCGCCGAGATCACCGGCCGCTGCGGCCATCTCGCCCCGGCCGCGCTCAACTGCGCCGCTCCCGACACCGGCAACATGGAGGTCCTCTCGCTCTTCGGCAACGACGAGCAGAAGGAGCGTTGGCTCCAGCCCCTGCTGCGCGCCGAGATCCGCTCGGCGTTCGCCATGACCGAGCCCGACGTCGCCTCCTCCGACGCCACCAACATCGAGACGCGGATCGAGCGCGACGGCGACGAGTTCGTCATCAACGGCCGCAAGTGGTGGATCACCGGCGCGATGAACCCGCACGCCGAGATCTTCATCGTGATGGGCAAGACCGACCCGACCGCGGCCCGGCATCGCCAGCAGTCCATGGTGCTCGTCCCGCGCGACACCCCGGGCGTCGAGGTCGTCCGCGGCATGGAGGTCTTCGGCTACGACGACCACGAGCACGGCGGCCACGCCGAGCTGCGGTTCACCGACGTCCGGGTCCCGGTCGCCAACCTGATCGGCGACGAGGGCACCGGCTTCGCCATCGCCCAGGCCCGCCTGGGCCCCGGCCGGATCCACCACTGCATGCGCGCGATCGGCATCGCCGAGGTCGCCATCGAGCTGATGTGCCGCCGAGCCACCTCCCGGGTCGCGTTCGGCCGCCCGCTGGCCAACCAGGGCGTCGTCCGCGACTGGATCGCCGAGTCGCGCGTCCGGATCGAGCAGCTGCGGCTGCTGGTGCTCAAGACCGCGTGGCTGATGGACACCGTCGGCAACCGCGGCGCCCACACCGAGATCCAGGCGATCAAGATCGCGACCCCGCGCACGGTGCAGTGGATCCTCGACAAGGCGATCCAGGTGCACGGCGGCGGCGGGCTCTCGCAGGACTTCCCGCTCGCCTGGGCCTACGCCCAGGTCCGCACCCTGCGGTTCGCCGACGGTCCCGACGAGGTCCACAAGAACTCGCTGGCCAAGGCCGAGATCGCCCGGGTGACCGCCGATGGCTGACGTGGCCGGCGAGGCCGAGCTCCGCGCAGGCGTCGACGCCCTCCTCGCCGAGCACCCGCCGGCGAGCACGGACCGGCTCGACTTCCTGCACGCCCGCTTCGACGCCGGGCTGGCGTGGGTGCACTTCCCGGAAGGCCTCGGCGGGCTCGGCCTGCCACGGGGTCTCCAGCCCGTCGTGGAGAAGGCGTTGTACGCCGCAGGCGCGCCCGACAACGACCCGCGCCGCATCGGGATCGGGCTGGGCATGGCCGCGCCGACGATCCTGGCCTTCGGCACCGAGGAGCAGAGGCGGCGCTACCTGCGCCCGCTGTGGTGCGGCGAGGAGGTGTGGTGCCAGCTCTTCTCCGAGCCCGGCGCCGGCTCCGACCTCGCCGGGCTGTCGACCCGAGCCGTCCTCGACGGCGACACGTGGATCGTCAACGGTCAGAAGGTGTGGACGTCCTCGGCGCACATCGCCGACCGGGCGATCATCGTGCTGCGCACCGATCCCGACCTGCCCAAGCACCAGGGGCTCTCCTACTTCGTGCTCGACATGCACGACCCGGGCGTCGAGGTCCGGCCGCTGCGCCAGATCACCGGCGAGGCGGAGTTCAACGAGGTCTTCCTCACCGACGTCCGCGTGCCCGACGGCGACCGGCTCGGCGAGGTCGGCGAGGGCTGGAAGGTCGCCAACGCGACGCTGTCCAACGAGCGGGTCGCGATCGGCGGTGGCGCCTTCCCCCGCGAGTTCGGGATGGTGATGAAGGTCGCCGAGACCTGGCGCACCCGGCCCGAGCTGCGCACCCCGGCCACCCACGACCGGCTGCTGCGGGGCTGGATCGACACCGAGGTCGCCCGCGTCACGGCCACCCGGCTGCGGCAGAAGCTGGCGGCCGGCGTACCCGGTCCGGAGGGCGCGGCGATGAAGCTCTCCTTCGCGCGGATCAACCAGGAGATGTCGGCCCTCGAGGTCGACCTGCTCGGCGACGACGGGCTGACCTACGCCGACTGGTCGGAGCGCCGGCCCACGTTCGTCGACTTCTTCGGCCAGGACGCCGGCTTCCGCTACCTGCGTGCCAAGGGCAACTCGATCGAGGGCGGCACCTCCGAGGTGCTGCGCAACGTCGTCGCCGAGCGGATCCTCGGCCTGCCGACCGAGCACCGCGTCGACAAGGACGTGCCCTGGAAGGACCTGCCCCGATGATTCACCCGATGACCACCCACCCCGCGAACGTCTCGCTGCTGGCCGACGACGTCGAGCAGGACCTGCGCGCCTCCGTGCGAGCCGTGCTCGACAGGCACGCCCCCACCGACCGGCTCAACGCGGTCTACGACGGCACCGACGACGTCACCGCCCCGCTGTGGTCGGCGTTCTGCGACCTCGGGCTGCCCGGACTGCTGGTCCCCGAGGACCTCGGGGGTGCCGGGGCGTCCGCGCGCGAGGCCGCGGCGGTGCTCGAGGAGCTCGGCCGCGCGGCCGCTCCGTCGCCGTTCCTCACCTCGAGCGTGGTCGCGACCGCCCTGCTCGTGGCGCTCGGCGACACCGAGATCCTGCCGATGCTGGCGAGCGGGGAACAGACCGCCGCGCTGCTGGTGTCTCCGACAACCGGCCGTCCCGCTCTCACCACGGTGGGCCTGCCCGCCGACGTGCTGCTGCTGCCCGAGGGCGACGCCCTCTACGCCGTGCGGGGAGCCACGGTCACGCCGGTCTCGTCGCTCGACATGACCCGTCCGCTCGGTCGGGTCGATCTCGAGGGCGCGACGCGCACGCTGGTCTCCGACGACGCCACGGCGGCGATCGACCTGGCGCTGCTCACCGGCGCCGGGCTGCTCGCGGCCGAGCAGGTCGGGGTCGCACGCTGGGCGCTGGAGACCACCGTCGCCTACCTCAAGGAGCGCCGCCAGTTCGGCCGGGTCGTCGGTGGGTTCCAGGCGCTCAAGCACCGGCTCGCCGACCTCTACGCCCGGGTCGAGCAGGCCGACGCCGTGGCCCGCTACGCCGCCGCGACGCTGGCGACCGACGACCCCGACGTACCCGTCGCCGTCCACGTCGCGGCATCCTTCTGCGGCGAGGCCGCGACCCACGCGGCCGAGGAGGCGATCCAGCTGCACGGCGGCATCGGCATGACCTGGGAGCACCCCGCCCACCTGCACCTCAAGCGGGCCAAGGCCGACGAGCTGCTCCTCGGCTCTCCCGAGGCACACCGCCGCGCGCTGTCCGCCCTCGTCGATCTCCCGCCGCCGGTGGTCGAGCCGCCGATGGTCGAGCTTGTCGAGACCCCCGCACCCGGAAGGTGACCCGATGGACCTGACCCTGACCGAGGAGCAGCAGGCGTTCCGCGAGCTCGCCCGCGACTTCTTGGACCGCGAGGCCGTGCCGCACCGCACGCAGTGGGACCGCGACGAGCAGGTCGACCTCGCGATCGTCGCGAAGATGGCCGAGATCGGGTTCTTCGGCCTCACCATCCCCGAGGAGTACGGCGGCCTCGGCGGCGACTACCTGACCTATGTGCTCGGCATGGAGGAGCTGGGCCGCGCGGACTCCGCATTGCGCGGCATCGTGTCGGTGTCCAACGGCCTGTTCGGCAAGTCGGTGCTCGGCTTCGGCACCGAGGAGCAGAAGCAGGAGTGGCTGCCGCGGATCGCGACCGGGACGGCCCTGGGCTGCTTCGGCCTGACCGAGCCCGACACCGGCTCCGACGCCGGCAACCTCACCTCGCGGGCGCGTCGTGATGGCGACGACTACGTCATCAACGGCCAGAAGCTGTTCATCACCAACGGCACCTGGGCCGAGGTGGCGCTGGTCTTCGCGCGCACCAGCGACGACGGCCCGAGGGGCGTGACGGCGTTCCTCGTCCCGACCGACGCGCCGGGGTTCGAGGCGCGGGAGGTCAAGGGCAAGCTCGGGCTGCGCGGCCAGGCGACCGCTGAGCTCTTCCTCTCCGACGTGCGGGTGCCGGCCTCGGCGCGGCTCGGCGAGGAGGGGCAGGGCTTCAAGATCGCGATGACCACGCTCGACAAGGGCCGGGTGTCGGTCGCGGCCGGCTGCGTCGGGATCGTGCAGGGCTGCCTGGAGTCGTCGGTGTCCTACGCGACCTCGCGCACCCAGTTCGGCCGGCCGCTGGCGTCCTTCCAGCTGGTGCAGGAGCTGATCTCCGACATGTCGGTCGACGCGGACGCCGCGCGGCTGCTCGTGTGGCGGTGTGCTGACCTGATCGACCGGGGCGAGCCGTTCGGCACGGCCGCCTCCAAGGCAAAGCTCTTCGCGTCCGAGGCCGCCGTACGCGCCGCCAACAACGCGATCCAGGTCTACGGGGGCGCCGGGTACGTCGACGAGTACCCGGCCGAGAAGTACCTCCGCGACGCCCGCGTGATGACGCTCTACGAGGGCACGTCGCAGATCCAGAAGCTGCTCATCGGCCGCGCCGAGACCGGCGTCAACGCGTTCGTCTGACCGCCCACGAGAGAGGACCGTCCGTGCCCATCGACCCCCACCTCGCCGGACTGCTCGAGCTGCTCGCCGCGTCGGGCCAGCCACCGATGCACGAGAGCACGCCCGAGCAGGCGCGCCACGGCTTCCGGGTGCTGACCGTCGACCTGCGCGACCCCGCGTCGCTGCCGCAGGTCGCCTCGGTCGAGGACATCACCGTGCCCGGCGGCGCCGGCCCGCGGCCGGCGCGGGTCTACCGGCCCTCCGCGTCCGGGCCGCTGCCCACGATCGTGATGTTCCACGGCGGTGGGTTCGTCATCGGCGACCTCGACACCCACGACCTCACCGCCCGCACGCTCGCCGACGGGTGCGACGCGGTCGTCGTGTCCGTCGACTACCGGCTGGCGCCGGAGCACCCCTGGCCGGCCGGCGTCGAGGACGCGGTAGCGGCCACGCGCTGGGCTGCCACCTCGCTGGAGTCCCTCGGCGGCGACGCGCGGCTGGCGGTGGCCGGGGACAGCGCGGGCGGCAACCTCTCCGCGGTGGTCGCACAGACGATGCGCGACGAGGGCGTCGAGCTCGCGGGCCAGCTGCTGATCTACCCCGTCACCGACATGGCCGGCTCCTACCCCTCCCACGAGGAGAACGCCCAAGGCTACTTCCTCGACGTCCCGACCATGATCTGGTTCGACGAGCAGTACGTCGGCCACCTGCCCGACCTGGAGAAGAACGACCCGCGCCTCTCGCCCCTGCGCGGCCGCCTCGACGGCCTGGCCCCGGCGGTCGTGGTGGTCGCCGAGCTCGACCCGCTGCGCGACGACGGGCTCGCCTACGCCTCCGCGCTCGCCGACGCCGGCGTCCCCGTGCAGGTGCGCACCTTCGCCGGCATGATCCACGGCTTCGCCGACATGGGTCGCCACTCCCCCGCCGCCCAGGCGGCCGTCGAGGAGACGGTCGGGCTGTTCCGCAAGGTCCTGCACGGCTGAGCGGCCGCCGTCTCCCGTCGAGGCGGGGAGTTGCCCGGCCGGCTACCGCGGGGCCGCCCACCACCCCCGCGGCCGCCGACTTGTCCGGCGAACCCTGCACTTGTCGGGTGAAGCAACGGCCGACAAGTGCTGGTTTCCCCGGCCGACCGGGTAAACCAGCACGCGAGGCCTAGGCGCGCGTGCGCAGCACCCGGAACCCCTTGGCGCTGGCGAGCCGCTCGGTCGGCCAGCCCTGCTCGGTCAGCCAGCGCTGCAGTGAGTCCGCCCCCAGGTTCTTGCCCACCACCAGCACCGCGCGGCCGCCCGGCGCCAGCCGCGGGAGCCAGGTGAGCAGGAGATCGTGCAGCGCCGCCTTGCCGATCCGGATCGGCGGGTTCGACCAGATCTCGTCGTACGTCGCGCCCGCGGCGACGGCGTCGGGGGTCGACGCGGTGTAGCGGTCCGCCAGCCCGAGCGCGGCGGCGTTCTCGTTGGCGAGCAGGACGGCCCGCTCGTTGACGTCGACCCCGGTCACCACCGCGCCGGGCACGGCCGCGGCGATCGCCAGCCCGATGACGCCGTACCCGCACCCCAGGTCGAGCACCCGCCCCGGGGCCGGCGGATCGGTCTCGCGGAAGAGGATCGCCGTGCCGACGTCCAGCCGTCCCTGGGCGAAGACCCCCGAGCCGCTGACCAGCCGCAGCTCGTGTCCCCACACGGACGCCACCACGGGGATTCGCTTGAACGGCACCGACGGGTCGGCGCTGAAGTAGTGGTCCTGGTCGTCACTCATGAGGCACCCGCTTCGCCCGGGCCTGGACGGCCCGCGCCTCGAGCCCGTCGTCGGGCGGGTAGGCGACCTCCTCCAGGGTGAGCCCGTGGGCGTGCACGACCGCGACGGACGGCGACCTGGCCTCGGCGCGCAGGATCTCGCCGGCCCACTCGACCGGCCGGCGGCCCTCGCCGACCGCGATCAGGCAGCCGACCAGCGACCGCACCATGCTGTGGCAGAAGGCGTCGGCGCGGACCGTCCCGACGGCGACGCCGCTGTCGTCGCGCGACCAGGACAGCTCGTCGAGCGTGCGGATGGTCGTCGCACCCTCGCGCTGCTTGCAGAACGAGGCGAAGTCGTGCCGCCCGAGGAGCAGCTGCGACGCGGCGTTCATCGCGGCGAGGTCGAGCGGGCGCGGCCACGTCAGGACGTGCGAGCGCACCAGCGGGTCGACGGTCTCGGGGCGGTCCGCGATCCGGTAGGCGTAGCGGCGCCACAGGGCGCCGAAGCGCGCGTCGAAGTACGGCGGCACCTCGGCCGCCCGGCGTACCCGGACGTCGGCCGGGAGGATGCCGTTGAGGCGCCGAGCCATCCGCGCCGGATCCCCCGGGTCCGCGACGTCGGTGTGCACCACCTGGCCGCGTGCGTGCACGCCGGCGTCGGTGCGACCCGCGCAGACGACCTCGACCGAGGGGACGCGCAGCAGGGTCGCGAGCGCGGCGACCAGCACGCCCTGCACGGTCCGCAGCCCGGGCTGGG
>ERZ724512.666-NODE-666-length-16073-cov-7.466413_pt1 | contig 16073 bp, 16 predicted proteins | sample MGYA00376045_ERZ724512 | MGnify/ENA primary metagenome ERZ724512 (study PRJEB28724, sample SAMN07190883) | activated sludge metagenome | isolation source: activated sludge of sewage treatment plant in Hong Hong | place: Hong Kong | collected 2016-03-17 ... | reverse complement strand
GGATGCCTACCAAGATCCACCGCCACCCCCGCCGGACCCTCCGCCACCCCCACCGCCGCCGCCGGAGGACGACGAGCTCTGGGTCGCGTGGTATGCCGCGACCGCTGACGCCTCGACTGCGACGACGCCTGTGCTGAACGCCCACATACTCGAGGTGGCCGTGGGCGAGGAGTAGAAGGTGGATGAGCCGGCCATCTGTTCGCTGCCGGCCGGCGCGGTGCAGGAGGCGGCCCACTCGTCGGCACAATCGAGGGCCACCGCCCATGGCAGATATTCATCGAAGTGCCGGACGCGGGCGGCGTAGTCGAACCGCTCGATCGAGGCATTGGTGGACAGCACCTGCCTGAACCCCAGCGTCTGATCGCGCAGGTCCGATCCGGCACCGGTGAGCTGCGTGGTGTCGCGGCGGCCAATGAGCAGTCCTATAGCAGCGGCGATCAGCAACACGAGCGCGACCATTGCACCCTGGCTCAACCAGATCAATGCTGAGAACCCGGCGACGATGCAGACATAGCTGAGGAACAACGCCAATCCCGCACCGTTGACCCGCCGGGCCAGGCCACCGCCTTGAACGGCCGGCGGCAGGTCGTTCTTGATGGCGTTGTCCAGACCGAGCAGCATCTTGCCGTCGGTCACGTTCTTCTTCTGGATGGTGCGGCTTGCGCCCGGGGCAGTGAGGCCGAGCCGGGCCACGGCGTCGTCGAACCCGACCAGATGCGGCACAGGCGCGTCGGTTCGGGTGAGCGTGATCCAGTCCGGGCCGTCGTTATCGTTGATCGTCCGCTGCTCGGCCTGGAACGTCACGACGTTGTGCGCCACGAGGTTGAGCAGGACCGCTGGGACGCCCTTGCCACTGGGCTCCTCCTTGAGCAGCCAGGCGCACACCAGCGGATCGGGACCGGGCGGCTCGAACCGCAGTTGCGGACTCGCCTTGCGTTCCCGCGAGCGGAGGAAGGTCGAGATGGTCAGGCCGGCGGTGAGCAGGCCGAGCAGCAGCGCCAGCCCGACCAGCCAGAACCTGCCCCAGTCGGTCGGGGCGGGCGGCGCCGGGATGTCGAACAGGGCCTTGACGGTGACCGGAGTCTCCGGCGCCAGTGCCGGCGTGCGCACCTGCCACTGCCCGCCCTGACTCGTGATCTGGCAGTCCACGCTGGCTTCACAGGTGGGCGTGCCGATGGTGGTTGGCAGCGAGGCGCGGACGAGCACGTCCTGCATCGGCATCTGCCAGCCGGAACCCACGACGTCCCAGTACCACTGCGAGCCGGCCTTGTTGGGGGTCAGCGCGTTGGTCGTGGTCGAGATGATGCGGTACTTCTCCACGCCCAGCGGAAGTGTCACGCCCGGGCTGCCGATGCGGATCGTCGTGGTGCCGCCGCCCTCCTGACTGACGATCCAGGGTTCCGGCTGCCACTGCCCGTCCACCTTGCGGTCCACGCTCACCACCTCGACCGGGTGCTCGATCGTGGCGTGTTCGGAGTCCTCGGTGTCGAAGATGCGGTAAATGCCATGCTTGCCGATCTCGGTGAAGCGGACGTCGAGTTTCTCGACGCTCTTCAGGTTCCCGTTGGACTCCAGCGTGAAGTCCGCGCGATAGACGTCGACGATCGAGGTGTCCTCGGTGGTGGACAGTCCCGCGAACCAGTCCTTGACCGGCACGGGCAACCGCCCGGTCCATGCCAGACCCACCGCGGCCGCGAGCAGCACGACGAGGAACGTACGAAACTTGGGCATCTACGGCTACCGTGTCCCCGTGAGCATCATCGTCATCCTCGCGATCGTGGTCGTCATGATCGGACTGGGCGTCCTGCTATATAACCGCTTGATCCGCTTGCGGAACAAGGTGGAGGAGGCCTGGGCCCAGATCGACGTGCAATTGCAGCGCCGGCATGATCTGATCCCGAACCTCGTGAACACGGTCAAGGGGTACGCCGAACACGAGAAGTCGGTGTTCGAGGAGGTGACCGCTGCCCGGGCTGCTGCCGTCTCGGCACAGGGTGCCGCTGCTGCCGGTCAGGCCGAGGACGCACTGGGTGCGGCATTGGGCCGGCTGTTCGCCGTCGCCGAGAACTACCCCCAGCTCAAGGCCGACGCGAACTTCCGGCAACTGCAGGAGGAACTGTCCGACACCGAGGACAAGGTCGCTTTCGCGCGGCAGTACTACAACGACAACGTGCGCGAGTGGAACACCCGGATCTCGTCGGTGCCCGACATGCTGGTCGCCCGGATGATGGGCGCGCAGAAGGCCGAGTACTTCGAGCTCGAGGACGGAGCCGGCGCAGCGCCGCAGGTGCAGTTCTGACACCGGTTGGGGGCAAATGGGAGCGGTGCACCCCAGATGAGAGCGATGAGCACCGTACTTTCTGCTCGCATCTGAGGCGTATTGCTCGCATCCTCTGCGGGGGCCGCGTTCGGCTGAGCCACAATGACCACGTGCGGATCGTCACCTGGAACGTCAACTCCCTGCCCAGCCGGATGCCGCGGATGGCGGTATGGCTGCAGGTCATGAAGCCCGACGTGCTGTGCCTGCAGGAGACGAAGATCCCCGACGAGCAGTTCCCCCACGATGAACTCGCCGACCTCGGCTACCAGGCCGTGCACCGCGGTGACGGGCGGTGGAACGGCGTGGCGATCCTGTCCCGCGTTGGTCTGGACGAGGTGGTGACCGACCTGCCCGACGTCTGCGGGTTCCCCAACGACGACGATGCCGCCGAACCCCGCTTCCTGTCCGCGGTCTGCGGCGGAGTGCAGGTGGCCTGCGTGTACGTGCCGAACGGACGCACGCTGGACAACCCGCACTACCTCTACAAACTGCGCTGGCTATCTGCCTTGCACAGGTTCGCCGAGGGCCCCGCTGCCGGTGACCGTCCGTTCGCGATCCTTGGCGACTTCAACGTCGCGCCGCATGACGAGGACGTGTGGGACATCGCCGACTTCGCAGGCAGTACCCACGTCTCCGAATCCGAGCGGGTGGCGATCCGGGAACTCGTGTCCCTGGGCCTGACCGATCTGACGCCGACGATCAGCAAGGGCAAGCCCTTCACGTTCTGGGATTACCGCGCGGGCAACTTCCACAAAGGCTTGGGCATGCGGATCGACCTGATCCTCGCGAAGCCGGCTTTCGCGCCCGCTGTCACGGCCACGTTCATCGACCGCGACGCTCGCAAACCCGGCACGAAAGGCACGCCGCCGCCCAGCGACCATGCCCCGTTGATCGCCGATCTCGATCTTTCTTGAGACGACCCAGACGTTGCTGTCACTGGAACGAGTGGTTCCGCGGTCTTGAGGTTGTTCACCCGTTTGCATTACCCGTACGGTCTAAGTGTGCGGAAACTGGTGCTGCTGATCGCGACTGTCGCGGTGTCCGCCCCTGCGCCGGTCTTCGCGGACGCGGTCTCGGTACCGGCGCCGCAGCGCACTGTGAGTAGCTTCTCGTTCTTCTCGGCTGCCACGGCCAGCACGCCCAAGGCCTATTGGAACCCCTGTCAGGTGATTCGCTATGGCATCGACACCACGCAGGCGACTGCCGCCGGCATGACCGGTTCGCGCGAGGTCAAGCGCTGGAAGTCGGCTGTGAACGAGGCCAGCCGCGCGATGGGTGTGACGTTCCAGTACGTCGGCCGGGTACACGCTCGCGTCGCCAAGAACAAGCCGGCCCGCCTCCCCGGCGTCGACATCGTCATCACCTACGGCAACGCCAGCCGGTCGGGCGCGGCTGGCTATGGCGCGGCCCTGGCGGGCACGACGGCAGGTGTCGCGGGCGTCAATTGGACCGAGGCCGGCCAGAGAGACCAGATCACCAGCGGCTATGTCGTGATCGATGCCCGGGACGCGGCGGCCCACACCTCTACGTGGCAGCAGCCATTCGACTCCCGTCCGGCAACCCAGCGCGACCCCGACCCACTGCGGGCGCTGTACATGCACGAGTTTGGTCACGCACTCGGGCTCGAACATGTCGAGGACAGTAGCCAGATCATGTATCCGCGGGTCTCCAGCACCCGGCCCGACATTTACGGCAGCGGCGACCGCGCCGGTCTTCAGGCACTCGGCACGCAGGCCTGCTTCTGAGCACGCACCCCCGATGCGCAATGGCCGATCCGTGAGCATGTCGGGCATTCGTTAGCCTCACAGGCGGGCTTTTGGCGCCCGGAATGCTCACCGATTGCGTCGGGCATGACCTCGCCACAGCTCGTCAAGGACTTGGGCTGACCCATGCGTCAACAGCCACAGCCGGACTCGTCCTCAACGCCGGCCCACCTCGGTACGGACATCGTCGATGGTCTGGTCGTCCACCAGGTCCAGTGCGCGCGCGAGTTCCGCGGCGTGCAGCGCGTCGGGGACCAGGTACATCGGGATCCCCTCGCCGCGCAGGGCCGTCGCATGCTCGGACAACTCCTGGTTGCGCTCGTCGCTAGCCGAACCTACCTGACGGATCAGGATGAGCTTGACGTGGCCGGGGAACTCCCGGGCCATCTCCTCGTAGGTCACCGGGTCGCGCTGACCGCTGTCCCCGATCAGGACGAACGTCTGCTTCGGGTAGGCCTCGAACAGCCGCCGGATGGCCACCCGCTTGTGCTCGGCGCCGCTGCGCCGCAGGTAGCGCTCCGTCGGACCCCAGTCGGTGAGGAACATCGGCCCGGCCGGGAAGGCCCGCAATTGGATGAACTGGCTGAGCATGTCGTAGAACGCCCAGCTGCCGGTGGAGACGTAGAAGAAGGCGGGTTCGGGAAGGCGGCTGCCGGTGCGGGTGGTGGCACCTCGGTCCAACCCCCGGTACAGCGAGGCCATCCCCGGCACCGCGCTGCGGGTGTTCGCGTCCCGCAGCAGGGCCTGCTTCAGCGCTGTCAATCCCTCGGTCAGCCCACTCACCAGGATCGTGTCGTCGATGTCGGAGATGACCGCGAACGGCGCGCGCGGCGGGGGGTTGATCACCCTGCCCGTGCCAGAGGCGGACTCGCCGTCCTCGATTGGCGTCGTGACCGCGTATGCCTCGTGCCAGCCGGCTGGCAGTTTGGGCACCGGCAAACTGAAGTTCGCGAAACCACGGCCATCGGTCGTCTCCTTCGCGGCGTGGTCGCCGATCCGAAGCTCCACCTCGACGCCCACAATGGCCAGCGCCCCGTGCCGGCGCAGGTTCGTCTCGGCGACGTCCCAGTAGGGGATCCGGCTGTTGCCCGGCAGTTGTGGCTCCTCGGTCACCCGCACCCGGACCTTGGCCACGCCTTCGGCGACGAAGCCGCGATAGACGGTCACATGCATCCCGCGGAAGGCACCCGACTCCATCTTCTGCTCGCGCCGCCGCCGGGTCCATTTGCCTTCGATACTCGCGACTGCGGCAGCCGTCTCGGGGCTGCGCAGTTTCGCATTCAGTTCGGAGGCGATGCGGCGGGGCAGGCGGGGCACGTCCCTCAGCATGGCAAGCGGGTCCACGGCTGTCACCCCAGATCGATCTCGTAGACGAACATGAGCGGGCCGCCGTTCCCCTCGGTGCGACGCATGCCGAGCGATTCGTACAAGTGCCGGGCGGCGACGTCATCCTCACTGGTGCCTAGATCCAGGTACCCGGCGCCCTTGCTACGGGCGTGATCGAGCGTCGCTTGCAGGAGTGCGCGTCCGATGCCTTTGCCGCGATGCGCAGGCTGCACGTAGAGCTCGGCGAGGTAACACTCGAGGTCGCTGCTCCACAGCGAGGCCCGGAACCGCAGCACCGCAACGCCCACCTCCCCGGCCAGCAGCACGTCGGTGTCGGGCACCTCGCGCAAGCGTTGCGCCAAGACTGCGGGCTGCGGCGTGGGCTCGTTGTACTCGGTGTTGAAATCGTGGAGCAGTTGTGCGGCCAGGTCCAGGTCGGCTGCGGAGGCCAAGCGGATGTCCATGAGCAGGAGTCTGGCAAGCAACCTGTCCGGATCTGCAACGCGTTCGTGCTGTTAGGCCTCTCAGGATGGGCCTCGGGGCCTTCCGGCGGGGAACGCGTTGCAAATCCGGACACTGGCTGACAAACACAGCGCCCGGTGGCCAGACTTGGGCGCATGAATCTCGCCGAAAACCTCGCCCGGACCGCTGCCTCGACTCCGGACCAGGTCGCCATCCGCCTCGATGACTTCGAACTGACCTACGCGGGCCTGGACGCCGCCAGCGCCCTGGCCGCAGGATGGCTGGCCGAGCACGGGGTGGGCCCGGGCGATCGCGTGGGCATCATGCTGCCGAACATCCCGCAGTTCCCGATCCTCTACTACGGCGCCTTGCGGGCTGGGGCAGCAGTTGTCCCGATGAACCCGCTGTTCAAGGAGCGTGAGGTCGAGTACTACCTGACTGACTCCGGGGCCAAGGTGCTGTTCGCCTGGGAGGGCATCGCCGACCAGGCGCAGCCGGGGGCGGAAGCGGCGGGCGCGGCCTTCGAGGTGGTCGATGCCGGCTTCTCGCAGCAACTCGCCACGTACAGCCCGGCGCCGGGCGTGGTGGAACGGGCTCCCGACGACACGGCAGTCCTGCTCTACACGTCCGGCACGACCGGCAAGCCCAAAGGCGCCGAACTCACCCACAGCAACCTCGGCAGCAACGTCGCGACCTGCGTTGCGCTGTTCGATGGCGGGCCCGACGACGTCATCTTCGGCGGCCTGCCGCTGTTCCACTCCTTCGGGCAGACGTGCGGATTGAACTCGGCAGTGGCGTGCGGCGCGACGCTGACGATGATCCCGCGCTTCGAGCCGCACAAGGCACTCGAGGTGCTGCAGCGCGACAAGGTCACGATCATGCAGGGCGTGCCGACGATGTACGTGGCGCTGTTGCAGGACCCGGCGCACAAGGACTACGACGTCTCCACCCTGCGGCTCGCGGTCTCGGGCGGTGCCAGCCTGCCGGTCGAGGTGCTGCGTGGGTTCGAGAAGGAGTTCGGCGTCATCCTGCTGGAGGGCTACGGCCTAAGCGAGACCAGTCCGGTGGCTAGCTTCAATCATGCCGACCGCGAGCGGAAGGCAGGCAGCATCGGCACCCCGGTCCGCGACGTCGAGATGCGTCTGATCGACGCCGACTGGAACGACACCCCGGACGGCGAGATCGGCGAGATCGCGATCAAGGGCCCGAACGTCATGAAGGGTTACTGGAACCGCCCGGATGCGACAACCGAGGCGATCAAGGACAGCTGGTTCCGGACCGGCGACCTGGCAAAACGCGACGAGGACGGCTACTACTTCATCGTCGACCGGGCCAAGGACATGATCATCCGGGGTGGCTACAACGTCTACCCGCGCGAGGTCGAGGAGGTGCTGTACGAGCACCCGGCCGTGGCCGAGGCGGCAGTGGTGGGCGTTCCGGACGCGGAGTACGGCGAGGAGATCGGTGCGGCCATCACGCTCAAGGCCGGTGCCAGCGCCACGGCCGAGGAGATCCAGGAGTTCGTCAAGGAGCGGATCGCAGCCTACAAGTACCCGCGGATCGTCTGGTTCCTCGACGAGGGTTTGCCGAAGGGCCCGACCGGCAAGATCCTCAAGCGGGAGATCTCGCCACCGGCATGACCCTGGAGCTGCGCCGCTTCACGGCTGCCGACCTTGAAAACCTCGTCGCTCTCGACTCCGATCCGGAGGTCATGTTCTACATCACCGGCGGTGAGACCACCTCGCGCGAGGAGATCGAGACGGAGGTTCTGCCGGCCTTCATCCGCGGTGGCTTCTGGGCAGCGGAGGTTGACGCGCAGTTCGCCGGATGGTTCCACCTGCGCCCCGACGATGCGCTGGAGCGGGAACTCGGGTATCGGTTGGCTCGCCGCTACTGGGGTCAGGGACTGGCCACGCAGGGCAGCCGGATGCTGATCGACATGGCCTTCGAGCAAGGAGCGCGCAGGGTCTTCGCACACACGCTGGTCGTGCACACCGCCTCCCGGCGGGTGATGGAGAAGTGCGGCATGACGGTCGCCCACTACTTCCATGGCGATTGGCCCTACCGCATCCCGGGCGACGAGTTGGGGGACGTGGAGTACGAGATCATCCGCCCGGATTAGCCGACGCCGTCCCGGCCATGTCTGACTACTAGGCCACTGACCACCCGGCTGGCCCGCTCAGACACCGCTATTCGAACGCGGACTGCAGTATGCCCATGAAGGCGCCGACCCGGACCATGTGAACAGGTTTCCAATCGCCCTGTTGGTGGCCGCCCTGGCCGTGGTCAGCATTCCCTCGCCGGCGGTGGCCGATCGCGAAGGCACGGTCCTGGACAAGGTCAACGCTGCGCGAGCCCGCGGGGTGAGTTGCGGCGGCGCGTGGCAGCGGCCGGCTGACGCACTCCACCGGGATTCCGGCCTCGCCCGATCGGCTGATCGCTACGCTCACACGATGGCCGAGCGGGGCTGGTTCTCCCATGTTGGGCCGAGCGGTTCGACCCTGGCCGGCCGGGCACGCCGGGCGGGGTACCGGGGCTTCGCGGGCGGCGAGAACATCGCCTCTGGGCAGCCGACCGCGGCCAGCGTCGTCCATGCCTGGCTTGACAGTCCAGGCCATTGCCTGAACATCATGCGCCGCGGTTACGACGAGGTGGGTGTGGGCTTTGCTCGGGGCGCCGGCGGCGTGACGTACTGGGTTCTGGATTTCGGGTATGAGTGAGCATCCGTCCTGAAACCGGGCGGATTCCCGCGCCTGTCGGCGCCCGTCTATTCCTCTAACGCACGATGTCCGCGTGAGGGGTCTGCGGTTGGCGTTGCTGGCTTTGCTGTGCGTGGCGAGTCTCGGCGCGGTGGGGGCTCCAGCCAAGGCGCCTGCGTTCATGGGTGCCACCGCGCGGGCCGGCTCTGCAGTGCCGCAGGCTGACCCGCGGCTCGGGATGCACTTTCCGGATGCGAACGGTGCTCCGGCGCACACGTTCGGGGTGGAACGACTGTGGGACACCGGGGCGAACTGGTGTCGTATGAACCCAGCCCCGGGTGTGTGGGACTTCACGCCGTTGCTCAGCCAGCTCGATGGCGCGGCGAGCCGCGGCGCCCACACCGCGATCGTCGTGCTCGGCTTCCCGCCGCAACACGCGGTGACCGGCACCCCGAACCCGGGGGAGGCCATCTGGCTGTGCCCCCAACCGGGCTATGCGTCGCTGCTGCCATCGAACCCGGTGTGGGACGACTACGTGACCCGTATCGCTGATCAGGTGACAGCCTGGCGAACGACACATCCCGAAGTTGCCGTGCACTTTCAGGTGTGGAACGAACCGGCTGCGGCGTGGTTCCTGAGCCCGGACCAACGGCCTGCGCGGCTCGTGGCGCTGGCCGTCCGGGCCCGGACGATCCTCGGGCAACACGCGCCGGGCTCGCTACTGGTCAGCCCGTCGATCGTCGCCAACACGTCGCTACGGCGGGCGGAGTGGCAGCGCGAGTTCGTGGCTGCGGCCGCTGCCCGCGGCTGGGTGTTCGACGTGTGGGCCGTGCACCTCTATCCGAAGGGAGGGACGCTAGCGGAGTTGTGGAGTGGGCCGGAGGGGTATCTCGCGCGGTTGACGGACGTAGCGGACACGGTTGCCCCCGGTCGGCAGCCGGGGGACCAGCTGTGGATCACCGAGATCAATGCGAATGTGGCGATCTTGGCCGCACCGGTGCAGGTGCTCACCGATCAGGACCAGGCGGCCTTCGTGCAGCTGGTTGCCCACGACACGGCGGCCCGCGGGATTCCGATCGTGGTCTGGTACCGGTGGCACTACGACCCCTGGCAACTGGGCAGTGGGCAGATCGTGTTCAGCCCGGATTCCCCGGCGCTCGCGGCCTGGGGAAGCTGATCGCACGAGCGGTGTGGATGGGCTACGTGACCACGATCCAGATCGCCACGAACTGCACCAGGAACGCCGCGATCGTCAGCGCATGGAAGAGCTCGTGGAAGCCGAACCAGCCATCGCTGAAGTTCGGCCGGCGGCGAGCGTAGACGACCCCGCCGGCGCTATAGAGCAGGCCGCCGATCGCGATCAGCAGGACGACACCGGCGCCGAACGCCGACCAGAAGAACGGGAGGAAGAAGACCGCGACCCAGCCCAGCGCCAGGTAGGAACCCACCGCCAGCCAGCGCGGCGCGGAACGCCACGTCACCCGGGCGACCAGGCCGATCAGCGCGATTCCCCAGACCAGGGCCAGGATCACCCATCCCAGCGTGCCGCCCAGTGCCACGGCGAAGGGCGTGTAACTGCCGGCGATGAACAGGTAGATGTTGGCGTGGTCGAGCCGGTTGAGGAACGCGCTCGTGCGCGGCCCGCCTGCGCCCAAGTGGTAGGAGGCGCTCACGGAGAACAAGAGCACGGTCGCCGCAACGTAGACCGCGACGGCCGCCCGCAACTGGGCGGTCGGCGTTGCGACCAGCAGAACGAGGCCAAGAACAAAGGACAGGGGACCGGCACCGAAATGCAGCCAGCCGCGCAGCCGCGGCTTGGTGAGATCCACGAAACCTACGGTAGCGTAGGTTTGGAAGTGAGTGTCACGGGCAGGAGTTGACAGTGGACCCGTTCGCCCGACTCGGGCTGGCGCCGACGGCCTCCCCCGATGAGGTCAAGGCGGCCTATCGGGCCGCTGCTCGCCGGCTGCACCCGGACGTGGGCGGGGACGAGAAGGCCTTCCAGGAACTGACCGCCGCCTTCGACGAAGCGCTGGGCTACGCCAGCGGCACCCGGCCGAATCCGTACCTGCCCGACGACCAGCATCGGCTCTACGTGTCCTCCTACGACCGCCACGCCCACTCGCCCGCACCACCAAGCGGCTGGTGGGGTCCGCGGTTGTTCTGGATCCTGCCCGTGGCCGGCGTCATCTTCATGGTGTCCGGTGCGACGGGGAGGTACTTCCTGCCAGTGTGGCTGGGCAGCATGGCCGTGTTGGGGCTGGTTGCGTGGCTTACGATCCGACGCGGAAAAGGGCTTGCGGCCCGGCGACGGGGGTGACACCGGACCGCAAGCACTTCGAGACTACGGGCACTCACAGACGCTGCTTCCGACAACCCGTTGGCGGAAGTGCGGAGGTAGGTCAGTGAACAGGAGGTTCGAGGCGGTTGCGTCCCATTTGCGCGTAGGCCTCCGGTTGCCGGTTCTGCAGCAATATCGCGGCGATGACACCGACCAGCGCGAACACCGGGATGAGCCCCGGCAGGATCCAGGCCAGCGGACTGCCTGGCAGGTTCACCAGGAAGCTGAACTGGCTCGTCGCGTAGATGGCGAGCACGAGTAGACCGACGGCGCCGAGCACGGGAGCGATGAACGTCCGCCAGGGGTTGGAGTCCAGGCCCTTGTTGCGCATGAAGAAGACCAGGACCGCGGCTGCGGCGAATGCCATCAGGTAGGTGATGGCCAGGGTGCCGAGCTGGGTCAACCAGGTGAACAACTGGCCGTCGGGGGACAACCCGCGCACTGCGAAGAAGCCGACGATCACGAACGCCAGCACGGTCTGGCTCAGCGAGGCGATGTGGGGGCTCAGGTGGATCGGGTGGGTGCGGCCGAGGTGCTCGGGGACCAGGCCCTCGCGACCCAACGAGTAGCCGTAGCGAGCCACGGCGTTGTGGAAAGCGAGCAACGCTGCGAACAGCGAGCTGGCGAAGAGGAACAGCATGACCGTGTTCGTCAGGAACGACCCGATGTACGGTTCGGCGATTGCGAACAGGAAGTTCGTCGGCCCGCCCAGCTCCTCGCCACCGATGAACTCCACGAGGTTGTCCTGGCCGTAGGCGTTCACCATGAGCCAGGTGGTGATCATGAAGAAGATGCCGATCGTCAGCACCGCGATGTAGGTCGCCCGGGGGACCGTGCGCCGCGGCTCCTTGGCCTCCTCCGAGTAGATCGTCGTGGCCTCGAAACCGACGAAAGACGCGGCCGCGAACAGCAAGCCGATGGCAGGGCTGCCCTGGGCAAAGGCATCCCAGGTGAACGAGGACATGTTCAAGGACTGGCCGCCCCCACCGCCTCCCCGGATCAGCACCAATACGTCGAAGATGATCACGATCAGGAACTCGCAGGCGACCAGCACGGCCAGAACCTTCAGTGAGAGGTCGACCTGCCGGTACCCGAGGATGCCAATCACTCCCATGGCGACGAAGGCGATGATCCACCAGGCGATCGTGATGTTGAAGGTGGCTTGGATGAACCCCGCGGTGGCCACACCGAACAGGCCGTAGAGGCCGATCTGCATCGCGTTGTAGCCGAGCAGCGCCACGAAGGCTGCAGCGCCGCCGGCCTTCCCGCCCATGGACTTGGCGATATAGGCGTAGAAGGCGCCGCTGGATGTGTGATGACGGGACATGGCGACGTAGCCCACCGCGAAGACCAGCATCAGCAGCGTCACCAGAAGATAGGACGTCGGTACACCGCTGCCGTTACCGAGCAACATGGCGAACGGCGCACCACCGGCCATTCCGGTGAGCGGCGCTGCTGCCGAAATGACGAAGAATGCGATGGCCAGCGCACCAAGGCGTCCGGCCCGCAGCTTGTAGGAGTCGCGGCGGGCTATCGCCTCGGCTTCGGCGTCAACCGGCGGATTGGCCGAAGCGTTGGAATCGGCTGTCATGGAAACTCCTCGGGAGGGGGGAAACAGGCCGTGATCTCGTTCATGTCCGAACGTTTGGGACCTAACAATAGGCATGCCGTCCCGAATTGCCAAGCGTTTCATGAAAATGATCCAACGGATGTTGACGGCTCAGCCATCTGACAATACGTTTGGACCCTAACGATTTTCCCCCGGAGGTTCCCTTATGTCCTTGACCTATGACTCAAAGGTCGCCGAGGTCGAGGGGGTGAAGGTCGATACCCGGCACTGGATCGGTGGTCAGCGGGTCGCCTCCGAGCAGACTATTCCCGACGTCTCGCCCATCGACGAGGCCGTCATCGCCCAGATCCACGCGGGTGGTGAAGCCGAGGTGGACCGGGCAGTGGCGGCTGCGCGGGCAGCGTTCCCAGCGTGGGCTGCACTGCCGGTAGCTGAGCGCTCGGCCATTCTGCGGCGGGTCGCCGAAGGTGTCGAAGCGCGCGTGGAGGACCTGTCCCAGGTCGAGACCCGGGACAACGGTTCCCTTCTGCGCAGCCACCGCCGCGGCGTGATGCCGCGGGTGGCCATGAACTTCCGGTTCTTCGCCGACTTCGCCGAGGAACTCGCCCACCCGGACATGGAGGTGCGCGGTCATCGCGAGCGAATCAGCTACGACCCGGCCGGGGTGGTAGCCATCATCACCCCGTGGAACGCCCCCCTGATGCTGGCGACCTGGCGCATTGGTCCGGCGCTGGCGGCGGGTAACACGGTCGTGCTCAAGCCGCCGGAGTGGGCGCCCCTGACGGCCAGCCTGCTCGCCGACATCATGGCCGAGGCTGGCGTCCCGGACGGTGTCTTCAACGTCGTGCAGGGTACGGGAGCCCACGCTGGTGCCCCACTGACCCGGCACCCGGGCATCGACCGGTTGTCCTTCACCGGCTCGGTTCCCACGGCCGGTGTCATCGCCGCGGCCGCAGCGCCGAACATCGTGCCGCTGTCCTTTGAACTCGGCGGCAAGTCCCCGCTGCTGGTCTTCGAGGACTCGGACATGGACCTCGCCGTGTCGCTGACAGTCGAGCAGTTCGACAACGCCGGTCAGGTCTGCCTCGGCGCGTTCCGGGTGCTCGTGCAGGAGTCGATTGCCGAGGAGTTCACCGCCCGCGTGCTCGAGCGGGCCAAACAGGTCGTGCAAGGCGACCCGCGCGACGAGCGCACCGACGTCAGCGCACTTGTCTCCCGGCAGCATTTCGAGCGGGTGTGCGGCTTCGTCGAGCGGGCCATCGCCGACGGTGCCGAGCCGGTCCTCGGCGGCGGCCCGAACACCGAACTCGGTGGACTGTTCTTCCAGCCCACGATTCTCGTGGGCGCCGAGATCGGCAGCGAAATCCTCACTGAGGAGGTGTTCGGCCCGGTCCTCACGATCCAGACGTTCACCGACGAGGCGCAGGGGATCGAGATGGCCAACAGCACCCGTTTCGGGCTGGCCGCCACCATGATTACCGGCGATCCGCAGCGGGCCGAGCGGGTCTCGGCGCAGTTGAACGCCGGCACGGTATGGGTCAACTGCTTCTTCGTGCGCGATCTGGGTGCGCCGTTCGGTGGCAACGGCATGTCCGGCATCGGCCGGGAGGGTGGCATCTGGTCGTTCGACTTCTACACCAACGTCAAGAACACTGTCTTCGCGCCATGGAAGGAAAGCAATGGGTGAAGTAGTTGCCGCCGGAATCCTGGCGCATGTCCCGACGATCATGCTCCCGGTCGAGACCCGCAAGGAGCTCAACGAGGGCGAGGACTTCAGTCTGGTCCAAGCGCTGCACGACCTGCGCCAGGACGTCTTCGAGACCCTCGACTACGACACCGTCGTGGTGCTGGATTCGCACTGGTTCACGACCGTCGAGTTCGTTGTAACGGCGCAGGACCGGCGGGCCGGGCTGTTCACGGCCGAGGAACTGCCGCGTGGCATGTGCCGCATCCCCTACGACTGGCGTGGCGACCCGGAACTGGCGCACGCGATGGCCGACGAGGACGCCAAGCACTCGACGTGGATCACGGCGATCGATGACCCCTATCTCCCGATGTACTACGCGACGTTGAACCTGTGGGACTACCTCGGCCGCGGTCTGGACAAGCGCTGGATGTCCGTGAGCGTCGCGCAGACCGGGGACATGGAGGACTTCCTGCGGTGCGGCCGGGCGCTCGGCGACGCGATCGCCAAGACCGACCGCAAGGTCATTCTGATCGCCTCGGGTGCGCTCTCGCACACGTTCTGGAAGCTTCGGCAACTGCGCGACCATGAAGCGGCCGGCCCCGAGCACATCCGCACGCCGGAAGCCTACGAGGCCGACATGCAGCGCGTGGAGTGGTTCAAGAACGGCGACCACAAACAGGTTCTGGAAACGATGCCCGAGTTCATGCCCTACCGGCCCGAAGCCATGTTCGCGCACTACCTGATGATGGCTGGCGCGCTTGGCGAGGAGAACTTGACCGCGACTGCGCGTCAGTACGGCGAGTACGAGAACTCCATCGGCACGGGTCAGATCCACCTTTGGTTCGACCGGCCCGAAGGTGGCTTCCCGCATCCCAAGCCGACGCCACCGGACCCCGAGTACCTCCGCCAGATGGGCGGCCCCGACTTGACTGCGGCGGGCTGAGAGATGCGCGAGTTCCGAAGGATCCTGCTGGACGGCAACACCGTAGACGTCGAGCGCCACGGTGACACTCTGGTCGCCGGGGACGGCCGTGAGGTCGGCGTGGACGAGGCGCTGCACCTGCCGCCGGTGCTGCCGTCGAAGATCGTGTGCGTCCACCTGAACTACCGCAGCCGGGTCGAGGAGATGATGACGACCCTGCCGCCCGCGCCCACCTACTTCCACAAGCCGGTATCGGCGCTCAACGCCCACGATGCGGCGGTCGTGCGCCCGGAGTTGTGCAAGTGGCTCAACTACGAGGGCGAGATCGCGATCGTCATCGGCCGCACCTGTCGCAACGTCTCGCCGGACGAGGCAGGGGACTACATCCGCGGCTACACAGTCGCCAACGACTACGGCCTGCACGACTTCCGCGACACCGACTCCGGTTCCATGCTGCGGGTCAAAGGCGCCGACACCCTATGCCCCGTGGGACCCGGCATCGTCGAGGGCTGGGACTTCCGCGGTAAGCAAATCCAGACGCTGGTCAACGGGGAGGTGCGTCAGGACGGCAACACCGACGAGATGCAGTGGGACATGCACTACCTCGTCGCCGACATCGCGCGCACCATCACGCTGCAACCCGGAGACCTGTTGCTGTCCGGCACGCCGGCGATCTCCCGCACGGTGTACCCGGGCGACGTCGTCGAGGTCCGCGTCGAAGGCTTGGGCACCTTGCGCAACCACATTGTCACCGGCCCCACGCCCATCCGCGACGACGTCGGCGCGCAGCCCACGGAGTCCGAAGAGGTCCTGTCCACCGCGCAGGGCGGGGACTGGGAGTTCCGGGGCATCCGGGCGCCCAAGCCCCCCGGCCACTGATGGACGACGTCGACTGGGTCGCGCGGGCCGCTGCCCTGGAACTGCCGCCGGGGTTGTTCATCGGCGGTGAGTATCGCGAGGCCGGCACGCGCGACCACATCACG
>ERZ724512.664-NODE-664-length-16100-cov-14.192085_pt1 | contig 16100 bp, 13 predicted proteins | sample MGYA00376045_ERZ724512 | MGnify/ENA primary metagenome ERZ724512 (study PRJEB28724, sample SAMN07190883) | activated sludge metagenome | isolation source: activated sludge of sewage treatment plant in Hong Hong | place: Hong Kong | collected 2016-03-17 ... | reverse complement strand
TGCTCTCGGCGACGGCGAGGGCCGCCTCGACCCGCGCGTCCCCGGCCGCGAGCGCCCGCGCCCGGGCCAGGTGCAGGTCGGTGGCCTCGGTCTGAGCCGGTCCGTCCATCGTCCCTTCGTGCCGGTGCCACCACGTGGCGATGTCGCAGAGGTAGGTGGCGGCCGGGACCGGGGCGTCGGCGTCGAGCGCAGCCTGCACGGCCCGCTCGCACAGCTCCACGGCCTCGGAGCCGGCGTACCGGACGAGCGCGCAGCGGGCCGCGAGGTAGAACGCGACGTGTCGCCGGGCGGGGGAGTCGGTGAGCTCGGCGACCTGGAGGAACCGCTGTTGCGCCTCCCCGGGCCGGCCGCGCTCGAACGTGGCGCGGGCCAGCAGCTCCGCTAGTGCGGCCGCCTCGTCCTGCCGATCCGGCGCGGCGGCCGCCCAGTGCAGCGCGGCGCGTGCGTCGTCGAGCAGGTCGTCGAGCTCGGCGCACCACGCGGTGTCGCCCGGGATCCGGGCGACGAGGTCGCCCAGCGCCTCCCGGCACCACGCCAGGTGACGGTCACGCAGGGCGTCGAGGTCGCCGATCTCGGCCGACCGGTCCGCGGCGTACTGGCGGATGGTCTCGAGCACCCGGTATCGCGTCGGGTGACCCGGGCGCAGGCCGACCAGGTTCCAGTCGACCAGGCGGCCGAGGGTGTCGAGGAGGGGAGCGGTCGGCCGGCCGACGACCTGTGCCGCCGACCGGAGGTCGAACGGCGCCGCGAACACGGCCACCCGGCGCAGCACCTCCTGCTCGTCCGCGTCGAGCAGGCGGAAGCTCCAGTCGATCGCCGCCCGCAGGGAGCCGTGACGCTCGTCGGTGGAGTGGCTGAGGCTGAGCACGTCGTGGCCCTGGTCGAGCGCGAGCAGGAGGCCGTCGAGGCCGAAGCTCGGAGCTCGGGCCGCAGCGAGCTCGATGGCGAGCGCGACCCCGTCCAGCATCCGGCAGATCGTCCGCACGGTCTCGAGGTCGTCGTCGCCGAGGTCACCGGAGACGCCGCTGGCCGCCATCCGTGCCTGGAAGAGTGCGACCGCATCCCCGTCGACGACCGACATCCCGGGGACGGCGAAGACGGTCTCGCCGGCGACGTGGAGCCGGATCCGGCTGGTCGCGAGGACCCGCAGGCCGGGGCAGGCGGCGAGCAGCCGGCTCACCGACGTGCGAGCACCGACGAGGAGGTGCTCGCAGTTGTCGAGGACGAGAAGGGCTCGACGGTCCCGCAGGGTCGCGATGAGCGCCTCGAGGCGGGTCGACCGGGTGCGCTCGGGGACGCGGACGGCGTCGGCGATCGCCGAGACGACCATGTCGTCGTCGGTCACGGTGACCAGGTCGACGAAGGCGACGCCGTCGGTGAGGTGGGTGCCGGGGTCCCTGACGACCTCCTCGGCGACAGCGAGGGAGAGCCGGGTCTTGCCGACCCCGCCCGGCCCGGTCGCGGTGACCAGCCGGTGCTCGCGCAGCGATCCGGCCAGGGCCGTCCGCTCCGCGGCCCGCCCGATGAACGGGGTGAGGGGCCTCGGGAGTGCGGCGAGCTCCAGCGCGTCCGCGGCCATGGCCGCGATTGTGGCACGGCTGGAGCCCGCCGGCCCTGGGCCGATCAGGCCTCCGCCACGGCAGTGCCGGCCATGGCGGCGGTGTGGGGGCCGAACTCGTTGGCCACCACCGCGACGGTGTTCGCGGGGAAGCCCCCGCGCCGCGCGTGCTCGAGGACCGTCTCGGGGTCCTCGGTCTCGTGGACGCAGTAGATCTTGTCGCCCGCGACGTAGCTGTTGACCCACGTGTAGGGGACGTCGAGCCCGTCGACGACGTCGTTCGACGCCTTCGCGATGTCGGCCAGCTCGGCCGGCGTCAGGTTGCTCGCCCCCGGGATCTCCCGCTCGATGATGAATCGCTTCACTGCAGTTCCTCCTGGTTGCTCCGCCAGCAGGGTGCTGGTCGGCTCCGCCAGCATCGATGTGCAGGCCGGTCCGCCACAGCGGGGAGATGCCCCATCCGCCTCCCCCATTCCTGACGGATGGGGGAGGCGGATGGGGAGGGCCGGCTCAGCCGCGGGAGAGCCAGGGGGTGAAGCTGCGTCGCTCGCCGACCCAGTCGAGCAGGCCGTGGCTGGTGCCGTCGGTGCGGGTGCCGGACGCCCGGACGGCGACGCGGACCTCGTCGGGGTTCCCGAGTGCGGCCCGGGACATCACCACGCGGGCGACGTCCTTGCGGTACCTGACCCGCAGGACGTAGTCGCCGTTCTCGACCGGCTCGCCCCAGCTCGACCTGTCGAAGCCGTCGGTCGCGCGGAGCAGGTAGTCGGTGCCCTCGTACAGGCCGGCGACGAAGACGAACTCCGGTCCGCGGTCGTGGCGGTCGGTGTCGACGAAGACGGTCTCGGCCGACCCGGACGCGGCCCGACGCACCAGGTTGTCGTGGACGGTCGTGACGGTGACGTTCTCCTGGCCGTTGCGGACCGAGAGCGCGCGGATGTCGGAGCCGTGGAAGGTGTCCTCCGGGTCGTCGATGCCATAGAGCTCGGCGTGCGCCGCCCCGGCGCTGACGAGGGTGAGAGCGGCGGCCGACAGGGCGGCGGCGGCGAGGGTGGTACGCATGGTCGTGTTCCTTCGTGGGTGTGCTGACGGCCCTGTCGGGCGAGCCGCCGGTCGGCGATCTCGGGGCTGATACGCCGTGGACCACGCGCTGGTTGCATCCCGTCCGGAAGTTCCTCCTCGACCCGCGGACCAGGCCGCTCAGGCGGGCACCGAAGCCGGGTCACGCAGCTCGGGGACGGTGCCCTCGGCGTACCGCGCGGACCGCAACGCCTGCCGGACCATGCCCATCTTGTGGATGATGTCCTCGCCGACAGGCGTGTGCCCCCACAGGGAGATCCCCTGGTAGGTGGTCGGCTCCCACGTCGACTCGAGCTCCTCGGTCACGACCAGGGGGCTCCAGCCGACCTCGAGCTCGAACCCCGACGGGGTCTGGCAGTAGAAGGAGATCGACCGGTCGTTGGGGTGCTGGCCGACCGACCACATCATCTTGAATCCCTCGGCGGTGACCCGCTCGTGAGCGGCCACCATGTCGTCGAGCTCGGCGACCTGCACGTTGACGTGCTGGATGACGGTGCGGATCGGGTCGACCGCGAGCCGCCGTACGCCGGCGACGGCGACCGAGTGGTGCCGCTCGTTGACCCGGAGGAAGCGGATCCGCAGGTCCATCGGGCCGATCCGCTCGAGGATGAAGTCCGAGAGCCGCGCGTCGAAGAGCGTGCTGTAGTAGCTGTGCAGGCCCAGGACGTCCTTGGACGTGATCGCGACGTGGCCCATCCCGCTCTCACCCGTGACGAACGCCGAGTTGCGCATCACCAGGGGGCTGGGCGTCGTCAGCGGGGTCGTGAAGATCTCCGTCGCCGCACCCTTGGGCCCGGGGAACCGCCACAACCGCTCGACCCCGCGCAGGGCGCACTCGTCCGGCGTACCTTCGCGGACCGGCAGGCCGCGCGAGGTCACCCGTTCCAGGATCACGTCGAAGGTCTCGTGGTCGTCGACCTGCCAGCCCAGGGCCGTGACGTCCTCGGCGGTCCCGCGCTGCAGGAGGAACCGGCACTCGCGGTCGTCGAGCCGGAAGCGGGTGGTGTCCGGGGTCAGCTCGTCGACGTGGAGGCCCACCGCGTCGGCACCGAAACGCCGCCAGTCGGTCAGCCGCTGGGTCTGGACCACGAGGTAGCCGAGGTGGACGTTGCCGAAGACGTCGGTCATGCCACGTCCTCGCTCAGGAACCCGGTCGCCAGCGCCCGGAAGCGGTCGGCCTGCTCGATCTGGACCCAGTGGCCGGCGTGCGGCAGGACGTGGAGCTGGGCGTTGGGGATCAGGTCGGCGAGGTAGTGGGACGACTCCTTGCGGATGATCCGGTCCTCACGCCCGTGCACCAGCAGCACCTCGTGCTCGATGGCGGTCAGGGCCTCGACGGGGAAGACGAGGAGCGGCCCGTCCGGGCTGAAGGTGCGCAGGTGGGAGCGGCGGATGTCCTCCCGGGCGGCGACCTCTGCGCGGTCGGCGGCGATCTCGTCGATGCGGTCGCCGTAGAGCCCGGGGTCGTGGAGGAATCGGCCCATCAGGTCGAGCATCGCCTCGGGGGAGGGATCGTCGTAGTAGGTGATCATCTTGATCAGGTCGGCGGTCGGCTCGATCGGTGCGCCCGCGCTGCCCATGAGGATCACGCGGTCGATGCGGTCCGGCTGCTCCTGCACCAGCAGGAGCGCGACCATGCCCCCCATCGAGTTGCCGACCAGGTGCGTGCGGGTGACACCCAGCGTGTCGAGCAGGCCGAGCATCGCCTGGGCACGCATCGCCGCGGAGCCGGCGACGCCCAGCGGCAGGTCGTCGGGGTGCGAGGAGTCGCCGAAGCCGAGCACGTCGGGTGCGACGTGGTGGTAGCCCGGCATCGTGGTGATGAGCCCGTGCCAGTTCGACAGGGCGGTCACGCCGGGGCCCGACCCGTGCAGCCACAGGATCGTCGGGTCGGCCGGGTCCCCGGCCTGGTGGGTGCGGATCGTCCAGTCACCCACCGGCACGTCGGTGGTCGTCAGGTCCATGGGGTCTCTCCTGTCACGTCAGGGCCGGGGCCGGCTCGGGACGGCGTACGGCGGCAGGGGTGCTGCGGATGACCGGGACGTCGAGCCCCGTGGTGTCGGTCGCGGCGACGAAGCGGTCGGGGCGCACGACGACGACGCCGGCGCGGTGGCGCCTCATCCAGCCGGTGAGCACGCCGGTGTGGTCGATGACGTCGTCGGGACCGTCGGTGGTCGCGAACCCGGTCCGCACGGTCCGGAACCGTGCCCCGAGCCGCGACCAGGCCTCGACCTGCTGGTCGGTCATCGCGTCGCGGGGGTCGACGCCGGCGCCCAGGACGACGAACCCGTCGCCGACCAGGTCGTCGAGCAGGTGCTCGCCGCCCTGTCGGTCGAAGACCGACGGCTGCGGGACCATCCGGCCCAGGGCGTTGCGCCGACCCGGTCGGCCGGTGACCCAGCCGTCGGTGAACCGGTTGGTGGCGTTGCTCGGCTGGAGGACGCGGTTCCAGAAGGGGAGGTGGCGGGCCCAGGGGCCGACGGTGTTGCGCACGGCGACCAGCGCCCGCTGGTCGGCCTCGATGAACATGCCCAGCCGCACCGACATCTCGGTGAGCAGCCGCACGTGCGGCCACCGCTCCGCTTCGACCGTGTCCAGGACGGCATCGTCGACCTCGCCCCGGCACACGGCGGTGAGCTTCCACGCGACGTTGTGCGCGTCGCGGATGCCCGACTGCATGCCCTGACCGGCCCACGGTGGCATCAGGTGCGCGGCGTCGCCGATGAGCACGACGCGGTCGCGGCGCCAGCCCTCGAGGTGGCGCAGGTGGTGGCTGTAGAAGGCGTAACCCTTGATGCGCACCCGGGACTCGTCCATGCCCAGGGCACGCAGCCGCTCCCAGACCTTGGCCTCGGTGTCGTAGTCGGCGTCCGTCTCGCCCGGGGCGAGGGGGATCTCCCAGCGGTGGTTGCCCTTGGCCAACGGGATGTCGACGACCGGACGCACCGGGTCGGACCAGAACACGAGCTCGTCGCTGCCCGGCCAGGGGTCGAGGACCTCGCCGTCGATCACCACCCAGCGGCGCGGGCGGGTGGTGCCGACCATGGCGAGCCCGAGCGCCTCGCGGACCGGGCTCGAGCCACCGTCGGCGCCGATCACGTAGCGCACGCGCAGCGAGTAGGCGCGACCGTCGCCGTCGGTGGCGCGGACCGTGACGCCGCCGGCATCCTGCTCGAGGCCCTCGAAGGTGTGGCCGAAGCGGATGTCGAGGGCGTCGTAGCGGGTGGCGTTCTCGCGGACCACCGCCTCCATCTCGGGCTGGTAGATCATCATCGCCGTGGGGTGGCCGAGCACGTCGGGCTTCTGCACGAGGCGGAAGACCAGCTTCTGCCGGTAGGTCTTCCAGCTCACCGCGGGCATCACGTCCATGTCCTGCTTGGCCCGCTCGGCGACACCGAGCTCCTGCAGGATCCGCAGCGTCCAGTCGTTGACGGTGACGGCGCGCGCCCGGGCGTAGAGGTTCTTGTCCCTCTCGAGCGCGACCGTGCGGACACCGGCCTTGCCGAGCAGGCTGGCGGCGATCGCGCCGCTCGGCCCGTAGCCCACCACGGCCACGTCAGCATCGAATCTCCCGGCGCTCATCGCGCCACCTCCCGGTGCTCGTCCCGAGCATTACTGAACCGACCGGTCCAGTCAGTTTCGGTTAGGATGGGGGCGTGTCGACGGATCTGTCAAGCACTGCGCGTCACTACGATCGAGCCATGACGACCACCGCCGGTGCCGACGGCGTGCGGCGCAACGCTCAGGGCCAGCGGGTGCGCGAGGAGATCCTCGACACGGCCTCGCGGCTCATGTCGGAGTACGGCTACGACGGCGCGAGCATCTCGGCGATCATGAAGGCCTCGGGCCTCCAGAAGAGCTCGATCTACTGGCAGTTCGACTCCAAGGCGGCCATTGCCGCGGCCGTCATGGAGCGCGGCGCCCGCCGCTTCTTCGACGCGACACCCCTCCGGCGCTCCCGCGGTGGCGCCGGCGCTCGCCTCCGCTCGTTCCTCCGGGGCATCGCCACCAACCTCGACGAGCACCAGGAGTTCCTCCGGCTCTTCCTCACTCTGGTGCTCACCAACCGCGACCCGGACGTCGCCGCGGTGCTCGACCGGGTGCGCAGCGAGGCGATGACGCGGATGCGTGAGTTCATCACGGTCGCCTTCGAGGCCGAGGGGCCGGAGGTCGCGGCCCAGATCGGCGACCGGCTCGCCGGGCTCGGCGTCGCGCTCTTCGACGGCTACTTCCTCGCCGCCCAGATCGACGGACCGGAGGGGCGTGACCGACGCGTCCAGGACATGGCGCGCGCCCTCGAGCACTACGGCGAGGCGATCGCTGCCGCGGCGCGAGGCTGACGCTCGACCCGGAGGGCTGCCGCGTCCTCGGTGAATCGAGGGAGTGGCCGGTCGGCCGTTAGGTTCTTCCGGTGCCCGACTCCCGCCCCCGCCGTACCTTCGCCGTCATCAGCCACCCGGACGCGGGCAAGTCGACCCTGACAGAGGCGCTCGCGCTCCATGCCCGGGCGATCCACGAGGCCGGAGCCGTCCACGGCAAGGGCGACCGTCGTGGCACGGTGTCCGACTGGATGGCGATGGAGAAGGCCCGCGGGATCTCGATCACCTCGGCCGCGCTCCAGTTCGCCTATCGCGACCACGTGGTCAACCTCGTGGACACCCCCGGCCACAGCGACTTCTCCGAGGACACCTACCGGGTGCTCTCCGCCGTCGACTCGGCGGTGATGCTGGTCGACGCGGGCAAGGGACTCGAACCCCAGACGCTCAAGCTGTTCCGGGTCTGCGCACTCCGCGGGATCCCGGTGATCACCGTCATCAACAAGTGGGACCGTCCGGGTCTCTCGGCGCTGGGGCTCATGGACCTGATCCAGGAGAAGATCGGGCTCCGCCCGACGCCGCTGACCTGGCCGGTCGGCGAGGCGGGCGACTTCCGCGGGGTGCTGGACCGTCGCACGGGCGAGTTCGTCAAGTACACCCGCACCGCCGGCGGCGCCACGCGCGCCCCCGAGCGACGGATGGGGCCCGGCGAGGTGGAGGAGCCCGACATCCAGGCCTGGGCCGCTGCCGTCGAGGAGCACGAGCTGCTCGGGCTGGATGAGGCCGACCACGACCAGGAGCGCTTCCTGGCCGGCGCGACCACGCCGGTGATGTTCGCCTCGGCGCTGCAGAACTTCGGTGTCGCCCAGCTCCTCGACCTGCTGCTCGAGCTCGCCCCGGCGCCCGGCGAGACCCGGGGAGTCGACGGCGCGGTCCGTCAGGTCACGGACGACTTCAGCGCCTTCGTCTTCAAGGTGCAGTCCGGGATGAACGCTGCCCACCGCGACCGCCTCGCCTACGCGCGGGTGGTCTCCGGTTCCTTTGAGCGCGGCATGGTCGTCACCCACGCCGCCACCGGCCGGCCGTTCGCGACGAAGTTCGCCCAGGCGGTCTTCGGTCGCGAGACGACGTCGGTCGAGACCGCCGAGCCCGGCGACATCATCGGCCTCGTGAACGCGAACGCGCTGCGGGTCGGCGACACGGTGTACGTCGGTCCGTCGATCGAGTACCCGCCGGTGCCGACCTTCGCCCCCGAGCACTTCGTGACCGCCAGCGCCGGCGACATCGGCCGCTACAAGCAGTTCCGCCGCGGTATCGAGCAGCTCGACCAGGAGGGGGTCGTCCAGGTGCTGCGCTCCGACGTCCGCGGCGACCAGAACCCGGTCCTCGCGGCGGTCGGACCGATGCAGTTCGAGGTGGTCGAGGAACGGATGGCCAACGAGTTCAACGCCCCCATTCGCTTCTCCCGGCTCGACTACCAGGTGGCCCGCCGTACCGATGCCGCCGGCGCCACCGCCCTGGCCGGGATCCGGGGTGTCGAGGTCCTGCAGCGCAGCGACGGCACCCACCTCGCGCTCTTCGTCGACCAGTGGCGGGCCAAGACGACCGCGCGCGACCATCCCGACGTCACGCTCGAGGCGCTGCCTGCCGGCGGAAGCTGACAGGCGCCCCGGGGCCCGGGACTAGCCGCTCGCGACCGTGGTGGCCGACGGCAGCTTCACGTAGTAGAGCGCTCCGACGGCGACCTGCATGCCCACGGCTATCGGGCCCGCCCCGGTGGGCGTCAACGTCAACGTCATCGTGCAGCTGGAGCCCGACGAGAGCGCGGATCCGCAGGCGCCCGGATCGACGCGCAGGCGCGGCTGCCCGGTCTGCACCGTGGTGAGCAGGCTGACCTGCACAGGGGGGAACGTCGTGGGGAAGGTGTTCGTGATCGCGATCCGGATCGGGTAGTCGACGCCGACGGTGGTGGCGCCAGGAACCGCACCGAGCACCTGGGCGACGACGTGGTCGACTCCCGAACCCAGCAGCGGCTTGATGCCGAGGTCGGCGCCGAGGAACGCGAGCGCTCCGGCGAACCCGTCCGACCGGGCAGCGATGGCGCCGCCGGGTCGCGGCAGCCCGAGGCTGGTGACGAGCATGCCCGCCCTGGTCGCGGACCGCGCGAGACGTCGTGCACCCGCCTTCGACCCGGGCACTGGTCCGCTGACCACTCCCGACGTGCCGGTCAGGCTCCGAGCTGGAAGCCGAGCGGTCCCCGTCGGCGACACCGCCAAGAGGTGAGGCCAACGGTGTGGGTGCCGCCGCACCTCGACCGCGGCACTGATCGCTCGTCCCCCTGCGCCGCCTATCGCCCGAGCCCGCGGGTCGGGGTCCACTGACAGATGGGCGCTGGCCCACCGTCTCAGGGCCGCCGTGGTCGCGCTGATCCGGGCGGGGCGGGCTCCACGGGCATCGGTTGCGATCACGATGGGTGCCCGGCCGTTGCGACCCGTCGCGAAGCTGCTCGCGCCGGCTGCGAGGTATCGCGGAGGGCGAGGACCGTCGGTGAGGTAGACGACGAGGGGGAGGTCCACAGCCTCCGCTCCACGTGCCGCCGGTGGGAGATAGGCGATGGCATGGACGGCGCGGCCCCTGACGTCCACCGTCAGCGAGACCTTCTCGATGTGGTCCGCGGCCGTCGAGGCGGCGACCACGGTCGTCGTGGCGTTCGCTGCTGCGGCGTTGCCGGGGCCGACTCCAGCGCAGGTCGAGATCAGTGCAGCGGCGACGAGCCCGGCGGCGCATCGAGCTCGCAACGATGGGGACCTGGGGCGCACGATGCCTCCGAAGGCGAGGGGGATCACGGATCTGTCAGCACCCTAGTGACGGCGAGACCCGGTCATCCGGCTTTCGGCACCGGAGCGGGACACCCGTCGTGCGTTGCCTTCGAGGACTGTTGCCGCCGCGGACATGCGACTGACGCAGGTCAAGACAGCAGGACACCGCTCAGAGCTGGACGGGAACACGCTGGTCCGCGCCACTGCCGTCATCGAAGTCACGCCCGCGCACGTGGATCTCCGCGGCCGTGATTCGCGCCCGATAGAGCACGAACGGCTGGTCCGCGACTCCGGTGTGTACGCGAGCTCGCGATCGACGCCGCGGAACGCACTGGCGCAGGCATCGGCGAGCTCGTCGTCGGGCACCCGGCCCGCGGTGGCCTCCAGGTACACGGCCTGTCCGGTGTGCGGGTCGGCAGCCGAGTTGAACACCACCATGCTCACCTCGGGTCGCACTCCGATGTTCCGCGAGTGGTGCGCGTTCGGCGACGACAACCAGTAGACCTCCTGATGGTCGACGAGCGAGAACCAGACTGGCGAGACCCGCGGCCTACCCGATGGGTCAAGGGTCCCGAGCACCATGAACCTGTTGCTGGCGAGCGTTCCGCGCGCAAGCTCTGCGAGATCGACCATGCGGCCAGTCTGGCTCAGGAATCAGAGGGCCTCGCGCCTCGAGGGCGCACACGGTGGCGCCACCTGATTCCGGTGCCTGGCCAGGACCGGGTTCATGATGGTGAGCCGTACCCGCCTCCGCCGGGTGTCTCGATCACGAACACGTCGCCTGCCTCGACCTCCACGGAGTCCCGGCCAGCCATCGGCTGGATCGTGCCGTCTGACCGCTCGATCCACTGGTGGCCGAGCGCGCCGGGTGCCCCGCCGGCCATGCCGTAGGGCGGGACTCGGCGATGGCTGCTGAGCAGGGTCACCGTCATCGGTGTGAGGAACCGAAGCCGGCGGCGTCCGCCGCAGCCTCCGCGATACCGCCCCTCGCCGCTGCTGCCGTGCCGGATCTCGTAGGCCTCGAGCCGCACCGGAAAGCGCCACTCGAGGACCTCGGGGTCGGTCAACCGGGAGTTGGTCATGTGTGTCTGCACGACGCTGGTGCCGTGGAAGTCGGGGCCCGCTCCAGAGCCGCTGGCCACGGTCTCGTAGTACTGGTGACGCTCGTTGCCGAAGGTCAGGTTGTTCATGGTCCCTGAACCCTCGGCCTGTGCACGGAGCGCGGCGTACAGCGCCCCCGTCACCGCCTGGGAGGTCTCGACGTTGCCGGCGACGACCGCGGCGGGGTGGTGCGGCGCGAGCATGCTGCCCTCGGGGATGGTGACCTCGATGGGTTCGAGGCAGCCGGAGTTGAGCGGGATGTCATCGTCGACCAGCGTGCGGAAGACGTAGAGGATCGCGGCCATGGTGACCGATGCGGGCGCGTTGGAGTTGTCGGGTTGCTGTTCCGACGTCCCGGTGAAGTCGATGTGGGCCGACCGGGTGTCGTGGTCGACGGCGATGGAGACGCTGATGTTGGCCCCAGAATCCAGCTCGTAACGGCAGGTTCCGTCGCGCAGTGCGGAGATGACCCGACGCACTGCCTCGGCGGCGTTGTCGCGCACGTGCCCCATGTAGGCCGTCACGACGTCCAGGTCGAAGTCCTCGACGAGGGCGTGGAGCTCGGCGACTCCCTTCTCGTTGGCGGCCAGCTGCGCTCGCAGGTCCGCGAGGTTGTCGTGCGGGCTGCGGGCCGGGAACTGTCCTCCGGTGAGGAGCTCGAACATCTCTGCCTCGCGCATTCGACCGTCTCGGGTGAGCAGGGCGTTGTCGATCAGGACCCCTTCCTCCTCGACGTGACGGCTGAACGGGGGCATGGACCCGGGGGTCGAGCCGCCGACGTCGGCGTGGTGACCTCGTGAGGCGACGTAGAAGATGATCTGCTCGTCGGGGTCGAACACCGGCGTGACCACGGTGATGTCGGGCAGGTGGGTGCCCCCGCGGTAGGGGTTGTTGAGGACGTAGGAGTCCCCGGGCCGCATCCGTCCGATGTTCGCCTCGATCACGGTCTTGATCGACTCGCCCATGGACCCCAGGTGCACCGGCATGTGCGGGGCGTTGGCGATGAGGTTCCCGCGGGAGTCGAAGAGGGCGCAGGAGAAGTCGAGCCGTTCCTTGATGTTGACCGAGTTGGCGGTCGCGCGCAGCCTCTCGCCCATCTGTTCGGCGATCGACATGAAGAGGTTGTTGAACAGCTCGAGCAGGACCGGGTCCACATCGGTGGTGGCTCCCGGCGCCTGGGGACGGACTTCGGTCCGCCGCAGCACCAGGTGGTTGTGGTCGTTGACGTCTGCCCTCCAGCCCGGGTCCACGACCGTGGTGGCGTTGGCCTCGGCGATGATGGCGGGTCCCTGGATCCGGTCGCCGGCGGTGAGCGCCTCCCGACGGTAGAGGTCCACCTCGGTCCACCTGTCGGTGTACATCTGGACCCTCGAGTCGGGGCGGAGCCTTCCCTCGCGTGGCGTGCTCGTGACCTCGTCCTGGTGGGTCTCGGCCCGCGCGGTCAGCTCGATGGAGACCGCCTCCACGACGACGTCACGTTCTGGCATGAGGAAGGAGAAGCGACGCCGGTAGAGGTGCTCGAACTCCGCGAGCATCCGGTCCACGTCGTCGATGGTCACCTCGACCGTGGTGTCCGTGCCGGCGTACTTGAGATGGGCAGCCCGGCGCACCTCCACTCGGTCGCCCGGGGCCGCCTGGTCCGCCAGCTCGAGCGTCCCGTCCTCGACGAGAGGCGCGAGGGCGGCGTCGAGCCCGTCTCGTCCCAGAAGGGACAGGGGTCTCTCGATCGCGGTCTCACGGGTGGCTGTCACGTCGGCGAGACCCATGCCGTACGCCGACAGCACGCCGGCGAAGGGGTGGATCAAGATCTGGGTCATACCGAGAGCGTCAGCCACCGCACACGCGTGCTGCCCGCCCGCGCCGCCGAAGGTGGACAGGGTGTAGCGGCTGACGTCGTGCCCACGCTGCACCGAGATCCTCTTGATCGCGTCCGCCATGTTGTTCACCGCGATCCGCAGGAAGCCTGCGGCGACCTCCTCGGGGCTGCGGCCGTCGCCGATCCTGTCGGCGAGCCGGGAGAAGGCTCGCGCCACTTCGTGGGCGTTGAGCGGCTCGTCGCCGTCGTCACCGAACACCGCAGGGAAGTGGGCAGGCTGGATCCGTCCCAGCATGACGTTCGCATCCGTGACGGTGAGTGGACCGCCCCTCCCGTAGGCGGCCGGTCCCGGAGCGGCGCCAGCCGATCCTGGACCGACCCGGTAGCGCTGGCCGTCGAAGTGCAGGATCGACCCGCCGCCTGCCGCGACCGTGTGGATGCTCATCATCGGAGCGCGGATCCTCACCCCGGCGACCTGGGTGTCGTACACCCTCTCGAACTCCCCGGCGTAGTGCGACACGTCCGTGGACGTCCCGCCCATGTCGAACCCGATGACCCGGGTCAACCCGGCCACCTGCGCGGTCCGCGCCATCCCCACGATGCCGCCCGCGGGACCCGAGAGGATCGCGTCCTTCCCACGGAAGTGGTGGGCTTCGGTGAGCCCTCCCGACGAGCGCATGAACTGGCACTTCACTCCCGGCAGTGCGTCGCTCACCTGGTCGACGTAGCGCCGCAGGATCGGCGTGAGGTAGGCGTCGACGGTCGTGGTGTCACCGCGGGAGACCAGCTTCATCAGCGGGCTCACCTCGTGCGAGAGGGAGATCTGGGTGAAGCCGATCTCCCGGGCCAGCTCGCCGATCCTGATCTCGTGGGTGGGGTTCCGGAAGGCGTGCATGAGCACGACAGCCACGCTCCGGTAGCCCCGACCGAAGGCGTCCTCGAGCGCTCCCCGCAGCGGATCGACGTCGAGCGGTGTCACCACGTCACCAGCGGCGTCCAGACGTTCGGTCACCTCGACGACCTCGGAGTGCAACAGCTCGGGCAGCTCGATGTGCCGAGCGAAGATCCTGGGCCGGTTCTGGTAGGCGATGCGCGGCGCGTCTGCGAAGCCTCGCGTGATCACCAGGACCGTCGGCTCACCCGTGTGCTCCAGGAGCGCGTTGGTGGCGACCGTCGTGCCCATCTTCACCGCGGCGATGTCCTCGACCGGCAACCGGTCACCGTCGCGAAGTCCGAGCACCTGCCGGATCCCGGCGATCGCGGCGTCGCCGTACTGCCTCGGGTTCTCCGAGAGCAGCTTGTGGGTGACCAGGCTCCCGTCCGGCCGGCGGGCGACCACGTCGGTGAACGTGCCGCCGCGATCGATCCAGAACTCCCACCGGCCGGTCATGAGTGCCATCATCCTCGTTCGTCGGTCGCAGGGCGTGTCTCCACCGCTGGACACAAGTTCGGGTAGTGCATCACCTCTGAGTCCTCTCGACCACGACGTCGAGGGTCTGGCAGCGCCGTCCGACGCTGGTCTTCGCGCGAGATCTCGTACACGGATGCGGCGAGAGCGACACGTCCCGGGACCCGGGCCCCACAGATCGAGCACTTCTCCTCTAGCGGATGCTCCTCGACGGGGAGCAGCCTGGGACGAGGAGCAGGTCGTCGTGACCGTGCACATCTGCGTGCCCGCGGTCGCCGGTCGGACTCGGCTCTCCGGACGCGACGGCCCCGAAGCCCTCGTCCGTAGGGAGGTCTCACATGTCCGTCCAGAACACGCCGTCTGCGCCCCCGGTCTATCCCGCTCGCCTCGAGATCGACTACACGCCGCAGCACCGCCGGGTCACGACCCTGTTCCGGCTGGTGCTGGTCGTCCCGATCGCCATCGTCTACTCCATCCTCACCGCAGGCGTGACGCGCACGGTCTACGAGGAGGGTGGGGACACCGTGAGCACGACCAGCGGCGGGATCATCAGCGGGCTGTTCATGGTGACGCTCCTGATGATCCTGTTCCGGCAGCGCTACCCGCGCTGGTGGTTCGACTTCGCGCGCGAGCTCACCCGCTTCGCCACGCGGGTCGGCGCGTACGTCGTCCTGCTGACCGACGACTACCCGTCCACCGTCGAGGAGCAGAAGGTCCACCTCGAGATCGACTACCCCGACGTGGAACGGGACCTGAACCGCTGGCTGCCCCTGGTGAAGTGGTTCCTCGCGATCCCGCACTACATCGTGCTGTTCTTCTTGTCGATCGGTGCGTTCTTCGCGGTCGTCGTCGCCTGGTTCGCGATCCTGTTCACGGGCCGCTACCCCCAGGGACTCTTCGACTTCGTGGTCGGGGTCGGGCGCTGGGCGCTGCGGGTCAACGCCTACGCCTTCCTGCTCGTCACCGACCGGTACCCGCCGTTCTCCCTGACCTGACGGAGGTGGGCGCCGGGCTCAGCGTCGGGAGAAGCTCGGTGCCCAAGGAGCGGAGTCGAGGCCGATCCGGTCGATGACCGCAGCGGCCGCGTCGGCCACCTCGAGCACCCGGCGCTGCTCGTCCTCGGTCGCGTGGTGCTGCCGGGCCCAGTAGACGCCGATGGCGGCGACGGTGCTGGCGCCGCGGCCGACCGGGACCATGAGGAGGCTGCGCACGAACGTGGGGCGGTAGGCCTCCTGCGGGATGCGGGGATCGACCGTGATGTCGGGGATGGCGACAGCGGAGCCGTTCAGCATCGCCCAGCCCAAGATGCAGGCGGAGATGGGGAAGCGCTGGCCCTTCCACAGCGGGGCGATGCTGTCCTCGTCGACGTAGAAGCAGCGGTCGCCCTCCCGGAGCACGAAGGTGGCCCCGTCGGCGTTCCCTGCAGTGCGCGCCAGGCGCCGGACGACCTCGGCGAGCTCGGGCACGGTCTCGACCTCCGCCACGTCGAGCGCGAGATCGCGCTCGGTCGGGGCTCCGGCTGACGTGCTCGCGTGGGTGTGATCGAGCATCGGCACCTCCCTCGGTTCCGGGCTCCAGTCTCTCACCCGGAGGGACGAGTTCGACGCGATCGTCCGAAAATACGTCCGACTGGTCTACAGCACGAGCAGCACCACGCCCGCGCAGGCGCAGGCCCACAGCACGCTCGCGAACGTCCCGATGATGAACCGCTCGGCGGCCCCGGTCCGCACGCCGTCCTCGGCGGCGCGCAGCTCGGGGTAGCGGCCCAGGCCCTTGACGGCCAGGACGACGGCCAGCCCCGCCGGCCAGCCGGCGACGAGCGCGGCGAAGATGGCGATCCGCTCGAGTGCGCCGATCCAGGCCCCACCGCGCAGCACCTGGCCCGCCTGGCTGATGTCGGCGCCCAGCGAGTCGGCCGGGCCGGCGGCCGCGGGTCCGGTGGGCGGTCCGGTGGACGGTCCCGTGGGCGGTCCTGTGGGTGGTCCTGTGGGTGGTCCCGTGG
>ERZ724512.659-NODE-659-length-16164-cov-5.073872_pt1 | contig 16164 bp, 13 predicted proteins | sample MGYA00376045_ERZ724512 | MGnify/ENA primary metagenome ERZ724512 (study PRJEB28724, sample SAMN07190883) | activated sludge metagenome | isolation source: activated sludge of sewage treatment plant in Hong Hong | place: Hong Kong | collected 2016-03-17 ... | reverse complement strand
CGGCCGACTCGGCGGCGGCGGGTTCGGCCGTGGGTGCCACCTCGGGCTGCGGGGCGGGCTCCGGCTTGTCGGCGGCGGGCTTCTTGGCCGCCGACTTCTTGGCCGCGGGCTTCTTGGCGGGCTTCTCCTCCACCGGCTGCTCGTCGCGGATGAGGCCCTCACGTTCGGCCTTGCGACGGACCTGGTCGGCGTACGCACCGTCGAGCGAGGACGAGTGGCTCTTCACCCCGTACCCGAGCGCGTTGCAGAGGTCGATGCACTCCTTGTTGGTCAACCCGAGCTCTTTCGCGAGCTCGTAGACACGCAGCTTTGCCAAGACGATCCGTTCGTTGTCTGTCGTTCGATGTCTGTGTTCGTTGTCTTCTCGGTGATCCGGGCCGTGTGTGCACGACCCGACACCACCCGGCCGGAGACGAGGGTGTCGTCGCCCGCGGGGCGCGGAGGTCCCCGTCGGCGGCCCTCTATCCAAGCACGGATCGGGCCGGGTATCGAACCACGGACGTCACAGCACGGCCCGACCCGTCCGTATCGGGCCGGGATCCTCGCCCGGACCCGGGCGGAGAACCCGACGCCGTCGGCTCAGGAGGTCCGGTCCGAGAACTCGCCGGACGCCCGGATGCGGTCGAGCTCGACGGCGCCGAACGGGGCGCGCAGCGCCCGAGCGAGTGCCCCGACGGTGCTCCGGTCCGCCACGCATGCGGGCCCGGGGCACAGCCATGCACCCCGCCCGGGTCCCGGGCCGGTGGATCCATCCGCCCGCACCCGGATCAGCTCGGAGGCGGCTGCCCGACGGCGGCACACCACGCAGGTGCGCACCGGTCCGGACCGCCCCGACGGTCTCAGGCGGGATCCTCGGAGGTGCCTTCCTCGGAGAGGGCGTCGTCGGCCGCGGCCTCCAGCTCGGCCTCGACCTCTTCGACGGCGACCTCTTCGAGCTCGGCCTCCTCCTCGTCGACCTCGGCGACCGCGATCACGTCGGTGACCTCTTCGACCGCTTCGGCGATGTCACCGTCGAGCTCGGCCGCCACCGCCTCCTCGACGGCCTCGGCGTCGGAGGCGGCCTGCGCGGCTTCCCACTGCTCGAGGGTCCACGCGGGTGACCCGTCGCTCGGCTGCCACATCTGCTCACCGGTCTCCGGGTCGACGATCCAGGCGCCCTCGGCGTAGGCGTCGGTGCCGTAGGTGCGCTCGTAGGCCTCCTGCTCGGCGATGTCGGTCTCGGAGCGGATGTCGACGCGCAGCCCGCTCAGGCGGGTGGCCAGGCGGGCGTTCTGGCCCTCCTTGCCGATCGCCAGCGAGAGCTGGAAGTCGGGGACGATCACCTCGGCGGCGCGGCTCTCCTCGTCGATGCGGACCTCCTTCACCTTGGCCGGCTGGAGGGCCTTCATGACGAAGTCGTGCCGGTCCTCGGTGAAGGGGACGATGTCGATCTTCTCGCCGCGGAGCTCGTTGACCACCATGCGGACGCGGGCGCCACGGGCACCGACGCAGGCGCCGACCGGATCGACGTTCGGGTCGTTGGACCACACGGCGATCTTGGTGCGGTGCCCGGGCTCGCGGGCACAGGCCTTGATCTCGACGACGCCGTCGGCGATCTCGGGCACCTCGAGCTCGAAGAGGCGGCGGATCAGTCCGGGGTGGGTCCGCGACACGACGATCTGCGGGCCCTTGACGGTCTTGCGGACCTCGACGATGTAGGCCTTGACCCGCTCCCCCGGCTCGGGGCGCTCGTAGTTGACCTGCTCGGACTGCGGCAGCAGCGCTTCGACCCGACCGAGGTCGAGCAGCGTGTAGCGGGCGTCGGACTGCTGGATGATCCCGGTGACGATGTCGCCCTCGCGGCCGGCGTACTCCTCGTACTTGAGCTCGCGCTCGACCTCTCGGATCCGCTGGGACATGACCTGGCGGACCGTCTGGGCCGCGATGCGACCGAAGTCGTCGGGGGTGACGTCCATCTCGGGACCGGTCGGCAGGTTGTCCTCGTCGAGCTCCTGGGCGAACACGCGCATCTCACCGGTCTCGGTGTCGATGTTGACCCAGACGAACTCGTAGTCGTCGTTCTGCTTCTTGTAGGCCGCCTCGAGCGCCTCGGCGAGGGCGGCGAAGAGGGCGTCCTTGGAGATCCCACGGCTCTCGGCGAGGGCGTCGAGCGCCTCCATCATCTCTGGGTTCATGCTGTGGCCTCGGTTTCGGCTGGGTCGGCGGGTTCGGCTGGTTGCGGGTCGCTGTCGGATCGCGGGCGGGCGTCGCCCGAGCGGTTCGACGCGGGGACGGTGCGCTTCGTCCCGGGCTTGGGGGTGGTCTCCCACACGTACACGGTGTGGGCGGAGGTGATGTCGGCGAGGAGGAGCGTCCGGCCCGGTCCGCCGTCGGGGGTCGCAACAGTCACCGTGCGGTCGTCCGCCGCGGCCACGACGCCGTCGATGCGGCGGTCGGCCACGCCGGGGGCGAGCTTGATCTTGACCTGCTCCCCCACCGCTCCGAGGAAGTGCGCCGCGGTGCGGAGCTTGCGCTCCAGCCCCGGGCTGGACACCTCGAGCACAGCGGCCGAGGCGAATGATCCGTCCTCGTCCATGGCCCGGCTGATGCGTCGGGAGGCGTCGGCGAGGGTGTCCACGTCGATGCCGTCGGGGCGGTCGAGCAGTACCCGCAAGGTGCCGCTCGAGTCCTCGATGTCATAGACGGTCACGCCGAGGTCGTCGGCGACGGGCGTGACGAGGCGCGCGAGTCGGTCAGCCGTGGTGGACACCGTGCTCCTCCTCGTTCGTCGTCTGCCGCTGGCGCGGATGCTCCTTTCCCCGCGGGCGCGGGGTCGGATCACGCAAAAGGCGTGGGCGACGCCCACGCCTTCCACGGATCCGGACGGGTCGAGTATAGGCGGACCGACGACTCCGCCGCGGATCGGCCGGGATGGCGCCTCACGGGTACGCACCGTGGGCGGGAGTCCGGTCGCGCCGCGGTTGGCGATGGGATCCGTGGCGGCTGAGGCCCACCGACCCGGTCTCAGTAGGAGCGAGCCACCACCGCGACCAGATCCGGATCGTCGACCGACTCCGGGACGTCGCCGTCCGCGGTGATGAGGCAACGGACCGTGACCGCATCGGCGGCCAGCCGCTCGACCCCGGCGTCGCCGACCGCCGCCCACGGGATGCGGACGAAGCCGTCGGCGGCAGCGCTCGCCGCCTCCTCGACGGTCGTCGCGTCGACGGTCCGGTCGTCGCGACGGGCGAGCGCCTCGTCGTGCAGGGACTGCTGGATCGAGCTCAGGAGCACAGGGACCTCCTGGGCCAACCTCTCGACGGGGATCGGCTCCTTGCCGGGTCGGTCACGTCGGACGACCACAACCTGGCCCTCGGCGAGGTCGCGCGGCCCGACCTCGATGCGGACCGGAACCCCCTTGAGCTCCCAGTCCGTGGCCCGTCGACCGAACGGCGTGCTGATCCGGTCGTCCAGGCGGGCGCGGACGCCGGCTGCGACCAGCCGGTCGACCAGCCCACGGGCAGCCGTGGTGACAGCTCCGTCCTCGTCGCGGACGACGAGCACGACGGCCTGGGTGGCCGCCAGCCTGGGCGGGACCCGCAGGCCGGCGTCGTCGCCGTGGGCCATGATCAGCCCGCCCATCATGCGGGTGGACACGCCCCAGGACGTCGTCCAGCACAGCTGCTGGGTCCCGGTCTCGTCGAGGTAGTCGATCTGGAACGCCCGGGCGAAGTTCTGACCGAGCTCGTGGCTGGTGCCCATCTGCAGGGCCTTGCCGTCGCGCATCATCGCCTCGCAGGTGAGCGTGTTCGTCGCTCCGGCGAAGCGCTCCTGGGGGATCTTCACCCCGGTGATCACCGGGATGGCCAGCACCTCGACCATGAAGTCGCGGTACACCTCGGCCAGGATCCGTCGGGCGTAGGCGCGGGCGTCATCCTCGGTGGCGTGGGCGGTGTGGCCCTCCTGCCAGAGGAACTCGCTGGTGCGCAGGAACGTGCGGGGACGCAGTTCCCAGCGCACGACGTTGGCCCACTGGTTCAACAGCAGCGGCAGGTCACGGTAGGACTGCACCCACTTGGCCATGAACTCGCCGATGACGGTCTCGGAGGTCGGCCGCACCACGACCGGCTCCTCGAGCTCGCGACCGCCGCCGACGGTGACGACCGCCAGCTCGGGGCTGAAGCCCTCGACGTGCTCGGCCTCACGTTGCAGGTACGACTCGGGGATGAACAGCGGGAAGTAGGCGTTCTCGGCCCCGGCGGCCTTGATCCGGCCGTCGACCTCGTCGACCATCCGCTCCCACAGGGCGTACGCGTACGGGCGGATCACCATCGTGCCGCGGACCGGGCCGTTGTCGGCGAGCTCCGCCTTGTTGAGGACGTCCTGGTACCAGCGGGGGAAGTCCTCGGACTGGGGCGTGAGCACCGGCGCCTTGCGGCCGGGTGTGGAGGCTGCCATGGCGGGCGAGCCTACCGGCGACCGCGACCGGGCCTACGCTGCGGCCCATGGCTCGATCTCGGCTCGGCACGGTGGGATGGATGGCGGTCGGGGCCGGTGCGGCCACCGCGGCGGCGTGGGCTGCGGCCGAGGTGTCGGCCAGGAGGATCCGCTCGAGGACCGACCCCGCCAACGACGCCCTTCGTCCCCCGCCGTCCGATGTCGTGCACCGCTCGATCGACACCGCGGACGGGGCCTCGCTTCACGTCGTCGAGCGCGGCCAGGGCCGACCTCTGCTGCTGATGCACGGTGTGACGTTGCAGTGGTGGGTGTGGGGGGCGCAGTTCAACACGCTGGCGGACCGCTACCGGGTCCTGGCGTGGGACATGCGCGGCCACGGTCGCTCGACGGTGGGTTCCGAGGGCATCACGCTCGAGGCGATCGCGGACGACATCGCCGCGGTGCTCGAGGACCTGGACCTGCGCGACGCCATCCTGGTCGGCCACTCGATGGGTGGGATGGCTCTGGGGCGGTTCTGCGCCCGCCACGAGGACCTCATGATCGAGCGCTGCGGCGGCTTGATGTTCCTCGACACGAGCGCCGCTCCCCTGGCCCTGCCCGGCCGCCTCGACGGGAACGTCCGGGCAGAGGAGCTGGTTCGTCGGGCGGCCTACGCCGGAACCAGTCGGCCGCGGGTCCGCTACACCTGGCCCGACAGCACCCCGTCGGTGCTGATGGCGCGCTCGGCGTTCGGCCGGCGACCCAGCGCCACCGCGGTGCTCGACGTCCGGGAGATGCTGTCGGTCATGGACCAGGACAACCTGCTGGCGGCCGGTCGGGCGATCGTGGACCACGACGTCCGCTCCGATCTGGCTCACGTGAAGGTTCCGGCCATGGTCGTGGTCGGCTCGGCGGACCGGCTCACCCCGGTGTCCCAGGCCCGGGTGCTGGCCGACTCGATCCCCGGTTCGGTGCTGCGGGTGCTTCCGGGGATCGGGCACCAGACCATGCAGGAGGACCCCGTCCGCTTCGCTGAGCTCGTCGACGAACTCAGCACCCTCTCCCCCTGACCGCGACCCGTTCTGTTCGTTCGATCACAACTCCGACGTTGTGATCGAACGAACAGAACGGTGGGTGGCGACGGCTGCGGCGACTCGCGCCACCGCGACGGAGGGATGCGACCACACCTCGGTGTCCCACAACTCGACGACAGTGAAGCCGTCGGCCTCGAGCCGGGCCCGCCGGGCATCGTCGGCCACGCGGTCGACCAGCGCGGCGTGGTGGAGCTCGCTCTGGACCTCGACGATGATCGGCAGGCCGACGACGAGGAAGTCGACCCGCCCCGTCCAGGACTCCTCACCGCCGAGGTCGACCTGTCGTTCCACGACGATCCCGACCTGCCGCAGGATCTGCATGGTGCGCGACTCGATCCCGGTGGCGGCCGGGACGTAGCCCGGGCCACGGTCGTCGAGGTAGCGACGGACCGAGGCGATCCCGTTGCGCCCGCGGGCGCCGAAGTCGCACAGCATGGCACCGAGCGACGGGCCCGACAGGAGCCGCATCGCCCAGAGGCGCTCGACCCAGCGTTCGGCTCGGGAGTACGGCTCGGTCGCGAACAGGTGCAGCGCCAGCAGCTCGGGACGCACGATCGGCACGGCGTCGAGCGTGGTCGTCCATCGCTCCGGCAGCGATCGGACGGTGTGGATCTCCGCTCCGGTGCCCGACGGTCGGCTGGTCCGGGAGACCCGGACGATCCCGAGCGGATCCAGGGGCGGACCCGGGACCCGCCACCACGCCGCACCGCTGGCGAACGACAGGAACGCTCCCGGACCGGCGTCGAGCACTGCGGCAAGGACGTGCTGGGCTCGGTTCGGCGCGGATCCACGACGGCGCAGGACCTCGTCGGAGAGCCGTTCCCACGACGGACCGGATGCCCAGCGATGGACGGTCTGCTGGCCGATCCCGAGCGAACGGGCCTGGCCGAGGGTGATCAGTCCGTGCTGCTGCTCGGCGAGCTCGAGGAGTGGATCCATGTCCACGACGATGGCGAACGACCCGCCCCGCGTGAAGAGGGGACCGCTCCCCGGTCGCCCCACCCCGTTCTGTTCGTTCGATCACAACGGTGGTGGTGTGATCGAACGAACAGAACGGGTCAGTCGAGGCGGCGGTGGATCTGCTCGATGCGCTGCTCGGACGCGTTCGCATCAGCTCCCTTGTCCTCGAACATGGCGGAGCGGTCCTTCTCGGCCTCACGGCGGGCCTTCTCGACGTCGACGCGGGCCAGGGCCGCATCGGTCCCGTGCTCGGCGATGAACTCGGCCCACTCGACCAACGTCGCCACCATCTCGTCCTCGGGGACGACCGCCACGTTGGTGCCCTTGACGAACAGATGACCGCGGTGGCGGCCCGCCGCGATGCCCAGATCGGCGTCGCGGGCTTCTCCGGGACCGTTGACCACGCAGCCCATCACCGCGATCTGAAGAGGCAGCTGCTTCTCGGCGAAGGCGTCGCGGGCCGCCTCGGCGATCTGGATGACGTCGACCTCCGCCCGACCGCAGCTCGGGCACGCGATCAGGTCGACGTTCTTGCGCTCCCTCAGACCGAAGGACTCGAGCAGGGTGCGCCCGGCCTTGGCCTCCTCGACCGGGTCCGCGGTGAGCGAGAAGCGGATCGTGTCGCCGATGCCCTCGGCGAGGAGCGTGGCGATCCCGGCGGTGGCCTTGATCAGCCCGTCGGGAAGCGGGCCGGCCTCGGTCACGCCGAGGTGCAACGGGTGGTCGGTGGCCTCGGCGAGCTGACGGTAGGCCTCGATCATGAGCGGCACGTTCGACGCCTTGACCGAGATCTTGATCAGGTCGAAACCGACCTCGTCGAAGTAGGCGATCTCCTGGAGGGCGGACTCGACCATGGCCTCGGGGGTGACCCGTCCGCCGTGTCGTTCGTAGAGCGCAGGGTCGAGCGATCCGCCGTTGACCCCGATGCGGATGGGGACGCCCCGGTCCCTGGCCTCGGCCGCGACCGCCTTGATGTGGGCCGGGTTGCGGATGTTGCCGGGGTTGAGCCGCAGCCCCTGCACCCCGGCCTCGAGGGCGGCCAGCGCCATGCGGTACTGGTGGTGGATGTCGGCGACGATCGGCAGCGGGCTGCGCGGCACCATGCGGGCCAGGCCCTCGGCGGCCTCCATCTCGTTGCAGGTGCAGCGCACGATGTCGGCCCCGTTGGCGGCCAGGGCGTAGATCTGCTGCAACGTGCCGTCGACATCGGAGGTGCGCGTCGTGGTCATCGACTGCACCGTGATCGGGGCGCCCCCTCCCACGAGCACCGAGCCCACCTGGATCTGTCGGGTGGGGCGCCGGGGAAAGACAACCGCTCCTGCGTCCATGCGCCCCAGACTACGAGCCCCGTTCGTCCCCGCTGGACCGCCGCCCGCAGAACCGCCGCCGTGCAGGACTGCTGCCGTGCAGAGCCGCTACAGGCTGACGCCCTGGGTGACGTCGAGGTACATGGCCGCGACGAACAGCAGCCCGAGCACCATGACCACGCCGTAGGCCACCGGCAGCAGGTGCGAGACGTCGGCGAGGTAGCGACGGGTCTGACGACGGCGCATCTCCTGGGCCTTCTCGTAGACCGCGATGGCCACGTGGCCGCCGTCGAAGGGCAGCAGCGGGATCAGGTTGAGCACGCCCAGCATGATGTTGAGGCCGATGAGCAGTCCGATCAGGTTGGACCAGCTCTCGGCGGTCATCTCCGACCCGAACAGGACGATGCCGACGATGGACACCGGCCGCTCCTCGGCCGGCGACTGCGACTGTGCGGCCGGGGTCGGCGTCGAGACCGTGTCGCGGGGTTCTGACCCGGTGGCGGTGTCGGCGAGGAACCCGACGATGTTCGGCGGCCACAGGACGCGCCCGGTCCCGGCCACCGTGGCCCCGACGTAGCGACCGAACTCGGTCACCGACGAGGCGACCGCGGTCGGGAGGCCGTCGGTGACGATGATCGGTTCCGAGCCGATCCCCAGGAACGCCGTCGGCGCCGTGGTGTCGATCGCCGAGCCCAGGTCGACCTGGTGATCGTTGCGGACTCCGTCCACGGCCTCGGTGGTGACGGTGAAGGTGCCCCCCTCGACCGCCGAACCGCCGGAGCCGATCGCGTCGACGACTCCGTCGGCGCTGTCGACGGGCCGCCCCGCCACCGCCACGACCCGTTCACCGGGCCGCAGGCCCGAACGTGCCACCTGGCCGTCGACGGGCATCGAGCCCACGACGAGCTCGGATCCGTTGTCGACCAGGTCGAGGTCCTCGCCGACGGTGCCGATCACCCGCGCCCGCTGCGACAACGTCACCGGGATCGTCATCTCCTGACCGTCGCGGTCGATGACGACATCGACGGTCCCCGGATCGTGACCTCCGATCAGGGAGCGGAAGCTGTCGTAGTCCTCGACGGTGCGCCCGTCGAAGCGGACGAGCCGGTCGCCCTCGTGCAGACCGGCGGCCTGCGCCGCGCTGCCCGGCGAGATGCTGCCGATCTGCCAGCGGTCCCCGTCGGGATGGCCGATGAAGGCGAACTGGACGATCAGCAGGAGGAACGCGACCAGGAAGTGCATCGTCGAGCCGGCGACCGCGACCGCGAGCCGGTTGTGGAACGGGGCCTGTCGGTAGCTGCGGGCCTCGTCCGCGGGGTCGACGTCCTCGAGCGAGGTCATCCCGGGGATCTTCACGTACGCGCCGGCGGGGATGGCCTTGATGCCGTACTCGGTCTCACCTCGGCGGAAGGACCAGATTCGTGGGCCGAAGCCGATGAAGAACTCGGTGACCTTCATCCCGGACCAACGGGCGGCCAGGTAGTGGCCGAGCTCGTGCAGGAAGATCATCAGCACGATCGCCAGGATCACGATGACGATCGGCAGACCCTTCCAGACGCCCAGCCCCACGAGAAGAGCCAGCAGGACGCCCAGACGCAGAGCCCGGGTGAGCGGCGTGCCGAGCACCCCGGCCATCTCGTTGCGCTCCTCGGCGAGCGCGGCGGGGTCGTGGCCGGGTTGGGTCGACGGGCCGGGTTGGGTCGACGGCGTGCGTGCGAGGGACGACTCGGCCGGCCCGCCGTCCTGGCCCGATCCAGGATGGTGGATGGTCACGCTGCGACCTCCCGATCGAGCAGCTCGGTGGTGACGGCGCGGGCTGCGGCGTCGGCGGCGAGCACGGCGTCGAGCGAGTCGGCCGGGGTGCCGTCCCAACGGTCCAGGGCCCGCTCGACCAGCTCGGCGATGCCGCTCCAGGCGATGCGGCCGGCCAGGAACGCGTCGACGGCCACCTCGTTGGCCGCCGACATCCACGCCGGGGCGGTGGCACCGGCGCGTCCCGCTCGCTCGGCCAGGTCGAGGCAGCGGAAGGTGGCCCGGTCGGGGGGCTCGAAGGCGAGCTCGAAGGACCGGGTCAGGTCCATCGACCCGAACGGCGTTCCGATCCGATCGGGGTAGGCCAGCGCGTAGCCGATCGGCAGGCGCATGTCGGGCAGCGACAGCTGGGCGATGGTGGCGCCGTCGGTGAACTCGGCCATCGAGTGCACGATCGACTGCGGGTGCACGACCACGTCGATGTCGTCGTAGTCGACGTCGAACAGCTCGTGGGCCTCGATGACCTCGAGTCCCTTGTTCATCAGCGTGGAGCTGTCGATCGTGATCTTCGGGCCCATGCTCCACGTGGGGTGCGCCAGGGCGTCCTCCCTGGTCACCGCGGCCAGGTCCGCGGCGCTGCGGCCCCGGAACGGCCCGCCCGACGCGGTCAGCACGATGCGGCGCAGGCGCCGGGTCCCGTCGCCTGAACGCAGGCACTGGTGCACCGCGCAGTGCTCGCTGTCGACCGGAACGATCTCCGCTCCCGGGGTGTCGCGCACGGTGCGAACCACCGGGCCCGCCGCGATGAGCGACTCCTTGTTGGCCAGCGCGAGCCGGCGGCCCGAGCTCAGGGCGGCCATCGTCACGGGCAGCCCGGCGAAGCCGACCACCGCGTTGACCACCACGTCGGCCGACCCTGCCGCGGCAGCGAAGGCGTCGGGTCCGGCGTCGACCTCGATGTCGGACGCGACGAGGCTCCGGAGCTCGGCGGCCCGTGACCGATCCGCGACCACGACGACGTCGGGGCGTACGGACCGGGCCTGTTCGGCCAGGGTCACCACGTCGGAGCCGGCGCCGAGGACCGAGATGCGGAAGCGGTCGGGTTCGGCAGCCACGACGTCGATCGTCTGGGTGCCGATGGATCCGGTGGAGCCCAACAGGGAGACGGTGGTCAGCGAGCCGGTCATGGAGCCTCCATCGTACCGACACGGTCCGGCGTGGAACCCGGGGCCTGCCCCCAGCCGGGAGCCTGCTCAGGAGCCGTGTGCTCCGGCGGAACCCGATCCTGTGCGACGCCCCGCCCCTGACGCACCGACGCGGTCGGGCCCGTCGGGCGACGGGCTCAGCCGCCGGTCCAGGTGCCGAACAGGATCGTGACGAAGTACGCGGTCGGCAGGACGAACAGCAGGGCGTCGAATCGGTCGAGCACCCCGCCGTGTCCGGGCAGGATCGTCCCGAAGTCCTTGATGCCGAGATCCCGCTTCACGAACGACTCGCACAGGTCGCCGATGGGAGCCACCAGGGCGCACAGCAGGGCGAACACCACCACCCGGAAGAAGTCGCCTCCGATCGGGGCGATGCCGAAGATGCCGACGACGACCACGGTGACCACGATGGCGACGCCCACCCCACCGGCGGTTCCCTCGAGGGTCTTGTTGGGGCTCGCGGCCGACAGCGGGGTGTGCCCGAAGTAACGGCCGATGAAGTAGGCCCCGACGTCGTGGCTCACCGCCACCACCACCGCGGCGATGAGCACGCCGATGCCGATGTTGGACGAGGCGCCGGAGTCCTCGCCGACCTTGCCCAGCCCGAGCAGCAGCGTGGCGAAGGACCCGAGGAAGCCGATCCACATCACCCCGAGCAGGGTGACTCCCAGGTTGCGCACCGATCCCTCGCCCGGCTGCACGAACAGGTACCACAGCAGGCCCAACGCCACCGTCAGCGGCAGGACGATCGGGTAGGCGTTCAGGCCCGAGGTGTACGTGGCAATCATGAGACCGACCGTCGCCACCATGCCGAGCAGCCCGGCCGGCTGGAACGAGCGGCCCTCCAGGGTCCCGAAGTACTCGTAGGCGGCCACGCCGACGACCACGCAGGCCAGGGCCGTGGTGGCCAGGCCACCCAGCTTGAAGCACAGCAGGCCGACCGCCACCAGGGCGACGCCCACACCGACGGCGGTGACCAGGTTGCGGTCCCCGCCGACCCCACCGCTGTCCGGCGGATGCTCCTCGCCGCCCCCGGACCCGCCGTCGACCGCCGACATCCTCGGACGACTGCGGGTCCGCCGCGGGGCGCGGGGCTCGCTCAGCGCCGAGACGTCGTCGTCGGGAGCGAAGGCCTCGATCGGGTCGCGGTTCGACTCCGAGTCGAAGAAGTAGTCGTCGTCATCGTCGTCGTACCCGCTGCGGGGATCGGAGCCGCCGAGTGCCCCCAGGCGGGGCGCGTCGTCGAGCAGGTCGTCGAAGTCGGTCTCGACGTGGCGCTCGCCCTCGTCGCGCCAGCGCGGGGTGGCGCCGAAGCTGCCGGTCGGCTCGTCCTCGACGAAGTCGTCGCCGGTCACCACCTTGGGGACCTGCCCGGTGGGGGGCTCGGTCCAGTGCGGGAGGACGAACGAGTCGTCGGACCCGGCGAACGGGTCGTCGGCCGGAGCGGGGCTGCGGTCCCAGTCGGGCACGTCGTCGACCGGTGCGTAGGGGTCGGGCTCGTCCGCGGGGATGGCGCGGGCATGGCCGAAGCCGCGCCCTTCGTCGTCGGCCCAGCGGGGCTCCTGGGACGGCGGATGCACCACCTCGCCGCTGTCGAAGGCGTCGTCGCCGGAATCGCTGGTGGAGATGCGGACCGTCGGCAGACCCTCACCGGGCGCTGCGGAGTCGGGTCGGTCGCCGTAGCGCTTCTCACCGGTCCGACGGCGCCGGGCGACGTCGGAGCGACCGGCGGCTTCGGCCGCCTCCTGAGCGCCGATGATGCGGACCCCCTCGGAGCGGGGTTCCTCGATCCGGCCCGGATCGTCGTGGTCGGTCATCTCCGTCCTCCTGTCCGCGGCACGGGTCCGCTCAGCCCTCGAGCAGCTCGACGGTCTTGGCCTCGAGCGCCTCGTCGATCGCCGCCTCGTGCTTCTTGGTCAGCTTGTCCAGCTCGCCCTCGGCGCGGTGGAGGTCGTCCGAGGAGATGTCGCCGTCCTTCTCGAGCGAGTCGAGCTCCTTGCGGGCGTCGCGTCGGGCGCCGCGCACGGCGGTCCGACCGTCCTCGGCCTTGGACTTGACCAGGCGCACGTACTCCTTGCGGCGCTCCTCGGTCAGCGGAGGGAACGCCAGGCGGATCGCCACGCCGTCGTTGGAGGGGTTCAACCCCAGCCCCGAGTCCTGGATGGCCCGTTCGATGCCGCCCATCGCGCCCTTGTCGAAGGGGGTGATCACCAGCATGCGGGCGTCCGGCACCGAGAAGCTCGCCAGCTGCTGCAGCGGGGTGGAGGCGCCGTAGTAGTCGACCGGCAGCTTCTCGACCAGACCCGGGTTGGCGCGGCCGGTGCGCACCCCGGCGAACTCGTGACGGGCGTGGGCCACGGCCTTGTCCATGTGGTCGCCGGCGTCCTCGAGCACGGCTTCGATCAACTCATCGCTCACGGGCTCAGCCTCCCACAACCGGCCGGCCTCGGGTGCGACACCACTCCCCCGTCGTCGAGGGAACGGCGGCGAACCCGGTCGATCCGGCTCAGCGGACCAGGGTGCCGACGCGCTCGCCGGCCAGGATGGCGTGCAGGTTCGATCCCATCAGGTCGAACACGCAGATGGGCAGGTCGTTGTCCATGCACAGCGAGATGGCCGTCGAGTCCATGACCTTGAGACCGCGGTTGAGGACGTCGATGTAGCTCACCTCGGCCAGGAACTCGGCGTCGGGGTCGAGCTTGGGGTCCGCGGTGTAGACGCCGTCGGTGCCGTTCTTGCCCATGAGGATCGCGTCGGCGTCGATCTCGACCGCCCGCAGCGCGGCGGTCGTGTCGGTGGTCATGAACGGGTTCCCGGTGCCACCGACGAAGATCACGACCCGCCCCTTCTCGAGGTGGCGGATGGCGCGACGCCGGATGTAGGGCTCGGCGACCTGAGCCATCTGGATGGCGGTCTGGACCCGGGTGGGCTGACCCAGACGCTCGAGGGTCTCCTGCAACGCCAGACCGTTGATGATCGTGGCGAGCATGCCCATGTAGTCGGCCTGGGCCCGGTCCATGCCCGCACCCTCGCCGGTCATGCCCCGCCAGATGTTGCCGCCCCCGACGACGACGGCGACGTCCACGTCGAAGTCGGACTTGACCGCGACGATCTCCGACGCGATCGCGGAGACGACCTCGCCGTCGATGCCGAATCCGGCCTCGCCGGCGAACGCCTCGCCGGAGAGCTTGATGAGCACCCGACCCCAGTGGGGCGTGGCCACGATCAGTCCCCGATGACGGCCTGGGCGAAGCGCACGATCCGGGCGCCTCCGAGGCGCTGCTGGACCGTCTCCTTGTCGCCGAACATGCCCTGCTCGGGCAGGACCCGCTCGGCGTACCAGGAGCTCATCCGCCCCTCGACGATCTTGGGCACCGCCTGCTCGGGCTTGCCCTCCTTGAGCGTCAGCTCCTCGAAGCCGCTGCGGGCGGTCTCGGCCAGGGCCGGGTCGACCTCGTCACGGGACAGGGCTGAGGGCTTGGCGAAGGCGATGTGCAGCGCGACCTCGTGTGCGGTCTCGGCGTCGGTGCCCTCGATCTCGATCAGCACGGCGTTGGTGCCACGGCCGTCCTGGATGTGGACGTACGCGTCGAGCACGTTGCCGTCGGCAGCCTCGAAGCGGGCGACCTTGCCGATCTCGATGTTCTCCCGCTTGGCGATCTTGAGGCTGTCGAGGTCGTCGGAGAGCGACGCGACGGCACCCTCGCCGTCGGCGAGGACGGCGTCGGCCAGCCGCTGGGTGAGCTCGACGAAGTCGGCGGCCTTGGCCGAGAAGTCGGTCTCGGACTTGAGCTCGACCAGCGAGGCCGCGTTGCCCTGGGTGGCGATGGCCACCGCGCCCTGGTTGTTCTCGCGGTCCTCCAGGGTCGCGACCTTGGACAGGCCCTTCTGGCGCAGGATCTGGGCGGCCTTCTGACGGTCGCCGTCGGCCTCGACCAGAGCCTTCTTGGCATCCATCATCCCGGCGCCGGTGGCGTCGCGGAGGGACTTGACGTCTGCAGCGGTGATGTCGGCCATCAGTTCTCCTCGGTCTTGGGGGTGACGGGGCTGGCCGCGGCGGGCTCGCCGTCGAGCGCGAGCTCGTCCGCCGCGACCTGGTTGGCGGTCGGTGCCTCGGAGGTGATGTCCTCGGCGGCAGCACCCTCGGCGAGGACGGAGCTCTCGTCAGCCGGCGCCTCACGAGCAGCCAGCACTCGGGCTTCGCGCTCGGCCGCGGCCTGACGGGCCTCGGCCTGGGCACGCGCCTGCTCGGCGGCCTTCTCGGCCTGCTCCTCGGCCGAGCGCTCACGCGGCGCTGATTCGGGGTGGGTCTTGGAGCGCATCAGGCGGCCTTCGAGGACGGCGTCCGCGATGACGCGGGTCAGGAGGCTGCCGGAGCGGATGGCGTCGTCGTTGCCGGGGATGACGTACTGGATGATGTCGGGATCGCAGTTGGTGTCGACGACGGCGACGATCGGGATGCCGAGCTTGTTGGCCTCGGTGACCGCGATGTCTTCCTTCTTGGTGTCGAGGATGAAGACCGCGTCGGGGGCCTTCTCGAGGTGACGCATGCCGCCGAGGTTGCGCTCGAGCTTCACCAACTCACGGCTCAGGAGGAGCGCTTCCTTCTTGGGCATCGAGTCGAACTCACCGGAGTCCCGCATGCGCTGGTACTCCTTCATCTTCGCGATGCGCTTCGAGATCGTCTCGAAGTTGGTGAGCATGCCGCCGAGCCAACGCTGGTTGACGTAGGGCATCCCGCACTTGGTGGCGTAGCCCTCGACGCTGTCCTGCGCCTGACGCTTGGTGCCGATGAACAAGATGTTGCCGCCATCGGCGACGAGATCACGGGTGAACGTGTAGGCCTGCTCGATGCGCTGAAGCGTGATGCGCAGGTCGATGATGTAGATGCCGTTCTGCTCACCGTGGATGAACCGCTGCATCTTGGGGTTCCAGCGGCGGGTTTGATGCCCGAAGTGGACACCTGCGTCGATGAGCTGCTTCATGGTGACGACTGCGGCCATGAGAGTTATTCCCTTCGGTTGGTGACCGTGACGACGCGCTGGGTTCAGCGACCGGGGTGCGCCACGGGGAACTGATCGACGTCGGGGACCATGGGGCATCCCGACGGGCGCGCCGACCTGGCAACGCCGGGCATGGAGTGTAGTGGCCGCTCACTGTGGTAGGCCACCTCCGGTCGCCCCGGCACCGACCCCCGCACCGAAATGTGTCGCGAGGTGTGCGGTTTCGCGATTGCCTCGCAGCACATTTGGCCTTCGAGGGACGGGCACGAGCCGGGCGTGGCGGCGCTTGACGCGGAACAGGGTGGCGGGGTCGATGTAGGTACTCCCCCGCCTCACGCCGAGGTGGAACGTCGACCCGGTGGTCCCGATGCGCTGCCCGCGGACCACACGATCACCGGCGGACACGTCGATCGTCGCCATCGGTCCT
>ERZ724512.657-NODE-657-length-16203-cov-4.806292_pt1 | contig 16203 bp, 15 predicted proteins | sample MGYA00376045_ERZ724512 | MGnify/ENA primary metagenome ERZ724512 (study PRJEB28724, sample SAMN07190883) | activated sludge metagenome | isolation source: activated sludge of sewage treatment plant in Hong Hong | place: Hong Kong | collected 2016-03-17 ... | reverse complement strand
GTAAGATAGCTGAAACCGGAGTAGATTTTATTTCGGTGGGGGCTTTGACCCATTCTGCCGGCTGTCTCGATCTTAGTTTGAAAATACAGAAATAATGGTATTGTACAACCCCAAAGAGTGGTGGCGCCTTATTTTTGCCTTTCACCAGAGCGACACATTCAGACGCACCTTGCCCGGCATCCTGGGTGTAGCTATTTTTACAGGTGCCGTAGCCTATCTGGAAAATGATATTTTAAAGGTTGAATTCAAGAATTCAACTGCCATTCATTCCCTTGTTGGTTTTGTTTTGTCTTTGTTGTTGGTGTTCAGGACCAATACAGCCTACGACCGATGGTGGGAAGGAAGAAAATTGTGGGGAGCAGTGGTCAACGACTCCAGGAACCTGACTATGAAAATTGCTTCCATGACAGATGACATTGGCTATAGGACGATATTTTCTGCCTTGATTTCCAATTATTCCAGGTCTTTAAGAGACCACTTGAGAAGCATTAGGAACCATGAAGACTTTGAACTTACCGGAAAATACGATGGGACTTATTACGATAGGGCAACACATTTGCCAAATGCCGTTACAACTGCACTTTATCAACAAGCCAACGAAATGCATGCAAGACAAATGATCAACGGTCATCAATTGCTGATGTTGAATACGCAGTTGCAAAGTCTGACAGACACTACCGGAGCATGCGAGCGGGTAAAAAATACGCCCATTCCCTACTCCTATAACATCTTTCTTAAGAAAGTAATTTTCCTGTATGTTTTCACTATGCCCATTGGTTTTGTAAGGGAGTTTGGTTATTGGGCAATGCCCATTGTGGCTGCTTTGTTTTACATTTTTGTAAGCATAGAAATGATAGCCGAAGAAATAGAAGATCCATTTGGTGTGGATGCCAATGACCTGCCCCTGGATCAAATCTGTAAAAACATACACATTCAGGTTGCAGAAATAATGGCTCTTGATGGTGAAACCCTTCAGAACCAAACAGAAGTATAAAACCGACCAAACGATGACCAACAACGAGATACTGAAGAAATTGCGAATAGCACTTCAATTGAAAGATACCGATATTCTTGAAATATTATCCTTGGCAGGCTTTGAGATGACCAAAGGTGCTCTCAACGATTTGTTTCGCAATGAAGATCACCCGGGCTACGTAGAGGCTGGTGATCAGGTACTGCGCAATTTCCTCAATGGTTTGATTGTATACAAGCGGGGTCCTGCTCCGGAGAGAAAGTCGCCTTCACCGCAGGGCAGGGCACAAAAGCCAACAGCATTGGGGAAAGATTTTTTCAAAAAAGCAAATACTGAAAAGCAAATTCCGGCTGAGGGACAGAAACGCCTTAAAAAATTTGGTGACCGGTAAAAACCAACAAATCGGCATTGGCTGCCCAATGACATTCAATGCGCTAAAAGTGGGCTTCACATCGTTTTAGCCCCAACAATACAGTGGTTTTTTGTATTTTTGTTCTACTATGCAGTTTTTATATCCAGGATTTTTGTGGGGCTTGCTGGCCTTGGCCATCCCGGTGATCATTCACCTGTTTTATTTCAGGAGGTTCAAGCGCATTTATTTTACCAATGTAAAGTTTCTGAAAGAAATCAAAGAAGAAACTTCCTCACGCAACAAGCTCAAGAACTTGTTGATTTTGGCCATGAGACTGGCTGCAGTTGCTTGTTTGGTATTTGCGTTTGCCCAACCTTTTTTACCAACCGGAGAAAACATAAAGACCGGTGACAAGGCAGTAAGCATTTACATAGACAATTCTTTCAGCATGGCTGCTGAAAAAGAAAACATTCCGCTGCTGGATCTTGCTAAAGAGCGGGCAGTTAAGATTGTAAATGCTTATGGAGAGGACAGCCGTTTCCAGATTTTGACAGCTGATTTTGAAGGAAGGCACCAGCGTTTGGTCAGCAAGGATGAAGCCCTGGCGTTGGTGGATGAAATTCAGATTACGCCCTCGGTTCAAAAACTTTCAAAAGTAATCAACAGGCAGAAGCAGGTTTTGAAGGGAGATCACCACATTTTGTTTATCATCTCTGATTTTCAAAAATCAACCACAGACATTGGCATATGGAAAGATTCACTTACTGAATTGAATTTGCTTCCGATTCAACATTCCATTGCCAAAAATGTAAGCATTGACAGTGCCTGGTTTTCTGCTCCTGTGCCTATCATTGGAGAAGCCAATAGGTTGGTAGTAAAATATACCAATCATGCCGATGAAGCGGTTGAAGATATGAATGCTTCCATCTTTAAAGATGGACAGGAAAAGCCAACGGGTTTACTTTCCATTCCCCCCCGATCTAGCATTGTAGACACCATACCGCTCAACATACTTAAAACCGGCATTCATGAAGCAGTACTTCGCATCAAAGATTTTCCGGTTCAGTTTGACGACAGCTTGTACCTGAGTTTTTTGGTCAAAGAAAAGGTAAAGGTACTTGCCATCAATGAAGCAGCACCCGATCGTTACCTGCAGGCATTGTTTGGGGGAATACAATATTTTCAGTTCGACAATCAGGAGGTGGCCAGGACCCAATATCAGGGTTTCAAGGACTATGATCTCATTTTGTTGAACTCAGTTCGTTCGCTAAGTTCAGGGCTCATTGATGAATTGTACAAATTCATTGAAACTGGAGGAAAAGTTACATTACTGCCAGGTAAGGATGCAGATATTGCTAGTTACAACGCCTTGCTTTCGAGGTCGGGATCGAGAACATTGCAATCATGGGTAGCCCAGGAGAAAAAAGTGTCCACCCTCAACACGCGGGATTTTGTTTTTTCAGACGTTTTTTCGGCAACTGAGAGTAACTTGCATTTACCAACCACAAAGGGTGCCTACAATTTTGGACAAACGGCATCTGCCGGATCACTTTCCATACTTTCTTACAGAGACGGCAGTCCATATCTGTATAGGAGTCCGGTTGGGGAAGGCCAATTGTATGTTTGTGCTTCCAACCTCAACACAGAATACAATGACCTTGCGAGTCTGGCAGAAATATTTGTACCCTTGCTTTATCGCATGGCTCTGGTTAAAAGCGAAGGTACTAGACTTGATTATTTCATTGGAAAGGACAATTTAATTGAAATAGAGAATCAAAAAACCAACGGTGAAGCGGTTTACAAGTTGAAAGGAGCGAGTGAATTTATCCCGTCGCAGCAAGGCTTTGGCAGAAAGTTGGTTCTGGATGTAAAACACCAGGTGATGAGGGCCGGCTTTTATGATGTAGTTTTGGGAGAAAGAGTGCAGGAGAAGTTGGCATTCAACTATGATCGGCAAGAGTCAGACCTGGATTTGTACGCAGAAACAGCGCTTAGGGATCAGGTAAAAAATGATGCCGTGAATATATTAAATTTTGAAGGTCAGGAAGGCATTCAGGATTTTGTGGGAGAAAAAGATAAAGGCATTGTATTGTGGAGGTGGTTTTTGCTGGCGGCACTAATGTTTTTGCTGGCAGAAATATTGATCATAAGATTGGTAAAAAACGGATAGGCATTGGCAACTAAGTGTTTAATAAAAAAAGTGAAGGTGGTGGATGCACCTTCAAAGTATCACAACAAAGTAGTAGACATCCTTGTCCTGGATAATCGCATAGCAGAAATTAAGTCCAGCATCAATCCGGCATCCAGTGTCAAAATCATTCAGGGTGAAGATCTGCACGCCAGTATAAGCTGGATGGATTTGGGCACACAAACCGGCGAACCCGGACTGGAGCACCGCGAAGATTGGGGGTCACTGGCAAGAGCGTCGAAAGCAGGAGGTTATGGTGTATTGGCACCTTTTCCCAATACTTTACCTGCCATCCAAAGTAAGGCTGATTTACATTTTATAAAACAAAAAGCCAAAAGCCATCAGGTGGTGGTTTATCCCATAGCGGCACTCAGCACGGACAATGCGGGTGCTGATATCACCGAGATGTATGACTTATATATGGCAGGTGCTGCAGCTTTTAGCGACGGTCTAAAAACGGTCTCTCATGCTGGATTACTAGCCAGGGCATTGGAGTATGTAAAGACTTTTAATGGCTTAATCATCCACCATCCTTCAGAAAAACACCTTACCCAGGAGGCGCAAATGCATGAAGGAGAGATGAGCACAATGCTGGGCATGAGGGGCATGCCGTCTACAGCTGAGGTGATTGGATTGAAAAGAGATTTGGATCTATTGGCATATACCCAATCGAGGTTGTGTGTGTATGGCATCACCGCGGCAGAATCTGTTAAAATACTAAAGGAAGCGCGAAAAAATCCAATGGGTCAATTGACTTCCACAGTGCCCTACCTCAATCTTATTTACACAGACAAGGCTCTTGAACAATTTGATACCAACCTTAAAGTAATGCCACCCCTTAGAAAAAAATCTGATCAGCAGGAATTGATCAAAGGGCTCAAGGAAGGCACAATTGATGCCATTGTGAGTAACCATTATCCGATCGAAGAAGAAGGTAAAAAACTTGAGTTTCCATATGCCAAGTTTGGAGCATCTGGCATTGAAACTTGTTTTGCGGCCTGCAATACTTTTGTAACGGGTCTAGATTTGGAAACACTAATTGATAAACTCACTTACGGTCCGCGTGCCATCATGGGCATTGGCAGTGAAGGCATTGTAGCAGGTGCTCCTGCCCATCTCACCCTTTTTGAGCCGGATACAGAGTTTGTATTTGATGAAAGCCATTCCCGATCACAAAACAACCCATTTTTGGGTAAGACTTTGAGGGGTAAAATTGTTGATGTATTAACAGAAAGATGATAACACTTCGACAAGCAGAAAAACATGACCTGTCAGCAGTACTTGACTTGGTAAAGGACCTTGCAGTATTTGAGAAAGAACCCGATGCGGTAAGGGCCAGTCTGGAGGAGTATCAAAAGTCATACGACGATGGCATCATAAAGGCAATACTGGCGGAATCGGGTGAAGAAGTAGTTGGAATGGTGCTGTATTATCCCATATTTTCTTCCTGGAATGGGCGCACATTGTATCTGGAAGATTTTATAGTAAAAGACAGCCACCGCAATATGGGCATAGGACAAATGCTTTTTGATGCGTTTGTGGAAGAGGCACATAAGCAGGGGTGCAGGCAAGCCAAGTGGCAGGTTTTGGACTGGAATAAAGAAGCCATTCGTTTTTATGAACGCAATGGAGCCTCTATTGAAACCAATTGGTGGAATGGCAGAATGGAATTAAAAAGAGAATAAATGTTTAAATACTTACTCATCCTTTTGATTTTGGGTTACGTGTTCAGGCGGATACTATTTACCCCCCTCAACCAGGGCAGCCAGGAACAAGGGAGTGCAGAAAAAAATAAAAAGGGATCCGGATATACGGACAAGGCTGGAGAATATACGGACTATGAAGAAATCAAGTGAGCCGACGGTAATATTCAGGCATGCCGATTTTTTATTGGTTGATAAGCCTGCGGGGTGGGCGGTACAAGGTACTGATCAAGACCTGGTCAATTACTATGCGAAGCGGCAGAAAAGAGAAGTGCATGTAGTCAATCGCCTTGATCAGCCGGTGAGTGGTTTGACATTGCTGGCCAGATCTCCAAAGGCGGCGGCACGCCTTACCAACATACAGGCAAGCGGAGGCATTCAAAAAAAGTATGTGGCTATAGTAGAAAGTGTGATAACACAGGACCACATGGATATCGTTTTTCCATTGGCAAAAAAAGGACAAAAGGCGATCCTGGACGAACAGGGTAAAGAGGCGATTACCCATGCAGATGTGGTGTGGAGGGGAGATCGTTATACCGGTTTGGTCATAGAATGCGAAACCGGCCGCTTTCATCAGATCCGGGCCCATTTATCTGCCATTGGTCACGCCATCAAAGGAGACTTGAAGTACGGTGCCAAAAGGTCAGAAAAAGAAGGAGGAATTTATTTGCATTGTTTTTCTTTTCAATTTCAGTATCCTGATTACCCGGGCGAAACGCGTGTTGCCCCCCCAGAGCAGAAAAGTTTGTTCCAAATGTTGCCATCATCCCTTTTTTCGACAGAAGGAGTCAATTTGCCGATGGATGGGGAAGATGAAGGAAACATTCCAGGCTAAATAAGCGTTAAATAATCATTAAAGTCGGGTTTTTCGGAAAGATTTTATTCTACTTTTGCGATTAAATCCATTGTACAAAGTTTACAACTGAAGATGAGAAAGGTGATTGCCATCCTGATTTTATTTCCTGTAATGCTGCAGAGTCAGACCAAGATTGCCATTGCCAACCGTTCGTTTGAGGACATACCACGGATGGGGGGGGTCAACAATTCACGGATGCCGATTAGTGGTTGGACGGATTGCGGGGGGATAAGATTTCCCAATGAAACACCGCCCGATATTCACCCCGGCAATTATTGGTCCAATACCACACCACCGTCACATGGCAATACCTATTTGGGTATGGTGGTTAGAGATAATGAAACTTATGAAGGCATTGCACAGCGTTTAAACGGTACATTGAAACCCGGGAAGTGTTATAAATTTACCATCGACATGGCAAAAAGTGCCAACTATGAAAGCAGGTCAAGGGTAAATGACAAAGAGACCAACTACGTCACACCCGCGGTTTTCAGGATATGGGGTGGCAATGGCATGTGCAGTGAAAAAGAGTTGTTGGGAGAATCTGCTCCTGTCAATCATTCCGATTGGCGAACTTACCAATTCAAAGTAAAGCCAAAAGCAGAATACAAATACATTCTAATTGAAGCTTATTACAAATCGCCGGCATTTGTGCCATATTGCGGTCATATCCTGGTAGACAATCTCACAGATTTTGATGAAATGGATTGTGATGAGGTATTGCCACCTGTTGTAAACAAGCAGGGTGCAATAGTAAAGGCAGAGCCCAAAGACGAACTTCCTACAAATAAAAAAAACAGGGTAGAACAATCCAAAGAAAAGCCCAAGACAAAGGATCAGGTATTAACCAAAAATGAAGAAAAACCCAAAATTCTTGAAGACCTCGATATCAACAAGATAAAGGCTGGTAGTACCATTGAGATAAAAAATTTATACTTCAAAGCCGATACCTCAGCCATTGACAAAGGTTCTTATGAAGTGCTGGATGAAGTATTTGGGTTTTTAAAAAATCACAACAAAGTACGCATTGAAATAGGTGGTCATACCAATGGTTTGCCGAGCCACGATTATTGCGACAAACTTTCCACGGCGCGCGCAAAGGCGGTATATGATTACCTGGTATCCAAAGGCATCAATCCGGAACGTCTGACTTACAAAGGTTACGGCAAAAGAAGGAAGATTGCATCCGATGCCACTGCCGATGGCAGGAATAAAAACCAACGGGTGGAAGTCAAGGTATTAAGCCTGACCTGATTTTTTCAGCTTCATAAGTACGATTGTTATATAAAATGATTGCAAAATCATGAATAACACTTTCAGCGAAGAGCTGGACAATGAGCATTCTAAAAGATGTAGCATGGTTTTGGTCGGGCCTGTTATTTAAAAATGCGATGGTATTTGCCAGCCCACCAACCAAGGCAGGAAGCCGCGAGGCCGTAGATGGTGGCATTTACCTGGGTATGTAATATAAAATAACAAAGTGCCCAGATGGCGCTACCCGTAAGCATGGATGTCAGGGCAGCTGCTTTGTCATTGGATTTTCGGAATAAAGCCATCGTATAAGGTACAAAAATAGAAACCACGCCAAAAGCACTGGAGGTGCCTACCAGGTCAAATATTTTCTCACTGCCCAAGGCAACCCATAAAGCCAGCAGTCCCATTGTAATAGTGCTCAAACGGGTGACCAGCAATAATTTTGAGTCGGATAGTTTTTGGGGCCAAAGTGGTTTAATGATGTTTTCAGCCAGCAAAGATGCAGGGGCGAGTATGGCTCCACTGCAGGTACTTAGTATAGCACTTACCACAGAGCCGAAGAATAATATTTGTAAGCCAAGCGGCATTTGTTCCATGACCAGCCTTGGCAGTGACATTTGTAAATGGGTATTGATATGAGGATGTTGCAGGTTGATCATCCAGACAATGTATATGGGTAGGATGGAGAACAAAGCATAAAGACCTGCGCCTGCCAAGCTGGAAGACCTGGCAGCGTTTTCGTTTCTGGCGGCATTTACCCTTTGGAACACATCCTGAGAAACTATGCTGCCTATGCCAAGTGCCATCCAGGCTGCCAGCCAATTGAGCCATGAGGTAATATGATTTTCTGGCCAGAATTGCAGGTGGCTATCGGGAAGGGAAGCCACGATCTGTTTTGCGTCCATGTTATGTGGGGTGAGATAAACGGCTATGATAGTAATACCAATTATTATCATCACGCTTTGGAAAAAATCGGTAAGAGACACAGCCAACATGCCCCCTGATGTGGTATAAAGCAACACAATGCCCAGGGCCATCAGCATGCACAAAGGCAACGACCAGCCGAGCAACATTTGGAGCATCATGCCCAGAGCCAGCAGCTGAGCAGCAATATAACCCACAAAACTAAGGGTCATAAGGATGGATGCAATCATTTCAATTTTTGGTCCGTAGCTATGGCGGAAAAGGTCGCCCAGGGTCAGAAAATTTAGTCTATACATTCTGCGCGCAAAAATCAAGCCCACCAACAGCAGGCAAAGAATAGCACCTAATGGGTCTTCAATGATGCCGGCCAGACCGGATTCAGCAAATTCGGCACTGGCTCCAAAAAGGGTTTCTGAGCCAAACCACAAAGCAAACAGCGCGAAAGCATTGACAACGGGATGAAGATTTCTTCCGGCATTGATAAAATCGCGTCCACCAGTAATATGGGCGTTGGCATAAAAACCGATGGCCAGGGTTACAGCAAAATACAGGATGACAAAAAGGATCAGCATCAGAATACATTGAGGTAACCAAAATGAACAAGGGTGGTGCCAAAGGATGGCAGTCCCTGAAAATTGTTTCCTGCCGCGATGGTGAAATTGAAAATGCCGGCCCTGGTGCTAAAATTGAGCCCCATGCCCAAAGCCATGGCTGTTTTCCAGGTGGAGCTGCCATTGGCACTTACTTTTATTCTTGCCACATCAAAGAAAGGGAGCGTCAAAAAAGAGTTGCGATCCAGGATGGCCCTGCCTTCGAGCGTAAAGATGGCAAAACGCCTGGCCAGGATGCTCAACTCCTGAAAACCCCTCATGTTTTTAAGGCCACCCAGCCTGAATGCTTCGTTTTCTACTTCTTTGCCTTTTTGAATGAGGGTGCCTGTGTATAACTGACCTTTGATGGTTGCCCAGTTTTTGAGGGGTTGATACCATGCTGCGGTTGCTGTAATGGCAGTCTGAAGTTGAACCAAGGTAAGCGTATCATACGCCTTTGAGAAATCATACTTATCGTCATTTAATTGGGTAATGGATACATTGGGGACAATTTTTCTAAAGCCAGCATTGGTTTGCACTTCAAATTCATATCCTTTTTTTGGATTGAATCTATAATCGAGGTTCCGGTTGAAAAAAGAAAAAGACAAGCCATTGAGCTTATAGTCCAACACTTGCGGCAACTTGCCCGTATTTTTTACAGCTACTGTATCAATGGAGGTCAGGCTAGATGACTTGGTGGTCCACAACAATTTCAGGGATTTTTTTCCTGAAATAAGAAATTGTAAACCTGCACTTCCATATGCATCAATAGAAAGGCTTCTGTTGCGGGTTATACCAAAGCTGCCATCAAAGCCAAAACGAGTTGCCAGAAGGTAAGGATAAGAAAAATTGACCTGGATGAGTTGGTCTTCAAGGCTGAGTCGCTTAAAACGGAGGTTGATTGATTCTCCTCTTGCAAAACGGTTAACGAGGTCGGCTGTCAATTCGCCATTTACAGAAAATCCTGAACCCGAAGTGGCTGGAGCCAGACCCAGAATAAAATCAAAACGACTTGCCTGTTTGTGGCCGGCATAAAGCTGGATGGTAGCTTTTTCTGAATAAAAATAAACGGAAGGCAGCGAGTCGGTGATGGCAAAAGACAGATCGTTGATCATTCTTGCCGCTTCTTCAACCCTGGCCTGGTTGTATGGCTGTCCGGGCAGGATGTCGAGGTAGAGCTGTAAAAATTTTTTGCTTACCTTCAAATTGCCACTCAACGAAAGGGTGTCGAATGTGAAATACCTGCCTGCCTGTACAGTGGGTGTATATTGCAAGCTGTCTTTAAAATTGGTGGATGTATTGAATTCTACTGCCGCAAAAGGATAGCCGTGGTTGAGATAAGGATCGAGCCACTTTTTGCCCATCTGAATGAAGGTAGCGGAATCGGTGGGGAATGAATTTTTATAATCGTCGGTCGGTAGCAATGACTTTTGATTGTTGCCATGTTGCCAAACCCTAAACCATCGGTTGCCTTTATAAAGGTTTACAAAAAAAGTATCGTGTGCCGTGTAAAGTGTATCAAGGTTGGCATACAGAAAGCCTTCGGCCCTTGATTTTTGTACAAAAGATTTGGCTGCCTGTACTACAAAGGTGGAATCGTAATTTTCATGGTTCTGTATACCAGGCAGGGAGATCGGCGCCTTGTCTGCTGGTTGCATGACAACAACTTTGTATCTTTGTTGCGCCATTATAGCAGTGAGGTTCAGGAAAAAGAGCATGAATAGCTTCAGACGCCTGCGCCCGGCACAAAAAACTGGCAGATGTTTCAATGGCAGGTATTTATATCCACATTCCATTTTGTAAGCAGGCTTGTTATTACTGCAATTTTCATTTTTCTACACAATTGGACAACCGGGATCAAATGGTGGCTGCCATATGCAAAGATATCCAATTGAGGCATAATTATCTGGAAGAACGAAAGTTGGACTCACTCTATTTTGGAGGTGGCACTCCGTCAATCCTATCCATTGGCCAATTGGCTCAAATCATGGATGCCCTTAAAAGCTATTTTGTTATAGGACACGATGCAGAAATCACCCTGGAATGTAATCCTGATGATATTGATAGCTCTTATTTGCAGGGACTCCAGCACTTGGGTATCAACAGACTTTCGTTGGGTGTTCAATCTTTTTTTGATGCAGATCTGGAATTTATGCACCGCGCCCACGATGCAAATCATGCCCTAAAAAGCCTTGACCTGATACGTGAGGCCGGATTTCAAAATGTTACCCTTGATCTCATCTATGCTGCTCCGACCACTACTGATGAGATGTGGATACAGAACCTTCAAAGGGTGATTGAAGCCGGTGTGCCGCATATATCGGCATATTGTCTAACCATCGAAGAAAATACAGTCTTTGGCAGATGGCATAAACACCAGAAAATGTCGGCAATAGATGAAGAGAAGGCAAGTACCCAGTTTTACATGATGGTAGATATGCTTTCGCAGGCAGGTTATGAGCAGTACGAAATCTCAAATTTTGCTAAACCCGGTTATGAAGCCGTTCACAATGGCAACTATTGGAAAGGCAAGCCCTACCTGGGAATTGGACCAGCAGCTCATTCCTACAATGGCAAGGAACGCAGCTGGAATGTAGCCAACAATGCAAAGTACATAAGGGCTATGGTCAATGATGAGTTGGCGGTGGAAACGGAGGTGCTTTCTGCGGTCGACCAATGTAATGAGATGATCATGACAAGGTTGCGTACCTCCTGGGGACTGGACATGAAAATGCTGGAGGAAAAATTTGGTGACATGCTGGCACAAGAGGTCTATTCAAGCCTCCGAGATCCGTGGATTGCTGATCATGTGGACATTGAAGCAGGTGTGGTTAAACTAAACAGGAAGGGTAAAATCATGGCAGACAGGATAGCAGCTAACCTATTTGTGACATCTCAGCTTTGATGGCATTTAACTGATTTTCAAAACCAGCCTTTCCTTGCAAACCTCCGGTATGAATCCAAAGTACGGTGTGTTTTTGAGATAAAAAGCCCATTTGCTGCAAAGCCTTCAGACCCCACAACAATTTACCATTGTAAACAGGATCTATCTCAATACCGCTTACTTTCTCAAAGTCAAGCAGGAATTTGAGATATTCATTAGTTGTTTTTGCGTAGCCTCCCAGGCAGTAATCATCAGAGAAAACAAAATCCTGTTCACTGGCACCGGCCATTGAGGCTATGGATGTTTTCAAAAAAGTGCCTTTCAATGCACTCACCACCAAGAGTTGTGTTGGCAGGTTTGCATTTTGAATACCTCTCAATAGACCGGCAGCTGTGGCACCGGTACCGGCAGCTACTGCTATATAATCAACGTTCACATTTTGTGTTGAAATTTCAGAGATGGTTTCCTCTACCCCCTTCAGTGCCAGATGGTTGCTGCCCCCTTCGGGTATGAGCATATAATTGGGGTACAATTGCATGATGGCCTGAATTTCCGGGTGTTGATTTTTCAATCTGTATGCTTCACGACTTACAAAATGAAGCTTGACATGGTGGGATCTCAAAAAATCAAGTGTAGGATGAGGCGTATGGTTTTCTCCTCTGACGATGGCAGTGCAGGGCAGATTTTCATAATGGCAGGCAGCAGCCAATGCATGGAGATGGTTGGAATAAACCCCGCCAAAACTAATGATGCCTTTTGAATTGTTGGCTTTCGCATCTATAAGGTTGTACTTCAGTTTGCGGTATTTGTTTCCCGAAATTAAGGGGTGAATCAAGTCATCTCTTTTTACCAGCAGGCGAAACGAAAACGGGGGATAAATAACTTCGTGGACGGGACTAGGCAAATTAAACATTTGCGGCTTCCTGTTTATAATAAGGAATTCTGATGAGGTAGGAAACGCCCTCATTTTCTTTGCTGTTAAATGAAAGGGATCCTTTCAGGTAGTTGACCCTCGACTGAATGTTGTCTACACCCATGCCTTTTTTTCCCGTGAGTTGCAATGGGTCAAATCCTTTGCCGTCGTCTTCGTATTCTACAACGATGTCATTTTGTTCGATAGAAAGTTGGATGAGAATTTCATGCGCAGTGGCGTGTTTGATGGTATTGGTGATTAATTCCTGGATGATGCGGTAAATGCTTAGAGCGGTCATGTCATCCAGTTTGTCATCGATGTTGTAGTATTGGAAAAAAATTTCCGGATACGCTTCACCTTCGAATCGATTGATCAAATCTTTGATGGCTGAGATGAGGCCCAACTCTTTGAGTGCTCCCGGCTGCAGGTTTCGGGAAATATTTCTTACTTCTTCTACTGCTGTATCCAGGAGTTTGGTAGCGTGCTGGTATTGGTCGAGCTGCATGTGTCCGTTGAGTTTGGCCCTCACGTTGTCGAATTGCAATTTAACGGCACTAAGCAAGCCGCCGAGCGAATCGTGCAAGTCTACGGCAATGCGCTGTCTTTCTTTTTCCTGCCCTACAATCATAGATTGCATGGAAGAAATTTTGATATTGTCTTCCAGCTCTCTGATTTTCTGTTGGTCAATTTCGTGCTGCTGTTCGTTCATTATTTTTTCCGCTTTTATTTTTTCGGAATAAAAACGAATGATAAAATAAAGAGCTACCAAAAGCAGGAAAAAACCGGCGGCTACAAAATAAAGTGCACTTCGGGTGAGTAGTATTTTTTGAAGTACGGATTTATTTTCAATTTCTAGAATGCGTATGTCCTTTGACTTTTCATCGGCCTGGTGTTTGATAGAAAGGTCGTTGATGGCTTTGACACGGTCGTAATTGAGGATGCTGTCATTGAGCCGGTTGAGTTTCATCGAATATTCATAGGCTTCTTTGTGTTGTGCTCTGGCATTGGCAACAGCAGCCAAAGAACGGTAAGTGTCTCTCCTTTCTTCGTCGTAAGGTATATCATCTCCCACAGAAAGTGAGGAAAGCAGGTATTTGTTGGCTTTGGAAAAGTCTTTGCGAAGATAGTTGGCATGGCCTATGTAAAACAAACTTCTGGACATGCGACTTTTATCATTTCTGGCCGATGACAATTTAAAATTGTAAGCAGCCGTAATCAGGGCAGAGTCTACTTCATTGAGGTGGAGATAATTTACGATTTTGGCGAAATTGAGGTCGATGTGCAGTATCGTATCCTGGTATTTTTTATTGAGTTTGATGGCGTTGTTAAGTGCATTTAATGCTTTTTCAGTATCACCCGAAAGTCGGTAGGCGAGGCTCAGTTCATGGTAGATGTGAGCGGCAGTCTTTTCATCGTTGTTGCTCAGGTAATATTTAATGAGGTTGTTATACAAGTTTATGGATTCCGACATAAAGCCCGACTTGGCGTATCGGCGGGCGATGATGCGATTTATTTTGTTGGATTGTGCGGTATTTCTCTGGAGGTCGTAATACTGTTTGGCAGAGATAAAATAATCAAAAGCCACTTCTGTGCTTTTGTTGACTTCCTCCTCGTACAGGGCCAATTGGTAGTAAGCATCGGCCAGGCGATTGTTGTCTTTGGCTTCGCGGGCGGATTTTAATTCCTGGATAAGGGGGGTGAGTTGAGAAGAAGATTTATTCTGGGCGGAAACAGAAAGGAGATTAAAACCCAGGGCAAGCCAGAGTAGCAAGGGTGGAATTTTGGAGCCGGAGCATCTTGCCATGGTTGTGTGATTAAAAGTCAAATGATTTCCTTTATTCAAAGGTAACTTTAATTTCAAGGGTAAAAAAAGAAAGCCTCCAACTTTTTGAAGGCTGTCTTTTAATGCAATAGTCAATCCCAATGAGTATTATTTTTTTGGTTTCGGGGCAATCAACACAGATGACAATAAAGGAATTGGGGCAAAAATGAGGGGTGATTTTTGAATCCCCAATCCTTTTTATTGTCACAATCTGTAAACCGATCTAAAAACACCGGTATCCTTTCGGATCCTAACACACAACAAAAAACGAATATTACTCTCAAATTAATAGACTCAAAGTAGGGTTATCAGGAAGAGCATAACAACGCATGCAACCATGATATAATCTTTTTTTTCATTGCCATTGGCCACAGCAACCAGTAGTTTAGTATTGTTGGCGATCATTTCTGTTTTGTTTAATTGTTGATAATGCAAAGGTGGCGTAGAATTATTTTCTGTACATCCATGAAAATCCCCATTTTTATTTTTAGGGGAAAACCCTGGGTTTTCGTTTCCTTTTTGACTTAAATTTGTTGTACAAAGACCCGGTCAGGTCAAAAATCCAATAGGGATCATGATTAAAGTGTTAATAGCAGACGACCACACCATGTTTGTGGACGGAATTGAATCCATCTTAAAAATAGAAGAGGGGATAAAAGTAGTGGGAAGATGCTATGATGGAGGGTCGGTATTGAAATTTGTAAAAGATCAACCCACAGATATTGTGTTGCTGGATGTCAATTTGCCCGATATGTCGGGCATAGATGTTTGCAAACAATTGGCGGCATCACATTCATCGGTCAAGGTTTTGGCCATTTCTATGTACAATGAAGAAAGTTATGTATCTGAAATTCTCAACCATGGAGCCAAAGGGTATATTTTAAAAAATACGGGCAGGGAGGAGTTGCTGAAAGCCATTAAGACGGTACAAGGTGGGGCAACCTACTTTAGCAAGGATGTGACTGAGACCATAATGAAAGGGCTGATGAACCGCCGCAAATCTTCGGCCAAATCTTCGCCTGATATACCTAAAATTTCCCGAAGGGAAAAGGAAGTCCTCAGATTGATCGCAGAAGAGTTTACCACACAGGAAATAGCCGATAAATTATTTATCAGCCTCAAGACCGTTGAGTCGCACCGTGCCAACCTTTTGGCCAAACTCAACGCCCGAAACAGCGCCGGACTTGTGCGCATTTCACTTGAAAATGGCCTGCTCAATTAGGGAGGGCTAATTCCAATTTTTGGCAGGACACGCTTATTGCTTATCTTTGTACCAGCTTAGCAGTGATACATGAGACAATACCTTGATTTAGTCAGACACATAATGGAAACCGGTGTTGAAAAATCTGATCGCACCGGCACCGGCACCATCAGTGTATTTGGTTATCAAATGCGATTTGATTTGCAAGAGGGCTTTCCCATGGTTACTACTAAAAAGCTTCACCTCAAAAGCATCATTTACGAGCTGCTTTGGTTTTTAAAAGGGGATACCAATATAGGCTACCTGAAAGAAAATGGTGTTCGAATCTGGGACGAATGGGCCGACGAAGAGGGTAATCTGGGGCCCGTTTACGGCAAGCAGTGGCGTAGCTGGCAAGGCAGTAATGGAGTCACGGTTGATCAGATTGCGCAAGCTGTTAATACCTTAAAGACAAATCCCGATTCCCGAAGAATCATTGTCAACGCATGGAATGTAGCAGAATTGGGTGAAATGGCACTCACTCCATGCCACGCCATGTTTCAA
>ERZ724512.655-NODE-655-length-16213-cov-5.335438_pt1 | contig 16213 bp, 15 predicted proteins | sample MGYA00376045_ERZ724512 | MGnify/ENA primary metagenome ERZ724512 (study PRJEB28724, sample SAMN07190883) | activated sludge metagenome | isolation source: activated sludge of sewage treatment plant in Hong Hong | place: Hong Kong | collected 2016-03-17 ... | reverse complement strand
ACAGGTGGGTGGATTATAGCAGAGGCGGACGGCCGATGATGCGATCAAACGTGCGAGTCAGGGAAGGTCGGGAGAGTCTGATCTGGAGCGAGTGGCGGCCTGTAGGCGACAGAGGGTACGAATGTCCTTCCAATCTTCTCCGGGAAGCAACTGGCGCGCGTCGGTCGGGGGCGGGCCGGCAAGCGCGAGAAGCGTGGCGAGCCGCCGGCTCATATCGGGATGGGTCGAGAGAAAATCCGGCGGTTCGATATGGTCTTGCTCCGACTTCTGCAGCGTCCCGTAAAAGGCAATCATGGCGGTCGGATCGAGATGGGCGGCTTGCATCATACGAAGGCCTTCGACATCCGCTTCTTCCTCATGGGTGCGGCTGTAATGCAATGATCCCATCGTCTGCGCACCTTGCAGCCCCCAGGCCAGTCCCCCTGACAGATCTCCCGATACGGCGGTCAGCAGCAGCGTGCCGGCTGTCTGTTCAAGGATGGCTCTGGTGCTGTGACGGAGATAGACATGCTGGAGTTCGTGTGCCAGGACTCCGGCCAGCTGCTCGGCGCTGGTGGTCTGTTCCAGCAGGCCGCGCAGAATTACCACCTGGCCGCCGGGAGCGGCAAAGGCATTGATGGCGGGATTGTCTACCACGGAGAGCGTGATCCGATACGGAGAGTCCGGATGTGTGGCGGCCAACGTTTGCACCACCTGGTCGATCTTTCGAAGTCGCTCCGGCTCTCGACATTGCTGCGTTTCCGGCGCGAGGTGTTGGACAATCTGCCGGCCAAGAGATTCTTCCCACATGATCGGTACGTAGGGCGTGGCTGCTGAGGCGATACCAGGAATGCCCCATCGGTACAGGCCGATGAGCATGACTATTACCCCGAGTCCCGCGCCCAGCGTCCAGGCAAGGCGTCTCTGTCGCCAGGAGGGATCGTGAAAATGTTGTGCGAGTGCTGGCGCTGCCGTGTGGATATCGGTCAAGAGCGCCCGGCTGGCGACCACCACCGCCTCTGCCGGTTCAGTCCCGAACTCCAAGCGGACCGGCTCGCCCCGGTACGTCCCTTGTGTCTGGCGAATCTGGCCGTACGGCCATTCCTTCGTGCTGCCGTCGGGCATGGCGATCTGCAGCGCGGCCGGGCTTATGGTGAGGGTGACACGGTGTCGCGTGGCCGTGCGGCCGTCGAGGTAGTGGGCGGTTCGGGCGGTGGACATGATCACGCATCCATGTCGAAGCCGGTGTCGAGGAGGTTTGATAACCCTTCGCCGGTGACCGAGGCTTCGGAGGTGTCTTGCAATACGCGATCGAGATCGACGGGGCCTTGGAGCGACAGCGTACCCATAAAAAATCGGGCATTCCGCACCGTGACCCAGGGCCAGGCCCATCCCAAGGTGGCCAGGAGGAGGCCGAGGTTGCCCAGATACAGCGTGAACAGCCGTTGCCAGGTAATCTCGGATGAGAACTGGGCGTCTCCGAATGAGGTGTGATTCCAGAAGTATCGCTGCTTCTGTCCCAGCAGCCAGATCCACATCGGCCCGAGCACACAGGGGATCAACAACAGCGTCAGCCCCGCGTTCGTCAATTGCGCGGCGAGGGCGAACCCGCACAGGGCCAGGACGGCATAGGTGGTAAATAGGGTGATGGCGAAGGGGACCATCACTCCTGATCCATGGCCGGTGAACCGGAAACGCTGGTTACCGAAATAGGTGTGGGAGTGCAGAAACGCCTGACGCTGCGTTTGGAAATAGGGATAGTAGGTGCCCAGGGTGAGGATCGTAAAGAACCATCCCCGAAAATACAGTTTGAGAAAATCGCTGGTCCGTCCTCGAAACGAGAACCGGATGCCGCGCCATGAGGTGCGGGTGCATCGATAGCGGCGGGCATTCACGATCGCGACGGGGACATAGAGGAAGAACACCAGGCCGGCCATCACCTGTAGCAAGACATCGATCCACTGCGGAAGCTCCAGGAAGGTATGCGCGGCGCTTAGAGAAAAATAGGGAATACCGAAAACCAGCATGGCCTTCAGGAACCCCTGATAGAGTTCCTTGCCGGTGCCGTGATACGCGAAACGATCCCCTGCAAAGGCTGTGTGGCTGAACAGGTACCGACGGATCTTCGCCTTGGCCCAGAAATGATAGCCGCCCAGCGTCACCAGCGTGAGGCAGACGTTCACCACATGCATGCCCAGGAGGGTCCCGCCCATTCCGTGAAAGGACGCGCGCATAGGGGCAGGCATGGATACAGCCGCGTCGGTTGGTAACGCGGAGTCAGGAACCGCGGAAGGCCTGTCTTGCCGGGTCGGCAGGACTTCGGCAGAGGCTGACGATACCGGGTCGACCACCGCGAACCGGGCGCCGCACGTGGGGCAGGTGCTGCGAGAGGCCCCCGTCAAGTGTTTCAGGGCGCGGACTCGGTAATGGCTGAGGCAGCGGTGACAGGTTATGCGTGCGGTGCTCGAGTCGTCATGCAGTGCCGCAATGCTCATGATTCAACAGGCGGCCCGATGGCCCAAGGCGCAGGCCTGTTGCAATCCTTGCAGGAATCCCGCGCTATCGCCTTTTCCTCGTTTGACGATTGATCGTTCGAAAATGGCACGTCCATTTTGGGGCTGGTGTGAGAGGAGCTGATCCCACAGCCTGAGGGCTTGATCCCATTGCCCGCGTGAAGTATGCACGGACGCGGCTGCGCTGTAGGCATCGAGGTAGGTAGGATTCAGACGAATGGCGGCGTGAAGGGCGATGAGCGCTTCGTCAGGCGCGTTTTTTTGGAGCAGGGCGGTTCCGCGTCCGTAATAGGCTTCATGATCATCCGGATCCAGGTTCAATGCTTCAGCATAGGCGAAGAGCGCGTGGTCGATCTGTCCGTGTTTTTGGAATGCGATTCCTTCCGCGCGTTTGGCCTTGGCGTCAGAAAACTCTCTACCGCCGTATGCGCGCAGCAGCGCGATCAGTTCGTGATCTTCGTCGTGTTGTGCGATTTCCAAGGGGGTCTCGCCGTGACTCTTCTGGTTCACCGGAATGCCCCCTTCGAGGAGCGTCTGCGCGGCGGCGAGATGCCCATGTCGGACCGCCCGATGGAGCGCCGAATCACCACAGGTGCAGGTGGCTCGGATGTCGGCTCCATTGGTAAGGAGCACCTCAATGGTGTCGGCATGGCCCTGCTCTGCCGCAGCCAACAGCGGAGTAAAGCCCTGTTTGCCCTTCGCGCTGGGATTCGCTCCATGTTGCAGCAGGAGCGTGACCACATCGGTCTGCCCGCGCTTGGCGGCTTCAAACAATGCCGTCCGCCCATTGCCGTTGCGTTGGTCCACCGTTTGTCCTTCTGTGAGGAGCGTTGCGACCGCAGACTGATCGCCTCGCGCCGCCGCAAGGTGGAGGGGCGTCCAGCCATTGGCTTTCAAAATAAGTGGCGACAACATCAACGCATCGATGTCGTAGGGATCGTGGGTCGTTTTTACTTGCCCCAGGATCCAGTAGGCCATGCCCATCAACAACACGTAGTTCAACGCACAGGCCAGGACAGCCACTGCGATGCCTGTGAGCCGGTGTGAAAGATCGATTGGAAGATCGCCGTCCGACGATCGAGTCTTCTTGTCTTCATCGGTCGGCCGTGCCGCCGGGTTGAGGACCAGAAGGTTGGCATGGCAGGAAGGGCAGGGAAACTGGTGCAAACGATGACCGGCGACTGGTGCGCAGGAGGTGATTGCCTGACAGAAGGGACAGATGGCAGTCTGTGCCGCATCGGACGCGGTCAGCGTAGGGGATGCAGGGAGTGCCGTGCCAGGGTGAACGGTAGTCATGGTGCCTTACGACCCTTCGCCCGGGCGCGTGATGGACGGTCCCGTCAGTGGAGTGATCGGTGATTACTGAAAAGGATAGCGCAAAACGGGAGGAGCGCAACCGCGGGATGGCTGGGGGCAGGCTGTTGTCCGATGCTGAACGGAATGCTGGGGTCGGGTCCCAGGATTGACGACTTAGGCTGGGGGGAAACGCGTAATGGTCACAGGCGCATAGGCCAGATGGGGACCCTCGGGTCGGCGGTAACTTAACGAATGGCGAAGCCAGGCCGTATCGTTGCGGGTTGGGAAATCGCCTCGATAGTGAGCCCCGCGGCTTTCTTCCCGTCCTAAAGCGCCCACAACGATGGTCTCAGCGATCTCCAGCAGACACTGCAATTCCAGGGCGTGAATCAGGTCGGTGTTGAAGACGCGTCCCTTGTCCTGTACGCACATGTCTTCCGCGCGACGTTTCAACGCTTGAACGGCACTGAGAGCCTCTTGAATGGATTGTTTCGTGCGGAAGATTCCCAGATTCAGGCTCATGGTTTTGCCGAGGTCGTCCCGTATCTGCCAGGCCCGCTCAGGTCCGGGGTTGCTGAGCAGCTTATCGATGCGCTGTTGCTCGCTCTTCAGGATGGTTTCGGAGACCGGTGACAGCTGAACGGTGCGGATGGACTCAGCGGCCTTTGTGCCTGTCCGGCGTCCAAAGACAATGGTTTCCAGTAAGGAATTGCCTCCGAGGCGGTTGGCACCATGCACACTGACGCAGGCGCATTCGCCCGCGGCGAAGAGTCCTGGCAGCTCGGTTTCTCCCCACGCATTGGTCCGGACGCCGCCCATCTGGTAGTGGGCCCCGGGACGTATGGGAATGGGTGTTTCGATCGGATCGAGACCTGCGAATTCCATCGCCAGTTCCCGGATCTGCGGGAGCCGCTCCAGAATTTTGGCGCGGCCAAGATGTCGCAAGTCGAGCAGGACGCAGCCGTCGACACCTCGCCCTTCCTGGATTTCCTGTCCGATGGCGAGGGACACGGTGGAGCGGGTGGCCAACTCCATTTGTTCCGGCGCGTACCGTTTCATGAACCGCTCGCCCAACGTGTTCAGGAGATATCCGCCTTCCCCGCGCGCGCCTTCGGTGATCAGGATGCCGGTGTCTTTTAAGGTAGTCGGATGAAACTGGACGAATTCCATGTCCTCGAGCGCAATTCCTGCGCGATACGCCAGCGCCATGCCATCTCCGGTATTGATGACGGCGTTCGTACTCGTGGAAAAAATGCGGCCACTCCCGCCCGTAGCCAGGATCACGGCTTTCGCGCGGAGCATCTGTAACCCACCATGGATCATGTCCCAGGCAACGACGCCGCAACAGCGGCCCTCTTCGACCAGCAAGGCCGTGACATACCATTCCTCATACACTTTGCAGCGGCGCTTCATCAGCTGTTCGTACATGGCGTGTAAGAGGGCATGGCCCGTGCGGTCCGCTGCGTAACAGGTCCGGGGATAGCCGGCTCCTCCGAACGGTCGCTGCGCAATACGCCCTTCCGCGGTGCGGCTGAAGATGACGCCCATGCGCTCCAATTCCAGAATGTCCTGCGGCGCTTCTTTGCACATGGCCTCAATGGCGTCCTGGTCGCCCAGATACAGCCCTCCCTTGGCGGTGTCATAGGCATGGGCTTCCCAGGAATCCTCTGCGCCGATGGCCGCGTTGATTCCCCCCTGGGCGGCGACGGAGTGGCTGCGGACCGGGTGCACCTTGGAGAGCAGCGCGACATTGAGGTCCGGCGGCACGGCAATAGCGGCCCGCATGCCGGCGAGTCCTGCTCCAACCACGAGAATGTCATGGGTCATGATGAAGTCTTCTTGTCTTGGTCGCGTCTGATGACGGTCAACGTTGCCTGTGGCGCAAGGTCGATCTCACTATTACGCTATGGAAATTGGGAAAACAAGCGAGGTGAGATGGCCGCTGAACGCTTGGAAAACTCGGTGCTGCATGATAGGGTACCCACTCTGCCTCGAATGAACGAGTGCGTCACCTTATAGCAGGACTTCACCCCCATGCCTGAACCGCAGTTTCTCGAGCCGAACGATACGTTTGTGCCCCGCCATATCGGTCCGACTGAGTCTGAAATCCAGACGATGTTGGAAACAGTAAACGTGCCCTCGCTGGACTCTCTCGTTGAGGCCACGGTTCCTTCCGATATCCGGTTGCAGGGCTCCCTGGCGGTTCCATCCCCGCGCGGCGAGCAGGAGGTCTTGGCGGAATTACGCGGAATGGCCGGGCAGAATCAGGTCTGGCGGTCCTTGATCGGGATGGGCTACTACGATTGCATCACGCCGCCGGTCATTCAGCGCAATATCCTCGAAGGCCCGGGGTGGTACACGCAATACACGCCCTATCAGGCCGAGATCGCCCAAGGCCGCCTCGAGGCGCTGGTCAATTTCCAGACCATGGTGGCGGATTTGACCGGGTTGCCCCTTGCAAACGCCTCTCTGCTGGATGAGGCGACTGCGGCAGCCGAAGCCATGACGATGTGCGCCGCGATTTCCCGCGCGGCCGGTCACGACCGGCACAAATTTTTTGTGTCTGAGACCTGTCATCCGCAAACGATTGCGGTGGTGCAGACCCGCGCGGAACCCTTGGGCATCGTCCTGCAGGTCGGTGCGATTCAATCGTTGGATTTGTCCTCAGGCGAATTCTTCGGGATGTTGCTCCAATATCCCTCGACGGACGGGTACGTGGGCGATTACAGCGAATTCATTACGCGCGCCCATGCCGCCGGAGTCTATGTGGTCGTCGCGACTGATCTGCTGGCCTTGACGCTGCTGCGTCCTCCGGGAGAGTTCGGCGCGGATGTCGCGGTGGGGTCCAGTCAGCGGTTCGGTGTGCCCTTGGGATTCGGTGGGCCGCATGCGGCCTTCATGGCCACCAAAGAAGAGTTTCGACGGCAGATGCCGGGTCGGATCATCGGTGTGTCGAAAGATGTCACCGGGCGCCCGGCCTACCGGTTATCTTTGCAAACCAGAGAACAGCATATCCGTCGGGAGAAGGCGACGAGCAATATCTGCACGGCGCAAGTGTTATTGGCAGTTATGGCTGGGATGTATGCGGTCTATCACGGGCCTGCCGGACTACGGCGCATTGCGGAACGGATTCACGGTCTCACGATGGCCTTGGCCGAAGGGCTGCGCCGGCATGGTTGCGCGGTCGGACTGGAGCCGGTCTTCGATACCCTCCGGGTCCCGCTCTCGCCGGCACAATCGGAGACGATTGTGAACCGGGCGCGGCAGCAGAAGATTAATCTCCGCCGATACGATGATCACAGCCTGGGACTGTCGCTGGACGAATGGAGCACGGTGGATGAAGTGCGGCAGTTGCTCACGCTCTTCGCCGGCCAGGAGATTTCCCCGGAAGAACTCCAGACCATTCTTGAATCGGTCGACGGGCGGTATCCGGCCGGGCTTGCTCGCACCAGCCAGTATCTTACGCATCCGGTGTTTCACCGGTATCACGCGGAACATGAGCTGCTGCGGTATATCCATCGTCTGCAATCCCGGGATCTCTCCCTGGTGCATTCGATGATTCCCCTGGGTTCCTGCACAATGAAGCTGAATGCCACGGCGGAAATGTTACCCGTCACCTGGCCGGAGTTCGGGCGGCTCCACCCGTTTGCTCCCGCCGATCAGGTCCAGGGATACCAGGCCTTGTTCCAACAGCTTGAGTCGTGGCTGGCGGAGATCACCGGATTCGCCGGGATTTCGTTGCAGCCGAATGCCGGATCACAGGGCGAATACGCCGGATTGATGGTGATCCGGGCCTATCACCGGCAGCGAGGGGAGACGCAACGCGATATCTGTTTGATTCCGGTTTCCGCGCATGGCACCAATCCGGCCAGCGCATCAATGTGCGGCATGACCGTCGTTCCCGTTGCCTGTGATCAGCGCGGCAATGTTGATCTCGCGGATCTGGAGGCCAAGGCCACGCAGCATCGTAGCCGCTTGGCGGCGCTGATGGTGACCTATCCATCGACTCACGGCGTGTTCGAGGAAGGCATTCGCCGTATGTGCCAGATCGTGCATACCCATGGCGGACAGGTGTACATGGACGGCGCGAACATGAATGCGCAAGTCGGTCTCTGCCGGCCGGCCGATCTGGGTGCTGATGTCTGTCATCTGAACTTGCATAAGACGTTTTGTATTCCTCACGGCGGCGGTGGTCCTGGAATGGGACCCATTGGTGTCGCCCGCCATTTAATGCCGTTCATGCCCGGACATCCGGTCACGAAATTGGGCGGACCGCAGTCAATCGGGCCGGTCTCAGCCGCTCCTTACGGCAGTCCCAGCATCCTGACGATTTCATGGGTCTATATTGCGTTGATGGGACGCGAGGGGCTGACCAAAGCGACGCAGGTGGCCATCCTCAATGCCAACTACATGGCCAAACGCCTGGAGAAGTTCTATCCGGTCTTGTACAGCGGGGCACGCGGATTCGTGGCGCATGAATTTATTCTGGATTTACGTCCCCTCAAGGACAGCAGCGGCGTGGAAGCCATGGATGTGGCCAAGCGCCTCATGGATTACGGATTCCATGCACCCACCGTGTCATTCCCCGTGGCTGGCACCTTGATGATTGAGCCGACCGAGAGTGAAGTGAAAAGTGAGCTGGATCGGTTGTGCGACGCGTTGATCGCGATCCGTGGGGAGATTCAGGCCATTGCGGAAGGTCGGCAGCCGCGCGCGGGGAATGTGCTGAAGAATGCTCCTCACACGGCAATGGCCGTGACTGCCTCGGAATGGACAAGACCCTACTCCCGTGAAGAAGCGGCATTTCCTGCTTCATGGGTGCGCGAGAACAAGTTTTGGCCGAGTGTGGGCCGGATCGATGAAGCCTATGGAGACCGCCACCTCTTTTGCACCTGTCCGCCGGTGGATGCCGTCTCGTGATTCTGCTTCTGGCGGCGGCACGTGGTTGACCGCTGTGGGTCGTGTGCGGCGTGTCGTCCGTCAGATCGCGATCGGTTGTCTGCTGCTCAATATGTTCTTCGCCCTGCCCGTCCACGCCACCGTTGAATCCGTTGCTGTTGCGGACACTCATATCGAGGATAGTCCGCTCGACGTGGTATCCGGACTCACCTATCGGGCGGGCACACGATTGAGAATTCCTGGGACTGGCTGGTCATTTGTGGTGCCCGAAGGTTGGCAGAGCAATCGGCCTGACGATGCAGAGATGCCGTTTCTCATTCCAGAGGAAGGCAAGGAACTGGGCATGATGTTTCCGCTGGCCAAGGTCACACGAGACGCCCTTCGTGAACAACTTCGTGAGCCGCTGTTGCTGTTGCATGGACTCTCCTTTATCCCAGCGGGCGCGCAAGCAGAAACCGACGCATGGATCGCGCAATCGTACGAGGGAGAAGGAATGGCCGGCCGGGCGTTGGCGGTCATGGGAGCGGACAATACGGCGGTGATTTATTTTCTCATGGGGCCGCCCCACAACATGTCCGTCCTCCAGTCCGTACTGGAACAGCTTGGCCAATCGACACGCGTCGTGCAGTCCACTCCGGGGCGTGACGCCGGCTTGTAAGACGCAGTGATCCGTGCATGTGTCGGGACGAAGGTGGATCCCTCCCTCTTCTCTCCCGACGTCGTATCATTCAGGCATGCAGAAGACTTCTCCAACCAAAGTCATTATTGATACCGACCCCGGCGTCGATGACGCCCTGGCCATTCTCCTGGCCTTGGCCTCGCCTGAGTTGGACGTGGTGGGAATCACTACTGTCTGCGGCAATGTGCCAGTGGGACAGGGCACGAAGAATCTGTTTCGCCTCTTGAATCTTCTCAACCCTCCGCCTGGCTTGCTGGTGGGACAGGGCGCCGCGCGGCCCTTGGAAGAAGCCCTTGAAACGGCCGTTCACGTACATGGGAGTGACGGGCTGGGTGAACTGGATGCTCTGCTGTCTGCAGAGGGAACGATGCGGTACCCCGCTGTTCGTCTACCGCCTCTCCTGTCCACTGCCCAAGATGTGTGGAACGAATGTGTGCGGCGGTATCAGGACGACATCACGCTTATTACCCTGGGGCCGCTGACGAATGTGGCTGTGGCGCTGAAAGTCAATCCACTTACCGTCCAGAAGTTTCGTTCCGTGATTGTGATGGGGGGTGCGATCGGTGTGCCCGGCAACGTATCACCGGTGGCTGAGTTCAATATGTATGTCGATCCCCACGCGGCCCATCGGGTGTTTCAAGCGGCGCTTCCGTTAACCCTGGTGCCGCTGGACGTAACCACCCGTGTCGGGCTGCGCCGTGATGTCCTGAAGACGTGGACTGGTAGCTCGCGCGATCCACGCTGTCGCATCGTGGCAGACATGACCGCCAAGGCATTCGATTTTGCAGAACAGGTTGAAGGGCATGGATTGCTGTACTTCCATGACCCCATGGCGGTCCTTGCGGCCATTGAACCATCATTGCTCAAAACCGAGCCGCTGCATGTCGAAGTGGAAGTGGTGGGGCGTGTGTCCCGCGGAGCCACTGTTGCGGACCGGCGCCATCGCAGGCCGGAAGAAAAAGCGAACCCGAACATGCAGGTCGCGGTGGACGTCGATGCCGAGCGCGCATTGAGTGTGATCCGCAGTCGATTGTGTCCATGGTCGTAGTTGTCGGTTCCAGCAATATCGACTTCACCGCGGTAGTCGATCGGTTACCGGCTCGCGGGGAAACCCTCCTCGGGCATCGATTCCTGCAATCGTTCGGCGGCAAGGGGGCGAATCAGGCTGTCGCGGCAGCGCGAGCCGGAGCCGACGTCGCGTTCCTCAGCAAAGTGGGAAATGATTTCAACGGCGACCTGATAGCACAGCATCTGGCTACGCAGGGCTTGTCACGACTCATGCTGTTGCGTGATGCCGCAGTGCAGACCGGGGTCGCGATGATTCTTGTTGACGTCGCGGGCGACAATCAGATTGTGGTGGTGCCAGGAAGCAATCAGCAGCTCACCCCGGCGGATGTCGAGCAACACGCCCAGCTGATCGCCGACGCGCGAGTCCTGCTCGTTCAAATGGAAATTCCCATCGACACGGTTCAGCAATGTCTACGGCTGGCCAAGCGGTATGGACTCCGTACGATTCTCAATCCAGCGCCGGCCTGTCCGTTGCCACCGGAGTCTTTGCGGATGGTGGATATTCTCACGCCCAATGAACGTGAGGCCTGCGTACTCTCCGGTGCCACAGACCCGGCCGACGCGGCCAGAGTGTTGGTCAGCACCGGGGCGGAAACAGTCGTCGTCACTCGCGGTACGGAGGGAGCCGTCGTCTCACGCGGGAAGCACGTGACGCATATTCCGGCCTTTATCGTCGACGCGATTGATTCGACCGGTGCCGGGGATACCTTTAATGGGGCGTTAGCCTGTGGCTTGGCTGAAGGCCTGTCGATTGAGGAAGCCGTGGAAATGGCCGCTGCGGCGGGGGCCCTGGCTACGACGGGATATGGCGCGCAGGCAGCAATGCCGGCCAGGGGCGATATCGACCGGCTTCGCCGAACCGGAGTCAGGCGAATGCCGCCGCGTGGTTAATTGCCTTTGGTGGATTGGGCTCGCAGTTGTGCAAGGACTTGGCGAGCTTCCGGTATGAAATCGGCGCGCTGCAGTTCTTGGGCAAGATCCAGGGCCTTCGTCGCAATGGCGACGGCTTCTTCATGTCGCCCGTCGGCGCAGTAGCTTTTGGCCAGACTCAATCGAGCATTGACGGCTGCTGGTTCACGAGCAATCACTTGACGCAGCAGTAGTTCTCCTTTTTCCTTATCTCCTCCCATGAATCCCGGCACGCGGACCAATACGGTGCCTTTGGCTGACAGTGCATCCAAATGACTCGGGTCCAGTTCGAGGGTCCGGTTCAACTCCTTCATCATGCGGCGGAATCCAAACAGCGACGAGAGGCTTTCTCCGTCCACCCGAAGTTGCTCGCCGAGATTACAGAACAGGGCAAAATGCGCGTCAGGTGATGATTCATCCGCCGCAACGGCTTGCTCGCCGAATGCTTGCCCTGACGCAAAATGTTGAATGCGGTCCGCACGAGTCTGCGCCTGCCGTCCCAGGGAACATTCATGCATGGACTCGGCAGTGAGGCGTTGCACGGCGGTACCGGCAACAGCTTGCTCGCCGATGAGAGCTACGCCGAGCAAGCCCCACAATGCGATAACGGGATAGTTCATGAAGCACCGATCATGTGAGATGGAGTGAAAAAGAGGACGAATGGTACAGCAACGACCTCGCTGAATGCCAGAGTATAGCACGTGGTGGGTAGGTAGCGTCATGGGAGAACTGATCCTAGAGAAGTCCTGCCCCACGGTGTAAGCGTGCGGAACGCGTCCAAGAGAGCGTGATAAGGGTATGCCGCGTTGCGTCCACTCGGATTGGGCAGCAACACGATACTGGAATCGTACAGCGTCACCGATTGCAGTCCTGGTTTGCGCCCTGCTTGTTTGGGTTCCAAGGGAAAGAGGATGGGATAGAGCGTGATGCCGACAAGCGCGGTCACACGCGGGCGATATCGACGAATTTTTTCCATCAGGGCTCGCCGGCCTGTCGCATAGTCTTCGGCGGTGAGATGTTCCGATCCGGCAGTCGGGCGCGCGACAAGGTTGGTGAGTCCCAGGCCCCATTCCAGAAGCCGTTCGTCGTCATGGTAGGTGAGGGGTTCCGGCACCAGGGCCGCATCATAGAGCAGTTTCCAAAAGCGGTTTGAATAGCCCGCATAGTGATGGCCGACTGCGGCCGAGCGAAGCCCGGGATTAATGCCTACGAATAGGATGTTGAGATTCGGTGCGAGATGGTCCGGCAAGGAAAGTGGCAACGGTATCCCCGTGCATGATGTGTCTGGAAGCATCTATTGGTTGAATGCGCCTGGCCTGGTGTATCGGATTTGAGAGTCGCTTAATGAGGCGGTTTAGTATCGGCAAGGCTATTCTGCCACAGAATGGACCCCGGCGTTATGAGGTATTTGAACCATTTCAACAGTCGATGTGCAGAAAAACAATAAGTTACGCCCGCCATCCATACGGCAAGGACCTTGCTATAACGAACACCCGTCGGCGGTCGGTTACTTCACACCTAACAGGAGGTAGTCAGTATGAAGAAGATGATGTTGACGGTCATGGCGGCAGCGTTGTTGGTGGCGTTCAGCGCGCCTTCGTTCGCTGGCGACGACAAGAAGAAGGAAGAGAAGAAGGGCGGCCACTTCTCCCAGACCCTCTTCGGTGACGACAAGAAGAAGGAAGAGAAGAAGGGTGGACACTTGTCCCAGACCGTGTTCGGCGAAGAGAAGAAGAAAGACGAGAAGAAGGGCGGCCACTAAGAGTCACCCGTTTTTTGGCGAGGCTAGCTGTCTGAAGAGGTCTCCCATCCTGGTGGTGGGAGGCCTCTTCGGTCGTTTACCGGTTCCCCACCTGCCGAATATAGACCGCTTGTAATCCGACAATCGTTTTTGCGTCCCGTATCGTCCCGTCTTCTATTTTGCCGATAGCGTCTTTCAGTGGCATCTCTACCACGTCCAGAACTTCGTCCTGGTCCAGATTCTGGGTGCCCAAGGTCAGCTCTGTTGCGAGATAGACGTGGATGACTTCATCGGCAAAGCCCGGAGCTGTAAAAATGCTGGACAACAACTGGAAGCGACCCGCCTTGTACCCGATCTCCTCCTCAAGTTCGCGAGCGGCACAGTCTAAGGGGTCTTCGTTCGGGTGCAGCTTGCCCGCCGGGATTTCGTAGATAAACCCGTTGGCCGCATGGCGGAATTGGCGGATCAGTACCACCGTTCCATCTTTCTTCAGCGGGACGACAGCCGACGCGCCGGGATGACGGATGACTTCGAGATCGATCGTGTGCCCGTTCGGCAAGCGCACCGTATCCACGTTGAGTGTGACGACGGTGCCTTTGTAGATCGGTCTGACCATGACGTGCGCGGACTATGGCGTGCTGGGCTGTTTCTTGTAGAACGGTGGTTTGACGACGACGGCAGGGCAGGATTTTCCTCTGATATCGATCAGGATGGAAGACCCCGGTTGGGACGCAGCCGGAGTGACATATCCCATGCCGATGCCTTTTTGTAGGAGGGGCGACAGATTTCCGCTGGTGACTTCGCCGATCACGGCATGTTGATCCTGCGTGCTCAAAATCTTGAACCCATGCCGTGGCACCGCTTTTTCGACGAGCTCAAAGGCGACGAGGCGCCGCGATGGCCCGTCGTTGTGCTGTGCCAGCAAGGGCGTCCGCCCGATAAATTCTCCCTTATCGAACTTCACGACCCAGTCCGCCCCGGCCTCAATGGGTGAAGTGCCCTCATCCATGTCATTGCCGTACAGCAGGTAGGCCATTTCGAGTCGCAATAAATCGCGCGCGCCAAGACCCGCCGGCTTCATGCCAAGCGGGTGCCCCGCTTCAAGGAGACGATTCCAGATCTTCATCGCGCCTTCGGCCGGAAGGTACAATTCATAGCCCAATTCGCCGGTATAGCCGGTTCGTGTCACCAGGGTTGCATGGCCACAGACGACGGCGTCCAGGCAGTGCCGGATTTTCAGGAGCGGAAGATCAGTCAGGCCGACGGCGGTGAGAATGTCGCGGGAAGCGGGGCCCTGAATCGCAATTTGGGCAAGGGTGGTTGACTGGTCCTGGACGGTGCATCCCTGGGCTTGCGCAACCTTTTCGTGAAACCAGGCAACGATCTTTTCACGATTGGACGCATTCACGCAGACCAGAAATTCATACGGTTTGACGTGATAGATGAAGATGTCGTCCTTAATCCCGCCGTTCGGCGCACAGACCATCGAGTATTGCGACTGGCGGACCGACAGTTTGGAGACATCATTCGTCGTGACGCGTTGCAAAAAGGCCAATGAGCCGGGCCCTGCGACACGGATACGCCCCATGTGACTGACATCGAACAGTCCCGCATGGCGGCGGACCGTCTGGTACTCATCGACCACGCCGGAATATTGAATGGGCATCTCCCATCCGGCAAAATCGACCAGCTTGCCTTGTGCGCTGCGATGCGCGTCTATGAGTGGCGTCTGTTTCATCGGATGTGCGTGAAATCCAGGGTGAAGATACGCAGAGGCCGGACCATCATCGGGCCTTATCGGACTTCGAGCAATTCTACGTCAAACACCAGCGTGGCATTGGGAGGAATCACTCCGCCGGCGCCGCGCGCTCCGTACCCGAGTTCCGGTGGAATCGTCAGCTTCCGTTTGCCGCCGACCTTCATGCCGGCCACGCCTTCATCCCATCCGCGAATGACCTGCCCTGCTCCGATCGGGAAGGAAAACGGATCGCGGCGGTCGACGGAGCTGTCGAACTTCTTGCCGTTTGTCAGCCAGCCGGTATAGTGCACCGTCGCCAGATTGCCTGCGGCAGCTTCGCGGCCGGTGCCCACAACGACGTCTACGTACTTGAGCCCGGATGCGGTCGTGACTTCGGCCGTCGTCCCGGGTTGTTCACTGTTCGCCATCATTGGCCTCCCTATGGTCATGAATACGAGCCCCACGATACCGCAAGTTGTCCACCAGAAGCGAGTCGTCATACGTACCTTTCAGCTCCTGCGTGACCTGAATCACAAACAGGGTAGTCGGAGCAGTCAGCGATTGAGCCCTGTCTGATGCCATCGCTCTGGTTCCGAGAAAATGGCGATGCTGGCCGTATAGCCATGGAGAAAGTTCCGCCCGCCCACGGGGCCCACTTCTCCCTGCGCAAAAAATCCGGCGAGCGGAATAGCGCCCAATTGTTCGCCCAATACCGATGCGTCGTGATGCGGAACGCCAAAGAGTCCCTTGCCGCGTCCGCAACAACTGAACAGCAGCGCGCCGAGCGGTTTGGACGGGACGCCCTGAGGAGGTGCGGCGAGCAAGGCATGAAGATCTTCATCCGCGGAATGGGCATCCCGGACTTGAAACTGGACGGTCTGTCCTTCCTGGATGACATCACCGATGACGATCGCGCCGGTCTGCTGATCGGCACCGAGTAGATTGCGGATCAGGAAATCGCCGAGAGTGAATTGCGCGCGTTGCTCATCCATTGCAATGCCGATATGCAATGCCCGTTGTGCCTGGGCCCGTTCATCGCTACTGAGCTGTTCAAATACGGTCTGCAAGCAATGCAAAGCCGGCATGCCGCCGAGCTCTTGAATCACGTTGTGCTCGGATTTCGTGACGATGAAGCGGTCACCGATGGGACGGCAGCCTTGCGAAATGACCGAGCGGACCGCAATGTTGCCGGACAGGGCCACGCCAACCAATCCGTCGGTCAACACCTGATCGTCGAGGAATAGACGATTTTCGCCGAGGTCCTGCCCGCCGCCGGCGAGCCCGCCCAGGGTGCGGGTACCGGGGTACTGTTCCTCAATGACGGAAAGGACTTCTTGCATGGGCGTCGAAAAGGGATCGGCAAATAGCATCATGACAGGGGCCGTGTCCCC
>ERZ724512.653-NODE-653-length-16231-cov-8.558296_pt1 | contig 16231 bp, 10 predicted proteins | sample MGYA00376045_ERZ724512 | MGnify/ENA primary metagenome ERZ724512 (study PRJEB28724, sample SAMN07190883) | activated sludge metagenome | isolation source: activated sludge of sewage treatment plant in Hong Hong | place: Hong Kong | collected 2016-03-17 ... | reverse complement strand
GTGTTCAGCAGCACGCCGCCGGCCAGTTGCCCGGCGCGATTGACGGGCCGCGCGGCGACGACCAGCACGGCCAGCAGCATCAGCCCGGCCACGGCAATGACTGGCAACGACCAGCGGTGGAAGGGATCGACCGCGCGCTGCGTGCGCGCGGTCGTGCCGCCCATGATCAGCCCCAGGACCGCCCACAGGACGACGCCCCCCAACGTGCCCAGGGCCACGGCATCGGTCAGGCTATAGAGCGCGTGGGCTACCAGCGCGCCCACCAGCCCGGCGGCCCACAGCCGCGACAGGGCGCGCGGCGGGCGCGCGCGGGCCAGATCGCGGCCCGACCAAACGCCTACGCCCAGCAGCAGCAGCAACAACAGCCCGCCGAGGGCGCCGAAGTCGAGCGCCGTCTGGAGATAGAGGTTGTGCGCGTCTTCGATGACCGCCGACTGGGCCACCGGCGTCAGCGGGTAAACCAGCCGGGCCAGCAGGCCAAACGCGCCCAGGCCCATCCCCCAGACAGGATGGTCGCGGACGCCGTCGAGCGCCTGGCCCCAGATGCCCAGGCGCGGCCCGACGACGCTCTGCCACGAGTTGGCCCCGGCGAAGACAAACCATTCGCGCAGCGGCGACAGCACCACCGCCGCCAGCAGCAGCACGGCCACGCCCAGGCCGATGAGCAGCGTCTTCCGGCGTGGCCGCGCGCCGAGGAGCAGGGCCAGCAGCGCGCCGAGCGCGCTGGCCGTCAGACCGGTGCGCGACTGGGTGAGTACCAGCGCGACCAGCAAGAGCAGCAGCAGCGGCACAAGGGCCGCCAGCAACCGCCGCCGCTGTGTCCACCACGCGCCGGCGGCCAGGGCCACAGCGAAGGGCACGAACAGCGTCAGCACCCCGGCCACTTCGTTAGTCGGCAAGCCGCTTTCCCAGCCGAGCCGGGTCGCCAACCAGCCCGTCTGAGGCAGGAAGAAGAGCTTGTCCACACTGCGCATGGCCAGCGGGGCCAGCAGGCCGATAAAGCCGCCGAGGGCCAGAAAAGCCCACGTCGGCCCACTGAGCTGCGTCGAGCGCCGGCCGTTGCGCCGGGCATATGGCGACGCCGGCCAGTTGGCGATGGCGTAGAACAGCGCCATCGACCAGGCCAGCGTCGCCGCGCGCGGCCAGCTAACCGCCCACGGCGCGGGGCTGAGCAGCATGGCCGCCGGCAGAAACACGAAAGCCAGCGCCGCCACCGGCCAGGTGAGAGGCATGGGCCGGGAGAAGCGCCCCGTGCGCCCGCGCCGGACGACGAACGGGACGGCCAGGAGGGCCAGCGCCGCCAGCGACAGTGGCCGCGGCGCCCAGCCCGTCGCCAACAGAAAGGGCGCGGTCAACGCCAACACGGCCACATCGACCGCGCTCGTTCGCAGAGAAAGGGCGCGTGATTTAGAGCGGTTGGCGAGTGGCTCGTCCACAAACTCCTCGGGCGATAGCTAGGCGCTAGACAGCGACCGGGCACGCCAGCTACGGGGCCGACGTGTTCCCGCCGGGGCCTGGCGGCGTCTTGGTAGGCTGAACCGTGCCGAAGGTGGGCGGCGTCGAGGTCGCTCCAACGGCCGGCGGCGTCGAAGTGGCCCCAAAGATGGGCGGCGTCGAAGTGGGCCCAAAGATCGGCGGCGTTGAGGTCGGCAAGGTGGGCGGCGTTGAAGTGGCGTTCGGCCGCGGCACGGAAGTCGGCCGTGGGGCCGGCGACGTCGGGTCGCCCGGCTCCGGCACCAGCGGTTCCGGCGTGGGCACAACGACGATCGGGAACGACGGCGTCGGGAAGATGATGATCAGCGGCGGCGTGGCGAAGATCGCCGGGAAGGTCGGCGTGGGCCGGTTGGGCCGGGTTGTCGTCGTCGCCGCCGGCGTAGCCGTGGCCGTGGCCACGGGCAGCAGGACGATGACGCCCACCGGCGGCAGCCGCAGTTCCAGGCCCGGCGTCAGGTCCGGCGAGGCCAGGCAGTTGGCGACGATGATCTCCTCCGGCAGGAGACCGCGGGCCGCGGCCAGCGATTCAACCGTGTCGCCCGCCTGCGTCACGTAGGGAACCCACCAATCGGGCGCGCGGCACTCGGCCGTGGCCGAAGCCCCGGCAAAGAGCGCCGTGGCGGTCGCGGCGACGCTGTCGATCGCGGCGCTGTCTGTGGTCGCCGTCGCCTCGGCCGCGGTCGGCGTGGCCCCGGCCGCGCCGAGAGCAGTGGCCGTGGCCTCGGCGTCCGCGCCAACGGCAACTGCCGCGCCGTCTGTCTGCCCGACGCTCATGTCTACCGTGGCCGCCAGCGTCGGCAGAGTCACGATGGCCCCCTGGGAGCCGGCGCGGTCACGCCCGCCTAGGAAGGTCAGCACTGCCCAGCCGGCCAGGGCCAGCATGGCCAGCAGCAACAGGCCCAGCAGCACTGAGCGCGGCTCGATGCCAGAAGAGCGCGCCGGCCGCGCTGTCATCGCGGCATCGTTTTGGAAGTCGGGGTGAATCGGCTCGTTGTAGGCGACCGGGGCGCGCCCCGCCCCCAGGGCCATACCCGCGGCCACAGCGGCGGCCGGGGCGATGGCCGAACCAACGTTCTCGCCCATCCAGCGCGGCGATTCTGGCGCGTCTACAGTTGCCGTGCCCGCGACGGCCGTGCCCGCGACGGCCGTGCCCACCGCCGCGGTGCCCACGGCAATGGCGGCCACCGGCACAACTTCAGCGCGCTCCGGCTGCTCGTTGGCGCTGTACTGCCGGTAGACAGGGCACGTCTCGTACTGGTGCGAGAGGCAGTAGTTCTCCTGGTGAATAGAGCTGATCGGGATGGGGAAACGCGAGCGAAAACAGTGGTTGGCCTCCGAAGGGAAGGCCAGCGCGGTTCCCGGATCGGCCGGCGTCCCCAGAAAGGGACACCGACCCGGTACGTTATTCACTCCGCCGGCCGCGCTGGGCCGGCGGAGCAAGGGTGGCCGATAGGTGGCGCTTTGAGCCATGATGCATCGATTCCATTACGATGTCTACATCTACATGTCTACATCTACAGCGTCTACAACGTCAGGAAGCAACCGTCAGGAAACAACCTCTTCGCCGATCTTGCCGGGCTTGCCGCTGAACATCGTGGCCAGGCCTTTGCCGGCGCGCCGGCCGTCGCCGTTGGCGGCCACGGTCTCGGTCGCCGTCGTCTCGACGGTATAGTCGTTCTCGTAGCGGTAGTAGCCGTAGTAGTTGGCGTTCTTGCGCGGCACGCGGTTCAGCACCACGCCAACCACGTGCGCCCCGGCCCGGTTCAACTGGGCCAGCATCGCCTTGGCGGCCTCGGCGTGGGTCTTGCCCGGCTGGATGACCAGCAGGACGCCATCAACCTTGGCCGCCAGCACCGTGGCGTCGGTGACCAGGAACGGCGGGCTGTCGATGATGACCACCGAGGCCGATTCCACCAGGCGGGCCAGAATCTGGACCATGCGCGCCGAACCGAGCAACTCGGCCGGGTTGGGCGGCAGACTGCCGCTGGTGATAACGGCCAGGTCCTTGACCTTCGAGTAGCGGGCCACGTCGCGGATGTCCATCTGGCCGCGGAAAACGTCGCTCAGACCGATCTGGTTCGACATGCCCAGAGCGCGATGGACGCGCGGCCGGCGCAGGTCGCCCTCCAGCAGGATGACCCGCTTGTTGGCCTGGGCCATCACCGCCGCCAGGTTGCTGGCCACGGTCGTCTTGCCCTCGCTGGAGCCGGGGCTGGTGATGAGGATGGTCTTCAGCGGCTTATCGACGCTGGCGAACTCCAGATTGGTGCGCAGCGTGCGGAACGTCTCCGCCAGGGGCGAGCGTGGGTTAGAACTGACGTAGGGGACGCCCTCACTCTTTTCGATGGCCGCCTCGTTGACGACATAGCCGACGACGGGCAGACCCAGCACATTGGCCACGTCCTGCGGCGTCTTCACGGTATCGTCGAGATACTCCAGCGTGAAGGCCAGCGTGCCCGTCAACAGCAGGCCCAGGATCGCGCCCATGATGATGTAGCGTAGCGGCCCCGACTGCACCGGGACGCTGGACGGCGCGGCGCGCTCCACTTGCACGACGTTGGGCGTGTTCTCCAGGCGGGCCAGCCGGACGGCCTCGTAGTTGCTCAGCAGCGTCGAGTAGAGCTGCCGGTAAAGCTCCAGATTGGCCTGCTCGATGTCGCGCAGATTGGTGGAGGCCTCGGCCGAGTCCGTGCTCGGCAACGGCGCGAGAAGCTCGGCGTAGTTATCCTGCGCCAGGTCTAGCTGGAACTGTTTCTGGGCCAACTCGGTGCGCTTCTGGGTCAGCAGGTTGCGCTGTTCCAGCGTCAGCGCCGCCGGCGGCTGGCCGGCCACGGTGACCTTGGGGGTCAGGTCGTCGATGTCCTGCTCCAGCCGGGTGATCTCGGCCAGGAGCGAGTTGATCTGCTGTTCCAGTTCGACCTTCTGCGTCTCGACCTGCTGCGTCTGCGCGGCGATGGTCTCCTCGGAGCGCTGTTCGACCTGGTCGCTCAGGTTCGACAGTTCCTGCTCGACCTCAGCCACCTGCGCTTGCAGGCTGTCCTCGGACGACGAGAAGCGTGAGGATTGCAGCGCCTCGTTCTGGTCGATGAGCACCTGGACGAGCGTATTGGCGATCAGCGCCGCCCGCTCCGGGTCGGTGTCGCGGATGACGACCTCCAGCAAGCCCGTCTCGCCGACGCGGTCGGCGCGAATCTGGGACGTATGGACGGTCGTGCCGACCTTCTGGCTGGTTGCGTCGAGGATGGGCTGAGTGAAGAGCAATTCCAGATAGGTATCGGCCATTTCCTTATTGGCTTTCAAGGTCGTGGAGGTGGAGGTGCTGCTGTTGCGCACCGGCTCCATGACCAGGATTTTGGCCCGCGCCTCGTACTCCGGCGTCTGATAGATGCTGAGGACATAGCCAATGCCGCCACCGACCAGCACACCGATGGTCAGCAGCCAGGCCCAGCGTCGCACCAACTGAAGAATGAGTTTGAGTTCCATACCCGTACTACCCTGCCACTACAGTTTTCTACCGCTACAGCTTACATCGAATACCCCGATTCAAGAGGAAAAAAGGGGTGAAAAACGGCCTTGCGCGGGTCAGTTGGCCCGGCCTCCTGCGGCTACAGTTGCGTCTGCCCGCGCGGCGGCCAACGCCTCGGCCGCCGCGGCCACGACCATCTCCAGGTCGCCCGACGACATGCCCGGATAGAGCGGCAGCGTCACCTCGCGCGCGGCCACAGCTTCCGTGAGGGGCAGGTTCGGGCCGCCGTCGCGCCGGTAGAGACTGAAGAGGTGGACGGGCGGGTAGTGGATGCTCGTCTGGATGCCGCGGGCCTTCATCTCGGTCATGAAGCGCGTCCGGTCGCTGCCCGGCGGCAACAGCGCCGGCCGCAGGTGGTGGGCCGACACGCCCCGCGCGCGGGCATAGGGCAGCCCCAACTCCGGCGCGGCGACGGCCAACTGGGCGCGGTAGGCGGCGTCGAGATGCGCCCGTCGCCGGTTGTTGGCCGGCAACTTGGCCAATTGCGCCCGGCCGATGGCCGCCCGCAACTCGTCGATCCGGTAGTTGTAGCCCGGCGCGACGACATCGTAGCTGAAGGCGTGGCCGCGGTGGCGGTCCCAGGTCAGCGTGGTCATGCCGTGCGAGCGCAGCAGGCGCAGCCGCTCGGCCAGGCCGTCGTCGTCGGTGGTCAACATGCCGCCCTCGCCGGTGGTCATGTTCTTGTTGGCGAAGAAGCTGAAGCAGCCGATGCGCCCCCACGTGCCCAGGGCGCGGCCATCGAGGCTGCCGCCGGGCGCGTGGGCCACGTCCTCGACGACATCCAGCCCATGCCGCTCGGCCACGGCCAGCAGCGCGGGCATATCGGCGGCATAGCCGCCGTAATGGACGACAACGATGGCCCGCGTGCGCGGTGTGATCCGCGCGGCCACGTCGTCCGGCGAGAGGCTCAGGTCGTCCTCGCTGCGGATGTCGGCGAAGACCGGCGTCGCCCCGGTATAGCGGACGGCGTTGGCCGTGGCTACGAACGTCAGCGAAGGCACGATCACCTCGTCGCCCGGCCCCCAGCCGAGAGCCATGCCGGCCAGGTGCAGCGCGGCGGTGCAGTTGGTGACGGCCAGGGCGTGGGCCGCGCCGGTCAGCGCGGCGAAGTCGGCCTCGAAGGCGGCCGTCTCGCCGCCCATCGACAGCCAGCGCCGGCGCAGCACGGCCAGCACGGCCGCCTCTTCCTCCGCTCCCAGGTCGATGTCGGCCAGGGGCACGCGCCACTGCCCATTAGTCTCGGCCATGTCTTTATCCTCCTCGCCCGTGGCCCGCGCCGGCCGCGCCGTTGGCGCTCACAACTACGGGCGGCTCCGGCGGCAGGAACGCGTCGCGCAGCCGGTCGAAATCTTCCACGGCGCGCTCGTAGTCGTCGGCGCGGCCCAGGTCTTGCCAGTAGCCGTCGAACGGGAAGCCGCTGACGATCTCGCCGGCGGCAATGAGGCGCTTGACCAGGTCGGGGAAGTCGAGGTAGGCGTTACGCGGGATGAAGTCGAGCACGCGCGGCTCGAAGACGTAGATGCCCATGCTGACCATGAAGTCATAGGTGGGCTTCTCGATGTAGCCGGTCACATGGCCGGCCTCGTTCTGCTGGATGACGCCCAGGTCGATGTAGACCTGGCGGTGGTGCATGGCGATGGTGGCCGCCGCGCCGCTGCGGCGGTGGTGGGCCAGCAGTTCGGCCAGCGGCAGCGTCGTCAATACGTCGCCGTTGGACACCAGGAAGGTGTCGTCCAGGCCCTCGACCAGCGACAGCGGCCCGGCTGTGCCCAGCGGCGCGTCCTCATAGCTATAGCGGATGTCCATGCCCAGTCGCCGCCCGTCCTGGAAGAACAGGCGCAGCATCTCGGCCAGATGGCCGACGGTCAACACGGCCTCGTCCACGCCCGCCCGCCGCATCTGGCGCAGCAGAATCTCCAGGATGGGCATGTCGCCAATGGGCATGAGCGGCTTGGGCAGAATGGTGGTATAGGGCTTCAGGCGCGTGCCCTTGCCTCCGGCCAGAATGACGGCTTTCATGATACCCTCCTAGACCTCGTAGCGTCCTACGCGGTAGAAATCGAGATGGTCGCCGATCCACGCCACCGTCTGGCGTAGACCGTCGTCGAGCGACCACACCGGCTGCCAGCCCAGCATCCGCCGCGCCCGGTCGTTACCCGACAGCAGGCGCAGCACCTCCGACTTCTCCGGCCGCAGTCGCTCCGCCTCGGTGACGATGGCCACCGGCCGGCCAACCAGGGTGATGACGCGCTCGGCCAACTCGCCGATGGCAATGTCGTCGCCTGTGCCCAGGTTGATCTCCTCGCCGGTCACGTCCGGGGCCAGCGCCGCCCGCAGGAAGCCAGCCACAGTGTCGCCAACGTAGGTGAAGTCGCGCCGCGTCGTCAGGCTGCCCAGGCGGATACAATCGGCCGTCAGCGCCTGGGTGATGATGGTCGGAATGACGGCGCGGGCCGATTGCCGTGGGCCATAGGTATTGAACGGCCGCACCGTCACCGCCGGCAGGTCGTAGGAGCGGTAGAAGCTCTCCACCAGCTTGTCCGCGCCGATCTTGCTGGCCGAGTAGGGCGATTGGCCTTGCAGCGGATGGCTTTCGTCCATCGGCGTGAATTGGGCCGTGCCGTAGACCTCGCTGGTGGAGGTATGCACCAGCCGCTCGACGCCGTGGGCGCGGCAGGCCAGCAGGACGGCCAGCGTGCCCATGAAGTTGGTCTCGGCCGTCTCCAGCGGGTGGCGATAGGAGTAGGGGATGGAGATGATCGCCCCCAGGTGGAAAACGACGTCGCAGCCGGCCACGGCGCGCGCGACGGCGGCCCCGTCGCGCAGGTCGCCGGCGACGATCTCGACTTCGGCCAGCACCTCGGCCGGCAACTGGCGCAACAGCCCGGCGTCGCCGCGCGAGTTGTAGCGCACGAAGGCGCGCACGCCGGCCCCGGCCCGCGCCAGAGACTCGGTCAGGTGACTGCCAATGAAGCCGCCCGCGCCCGTCACCAGGACGCGCTTGCCGGTCCAATCGCTCATATCGGTTAGATACTCCTTACTTGTCGTCGGGCGCGGCCCGGCCGGGGAGCCGGGCGAACACGCGCCGTCGGGCGCTGGTCGGCCCGTTGTTAGCGGCGGCTAGTCGCTGACGAGCTGCCGTTGCCGCGTTCGCACCTGTTCGCGCACCGCGTCCCAAGCTTCGGCGGCGATCAGGCCATCCAGTTGGCGCAGCCAGCTATCCATTTCCGCGCCGCTGGGCATCGGCGCGGCCGGCGCGGCCGGCGTGCTGTTGGCCAGCTGCGTCCGCAGCGAGGCCAGCACGTCGGGCAGGATGATCGTCTGCGCGCCGGTCGCGCGGCAGATTTGCAGGATGCGCTCGCGCTCGGCCGGGCGGATGTTTTCGATGGCGAAGAGGATCAGGCCGATGTCATGGGCGCGCACGAGTTGGGGAACATCAACTGTCGGCCCCAGCACGCGCAGGCCGCCGACGCGCGCCCCCAGCTTGCGCGGCGCGTCGTCCACCAGACCGATGATGGAGAAGGCCTGGCCGACTTCCAGCTTGCGCAACAGATAGGCGGCCATGTTGCCGGCCTCGCCCGCGCCGATGATGAGCACGCGCTCGCCGACGGCCAGTGTGCCGCCGCGCAGGGCCATCCAGTACTGCGACAGGCCGGTGATGACACGCATCCGATAGCGCAGCAGCAGGAAGCCGGCGAAGGCCAGCATGCCGCTGACGACGATCAGGCCGGACGGCAGCAGGCGGTGGCCCAGATAGGGCACGGGGATGAGCCGCGGCTGCCATAGCCAGTTGGCGGCCAGCAGGACAGCCGTCGTCAGGCCAGAGGAGATGGCCAGGGTGATGGCGTCTTCGGAGTCGGCGCGCGACCAGACGATGCGGCCAACGCCCAGCACGGCGTTCACGAGGCTAAAGATGAGGGCGATAGCCAGGGCCACGCCCAACGCCAGGCTGGGGCCAAGCTCCAGCGGGCCGTTGCTGCGCCAGATGATGCCCGTGGCGGCCACGGCGGCGAAGGCGACCGCGCTGTCGAGGACGAACCAGGACATGTAGCGACTGATGAAACGCGCCAGCGGCCCCCAGAACAACAGGTGCTCCGGCACTTGCCGCGTCTTCAGTTGGGGAATCAGCGTCATCAGCGTCCAGAACAGCACGTCCAGATCGGTCAGGAAGGAGCGATGGTGGACGTAGATGAGGTCCAGGCGCAGCTTGCTGGGCAGGATGATCTTCAGGTATTGATCGACCACGTTGCCGGACGAGAGCATGCTTTCCTCGTCCCGGTAGAGGACGGACGCCGGGCTGGTGATGCCGGGGCGGACGGAGAGCAACGTCTCGCGCACATCGGCCGGCCAATGGCCGACGAGGTCGCAGTCTTCCGGCCGCGGCCCGACCAGACTCATGTCGCCCTTGAGGACGTTCCAGAGCTGCGGCAGTTCGTTGACTTTCGTCTCGCGCAACCACTGGCCGAAGGGGGTGATGCGCGGATCGCCCTGGCCGGTGACGCGCGGGCCGTTGTAGCTGTCGCCCGTCTCGTACATCGTGCGGAACTTCAGGATGCGGAACGGCTGACCGTGGCGGCCGACGCGCTGGCCCCAGTAGAAGACCGGCCCCGGCGAGTCGCGCTTGATGAGCACGGCCAGCAGAAAGAGGACGGGCGCGAGGAGGACGATGCCCAGCACCGAGATCAGGATGTCGAGCGTTCGTCGCGCGATGTTGTCCACCGTTTGCCGCAGCTGGGTAAACCCGCTGTGGAGCTTGGTGTCGATCACTTGTTGCGAAGCGATGCTCTCGTTCATAACTCAACTCACCGGTTGGGCCGGATGGCTGCTAAATAATGGGTGTTGAGCAGGCGCGTGGCTTCCAGCAGCCGCGCCCCCGCCCAGGTCACGGGCACGAGCCGCCGCGCCAATGGTGGCGCCAGGGTGATCCGCTCGAAAGAGAACTGGCTGTTCGGAAAGTAACTCCGAACCTCTCCGGGGCGGATCCCGCGCGTTTGTTTGTTAAGCGGATTGAGCCAGAACTCGTACCACAAGATGAGACCGTTTGGCTTCAGGACGCGACGCATCTCATTGGCGACAGTATAGCAAAGGGCCTTATCCAGAATCGATGAAAACACCGTGAATTGTAGGACGAGGTCGAAAGCTGCGTCGGGATAGGGCAACCGGCCGCCGTTGGCGCAGGTCAGGGCCACGTGGGGCAGCAAGCGCCGGGCCACGGCCACGCGCCCGGCCAGCAAGTCCGTGCCGTGGAGGCGCGCCGGGGCAGCCCCATAGCCCAGCAGTTCCAGCAGCACGCCGCCGGAACCGCAGCCGACCTCCAGGATGTCGCGCTCACCCAGCGGCCACATACCCTCGGCCTTAAGCCGCCGCAAAACCGCTCGCTCTCGTCCCTGCCGAAGGAACAGATAAGCAGGGTTGCCCGGCGAGTCGAGGTCGTTCGTGGCTCGCTGCGCCAACCAGGCGTCGTAGATGTGGCGGAGGCGGTCGGCTTCCTGACCGGCGGCGGTGGTGGTCATCCCTCGCTCCAGAAACCTTGAGACGAATCGTAGGTCAGGCGGATCGTCTGGCCCGCGGCCACGTCATGCCGCGCCGCGCCGCCGGCCAGACGGATGTTGCCGCCAGACAGGAGGGCGAAGGGCGTCGTCGCCGACAGGCTGATCGCGCCGCTGAAGAGCGGGTCGGCGTTGCCGTCCTCGCTCCACCAGTGCAGGGCGCTGATCTCGCCCGGACTGGTGATGGAATAGGCGTCGTAGTTGCTACTGATGACCGTCGTCGGCGCGGCCGGCAGGCCCAGCGGCGCCGGCCCGGCCACGGGCAACAGGCGCGCGTAGAAGGGCGCTTGCGGCACGTTAACGGTCAGCATGGGGCTGCCGCTCTGCCAGTTGTTGATGCGGTTGTTGCCACCGCTCACGCGCCCGCGCCAGCTATTGCCCGGCCCGTCCACGACATAGAGCAGCCCGCCGCCCGTCACCGACTGGAAGGTACAGCCGTCGATATGCAGCGCGGCCCCGTCGCTCAGTGTGCCGCTGCTCCGCTGGCAGTGGATGATGGCCCGGTCGCCAGGGGCGCGGCCGTGGAAGCGGCAGTTGGCAATCGTCGTCTGGCCATCATCGACCTCGATACTGGTCGCCTGGGAGCCATTGTCGGGCCGCACATAGAAAAGGCAATTGCTGATGGTGGCGACGTTGCCGGCCGCTTTGCCCAGAGCCAGGATCGAACCGGAGCCTTGGTGGTAGAACTGACAATTGGCGATGGTAGCGGTGACGTCGGCCAGGCGCAGATCAACGTAGGGCAATACATCGCGCTTGGGGGCGAAGATGCTGTTGCGCATCGTCACCGCCCACGGCTCATTCTCGATAGCGGCCACGAAGGCGCTGTTGCTCTGGGCGTCCCGGTTGTTGGTGAAGTAGCAGCCGTCGATGAGGACATCGGAGCGAATCTGGATGGCGTTGCTACACTCGAACAGGCAGTTGACAATCTCCGGCCGGGGGTGGGTCGTCGGCCCGCCGTGGGTGATGATGCCCCGGCCGACATTCGGCCCAAACCAGCAGCCGATGAAGCGCTGGTACTCCGGCTCCCCGGAGATGGCCGAGCCTTGCAGGTGGAAGGACCAATTGGGCGTGCCGTCGAAGCGCGTGTTTTCGATGTGAACCGAGTTATGGGGGTGGCAATAGACAAGGTGGTTGCTGACGTTGTCGTGGAAATAGCTGTCGTAGACGTGTAACCGCTTGTGGCCGGTCTCGGCCGTCCAGAAGGCGACGCAGCACTCCGTGCGCGGGCTGAAATCGCAGTCGCGAATGGCCAGGAACAGTTCGCCGCGGCTGTCGCCAGAGCCGGAGGAGCCGGCCATGGCCACATGGGTGAAGCCGTCGGCATCCACCGCTTCGATCAGGCACTGGTGGTCGGCCGGGCCACTCTGGAAGTTGAAGCCGTGGAGCGCGTAGCCCTCCGGTGCGGCGTCTTCTTCCAGACGCAGGTCAGCAATCTGGAAGTGGACGCCGTTGTGGATGGTGAAGCCCGAATAGGTCGCGCCCGCCTGTGGCCCGGCGACGGTGAAGCGCAGCAAGGTTGTCGCCCGGCCCGCGCCGACGATGGCCAGATCGCCGGGCACGTCCAACTGCGGGTTGGCGTTGTCCAGTTCGAGGCGATAGAACGACGCCGGCGGCGGCACCCAGAGCGGTTGGCGCTGCTGGATGGCTGCGGTAATGGCGGCCTGAAAAGCGGCACGGTCGTTGCTGACGCCGTCTCCCCTGGCCCCAAACGGCGCGGCGGTCACGTCAATGGCCGCGCCGGTCTGGGCGCGCGGCAGAGCCAGGCCCAGGCGGCCCAGCTTCGGCGCCCCGCCCAGGACAAGCCCGGCCGTCAGCGCGCCCGCGCCGTGGAGAAATTGCCGCCGCGAGAAGTTCAGAATGTCATTGACCTGTGGGTCGTCCATGTTCACCTGCTTGCGGACGTCGATGTTAACAGATGGGCCAACCGTCCGCGGCCACTTTCGAAAGGCTGCACGCCGCTATCAGCTCTGCGACGCGGGACGGCCGGCGGGGACGGCAAACCGATGGCGAAACCGGATCAGGCCCGCCAGAAAACCCAGCCCATAGCTCAGATGCAGAATCGGATGGATGAGTAGCAGCCGTGGCGCGTGGGCGCGACTGACGGACAGCGAGGCGAGCACGTTGGCCGCCAGATAGAGGCCCACCACCACGGCCAGCAGGGCACGAAACGGCCGCCACACCAGCCCCAGCGCCGCCGAGCCAAACAGCCCGACGACAAAAGCCGGCGGCACAAACTGTCGCGCCCGCATCTGCCGCGGGTGCTTCTGCATCACACGCACCTTCCAGTAACCATACTGATAATACTGTCGCCAGAGCGAGCGCATGCTGCCGCGGCTGTAATAGCGCGAGCGAATGTCAGGCGACAGGAGAATGCGCCCGTCGTGCTTCAGCAGGCGGTAGTTGTACTCGTCGTCCTGGTTGCGGACAAGCTCCTCGTCGAAAGGGCCGAGCCGCCGCAAAGTCGCCAGGCGGTAGGCGGGGAAGGCGACCGTCTCCACCAGCATCTCGCGGTCGTCGATGGTGCGGAAGGCCGAGCCGCCGACGCCGAACCACGAACTCATGGCCAGGGCGATGGCCTGGGCCTCGTCTGTCTCGCCGATGGTCTCGATGGGGCCGCCGACGGCATCGATGGGCGCGCCTTCATAGCCGGCCAGCAGATGCTCCACGCAGCGGCGCACGTAGTCCGGGGCGATCTCGCAATGGCCGTCCACGCGCACGACGATCTCGCCGCGCGCCTGGCGAATGCCGATGTTCAGCCCCGGCGGGACGATACCGGCGGGGTTGTCCAGCAGGCGCACGCGCGGCGGCTGGGCCATGCGGCCGACGATGTCGCGCGTGCCGTCGGTCGATAGGCCGTCAACGACGAGGACTTCCAGCCGGTCGGCGGGATAGTCCTGGGCCAACACCGCGCCGAGGCTGCGCTCGATATAGGCCGCCTCGTTGCGCACGGGCATAATCACGGTCACGAAAGGCACTTCCATGACCGTAGTGTAGCGCCGCCGCTGCCGTCCTCCCGTGCAAAAGGCGTGAACGCCTCGTGAGGAACGGGTTATTCCAGCGACGGGGCCGGACTGGCCCAAGCGCCGGCCCGCAGCGCCCGCAGGGAGAAGTAGACGCCCGGCAGGGCGATGAACAACGGCCCCATCAGCGGCAGCATGTAGCGCAAGAGGGGCACGGCCGTCATCGTCATGGCCCAGAAGGTGGCCACGATGAGCCAGTTGCCGGCCAGCATCCGCCGCAGGTCGGCCGGGCGGGCCACGGCCGGCGTTCCCCGCGCCAGGAAGGCGTAGGCGTTGCCCCAGAGGATGAGCAGCGCGTAGACCGCCTGCACGAGCAGCGTCGGCCGCTCGAAGGTGCGGCTGTCGTTGCCGTACCAACTACGCGTGGCCTTGATCCAGGTGAACTTGAGAAAGGCCACCGGCTCCCGGCGCGCCTCGTCGAGGACGATGGCGACCACGTCGCCGGTCGATGACATCTCCGCGCGGCGGTCGCGGAAGGTGAGCAGCAGCGCGGCCACGTCGTCGGAGAGCGGCACGTCGCGCCGATACGCCTTCTCATCCACCAGGAAGGTCAGCCCGTCCTTGAGGGTCAGCGTGCCGCCGCTGCTGAGGGGAATAAACGTCCCCGTCTGGGCATAGACGGCCCCCAGCCACGGAGCGACGGCCAGCAGGTTGCCCAGCGCCAGCAGCGCCGCCAGCCCCAGCCGCGCCGGCCAGCGCAACGGCCGGGCCAGCAACAACACCAGCACGGCCATGACCCCGCCCAGCCCCAGCGCCGCCGGCCGGATGAGCATGGCCGCCCCGGCCAGCAGCCCAGCCAGCCCGTAGAGCCACCACACCCGCGGCCGGCGCAACACCGCCAGCCAGAAGACGAACAGCGCCGCGAAGAAGACCGGCAGAAATGGTACTTCGCTGTTGGGCTGCTTGGTGATCCACAGGAAGAAGGGATAGCAAGCCCACGCCCCGCCGACAAGCAGCGCCGCCCACACCGGCCAGACCAGCCGGGCCAGCGCGTAGAGCAGCACCGTCGAAAGCGCCGCGCACAGCAAGCGGAACGCCAGCAGCGCCGTGTCGTCGGCCACGCCGGCGGCGCGGCCCAGGCCCCACGCGCCGGCCAGCAGCAGCGAGAAGCCGGGTGGGTAGCGCGTCGCCAGCGCGCCGGTCTCATCGACGATGCCCCGGCCGGCCAGGATGGCCCGCGCCACCGGTTCGTAATGGGCCGTGTAGTCGGTGCTCTGGTTCTGGCGATATTCGGCCGGCAACAGCGCCCAGAAGACGCCGGCAATGAGCAGGGTCAGGGCAAACAGCGCCGCGCCGGCGGCGAGATCGTGGCGCTTCATGGTTCGCTCCGGGGAAGGCGCGGCCGGCTTCATCGGTTGACCTCCGAGATGACGGCGCGGAACTTGCCGTTGGCCGTGCGCGGGATGGCCGGGACGGCCTCCAGGACGACGCGCATCGCCGGGCCGACGCGGTCGTGGATGCGGCCGATGAGGGCCTCGCCATCGCCCGGCGTGTAGGCCGCCGTGGGCACGTAGAGGACGCGCAGCGTGTCCGGCGTCGTCTGGATGATTTGCGCCTCGTGGATGGGCAGATCGGCCTTGAAGACGGGGTCGAGCCGGCCAATGTGGCGGCCGTCGGGCGTGACGATCATGTCATCTACCCGCCCCTCGATGGCCGCCAGGACGGGCAGGCCGCGGCCGCAGGCACATGGCTCCGTGGCCAGCGTCGCCCGGTCGCCGGTCTCGTAGCGAATCAGGGGCATGTCGGCGTTCAGTAGGGCCGTGGCCACCAATCGACCGGGCATGCCCGCGGGCACGGCCGCGTCGCCCTCGTCGGCCAGGAGTTCAACGTGGCCCGCCTCCGGCCAGAGGTGCAACCGGTCGTGTTCGCAATCGCTGGCCGCGGCGGCGTATTCGGCCATGCCATAGGTCTCGCGCGCCGGGCAGCCGAAGGCCGCCGCGATGGCCTCGCGCTGGTGGGCCAGCAGCGGCTCGGCATTGCCGATGACCGCCCGCAAGTGGGGCGCGGCCAGCCCCCGCTCCAGCGCCACGCGCGCCAGCGTATACAGCCCCGACGGGTAGCCGAGCAGATAGACGACTTCGTGCCGGCGTATGGCTTCCAAATAGGCAGCGATGTTGTCCGGGGTCAGGTGGTAGGCCGACAGATACAGCTGCCGCAGAGCGAAGTTCCATACCCAAAAAGGCGGCCGGTCGCGTTCCACCGGGGCGACGAGCTGACCGCCCAGGATGGCCCAGCGATCCTCGCGGCTCAGGCCATACCAGCGGTGCATGCGCGCCTCGGTCAGTGCGTACCAGGCGTTGAGCGTCTCGCGGCTGTGCCAGAGGTGCAGCGGCTTGCCGGTCGTGCCGCTGGTGTGTTCATAATACATCGTCGCCGGGTCGCAGTCGTCGGTCAGGAAAGCATGGGGCTGGGCGCGCAGGGCGTCCTTGCTCAGCGACGGCCAGTTGGCCAGCACGTCGGGCGCGGCCCGGTCGCCGGCCGCCCGCCGCCGCGCCCACTGGTCGCGGTAGTAGGGCACGCGCGTCGCCGCGCGGTGGAGATCGCGGCTAATGCGGGTCTGAGTGTGCTCACCGTTCCGTCCTATGACGAGCTGCTGTCGGAGGAGTCGCCGCTGGCGAAATTGCGCGCCGTTGAATTGGAAG
>ERZ724512.652-NODE-652-length-16252-cov-8.217756_pt1 | contig 16252 bp, 16 predicted proteins | sample MGYA00376045_ERZ724512 | MGnify/ENA primary metagenome ERZ724512 (study PRJEB28724, sample SAMN07190883) | activated sludge metagenome | isolation source: activated sludge of sewage treatment plant in Hong Hong | place: Hong Kong | collected 2016-03-17 ... | reverse complement strand
GGGCTGGCCGGCGCGGGCGCGCTGGTGGCCGCGCTGGCCTGGCCCGCCGGCGGCGTTGCCCGGATGGTCAGCAGCCTGTTCGCGCTGGAGAACCTGCTCGTGTTCACGCTGGGCGCGTTCCTGCCCATGCCCTTCATGGAGACGGACGGGGCGACCATCCTGCGCCATCGGCGCGGGGACAGGCGCAGCCGCCGCCTCATCATTCAGGAGTAAGACACCGCCATGTCCGTCGAACCCAGTCTGCCGTCCTTGCTCGCCTTCGCCCTCGACGCCGCCTGGCAGGCCGGCCGCATCACCCTGGGCCACTTCCAGACCGGCCTGGCCGCCGAGCGCAAGGCCGACAACAGCCCCGTGACCATCGCCGACCGGCAGGCCGAGCAAAAGCTGCGCGACCTCATCACTGCCGCCTGGCCCGACCACGCTCTCATCGGCGAGGAGTATGGCCACCAGCCTGGCCGCAGCGACAGCGGCTACACCTGGATCATCGACCCCATCGACGGCACGAAGTCTTTCATCAGCGGCGTGCCCTTCTACGGCGTGCTGCTGGCGCTGGTCAAAGGGGAGCAACCGCTGCTGGGCGTGACCTACTTCCCGGCCCTCGATGACATGATCTACGCCACGCGGGGCGGCGGCTGCTACTGGAACGGCCGCCGGGCGCACGTCTCGGCCGTCGCGCGCCTGGCCGATGCCGTCCTGCTGGCCAGCGATCTCAACACCTTCGCCCAGTTCAACCGGCAGGCCGCCTTCCAGCGGCTGATCGACGCCACTTACTACCAGCGCACCTGGGGCGACGCCTACGGCTACGCCCTGGTGGCCACCGGCCGGGCCGAGGTGATGCTCGACCCCGTCATGGCCCTGTGGGACTGCGGTCCGCTGCAAGTCATTCTGGAGGAGGCTGGCGGCACCTTCACCGACTGGCGCGGCAAGCCGACCATCTTCGCCGGCGAGGCCGTGGCCACCAACGGAGCGCTGTTTGCGCCGGTGATGGAGTTGGTGCGGGGTGGGACGGAACAGGCGTAGGTAGGGGGGCGGGTCTGAGACCCGCCCCTACCATGACGATGGCCCGCGCCCATGTTGGCGGCGCGCCGGCCTGTGTTACAATCGGCGACTGACATTATGGAGCAAACCTCCGATAGTGCGCCGTCGCCCGACACCGGTTCAGAGCAGCGTCCGCGACGACCGTTCTTCCGTCTGCCCGGCCCTGACTCGACCGCGACGGCCGGCGAGCACTCCGGCCCTTTCGCCCGCGGCCTAACCTGGCGTGGCGCGGCGCGTGAGCTTGTCCCCATCTGCTTGCTGGCCCTGGCCGCGGTGGTTTTCTTCGCGCCCGTGGTTGCCGGTCGGGCCTGGTTGCCCAAGGGCGGCGGCGATTCCGTCTCCTTCCTGTTCCCCATGTACCGTTTCGCCGCCGACAGCCTGCGCGCTGGCACGATCCCTTTCTGGAACCCACACCAGTATGCCGGCGCGCCCTTCCTGGCCGACAACCAGTCAGGCATCTTCTACCCTTTCAATCTGCTGCTCTTCTTCCTCTGGCCGGCCTTTTCCTATCGCGGCATCGAGGCGCTGGTCGTCTGGCACTTCTTCTTCGCCGGGCTGGCCATGTATATCTGCCTGCGCCTGCTGCGGCCGGAAGTGACCATCGGCCGGGCCGCGGCGCTGCTGGGCGCGTTGGCCTTCATGCTGTCCGACGTCTTCATCACCCACATCGGCAACCTGAACCTCATCGCCGTGGCCGCGTGGCTGCCGCTGGCCTTTCTGGGGCTGCACCGGGCCATCTTCGCCGCCGGGCCACTGCGGCGCGTCGGCTGGGCGGCCTTTGGCGGCGCGGCCCTGGGCACGGCCGCCCTGGCCGGGCATGGGCAAATGACCTTCCTCTCGGCCGCCTTCCTGGGCAGCTACGCCCTCTACCAGACCGTCGCCGCGCGCAAGGGTTGGGCGCTGCCGCTGCTGGCCCTGCTGGGGCTGATCGCCATCGCTCTGGCCGGCGTCAGCCTCTTCCCCGCCGCCGGCACCCTCAGCCAGACGCTGCGGGCCGAGTTCGACTACGCCCGCAGCACCAACTACGCCCTGCCCCTGCGGGCGCTGCCTGGCCTCGTCGCGCCGGACTTCTTCGGCCGCGGCAGCGCCTTCTGGGGCGACTGGCTGCGCGTGGAGGTCGGCTATGCCGGCGTGCTGACCTGGTTTCTGGCCGCCGCGGCCGTCGTCTTGCGGCCGTGGCGCGCGTGGCTGTTCTACGTCCTCGGCGGGCTGCTGTTTCTGCTGCTGGCCCTCGGCCCGGCGACGCCACTTTACCCGACGCTGGCCCGGCTGCTGCCGGTCATTCCCTTCCAGGTTCCGGCGCGCTTTGTGCTGTTGACCGGTTTCTGCCTGGCGGTGCTGGCGGCGCTGGGGCTACAAGCGCTGCTGACGCCTGCGCCCCACCCATCCGGCCGGGCGCGCGGCCTGCTGGCGGGCACGGCCATCGCCGCCGTCGCGGTCGCCGTGGCCCTGCTGGCCCTGCGGGCGCGCCTGATCCCGGTGGAGCCGGAGCGGGCCGGGCAGATGCTGCGGGCGATCCTCGTCTTCGGCGGGCTGGCCGCGGCTGCCTGGTTGCTGCTGGCCGCGGGGCTAAGCCGGCGGCGGCCGGCGGCGGTCGTGGCCGCGCTGGCCGTCGCCCTGCTCTTCGCCGACCTCTACGGCCTGGGGCGCGGCGTGGAGATCGACTGGAACGACCCGACGCCGGGCTTTGCCGCCGGGTCGCCGGGGCTGGCCTTCCTGCACGCCGACCCCGGCATTCACCGCCTCGACATCGCCACCGGCGCGTGGCAGCCGAACATGCCCATGATCGAGGGCCTCTACGCCGCCCGCGGCGTCTATAATCCGCTGGAACTGGCCAACTACAACGTCTACATGGGCGCGGTCGGCTATCGCGGCTCGCCGCAATACAACGTTCTGGGCATCAAGTACGTCATCGGCGGCAAAAAGGAACCGCCCGGCGACACAACCTTCCTCGTGCCCGTGTTCGACGCCGACCCGGCGGTGACCATCTACCTCAACACGCTGGCGCTGCCGCGGGCCATGGTCTTGTTCAACAGCCAGGTCGTGGCCGACCACGACGCCGCCTTCGCCGCCACCCACGACGCCGCCTTCGACCCGGCGCGCGTCGTCGTGCTGGAGGGCGGCCAGGCGCTGACCGGCGCGCCGGGCCAGGCGACCATCACCATCGACCGCTACGGGCCGAACGAGGTCGCCTTCACCGTCGCGACCGACCGGCCGGCCTATTTCTTCCTGAGCGATGTTTACCATCCCGACTGGCGAGCGAGCGTGGACGGCCGCCCGGTGACCATCGAAGTGGCCAACTACGCCTTCCGCGCCGTCTATCTGGAGGCCGGCCGCCACACGGTCGAAATGCGCTTCCGGCCCTCGGGTTGGGCCGCCGGCGTGGCCGCCACAGGCGGCGCGCTTGTCGCTCTCGCCGCACTGGCTATCATCTGCGTCAGGTTTACCGGCGCGACGGCCGCCTTCCCCGGCCCGCCCGCGCCCGATTCTTTGGAGGAGAGAGAATAATGACAGACAAATCCAACACCGCCACGCTCGTCTACCGAGCGGGTCTGGTCCTTGCGCTCTGTTGTGGGCTGGCCCTGCTGGTCGCCTGTGGCCAGGGCGGAACAGAGGCGACGGCCACGCCGACCGTCGCCCCGGAACCCACCCCGGCCCCCAGCGACACCGAGCCGACCCGCGGCCAGGCCACAGTCAGCAACATCGACATTCAGCTGATGGAGTCATTTCCCGTCCAGGTGAATGTCGTCGCCAGCGGCAACCTGCCCGACGGCTGCACCCAGATCGACGAAGTCATCAGCCAGCGAACGGACGACGTCTTCCGCGTGGCCATCACGACCCTGCGCCAGCCCGCGGCCGTCTGCACCCAGGCGCTCGCACCCTTCGAGGAGGTCGTGTCGCTCGATGTCGAGGGCCTGCCCGCCGGAACCTACGAGGTCTCGGTCAACGGCATCAGCGACACCTTCACGCTGGACGTGGACAACTCCCTGACTGAGAGTCTGGACGCGCCAACGACGGGCGCGGGCGCGGGCGTGACGCCCGGCATCAGCGGCTTCGTCTGGCATGACCTGTGCGCCCAGACGGGCGGCACGGTTGACCCGGCCGTGCCCCTGAGCGAGGGCTGCGTGGCCAGCGCCGACGGCACAACCATCCAGGCCGACGGCGTGCGCGACCTGAGCGAGCCGGGCATCCCCGGCGTGACCATCAGCCTGCTGGCCGGCGATTGCACCACGGCCGCGCCGGGCGAAGAGATCACCACCACGACGGATGAGTCGGGCGCGTTCCGCTTCGAGGACGTCAGCCCCGACACCTACTGCATCTTCCTGGACACGGCCTCTGAGGCCAACGTCGCCGTGATGGAAGAGGGCGGCGTCATCACCGCGCCGCTCAGCAACGGCGTGCCCACCAACAGCGTCACTGTGACCCTGGCCGAGGGCGAGACGCTGGCCGACGTCGACTTCGGCTTCGACTTCCGCTTCCTGCCCGTGGCCGAAGCGCCGGCCAACTGCACCAACAGCTTCGAGTTCGTTCTCGACCTGACCGTGCCCGATGACACCGTCTTCCCGCCGGGTGCGGAGTTCGAGGCCGGCTGGCGGCTGCGCAACAACGGCACTTGCCCGTGGGACGACTACGCCGTGGCCTTCGTCAACGGCGACGCGATGGGCATCACCGGCACTGTGCCCATTGAGGATGTCGTCGCCCCGGGGCAATCAGCCGATGTGGCCATCACCCTGACCGCGCCGGCGACGCCCGGTACCTACCGCAGCAACTGGCAGCTGGCCGACGCCAACGGCACTGTGTTCGGCATCAACGGCCAGGCCGAGGACGCCTTCTGGGTGCAGATCGTCGTCGAAGAGGGCGCCGAGGCGGCCGGCCCGCCCGCGCCGGGGTCGGCGTCCATCAGCGGCGTCGTCTGGGAGGACGTGTGCTTCCTGACCAACGGCACGGCCTCGCGCGGCTGCGTGGAGACAGAAGAGGGCAGCGGCTTCTTCCGCGGCAACGGCACGTTCGACGCCAATGAGTCGGCCATTCCCGGCATCACCGTGGTGCTCGGCCGCGGCGCATGCCCGCCGGGCGGCATCATCGCCGTGGCCGACCGGCTGGCCACGGCCGTCAGCGACGACGATGGCCTCTACCGTTTCGAGGGGCTGGACGCCGACATCTACTGCGTGTCCATCGACGCCCTCAGCCCGGAGAACGTCGATTTGCTCATCCCCGGCAACTGGACGTGGCCCGCGCCGGGTACCGGCCGCCAGGGTATCCGCCTGGCCGGCGGCGAAGCGCGCGAGTCGGTCGATTTCGGCTGGGACTTCCAGGACTAGGGCCGCGCCCACTATCCAACGGGCCGGGTGGCCGGCGTTGTCGGCTGCCCGGCCCGGGCTGTAAGTGATACCGTAAGAGAGGCCGCCTACGATGAGTGAAGGTGGGAATTTGCCGTCGGAGTTCGGAGTAGTGAACAGTTCTGAGCCAATCCCGTGGCGCGGTTTCCGCGTGTTCGATAAGGTCGTCTTTGTCGTGTTACCAATAGCGGCCCTGGCCATTGCCGCTTTGCCGCTGCTCGACCCGCTGCTCTTTCGGCGCATCGCGCGGCTGGTCGGCGGCCGGCCCTTTGTGGCCTGGCTGGCGTCGGGCGGGGCGTGGATCATCGCCGCGGGGCTGCTGGCGGTGCTGGCGGTCTACCTGCTGTGGCGACGCCATGTCCTGGTCAGCAACAGGGGGCTGTGGTCTGGCAGCGGCTGTCCCGCCTGTGGCGAGCACGAACTGGTGCGCGTCTCGCGCCATTTCAGCGACCGTTTCTATAACCTGGCCGCCGTGCCCGCCCACCGCTATGCCTGCCGCAACTGCACCTGGCGCGGGCTGCGCATCAGCCGGCGCGAGCGCTCGGCCGACCACGAGGCGGAGCTGGAAGCAGCCCTGTTGCGCTTCGACCCCGACGCCCGCCTCACTGACGGCACGCCACGGCCGCAGGCCGGAGAGGCCACCCCGCGCCGCGCCGAGGCGCTCTTCCTCGATCTCGGTGACGTAGATGTAGATGGGGATGTGGATTGGGCCTGGGATGAGGCCGAAGCGGACGACGCCCCGGCCTACGCCAACGGCGCTGAGGCCGACGGCCTCCCGACCAACCACGAGAGCGACGAGCCAGCCGAGGACATGGATTGGATTTGGCGTCGGCCCAGCGGCACGGATCAGATTTAGCTACGTCCGAACGGCGTTTGACAACCCGCCCCCCATCGCCTATAATCCACTTTCGCGACGCCGGTCACCAACCACACCGGCGGGACGCAGTGAACAAGCAACCCAGTGGACAGGAGCCGGCATCTCGTACGGATGCCGGTTCTTTTTGGAGGTTATGGTGTACGCAATTGTAGAAAGTGGTGGCCGGCAATACCGCGCCGAAGAGGGCAACTCCTTCTCCGTCGAGAAGCTGCCCTACGAAGTCGGTGACCAGGTGGAGTTGACCAACGTCCTCCTCATCGCCAACGGCGATGCCGTGCAGGTGGGACAGCCGACCGTCGCCGGGGCCACCGTGAAAGCGACTGTCGTGGAGCAATACCGCGGCAAGAAGATCCTCGTCTGGAAGTATCGGGCGAAACTGCGCTATCGCCGGCGCCAGGGTCATCGGCAAGATTACACCCGCCTGCGCATCGACGAGATCATCGCGGGCTAGTCCGGCCGGATAGAGGCTAGGAGAGTTGTAACATGGCACACAAGAAAGGAAGCGGGTCTTCCCGCAACGGCCGCGACAGCAACGCCCAACGATTGGGCATCAAGCGCTATGGCGGCGAATTCGTCGGCCCCGGCGTGATCATCGTCCGCCAGCACGGCACCAAGTACCGCCCCGGCAACAACGTCGGCGTCGGCAGCGACTACACGATCTATTCTCTCATTGACGGTCAGGTGACCTTCGAGAACCGCTTCGGCCGCAAGGTCATCAGCGTCTATCCTGTGGCTGCGGCCGAGAGCGTGGGGGAGTAAACAACATGAAGGACAACACCCATCCCAAGTGGTACCCCGACGCCAAGGTGATCGTCGAAGGCGAGGTCGTCATGACCGTCGGTTCGACCCGGCCGCAGATCGTGGTTGAAGTCTGGTCGGGCACGCACCCGTTTTACACCGGCACGCAGCGCCTGATGGACACCGAGGGCCAGGTCGATCGCTTCATGCGTCGCCTCCAGCGCCGCCAGGACATCCAGACGACGGCCGAGACCACCAAACAGCGGCGGATGCCGGAGAACTTCGACATCGACATGATGGACCTGGGCACGCGGGCCACCAACGCCCTGCGCGACGCCGGCCTGACCACCTATGGCGACCTGCTGGCGCTGCTGAAGCAAGGCGACGACGCCGTGCTGGCCTTGCAGGGCATCGGCCAGACGGCGCTGATCAAGATCAAGCGCGCCCTGCGCGACGAGGCGCTGATCAGCTAGGCGGGCCGGCCGCCTTCTTGGCCGGCGGCCCGTTTCGGGCGATAATGGGCAGGTACGTCGAGCGACGTATCTGCCCTTTTTGTTTTCTGGAGGCTTATGAGCAAGCATTCGCATGGACGGATCGAACTCATCTGCGGCAGCATGTTCAGCGGCAAGACGGAGGAGATGATCCGTCGCCTGCGTCGCGCCGTCATTGCCCAACAGCAGGTGCAGGCCTTCAAGCCGGCCATCGACCAGCGCTACCACATTGAGAAAGTCACCTCCCACGACGGGATGCACTTCGAGGCCCAGCCCGTGCTGGTCGCCGCCGACATCCTGGAATCGCTTGACCCACAGACGACAGTCGTGGCCATCGACGAGGTGCAATTCTTCGACAACGGCATCATCACCGTCTGCGAGCGGCTGGCCGACGCCGGCGTGCGCGTCATCTGTGCCGGGCTGGACATGGACTTCCGCGGCCTGCCCTTCGGCCCCATGCCCGCGCTGATGGCCCGCGCCGAGCACGTCGATAAACTGCACGCGATCTGCGTCATCTGTGGCGAGGACGCCAGCCGCACGCAGCGCCTCATCGAGGGCCGGCCGGCGGCGTTCGACGACCCCGTTGTCCTGGTCGGTGCGGCCGAGGTCTACGAGGCCCGCTGCCGCGAGCACCACGAAGTGCCGCTGGTTCAACCGCAACCCGTCGCCCAATCGGAGCTATAGCTATGCGCAATCTCAACGACGACATCGCCCGCGTCCTGATCGACGAGCAAACCCTGGCTGCGCGCATCAGGGCTTTGGCGGCCCAAATCGAGGCCGACTATGCCGAGATGGACGATCTACACCTCATCTGCGTGCTGAAGGGAGCCTATTTGTTCCTGGGTGACCTCAGCCGCGCGCTGACCCGCCCCCACAGCCTCGACTTCATGGGCATCTCCAGCTACGGCCGCGGCATCACCAGCAGCGGCGCGGTGCAGATCATCCTCGACCTCAAGAAGCCCATCGACAACCGCCACGTCCTCATCGTCGAGGACATCATCGACAGCGGACGCACCCTGGCCTACATGCACCGCAACCTCAGCGCCCGCGGGCCGGCGTCGCTGCGCATCTGCACGCTGCTCAACAAGCCCGCCCGGCGTGAAGTGGCGGTCGACGTCGATTACGTCGGCTTCGACATTCCCGATGAGTTCGTCGTCGGCTACGGGTTGGACTTCGACGAGCTATATCGCAACCTGCCCTTCATCGCTGTGCTGAAGCCGGAGATGTTCGCCCACCTGCTCAATCAACCGTAGCGCGCGATTCGGGAGAATCGCGCCACCCAGACCCATGCTCGCCCTTGACCCACTGCTGGACCGCATCCGGCCGCTGCTGGCCGACCACGACCAGCCCGTCCACCTGGTTGGCGGGGCGGTGCGCGACGCGCTGTTGGGGCGGGCCAGCCACGACATCGACCTGATCGTGCCGCACGGGGCCATCGAACTGACCTTCGAACTGGCCCGGCGGCTGGGGCTGCCCGCCTACCGGCTGGACGATGAGCGCGACGTCGGCCGCCTGCTCTTCCCCGGCAGCGCCACCACGGTCGATATCGCCCGCTACCGCGGCGACTCGCTGGCCGACGACCTGCGCGCCCGCGACTTCACCATCAACGCGATGGCTCTGCCGGTGGCGGCGCGGACGGCCGAGGCGGTCATCGACCACCACGACGGACGCGCCGATCTGGCCGCCGGCCGCCTGCGGGTCATCCACGACCACTCCATCGCCGACGACCCGGTGCGCGCCCTGCGGGCGGCCCGGTTGGCCGTCCAGCTCGGCTTCCAGCCCACGGCTGAGACCGTCGCTGCCGCCCGCGCCGCCGGGGCCACACTGGCCGGGCGCGTCTCGCCGGAGCGTATCCGCGATGAGCTGACCCGGCTGCTGGCCACGCCCGCGCCGGAGCGTGCCGTCGCCCTACTGGATGACTGGGGCTTGCTAGGCCCTACGCTGCCGGAGATCGCCGTGCTGGCCGGCATCGAACAGTCGCCGCCCCACCACGAGACCGTGTTGCCCCACACGCTCAGCGTCCTGCGCTATCTGGTGGCCGTGGAAGCCTGCCTGGCGGAACCACCGGCCGACGCGACGGCCGGCGCGCCCTGGGGCGCGGCCGTGACGGCGCTGTTGCATCCACGCGGCGATGCATTGCAGGCGCATCTCAGCGCGACGGTCGATGGCGGCATTCCCGCCGGGCAACTCCTGCGTTGGGGGGCGCTGCTCCACGACAGCGGCAAACCGGCGACGCAAACTATCGACGCGACGGGGCGCATTCGCTTTATCGGCCACGACGAAACCGGCGCGGAAATAGCCGCGAAACTGCTGAACCGGCTCAAGTTCAGCGGCGAGGCCGTGCGCCGCGTGCGGGCTATCGTCGCCGGGCACATGCGCCCGCTCTATCTGGCCACGGAAAGCCGGCCGCCGTCGCGCCGGTCGGCCTATCGCTACTACCGCACCCTGCACGCGGCCGGGGTCGATGTCGTCCTGCTGTCGCTGGCCGACCACCTGGCCACCTACGACGGCCCCGGCCCGGAGGAGAGTTGGGCGGCGCTGCTCGTTGTGGCCAAGACGCTGCTGGACGCCTACTTCACCGACTACACGGGGACCGTGCGGCCGGCGCGGCTGCTGAATGGGCAGGAAATCATGGCCCTGCTGGCCATTGAACCGGGGAAGGAACTGGGCCGGCTGCTGGCCGAGTTAGAAGAGGCGCAGGCCGCCGGCGAAGTGGTTGGCCGTGATGAGGCCGTGGCCTTCGTCCGCGCGCACGCCGGCTAAATGGGCCGCCGCCCCTGAAAGCCGGCATGCACTTCGTGGTAGTACTGGATGGCCGGCTCGCCATAGCGCCAGCAGAGAAGCACGTCGCGGCCGTCGCGCTCGGCGAGAAAGTCGAGTAGCCCCGCCTCCAGGCTCTTGAGCACGCAGCCGTAGGCCTGGATGCGGGCGATGAGGTCTTCGATCTCGGCAAACTCAGTCGCCAGCCGCGTCGCCAGCGGGCCGCCGAGGTCGCTGTTCAGGTCGCCCAGCAGCGGCCCCATCGCCCGGCTGTCATGGCTGGCGCGCGCCCGCAGGGCCAGCACGCGGCCGACCAGCGGCTCCAGTTCCGGCAAGAGCGCGTTGGCCTCCTCAACCGTAAAGTAGCGTATGCCCATGACAAGCCTCCCTTCGCCGCCGGTGGAAAACAAAAAGGGTGTCGGCCACAATGGGCGACACCCTTAAACAAGTCATAACCGCGCAGCGCTTAGTGGCCGCAGCCGCAACCGCCGCCGGCCGCGCCCTCGTAGCCGCCGCCGTTCTTGGCCTTGAACGACGAACCACAGCCACAGGAAGTCACGGCGTTGGGGTTCTCGATCTTGAAGCCGCCGCCCATAATGCTATCGACGTAGTCGATGGTCGCCTGGTCGAGGTACATCATGCTGGTCGGGTCGATAAAGATCTTCACGCCGTCATGCTCGATGACGTGGTCATAGTCGCGGGCCTCGGCCTCCAGGGCCATGCCATACTGCATGCCGGAGCAGCCGCCGCCGGCCACAAAGACGCGCAGGCCATAGTCGGGCACGTTCTTCTGGACCAGCAGGTTGCGAACCGTCGCCGCGGCCGACTCGGTCAGGTAAACAGTCTCCGTCTGGACATTCTCTAGGTGTTGTACATCCATGTCTCTTCAAGTCCTCGCCACAATCGGCCCTGTCATGCCGTTGATGATACGCGCGGATTCTAGCAGCCCCGGCGCGGAAAGTCAATTTTTATGAACCATTTCTATTTTAATGCCGAGGTGCGGCCGGCGTTGTGTCCCGGCGCGGGCTATGCTAGAATCGGCCATTGCCTCGCGCCGGATTGTGGATCGAGGGGCGACATCATCACAGCCTTTGCGCTCATCTGAGGAAGGACAGTATGCTGAAGACGCACAGTTGCGGCGAACTTCGCCGCGAATACATCGGCCAGACCGTCACCCTGGCGGGCTGGGTCAATCGCCGGCGCGACATGGGCGGCGTGATCTTCATCGACCTGCGCGACCGCGCGGGCAAGACACAGGTGGTCATCGACGCCGGCCGCTCGCGCGAGGCCTTCGCCGCGGCCGAGAGCGTGCGTAGCGAGTACGTCGTGCAGATCAGCGGCCAGGTCAGCGCCCGCCCCGCCGGCCAGGAAAACAGCCAGATGCCCACGGGTGACATCGAAGTGCTGGCCGACCGCGTCGTCGTCCTGAACCCGGCCAAGACCGCGCCATTCCCCATCGACCGCGACGACCCCGTCGAGGAGACGACACGCCTGCGCTACCGCTACCTCGACCTGCGCCGCGAGCGGATGCAGCGCAACCTCATGCTGCGCCACAACGCCATCAAGTTCATCCGCGACTTCCTGGGCAGCCGCGGCTTCATCGAGGTGGAAACGCCCATCCTCTTCAAGAGCACGCCGGAGGGCGCGCGCGACTACCTTGTACCCAGCCGCGTCCACCCCGGCAAGTTCTACGCCCTGCCCCAAAGCCCGCAGCAGCTCAAGCAGCTATTGATGGTCGCCGGCTACGAACGCTACTTCCAGATCGCCCGCTGCTTCCGCGACGAAGACCTGCGCGCCGACCGCCAGCCGGAATTCACCCAGCTGGACATGGAGATGAGCTTCGTCGAGCGCGACGACGTTCTCGACCTGATCGAGGCGCTGATGGTCGGCATGGTGCAGGCGGTCAGCCTCGTGCCTTTGGCCCACAGCCAGTTCCCCCGCCTTAGCTATGCCGAGGCGACTGAGCGCTTCGGCACCGACCGGCCCGACCTGCGCTATGGCATGGAGCTTGTCGATATTGGCGACATCGCCGGCAGCAGCGCCTTCCGCGTCTTCGCCGAGAACGTCGCCGCGGGCAAGCGCGTCAAGGCCATTTGCGCGCCCGGCTGCGCCACCTATAGCCGCAAGCAACTTGACGAGTTGGAGGCGCTTGCCCGCGGCCAGGGGGCCAAAGCGCTGGCCTGGCTGGCCATTCAGCCCGACGGCGGCGAGATTCGCGGCCCCATCGCCAAGTTCTTCACCGTTGACCAGCTCATCGCCATCACCGAACGGCTGGAGGCCAAGCCGGGCGACCTGATCCTCATCGCCAGCGACAGCAAGGCCATCGTCCACAACGCGCTGAGCACGCTGCGCACGGAACTGGCCCGCCGGTTGGGCTACACCGACCAGAAGCAACTGGCCTTCGCCTGGGTCATCGACTTCCCGCTGTTCGAGGAAGAACTGGAGGAGGGCCACTTCGCCCCCAGCCACCACATGTTCACCGCGCCCAAGCCGGAGCACATCCCCCTGCTCGATAGCGACCCGGCGGCCGTCCGCAGCCAGCAATATGATCTGGTCTGCAACGGTTACGAGGTCGCCGGCGGCAGCATCCGAATCCACGACCAGGAGTTGCAGGCCAAGATCATGTCGCTGATCGGCTTCTCGATGGCGCAGGCGCGGGCGCAGTTCGGCCACCTGCTGGAGGCGTTCGAGTTCGGCGCGCCGCCCCACGGCGGCATCGCCCCCGGCATCGACCGGCTGGTGGCCCTGATGGCCGGCGAGCCGAACATCCGCGAGGTGATGGCCTTCCCCAAGACGGCGCAGGCAACCGACCTGATGGCCGACGCGCCCTCGGAGGTCTTGCCGCGGCAGCTGGACGAGCTGCAACTGGCCATCAAGACCAAAGACAAGGCCGGTTAGAGGAAGAATTCTTTTAGTGCGGCGGTCACCTCGGCGATAACGGCGTGCCAATCGGCGTCAGCAGCGGCGGTCAGGATCATCCGGCCGCCGCTGATCGTCAGGGCGGCGATGCCGGGCACGACCGACAGCGCCTGGGCCACGGGCGAGCCTTCGTCCAGCGCCGCCGGCGAGTCATAGCGCTCCGCCTGCCCCTCGGCCGCCAGCGGCAGGTTCGTCTCGAAGACGATCAGCCCGTCATCGCCCACCTCGGCGTCGATCTCAATGTACTCGGACATGTTCCTCAATTAGGGCGTAAACAGTTTCCAGTGACCTTCGGAGACAACTTCAATCGCTCCGTCGATCACTTTGATGGCCGTCTCATCGTCAATTGCATACCCCGGCGCAGGCATGTTGGCGGCCCATTGTTCGGCGTCGGCCATCGTATTGGTCGGCAAGTCTTCGTGATCGAGGTGCGGAAATATCGCGAAATCGACAATTCCCAGTCCTTGATCGCCATCAGCGGACTGGGTCCAGTTGATGAAATCCTCGCCGATATTGGGAGCCATCACCATGCTCCCGGCACTCAGTCCCACGTAGACCGCGCGCAGCGACGGCAAGAGGTCGGCCAGCCCCGACTGCCGCATCCAGTAATTCAGATACACCGGATCGCCGCCATTCACCAGCAAAACATCAGCCTCCTGGACCATGGGCAGCCAGTATTCCTTTTTGATGCTTGGCAACGCGGTGAGTTCCAGCACTCCCAGGGACTTCCAACCCAATTCGCACATAGGGCACCTGGGTTCCTGTCCGCTGATGAAATTCCACGCCAGGACTGGACCATTGGGGATGGCATAGATTGCGGTGGGGATGCAGAGGGCGTTGCACTCGTCAATCGGCTTGCCCAGCATGTCAACCAGGGTGTTGTGAATACTGGTGTTCTTGATGCCGGCGGAAGTGAGCAGCAGTTTCATGATCTCTCCTTGTTGCTGGAGTTGTCCCCTCTCTTTAGATACTGTAGCCGAACATCCTAATTGTACGACGTGATTTATATGTGACAAAACTTGACATAATGTCATACGTAGAGCCATTCAAACGCAAAGCCGCCAAGGGGCAGAAGGCGCAAAGAAGAATTGCGGATGACAGAGCTTCTTCTTTGCATCCTTTGCCTACTTGGCGACTTTGCGTGAGCGTATTGGCCACGGCTTCCCTCCACGCGCTATAATGGCGCACAATTCATCGACAAGGAGCAAACGGCATGGGCAAAGTAATGGGCTTTCTGGCGGGAGCGGTCTGCGGGGCGCTGGTTGGCGCGGTGACAGCGCTGTTGCTGACGCCGGGGTCGGGCGCGGAACTCATTCAGGAGGCCGAAGATCGCTGGCAATTGACGCTGACGGAAGCGCGCCACGCCCGCGACGAGAAGCGGCGCGAGCTGGAGGCTCAGTACCGCGCCGAGACGCGCCCCTAACGGTCGACGCGCAGCCAGTAATCGGCCGGCGACGCCACCAGCGGCGTCACGGGCATGACCACCAGCGCGCCGCTGTCTGGCCCCAGATCAATCGTCCACTGCCCCCGGCCTGTCGCGTCGGGCGTCAGCCGGATCACCTCCGGCGGCGTTCCTTCCCGGATCAGGCGTAGCTCCCAGCGCTGCGGCAACACCGCCCCCGTTTCCACGAAGCCGTCGGCCCGCCACACGGGCTGAACCGCCGCGCCGCTGACAACCGGCCCGCTGACGGCGAAGCCGCGCCCCAACCCCTCGAAATCGGTCATCACGTCGAAGCGCAATAGCACCGTCCCGCCGGCGAAGTCGTCCAGCGGCACGGACTCCTGCCGCCAGCCGGCGCTCGGCCCGCCCCAGGCCGGGCCATAGGGGCCATAGACCGGCTGCCCCGGCGCGAGCGCCGTCCACGTCTGCCCGCCGTCGGTTGAGGCCGACAGATAGGCGAAGTCATAGATGGGTTCCAGTTCGTGCCAGACAGCGAAATCGAGCGTTGGCGCGGCGGTGGTGGTCAAGTCAACCTCGGCCGTCAACTGCGCCCGGCTGCTGTTGCCCGGCGGCGCAAACCAGAAAGCCTCGCCCGCCGGCGGCGGCCCATCGACGAGCGCCGCCGTCGCGTCGCCGGCAAAAGACAGCGTCGCCGGGCCGCTGAAGTCGAGGTCGATGATGTCCACGGCCATCTGCTTTAGCGCGGTCGTGGCCTCGAAGGGCAGTTGGCGGACGCGATTGGCCAGGAAAGCCGGGCCAAGATCGACAGCGTGGCTGAAGCCGTAGCGCGGGCCGGCCGAGCGGTCGTTCAGGGCGACGGCCGCGGCCCAGTCGCCGGTGAACTCCTCCCAACTCAACTCGGGCCGGTGGCCGGCCAGCACAAGGCGCACGGCGGCCAGCCCATTGGCCGGCTGGCGGGCCAGCTCCGACAGGGCCGCGTCGCCGGCCTGCTCCCACAGGTAGAGAACGTAGAGGTAGCTGCCGGCATAGTGGGCGTCCACGTCCGGCGCGGCGTCCGACCAGCTATCGAGGCGGATATAGGGCTGTTCGCGGTAATAGGTGGCGTCAACCGTATCTAGCCCGACCAGCGTCTCGGCCACCTGCGATAGACCCTCGTTGAGCCAGGCGTCCTCGTTGGCGTCCAGGCTCCACTGAATGAGGTGCTGCATCTCGTGGGCCAGCGTGCCCTCATAGAGAGGCGTCCCTTCTGTCAGGCGGGACATGTTCAGGTAGACCATCTCCCTTTCGTTGGAACCCTCTTCGAGCCAGCGCGGGTACTCATTCTCTTCGAGGAAGTAGCCCAGTTCGTCGGCGTTGGGCGAACCGAGGATGTGGAGGATGTGGACGCGGGGATCGCCGTCGATGCCCGGCCGGGCGGCCTCGCCAAAGAGGGCGCTGAGCAGCGGGCCGGCGTCCTGGCGCAGCCACTCGGCCGCGCCGGCCAGCGCCGCCCGATCCAGCGCCAGGCCGGTTTCCACCCAGTAGGCGGCGCGGTCGTCGGCGTAGACCAGTTCGGCCTCGCGCGGCCCTTCAGAGGTCTGGAACGTGGCCCGGTCGCCGACGGCGGCGGGCGGGGAAGCGTCGCGCGTGGCCGCGCCCGACGACGTGGCGGCCAAATATCTCCCCGATGCGGTCAAAGCCGGGGCGA
>ERZ724512.651-NODE-651-length-16257-cov-12.557030_pt1 | contig 16257 bp, 12 predicted proteins | sample MGYA00376045_ERZ724512 | MGnify/ENA primary metagenome ERZ724512 (study PRJEB28724, sample SAMN07190883) | activated sludge metagenome | isolation source: activated sludge of sewage treatment plant in Hong Hong | place: Hong Kong | collected 2016-03-17 ... | reverse complement strand
CGGGCGACTGGTTCGGCTCCGCCGCGGTGATCGCCCCGAGCGTCGCGGTGCGGCCGGTCGATCCCGCCGAGGTGTTCGACGCGGTACCCGGTGGGCGCCGAGACGCGGTGGGCGGCGGGTGGATCGGCTACCTGTCCTATCCCGACGCCGGCGTGGACGGACACCCGCCGCGGGTGCCCGAGGCCGCCGGCGGCTGGACCGACTGCGTGCTGCGCCTCGACCACGAAGGCTGTTGGTGGTACGAGAGCCTCACCGGTGCAACGCTTCCCGGCTGGATCACCGCAGCGCTGGTCGCCGCCCCGCCCCGGTTGGAGTGGGAAATCGACTGGGCTGAGCCGGATTACGATCAGCACCAGTACGGGGTGCGGTCCTGTCTGGAGGCGATCGGCGCCGGGGAGATCTACCAGGCCTGCGTGTGCACCCAGTTCACCGGCACGGTGGACGGCTCGACGCTGGACTTCTTCGCCGACGCGGCGGCCCGCACCAAACCGGCGCGCGGGGCCTACCTGGCCGGCGACTGGGGCGCGGTGGCCTCGCTGTCACCGGAGTTGTTCCTGCGGCGCCGCGGTGACGACGTGGTGTCCAGCCCGATCAAGGGGACCGCGCCGTTGCACACCGCGCCGGCCGACCTGCGCGCCTCGGTCAAGGATGTCGCGGAGAACATCATGATCGTCGACCTGGTGCGCAACGACCTGGGCCGCATCGCCGACGTCGGCACCGTCACCGTTGCCGAACTGCTGACCGTGCGGCCCGCGCCGGGGGTATGGCATCTGGTGTCGACGGTGGCCGCCCGGGTGCCCGCCTCGGTACCGAACTCATCGGTGCTGGCCGCGTCGTTCCCACCCGCGTCGGTCACCGGAACACCGAAGATCCGTGCCCGGCAGCTCCTTTCGCGATGGGAACCGCGACGGCGCGGGGTGTACTGCGGCACCATCGGGCTGGCGTCGCCGATCGCCGGCACCGAACTCAACGTCGCGATCCGCACGGTCGAGTTCGATGCGCACGGCGGCGCGGTCCTGGGCGTCGGCGGCGGGATCACCGCCGACTCCGATCCGGCCGCGGAGTGGCAGGAATGCCTGCACAAGGCGGCACCGATCGTCGGCTATGTATCCCGCGAGCGCAGCACCGCGTCGTAGAGCTCACGGCGCGAGGGTGCACCCGGATGCGTGTCGACCACCCGCGCGCACGCGTCCTTGACCCGCATGCCGTCGGCGACCAACTCGTCGACCGCGGCGACCAGCGTCGGCAGGTCCGCGCTCGGCCGGGCGCCGGCGAGCACCACGGTGATCTCACCCAGCACCCCCTCGGCCGCCCAGTCCGCCAGTTCGGCCAGCGACCCGCGCCGCACCTCCTCGTGCACCTTGGTCAGTTCGCGGCACACCACGGCGTGCCGGTCGTCGCCGAGTTCGGCGACCGCGTCACGCAGACACTCCCCCAGCCGGCGCGGCGACTCGAAGAACACCGTGGTTCTCGGTTCGCCCGCCAGACCGGCGAGCCACGCCCGCCGGGCGGACCGCTTGCGGGGCGCGAAACCCTCGAAGCAGAACCGGTCCGACGCCAGCCCCGAGACCGCCAGCGCGGTGGTCACCGCCGACGGGCCCGGCAGACAGGAGACCGGCAGCCCCGCCGCGATGCAGGCCGTCACCAACCGGTAGCCCGGGTCGTTGATCAGCGGCATCCCGGCGTCGCTGACCACCAGCACGGTGGCGCCGGCCTTGACCTCGTCGACCAGGGCGGGCGCCCGGGCCGCCTCGTTCTGGTCGAACAGGCTGACCACCCGCCCGGCGATCTTCACCCCCAGCGACTGCGCCAGGGTGCGCGCCCGCCGCGTGTCCTCGGCCGCCACCACATCGGCGCTGGCCAGCGCGTCGACCAGCCGTTTCGATGCGTCGGCGGGCTGACCGAGCGGGGTGGCGCCCAGGATCAGCCGCCCGGTTGTCATGACCGACAGCCTACGATCGCTTTCGATGACCACGATCGCTGATGACGTCGCTCCGCAGCGCCACGTCCCCGTCATCAGCCCGGGTCCGCTGGTGCCGGTCGCCGACTTCGGGCCGGTGGACCGGCTGGAGGGCTGGGCGGCGACCGCGATCATCACCGCGCTGGCCGCCCTGACCCGCTTCGCCAACCTCGGCTCGCCGACCGATGCCGGCACACCGATCTTCGACGAGAAGCACTACGCGCCGCAGGCCTGGCAGTTGCTGCACAACTACGGCGTCGAGGACAACCCGGGTTTCGGCCTGGTGGTCCACCCGCCACTGGGCAAGCAGTTGATCGCGGCGGGTGAGTTGCTGTTCGGCTACACCGGGGTGGGCTGGCGGTTCACCAGCGCGCTGTTCGGCGTGATCCTGGTGGCCCTGGTCGTGCGCATCGTGCGCCGGATCAGCCGCTCGACCCTGATCGGCGCGATCGCCGGTCTGCTGCTGGTGGCCGACGGCGTCAGCTTCGTCGCCGCCCGCACCGCGCTGCTGGACAACTTCCTCACCGTCTTCGTGGTCGCCGCGTTCGGCGCGCTGATCGTCGACCGCGACCAGGTCCGGGAGCGGATGCACATCGCACTGTTGGAGGGGCGCATCGCCGAGACGCCGTGGGGGCCGCGGCTCGGGGTGCGGTGGTGGCGCTTCGGCGCCGGGGTGCTGCTGGGCCTGGCCTTCGCCACCAAGTGGTCGGGGTTGTACTACATCGCGTTCCTCGGCCTGATGTCGCTGGCGTTCGACGTCGCGGCCCGCCGCGCCTACCGGGTGCCCCGCCCGTGGTTCGGGGTGATCCGCCGCGACCTCGGGCCCAGCGCGTACGTGTTCGGGCTGATCCCGCTGGCGATCTACCTGGCGTCGTATGCGCCGTGGTTCGCCTCGGAGACCGCGGTCAACCGCTACGAGGTCGGGGACGCGATCGGCGAGCGGCAGTGGTTCCAGCCGCCGGACGCGATCCGCTCGCTGTGGCACTACACCTACAAGGCGTATCACTTCCACTCCACGCTGACGAACTCCGCGGGCAATCACCACCCGTGGGAGTCCAAGCCGTGGACGTGGCCGATGTCGCTGCGGCCGGTGCTGTACGCGATCGACAACCAGAACGTTCCCGGCTGCGGGGCGGCGTCGTGCGTCAAGGCCGTGATGCTGGTCGGGACCCCGGCGATGTGGTGGCTGGCGGTGCCGGTGCTGCTGTATGCGGCCTGGCGGGCGTTCGTCCGCCGGGACTGGCGCTACGCGGTCGTGCTGGTCGGCTACTACGCGGGCTTCCTGCCCTGGTTCGCCGACATCGACCGGCAGATGTACTTCTTCTACGCGGTGCCGATGGCCCCGTTTCTGATCATGGCGATCGCGCTGATCCTCGGCGACATCCTCTACCAGCCGACCCGCAACCCCGAGCGCCGCACGCTCGGGCTGGTCGCGGTCAGTTGCTATGTCGCGCTGGTGATCACCAACTTCGCCTGGCTCTACCCGGTGCTGACCGGGATCCCGATCTCACAGTCGACGTGGACCATGGAGATCTGGCTGCCCAGTTGGCGTTAGCCCCCGTGCGTTAGCCCCCGTCGCCGCCGACGACTGCCGCGAGATCGTCACCAGGGTCGTGATTCGCACAACTCCACAGCCCTGAGAGCGATTTGGGGACGATGACCGCTGTTCTGTCGGACTGCCCCATCAGCATTCGGTCATGTCCTCACCGTTTCGGGGAAGCGAGGCCATCGCCGGCGGACTCCTCAGCCGTGGCCGGCTGCGCTGGAATTACACCGCGCTGCATCCCGACGTCTACGTCGCCAACGGCGCCCCGCGCACGCTCGCGGTGAAAACCCACGCCGCAGCGCTCTGGGTACCGGGGAGCATCGTCGCAGGCCGGGCCGCAGCCGGCCTGCACGGGGTGAGCTGGGTCGACGAGAACACCCCGGTGGAACTGATCGGAACCAGTCGTCGGCCGCGCAAAGGGGTCGTCGTCCGCCAAGAACGCATCGACCCCGATGAGATCGTGCGAATCGGCGAACTTGCTGTGACCTCTCCCGAGCGCACCGCCCTCGATCTCGCGCGGCACCTGGCGCGCGTCCAAGCCGTCGCGTACCTCGACGCTCTCATCGCCTCGACGGGCGTTCGCACCCCAGACGTGCTCGAACTCGCCGCGCACTACTACGGGGCTCGCGGGGTTCGCCGTGCCCGGGCGACGCTGCCGCTTGCCGATGCGGGCGCCCAGTCGCCACGCGAATCGTGGCTTCGAATGCTGGTCGTCGATGCGGGACTTCCGCGCCCGAGGACCCAGATTCCGGTAACGGATGGGTACCGGACCGCCTTCGTCGACCTGGGCTGGGACGAGCCCAAAATCGGCCTCGAGTACGACGGAGACCAGCACCGCGCAGATCGCCGGCAGTTCGTCCGCGACATCGGCCGCCACGAGATGCTCGCTCAGTTGAACTGGCTGGTCATCCGGGTGGTCAAGGAGCACGGCAGGGGCTTCATTCTTCGGCGAGTGCACGATGCGTTCGCGGCTCGGGGCCTACCGCTACCGAGATCTGCATGAGGGCTGCGATCCGGGAGGATTCGCAGCCATGGTGTCGATCTCGGCGAGCGGGCACCCGTAATGTCGTCACCCATGAGGAGCCGCGCCGCCATCGTCCGCGAGGTCGGCGGCGACTGGTCGGTCGAGGAGTTCGAACTCGACCCGCCGCGGGCCGGCGAGGTGCTCGTCGCCATGGCCGCCGCCGGGCTCTGCCACTCCGACGACCACATCCGCAACGGATTCATGGCGCCGCCCACCGCCCGGAAGTCCCGGCCGCCGACGATCGGCGGCCATGAGGGGTCGGGGGTGGTGCTCGAGGTCGGGGAGGCGGTGACCGGGCTGGCTCCCGGCGATCACGTCGTCACCTCGTTCGTCGCGGTGTGCGGACAGTGCCGATGGTGTTCCTCCGGCATGGAGTACCTGTGCGACCGGGGTGCGGGCGTGCTGACCCCCGGCATGCCGACCGACGGCACCTTCCGCCACCACACCGTCGACGGCGAGGACCTGGGCCACACCTCCAAGATCGGCGCGTTCGCCGAACACACCGTGGTCGCCGCCGATTCGCTGGTGAAGATCGACCCGGACATCCCGCTGGTGCCGGCCGCGCTGCTGTCCTGCGCGGTCCCGACCGGCTACGGCTCGGCGGCCCGCCGGGCGAACGTGCGCGGCGGTGACACGGTGGTCGTCGTCGGAGCCGGCGGCATCGGCACCGCCGCCATCCAGGGCGCCGTCATCAACGGGGCGACGGTGGTCGTCGCCGTGGATCCGGTTGCGGCCAAACGGGAATCGGCACTGTCCTTCGGCGCCACCCACACCGCAGCGGACGCCGACGAGGCGATCGCCCTGGTGCGAGGTCTCACCCGCGGCGTGATGGCCGACGCGGTGGTGCTCGCGCCGTCGGAGATCAACGGTGTCGACATCGGCGCCGCGCTGGCCCTGACCCGTAAGGGCGGCACCTGCGTGCTGACCGGGATGGCCGCCGCCGGTCCACAGCCGGTGTCGCTGGACATCCAGGACCTGGTCCTGATGAACAAGAACCTGTGCGGGACGGTATTCGGCTCCTGCAACCCGCGCTCGGAGATCCCACTGCTCGCCGCGATGTACACCTCGGGTCAGCTGATGCTCGACGAGATGATCACCCGGCGTTACCGCCTCGACGACATCAACGCCGGGTTCGCCGACCTGCTCTCAGGTGAACTGATCCGCGGCGTGATCGACTTCGGAATCGGCTGAGCGGCATGCCCACTCCGCTGTCCGGTCTGCGCGTGGTCGAGATCGGCGACCGGCTGGCCACTGCCTACGCCGGCAAGTTGCTGCGCGACGCCGGCGCCGACGTGGTGATGGTCGAGCCGCCGGACGGCCACCGGCTGCGCCACTACCGACCCGCCGGTGTCCCGCCGCGAGAGGCCGAAAGCCCGTTCTTCGCGTTCCTGGCCGGCGGCAAGCGCAGTGTCGCCGCCGCGACGGTGCCGGCCGGATTGCTCGCCGCGGCAGACATCGTGATCGTGGGTGCAACGCCCGACGGTGCAGAAGAACTCGGTGTGGACGTCGACGCGCTGCGCACCGTGGTCACGCTGTCCGACTTCGGCTGGGCCGGGCCGTGGACCGACCGGCCTGCCACCGAATTCACGCTGCAGGCCTGGTGCGGGTCGACGGCATCACGCGGTGAGCCCGAGCGTCCCCCCATCGCGGTGGGTGGTGACCTGGGCGAGTTCGTGGCGGGCAGTTACGCGGCCGCGATCGGGCTGGCCTCCCATCACGGTGGTGGTGGCCGGTCCGATCTGTCTGTGCTGGAGGCCATGACCACCTCGATGCAGGTGTTCTCCTGGCTGCGTAAGGAATTGATGCTGCTCGAGGTCGTCGGTCGGTCCACCGAGGTGCCGTCGGTCGAGCGCGCCAAGGACGGCTACGTCGGCATCTCGATGGCGACCGGCCAGCAGTGGCAGGACTTCTGCGCCATGGTCGAGTGCCCGGATCTGGCCGACGTTCCCGAGCTCCGCTTCCAGGTCGGGCGCTGGGAGCAGCGCGACCTGGTCCGCGCGCGCACCGCCGACTGGTTCGCCGCACACACCGTCGAGGAGATCGTGGATCTGGCGGCGTTGTTCCGCATCCCGATGACCGCGATCGGGAATGGCGAAACGTTGCGCACCATGGATCATTTCGTGGTCCGCGGCTCGTTCGTGGACCATCCATCCGGGTTCCGCGCACCCGGACCGCCCTGGCGGATGAGCGAGACTCCACCACTACCGGCCGCCCTGCCGCCCCGGCTCGGGGACGAAGCACCCACGTGGCCAAACCGCGAATCACACAGCGGTGCTGCGGGTCTGCCACTGGCGGGTGTCACGATCGTCGACCTGACCGCGTTCTGGGCCGGTCCGGCGGCCACCCACCTGCTGGCCATGCTCGGCGCCGATGTGATCAAGATCGAGTCGGTGCAACGTCCCGACGGGATGCGCTTCGCGGGCGGCTTCCGCGCCGACGTCGAGCGCTGGTGGGAGTACAGCTGGGTGTTCCACGGCGTCAACTCCGGCAAGGAGTCGATCACCCTGGATCTCGAGTCCGACTCCGGCCGAGAACTTCTCGGCCGTCTGGTGGCCGATGCCGACGTGGTGGTGGAGAACTTCACCCCCCGCGTCATGGAGAACTTCGGGCTCGGTTACGACGTGCTCAAGGGGTTCAACGAGAAGATCATCGAGGTCCGCATGCCCGGATTCGGGCTGGACGGCCCATGGCGCGACCGCGTCGGCTTCGCGATGACCATGGAGCAACTCGCCGGGCTGGCCTGGATCACCGGCTACCCCGACGGCCTGCCGACCGCTCCGCGCGGTGCGTGTGATCCGCTGGCCGGTGTGCACGCAGCCTTTCTCACCGTCGCGGCACTCGAACACCGGGGCCGCACCGGGCTTGGTCAGCTCGTCGAGGTGCCGATGATCGATGTTGTGCTCAACGCCAGCGCACTGCAGGTTATCGAGCGTGACGTCGCCGGCATCACCTTGACCCGCCGCGGCAACCGCGGCCACGAGTTCGCCGTGCAGAACGTCTACGCCTGCGCCGGCGAGGAACAGTGGATCGCCGTCAGCGTTCGCCACAACGACGACTGGCAGGCACTCAAGACCGTTTTGGGGCAGCCGAATTGGGCTGCGGCCCTGGACTACTCGACAGAGTCCGCGGACACCATCGACGCCCATCTCGCCCAGTGGTTCGCCGGCCGGCCGCTGAACGAAACCGTCGAAACCCTCCTGGCCGCCGGAATTCCCGCTGCCCCGGTGGTGCAACCGCCGGACGTCATCGACAACCCCGCGCTGCGGGCCCGCGGCTTCTTCCAGACCGTCGAACACCCGCTGTGCGGGCCGCTGCCCTACCCCCGGCCGCCGATGACCGGCGATTTCGTCCGCAGCCCGGCTCCGCTGCTGGGGCAGCACAACGGCGAGATCCTCGGCGGCGCTCTGGGTTTGAACGCTCAGGAGCTCGAGCGCCTGGAGTCCGAGGCGGTCATCGGGACCTGGCCGTCGGGCCTGTAGTCGTCGTGCGTCCAGTCCCGGGACCGGAGCCGCCAGGTGCGCCGGGCGTACTCCAGCTCCTTGTACGGCCACTGGGTGACGATCCGTCCGCTCGGTGAGCGAAAGTAGCTGCCGCACCGGGTCCATACCGTGTGCTCGAGTTCGGCGCCGATCTCGTCGTTGAACCGGCGCTCGGCCTCCGGACGCACCTGCAGGCTCCCGCCCGTGCGGGCGAGCCGGGCGACGGCGTCGGCCACCAGGCGGGCGCCCGCCTCGAGGATATAGACGATCGAGTTCCCGCCCTGGTTGGTGTTGGGCCCGTAGAGCATGAAGAAGTTGGGGAACCCGCTGACCGCCACCCCGAGATAGGCGCTGGGGTCCTCGCCCCAGCGTTCGTGCAGCGACTGGCCGTCGGCGCCGATCACCTCGATGCCGGCCAGGTAGTGGTTGGTCTGGAATCCGGTGGCGAGCACGACGGCGTCGACGTCGGTCACCCGCGAGCCGGTGACGACGGCCGATTCGGTGATCTCAACGATCGGTTCGGTGACCAGATCGGTGTTGTCGCGTTGCAGGGCGGCGTAATAGTCCGAGCCGAGCAGCACCCGCTTGCAGCGGAAGGGGTAGTCCGGGGTGAGCGCGGCCCGCAGCGCCGGGTCGGAGACCTTGCGTTGCAGGAACTCCTCGGCGATGCCCTGACGCCCGGCGACCAGCGGATCGTCGACGCGCAACGCGGTGAAGTCGTGCTGCTCCTTCCACAGCCGCCACCGCTCCCGCTTCGAAGCCCACCGGCTGCGGCGGAATCTGGCCAGTTCGGCCGCGGTGAACGGGCGGTCGTCCTTGGGCACCATCCACGGCGGAGTGCGCTGGAACACCGTCACGTGCGCCGCGATCTTCGCCAGTTCGGGCACCACCTGGACCGCGCTGGCCCCGGTGCCGATCACCGCGACCCGGCTGCCGGTCAGATCGACGCCGGCATCCCAGCGCGATGTGTGCATCACCGGGCCGGCGAAGGCGGAAAGACCGGCGATGTCCGGCAGTTTGGGTTCCCCGAACAACCCGACCGCGCTGACCACGACATCGGCGGCGAAGCCGAAACCGCTTCCACTGGAGACCGATTCGAGGTCCAGGCTCCACTGCTGGATCTTCGGGTTCCAGCGGATGCTGCGCACCCGGGTTCCGGTCAGCAGGTGCCGGTTCAGGTCGAACTCGTCGGCGACCGACTCCAGGTAGGCCAGGATCTCGGGCTGGTGGGCGTAGGTCCGGGTCCAATCCCGGTTGGGGGCGAAGGAGAACGAGTACAGATGGCTCTGGATGTCGCACGCGGCGCCGGGGTAGGTGTTCAACCGCCAGGTGCCCCCGACGCCGTCGCTGCGTTCGATGATGAAGATGTCGTCGACGCCGATCCGGCGCAACGCCACCGCCGCGGCGAGGCCGCCGAAGCCGGCGCCGATGATCGCCACCCGCGGCCGGTGCCCGCGGCGCAGGGCGGCCCGGACCCGGCCGAGCGGGTAGTGCCGGGTCACCGGCTACCGCCGCGGACGTCGAGGCCGTCGAGCCCGCCGTCGTCCCGCCACGCCTGCAGTATCTCGGCGTATTCGGTTGGGCCGCCGAGGAAGAAACTGCCCTGGCTGGTGGCGGCGGTGGCGTGACCCTCCCGGTTGTAATAGCCCGGGGTGCAGTTGCGGGCCCGTTCGACGCTGCCCGTGGAACGGGCCAGCACGGCATCGACCCAACCGGCCTCCGCCTCGGTGGTGGCCTCGACCTCGGTGGCGCCATGGGTCAACGCCCAGTTGATGATCCAGGCCACCTGGGTGGCCTGGACGTCGAGCAGGTACGGGAAGTTCACCGTGAACCCCGACTGGGCGATGCTCTCCACGAACAGATTCGGGAAACCGTGCACGTACAGACCGTGCAGTGTGCGCACCCCGCCGCGCCACGCGTCGGTCAGGGTCAGCCCGTTGCGGCCCACCACCTCGAAGCCGGTCCGACGGGCGTAGTCGGTGCCCACCTCGAAGCCGGTCGCGAAGATCAGGCAGTCCAGTTCGTGCTCGACACCGTCGACGACGACCCCGCGCTCGGTGATCCGCTGCACGCCGCGGCCGCCGGTGTCCACCAGGGTCACGTTGTCGCGGTTGAAGGTGGCCAGGTAGTCGTCGTGGAAGCAGGGCCGCTTGCAGAAGTAGCCGTACCAGGGTTTGAGCGCCTCCGCGGTGGCCGGGTCGGCCACGACGGCCTCGACCCGCGCCCGAACCTCCTCCATCTTGGCGAAGTCGGCCAACTCGCCGTCCCGCATCACCAGCAGCGTTTTCACGATGCTGGTCCACGCGTCGGCCACCAGGTCCTCCTCGGCGTCACCGCCCGCGGTGAGCTGCTGGAAGTTCTCGATGCGGCGGCGCTGCCAGCCCGGTGCCAGCTCGGCTGCCCATTGCGCGTCGGTGGGCCGGTTGTTGCGCACGTCGACCGTCGACGGGGTGCGCTGGAAGACGTACAGCTGCCGCGCCGCGGAAGCCAGGTGCGGCACGCACTGCACGGCGGTGGCGCCGGTGCCGATGATGCCGACCCGCTTGTCGGCCAGGTGCTCCAGGTTGGCACCGGTGTATGCGTAGTCCCACCGGCTGGTGTGGAAGGCGTGCCCGCGGAACGACGAGATCCCCTCGATGCCGGGCAGTTTGGGCTTCTGCAGATACCCGTTGGCCATCGACACGAACCGGGCACGCATCGCGTCACCGCGATCGGTGGTGATGATCCAGCGAGATTGTGTTGCATCCCAACGGATTTCCCGCACCTCGGTCTGCAGGCAGGCGTCGCGGTACAGGTCGTAGTGCTCGGCGATCCGCCGGCAGTGCGCGAAGATCTCCGCACCCTTGGCGTATTTCTCGGTCGGCAGGTAGCCGACCTCCTCGAGCAACGGCAGGTACACGTAGGACTCGACGTCGCAGGCGATGCCCGGATACCGGTTCCAATACCAGGTGCCGCCCACGTCGGCCGCCTTGTCGATCAGCCGGATGCCGGCGACGCCGAGTTCGCGCAGCCGGGCGCCGGTCAGCAGGCCGCCGAATCCGGCGCCGATCACCGCCACGTCGACCTCATCGGTCAGCGGAGCCCGGGCGGCCGGGGCGCCGGCCCACGGGTCCGCCGCGAAACCGGCGAACTCGCCCGCGATCTCGACGTACTGCGCGATGCCGTCCGGACGCAGCCTGCGTTCGCGCTCGCGGGCGTACCTCGCCCGCAGCGCGTCGGCGTCGAAGGCGCGGCCGCCGGTCATCAGCGCACTATAAATGCCGCATCAGGCGTTCACGGCCGTCGCGACGAGTTTGGTCTCGAGGTACTCCTCGAAGCCGGCCAGCCCCATCTCACGGCCGACCCCGGACTGCTTGTAGCCGCCGAACGGCACGTCCGCGCTGTACCAGACCCCACCGTTGACGTTGATCGTTCCGGCTCGCAGCCGCGCGACCACCCGGTCCACCCGGTCCAGATCGGCGCCCCACACGGTGGCCGACAGGCCGTACGGGGAGTCGTTGGCGATGCGCACCGCGTCGTCGTCGCCGTCGTGGGCCAGCACCACCAGCACCGGTCCGAAGATCTCCTCGCGGGCCACCCGGGCGGCGTTGGTGAGCCCACGGATGACCGTGGGTTCGATGAAGTACCCGCGCGCCAGGCCCGGCGGCCGCCGTCCGCCGCAGGCGAACGAACCGCCCTCGGCCACTGCCAGATCCAGATAGCCCTGCACCCGGTCGCGCTGCCTGGCCGAGATCAACGGGCCGCACACGGTGGCCGGATCGGCGGGGTCACCGGCGGGGATGGCCCGCATCGCCTCGGCCGCGGCCGCGACGGCCTCGTCGTAGCGTCCCCGCGGGACCAGCAACCGGGTGGTGAAGGCGCAGCCCTGGCCGGCGTGCCGGGACACCGCGACGGCCGCGGCTGCGGCCGCCCGGCCCAGATCGGCGTCGTCGAGCACGAGGAAGGCCGATTTGCCGCCGAGTTCGAGGAAGACCTTCTTGATGGTCGTGGCCGCCGCCGTCATCACCGCCCGGCCGGTGGCGGTCGATCCGGTGAACGACACCATGTCGACGCGCGGGTCCGAGCTGAGTTGGGCGCCCAGTCGCGGATCACCGGACGTGACGATGTTGACCACGCCGGGCGGAAAGTCGGTCCGCTCGACGATGATCCGCCCGATGTGCGCCGCGCACCACGGCGTCTCCGGCGCCGGCTTGAGCACCACGGTGTTGCCGGCGGCCAGCGCGGGGCCGAGCTTCGCGAGGTTGATCTGGTGCGGGAAGTTGAACGGGGTCACCGCGCCCACCACACCGAACGGTTCGCGGAGCAGCGTTCGGCGGGAGGAGACACCCATCGGCGTCGCGACACCGAGATCGGTTCGCCACGAGTACCTTTCGGCCGTGTCGGCGGGGTACGCGAGATCGTCGACCGGGCCCTCCAGGTGCGGTCCGTGGGTGAACGTCACCGGGGCGCCCACTTCGGCGACCGTGATCTCCCGCAGCCCCGCGATCTCAGCCTTCAGCGCGTCGCGCAGCTGACGCAGGCAGTGCACCCGCAACGCCGTGTCGCGGGACCAGTCGGTGCCGTCGAAGGCCGCGCGCGCCGCGCCGACCGCCCGGTCCATGTCGGCCCCGTCGGCGTCGGCCGCCGTGCCCAACGGCTCCTCGGTGGCCGGGTTGACGGTGGGAAAGCTACCGGCGCCACCGCCGACGAGTTCTCCGCCGATCAACAACTCGGTCAAAGCGGATCCCGGGCCACCGGGCACGACATGCACCGCGGGCCACCGCGTCCGGTGCCGAGTTCGGACGCCGCGATGGGCAGCACCTCGATACCCGAATCGGCCAGGCGCGCATTGGTTTCGCTGTTGCGCTCGTAGGCCACGACGACGCCGGGCGCCAGCGCCAGCGTGTTGTTGCCGTCGTCCCACTGCTCGCGCTCGGCGGTGATCGGGTCCAGGCCGGTGTCGATGACCCGTAGCCGGTCGATACCCATCGCGTCGGCGGCGGCCGTCACGAACGGCTCCTCGTCGCCGATCCGGATGCCGCCGGCGACCCGGGTGATGGTGAACGCCGACAACGAGTCGCTGATCGCCGGATACATCACCACCGCGTCGGTGTCCACCATCGTGCAGACCGTGTCCAGGTGCATCTGCGCGCGCTCCTGCGCGATCGGCACCGCCAGCACCGTGTGCGCCAGGTCGTCGTCGAACAGGCTGCGCGCCAACGCTTCCGCGCCCGCCGGCGTGGTGCGCTCCCCCACCCCGACCGCCACCACGCCCGGCGACAACAGCAGCACGTCGCCACCCTCCACGGGCGCCGAGCGCGACTCGTAGGCCCGCCGCACACCCAGGAACCTCGGATGGTGGGCGTAGATGAGATCGGTCAGCGAGGTCTCGCGCATCCGGGCCGGAAGGGCCAGCGACGGGATCGCCACCCGCGGGCCTATCCAGAACGAGGAGTCGCGGGTGAACAGCAGATTGGGCAGCGGTTCGATGACGAAGTCGGCGCCGTGGTGCATCCGCCGCACCAGCGACAGCTCGCTGCCGGCGATCGGCAACTCGGTGAACGTCATGCCCGCGGTCAGCACGTAGGCGAGATCGGCGGGCTCCAGGGTGCGCAGATACGCCGACAACTCCTGGGCCAGCGGCAGTCCCAGCCGACGGGCGTCGACCGCGGCGGCGATGCCCTGCATTCGCGCGGCCCCGCTCCCCAGGGCCTCGGTCAGCAGGTCGGACATCAGCAGCACTTCGACCCCGCGGGAGCGCAGCAGGTCGGCGAACGCGTCGTGCTCCTCCTGGGCCCGGGCCACCCATGGCAGCCCGTCGAAGAGCAGCTTGTCGTTGTTGCGGGGGGTGAGCCGCTGAAGCTCGGCGCCGGGCCGGTGCAGGATGACCACGCGCAGCGTGCCCACCTCGGAGTTGGAGCCCAGCGTGACCGTCACACAGAGCACCGTATCGCCTGGCTCCGCCCGGCGAACCGCACGGGACCGCAGCCTCACCTGAACTATTGTTGAGGTATGACCGAGCACGAGCTGACCCCCGGCGAGCTCGCCGAGCGCGCCGGGGTGGCGATTTCGGCGCTGCACTTCTACGAACGCGAGGGCCTGATCGCCAGCCGCCGCACGGCGGGCAACCAGCGCCGGTATGCCCGCGACACGCTGCGCCGGGTGGCGTTCATCCGGATGTCGCAGCGGGTGGGGATCCCCCTGGCCCGGGTGCGCGAGGCGCTGGCGACGCTGCCCGCCGACCGGGTCCCGACCAGCCGGGACTGGGCGCGGCTGTCGGCCGGCTGGCGCGACGACCTCGAGGAGCGGATCCTGCACCTGCAGCGGCTGCGCGACAACCTGGCCGACTGCATCGGCTGCGGCTGCCTGAGCCTGCGCAGCTGCGCGCTGTCCAATCCGGCCGACGTGCTGGCCGGCCAGGGGCCGGGACCGGTCCGACTTTGACCGACACCCATATATTCGAACGCACGTGCGATAGCCTGGGTGGGTGTCTGTGTCGGTCCAGGGCGCACTCTTCGACCACAGCGAGCGCCGCAGCCTCGGCGCCGGGGCGTGGATCGAGCTGCGGTCCGGTTGGGTCGACGACGCCGACGCCCTGTTCGACGAACTGATCTCGGCCGTGCCCTGGCGCGCCGAACGCCGCCAGATGTACGACCGGGTGCTCGACGTGCCGCGGTTGGTCAGCTTCCACGACCTCACCGCCGAACCGGCGCCGCACCCGGCGATCACCCGACTGCGCCGCCGGCTCAACGACGTCTACGCCGGTGAACTCGGAGAACCGTTCACCACCGCTGGAATGTGTCTGTACCGCGACGGCTCCGACAGCGTGGCCTGGCACGGCGACACCATCGGTCGCAGCAGTTCGCAGGACACCATGGTCGCGATCGTCAGCCTGGGTGCGACGCGGGTCTTCGCGATGCGTCCCCGCGGTGGCGGCCCGTCGCTGCGGCTCCCGCAGGGCCACGGTGACCTGCTCGTGATGGGCGGTTCCTGTCAGCGCACCTGGGAACACGCGGTGCCCAAGACGACCGCCCCGAAGGGCCCGCGGATCAGCATCCAGTTCCGGCCGCGCGACGTGCGCTGAATCAACTGCGAATCGCGCGGACGCCGGCGGCCAGCAGAGTGCGGGCCCGTTCGGTGTCCACCTTCTGCACGGGCTTGTCGGGCAGCACGAGGGGATTCGCGGTCACGATCACCTGGTAGGGGCCGAAGTGCGCGGAGTAGTTGTAGACCTCACCGGAGCGCGGCGCGCCGTTGATGACGGTCTGCAGCACCCGGTGCACACCGAGGGTCTTTGCGCCGTCGATCGGCGGCGCGTCGATGACCTCGACCAGACCACGCACCGCGCCGCCGCTGAAGGCCACCTTCTGGCAGTCGGGTCCGGGCTCGGTCACCGGCACCGGCTCGTTGGTCTCGACCGCGATCACGATGAACCGGTTGCCCTGCCCCTCGGCCGACAGCGCCGCCATGTTGCCCTGGGTGCCCGCCGGAACGAGTTGTCCGGTAGCGAATTTCGCGCATCCCGGCGGGTCGAACTTCAGCGAGTCGGGCAGCTTCTGCCCGGCGAGCAGTTTCGGGTCGATCCCCGTCGGCGCCACCTCGGCGATCTTGAAGTCCGGGCCGAAGCTCGATTTCAGCGTCGACACCTTGCCGATATCGGCCTTGGGAGCGGGAGATTCGGCCTTGCCGCAGGCCGCCACCAGACCGACGCACAGCAGTGCGGCGAGCACCCTCGGGTTCGACATCTGCGCCAATGTACCCAACGACCGCGGCATCAGCCGCGCACCGCCGCGACGGTCTTGCCGAGAAGATCGGCGACATAGCCGCCGTCCAGCGGTGGATGGGCCGATCCGGGCTCGGTCACCAGGGTGACGACGGCGACGTGGCCGTCGAGATACGCCTGGGCGGTGTTGGCCTGCCCGCGGGTCTGGGTGCCGGACTCGACCACCGTTCGGGTGGCGACCGTCATGGCGACGGTCTGGGCGCCGTCGATGTGCGGGGCCTCGACCAGGTTGGCCGTCCCGCTGGTGTGGGCGAAGTCCATCGTCCACTGCCCGCACTGATCGGCCAGTGCGGTGACGTCCGGCTTTGCAGAGCCAACAACCACGTACACCGTTCCGCCCGGCCCGGACGCCGACAACCCCCGGGCCCCGGCATCGGTGGGCGCGGGGTCCGCCAGCGCCGCGCACTGCGGCGGTGCCGCAGTCCAACCGGGACCGAAACCCCACAGGCCCGCGGCGCTGACCGGGCCGGCCAGCTCGGCGACCTC
>ERZ724512.649-NODE-649-length-16270-cov-4.901511_pt1 | contig 16270 bp, 9 predicted proteins | sample MGYA00376045_ERZ724512 | MGnify/ENA primary metagenome ERZ724512 (study PRJEB28724, sample SAMN07190883) | activated sludge metagenome | isolation source: activated sludge of sewage treatment plant in Hong Hong | place: Hong Kong | collected 2016-03-17 ... | reverse complement strand
CACCGGGCAGAACTGGCTGCTCGACGGCGGCGCATATCCGGGTACGTTCTGAGCGAACTGCCCGGTCGGCCCCGGCTGATCATTCAATCCCCGCCACCACAGCCTCCCCCGCAGCCGCCGCCATCCCCGCCGCCATCGCCGGCTCCGTCGCCGAAGCCGTCGGTGCCGCCGTCGATCGAGCTGTCGCCGAAGTCGGCGCCGCAATGCACGTTGCCCTGGCCGGCGCGCCGCGGCGCCGTGCAGTCGGGGGCATAGACGAAGCCGTCGCCGATGCCGAACTTGGCGTCGAGCGCAAACAGCAGCGGCAGGCGCTGCGGCTTGGCCGGGTCGATGTTCTCCTCCCTGCAGGCGTGCCACCAGACGCGGCGCAGGCCTTCGTTGTCGGTTTTTCCCGCGCCGAGCACGACGGCCGGCGTGTGGTGCAGGAAGCGGCCGAAGGCCTGCTTGCAGAAGGCGTCGTAGGCCTTGGTGTAGAGGATGAATTCGTGCCAGAGGTCGTCGGCGAGCTGCGAGGGCATGGAGACGAAGCGGCGTCCCGAGTGCAGATAGGCAAGGAAGAACTGGCGCAAGCCGCGCGCAACCAACGCGCAGTCCTTCCCCTCGAGTTCGGGCCGACGCTTGCGCAACCGGTCGTAAAGGCCGCGCGGCAGGGCGAACTCGCGGATGTAGCGGTCGCGCCGCAAATGCACGTAGCGCAGCCAAAGTATCGCCAGGATGGCGAGCAGAACGACGGCGACGACGATGATCGCGGGCATGGCGGCTGGCTCGGACGGGAGGGGAGCGGCGATTGTGCCATGCCGCCTGCAGGGGGCTCGTGGATATCCGTAATGGTGGCGTCAGGCACGGCGGGCTATCATCCGCCGCTCGTTCCGACCGCACGGTGACCGCCATGTCCAGCGAACAGGAGAACCTCTCCGCCGCCGCCCTCGAGTACCACGAGTTTCCCACCCCGGGAAAGATCGCCGTGGTGCCGACCAAGGGCCTCACCAACCAGCGCGACCTCGCGCTCGCCTATTCGCCGGGCGTTGCCGCCGCCTGCAATGCCATCGTCGACGACCCGGCCGCCGCCAGCCGGCTGACCTCGCGTGCCAACCTGGTCGGCGTCGTCACCAATGGCACTGCGGTGCTGGGCCTGGGCAACATCGGCCCGCTCGCGGGCAAGCCGGTGATGGAAGGCAAGGGCGTGCTGTTCAAGAAGTTTGCCGGCATCGACGTGTTCGACATCGAGCTGGCGGAGAACGACCCCGACCGCCTGGTCGACATGATCGCGGCCATGGAGCCCACCTTCGGCGGCATCAACCTCGAGGACATCAAGGCACCGGAGTGCTTCTACGTCGAGGCCAAGCTGCGCGAACGCATGAAGATCCCGGTCTTCCACGACGACCAGCACGGTACGGCCATCGTGGTCGGCGCCGCCATCCTCAATGGCCTCGCGCTGGTCGGCAAGAAGGTCGACCAGGTGAAGCTGGTCACCTCGGGCGCCGGCGCCGCGGCGCTGGCCTGCCTCGAGCTGCTGGTGAACCTCGGCGTCCGCGTCGAGAATATCTGGGTCACGGACATCGAGGGTGTCGTGTATGACGGCCGCACCGCGCTGATGGACCCGATCAAGGCGCGCTACGCCAAGAAGACCGCCGCACGTACGCTGGCCGAGGTGATCGAAGGCGCCGACGTCTTCCTCGGCCTCTCCGCCGGCGGCGTGCTGAAGCCGGCCATGGTGGCGAAGATGGCAGCGAACCCGCTGATCCTGGCGCTGGCCAACCCGACGCCGGAAATCCTCCCCGAGGACGTCAAGAGCGTGCGCGACGACGCCATCATCGCTACCGGCCGCTCGGACTATCCGAACCAGGTCAACAACGTCCTGTGCTTTCCCTTCATCTTCCGCGGTGCGCTCGATGCCGGGGCAACGACCATCACCGAGCAGATGAAGCTGGCCGCCGTGCGCGCCATCGCCGAGCTGGCGCAGGCCGAAGCCTCCGACGTCGTGGCCCAGGCCTACGGGGGCGAGACGCTGGCCTTCGGCCGCGAGTACCTGATCCCGCGCCCGTTCGACCCGCGCCTGATCGTCAAGATCGCCCCGGCCGTGGCGAAGGCCGCCGAGGAGTCGGGTGTCGCCACCCGGCCGATCAAGGACTTCGACGCCTACCGCGCCCGGCTCGACAGCTTCGTCTACCACTCGGGCTTCGTCATGAAGCCGGTATTCACCGCGGCGAAGAAGGCGCCGCGCCGCGTCATCTACTGCGAGGGCGAGGACGAGCGTGTGCTGCGCGCGGTGCAGGCCGTGCTCGACGAGCGCCTGGCCCAGCCGGTGCTGATCGGGCGCCCCGACGTGATCGCCATGCGCATCGAGAAGGCGGGCCTGCGCATCGAGGCCGGGCGCGACTTCGAAGTCGTCAACCCGAATTCCGACCCGCGCTACAAGGAACTCTGGCAGGACTACCACCGCACCATGGGCCGCCAGGGCGTGACGCCGGGCTGGGCCAAGCAGGCGGTGCGTTCCGACACCACGCTGATCGGCGCCATGCTGCTCAAGCGCGGCTACGTCGATGCCATGCTGTGCGGGGTGGTCGGCCGCCATGCCCAGCACCTCAAGCACGTCGCCGACGTGATCGGCCTCGAAGCCGACGCGCACTGCTTCGCGGCAATGAACATGCTGCTGCTGCCCAAGCACACGCTGTTCGTCTGCGACACCTATGTGAACGAGAACCCTTCGCCGGAACAGGTGGCCCAGATCACCCTGATGGCGGCCAAGGAGGTCAAGCGCTTCGGCGTCGAACCCAAGGTGGCGCTGCTTTCGCACTCCAACTTCGGCAGCGTGCGCTCCGAGTCCGCGCTGAAGATGGCGGCGGCACGCGCCCTGATCGAGCAGCGCGCCCCCTGGCTGGAGGTCGATGGCGAGATGCACGGCGACGCCGCCCTCTCGCAGGAAATCAGGGAAAAGCTCTACCCGGACTGCCGGCTCAAGGGCGAAGCCAACCTGCTGATCATGCCCAACGTGGATGCGGCGAACATTGCCTTCAACCTCATCAAGGCCACCTCGGGTGACGGCATCACGGTGGGGCCGGTGCTGCTGGGCGCCGCGAAGCCCGTGCACATTCTCACGGCGACTGCTACAGTTCGCCGACTCGTCAACCTGACCGCGCTGGCGGTGGTCGACGCCAACCACCTGAGAGGATGACCATGCCCCACGCAATCCGTTTCCATGCTCCCGGCGGTCCCGAGGTCCTGCGCTGGGAGGAGGTCGCCGTCGGCGACCCGGCCCCCGGCGAGGCGCGTGTGCGCCACCACGCCGTCGGCCTCAACTACATCGACATCTACCACCGCACCGGCGCCTATCCGCTGCCCATGCCCTCGGGCATCGGCCTCGAAGGGGCGGGTGTGGTCGAAGCGGTCGGCAGCGGCGTCACCGAGGTCAAGGCGGGTGACCGCGTCGCCTATGCCGGCGGGCCGATCGGTGCCTACGCCGAAGTGCGCAACATCCCGGCCGACCGCTTGGTGAAGCTGCCCGATGCCATCGACTTCAAGACCGGCGCGGCGATGATGTTGCAGGGCATGACCGCGCAGTACCTGCTGCGCCGCACCTGCAGGGTCGAGCCCGGCGACACCATCCTGATCCATGCCGCCGCCGGCGGCGTCGGCCTCATCGTCTGCCAGTGGGCGCGCGCGCTGGGCGTCACGGTGATCGGCACCGTCAGCTCGGATGAGAAGGCCGCCCTGGCCAAGGCGCACGGCTGCGACCACACGATCATCTACACCCGCGAGAATTTCACCGAGAGGGTCAAGCAGATCACCTCTGGCCGTGGCGTGCGCGTCGTGTACGACTCGATCGGCAAGGACACCTTCATGGGCTCGCTGGAGTGCCTGCAGCCGCTGGGCATGATGGCGCTGTTTGGCGCCGCGTCGGGTCCGGTGCCGCCGTTCGACCTCGGCCTGCTGGCCAAGATGGGCTCGCTGTTCATCACGCGGCCGACGCTGTTCACCTATACCGCGCAGCGCAGCGACCTGCTGGCCATTTCCGGCGACTTGTTCGACATGGTCGTTTCCGGCAAGGTGAAGATCGAGGTCAACCAGACCTACGCGCTGAAGGACGCCGCGCAGGCGCAGATCGACCTCGTCGCGCGCAAGACAACCGGATCCACGGTGTTGCTGCCCTGACGAGGCGCCGGTGGAATCCTTCCTGATCGCCAACCCGAAGGGTGGTGTCGGCAAGTCCACCCTGGCAACCAACCTCGCCGGCTGGCTGGCGCTGCGCGGGGAACGCGTCATGCTCGGCGACATCGACCGCCAGCAGTCCTCGCGCGAGTGGCTCAAGCTGCGCTCGCCGGGCCTGCCGCACATCGCCACCTGGGACATCGAGCCCGACCAGCCGGCGCGACCGCCGAAGGGCACCACCCACGTCGTGCTCGACACGCCGGCGGGGCTGCATGGCAAGAAGCTCGGCCAGGTGCTGAAGTTGGTGCAGCGCGTGATCGTGCCGCTGCAGCCCTCGATCTTCGACATCCTGGCGACGCGGGCCTTCCTCGATCGCCTGGCGGAGGAGAAGGAAGTTCGCCGCCACGAGACCTTCGTCGCCATCGTCGCTATGCGCGTCGATGCGCGCACGCGCGCCGCCGGCGAGCTCGAACGCTTTCTCGAAGGCACCAAGCTGCCCGTGGTGGCGCACCTGCGCGATACCCAGAACTACGTGCAGGCCGCGGCCCATGGCCTGACCATATTCGAACTGCCGCCCAGCCGTGCGGCGCAGGACGTCGAGCAGTGGCAGCCGCTGCTCGACTGGGTGCGGCATCCGCTTTAGGCCGCCGGCGCGGCTGCGTCGACGCTCCCGAGCCGACGCGGGCCGGGGGTAAAATCAGCAGGTCATGAGCGCGCCGTCTTCCCCGGGTTTCGTCCATCTCCGCCTGCACAGCGAGTACTCGATCACCGACGGCGTGACGCGCATCGACGAGGCGGTCGCCCAGGCCGCGGCGGACGGGCAGCCGGCGCTGGCGCTGACCGACCTGGCCAACCTGTTCGGCATGGTCAAGTTCTACACCGCCGCCCGCGGCAAGGGCATCAAGCCCATCATTGGCTGCGACGTCTGGATCGGCGAGGAGCCCGGTAGCGAGCGCCAGGACGCGGCGGCCCGCCTGCTGCTTCTGGTACGCAGCCGCGCCGGCTATCTGCGGCTGTGCGAACTGCTTTCCGCGGCCTACCTTGCGCCGCGCCGGCATGGCCGCGCCGAAATCACGCGCGCCCAGTTCGCCGAAGGCGACAACTCGGGCCTGATCGCCCTCTCCGGCGGACCGCTGGGCGATGTCGGCCAGATGCTTGCGGCAGGCAAGCCCGACCAGGCCGATGTACGCGCCCAGGCATGGGCGCAGCTGTTTCCCGATGCCTACTATGTCGAAGTGCAGCGCCCCGGCGGGCGCGGCGGCGGCAGCGACGATGCCCTCGTCGGTGCCAGCGCCGACCTTGCCTCCCGGCTCGGCCTGCCGCTGGTGGCGACTCACCCCGTGCAGTTTCTCGCTGCCGACGACTTCAAGGCGCACGAGGCCCGTGTCTGCATCGCCGAGGGCTATGTGCTCGGCGACTCGCGCCGGCCGCGACGCTTCACGCCGGAACAGTACTTCAAGACCCGCGTCGAGATGGCCGAGCTCTTCGCCGACCTGCCCGAGGCGCTGGCCAATTCGGTCGAGATCGCGCGCCGCTGCAACCTCAGCGTCGAGCTGGGGAAGAACCGGCTGCCGGACTTCCCGACGCCGCACGGCGAGCCGCTCGACGACTTCCTTGCCAGCGAATCGCGCAAGGGCCTCGAGCTGCGCCTGCAGCAGCTTTACCCGGATGCGACGGAGCGCGAGCGGCAGCGGCCGCAGTATGTCGAGCGGCTCGATTTCGAGATCGCCACGATCCAGAAGATGGGCTTCCCCGGCTACTTCCTGATCGTCGCCGACTTCATCCAGTGGGCCAAGAACAATGGCGTGCCGGTCGGCCCCGGGCGCGGCTCGGGCGCGGGCTCGCTGGTGGCCTTCAGCCTGCTGATCACAGACCTCGATCCGCTGCGCTACGAACTGCTGTTCGAACGCTTCCTCAACCCCGAGCGCGTGTCGATGCCCGACTTCGACATCGACTTCTGCCAGGAAGGCCGCGACCGCGTCATCGATTACGTCAAGAAGAAGTACGGTGCGCACTGCGTCTCGCAGATCGCCACCTTCGGCACCATGGCGGCGAAGGCGGTGATCCGCGACGTCGGCCGCGTGCTCGATCTCGGCTTCAATTTCGTCGACCAGTTTGCCAAGCTGATACCCAACGAGCTCGGCATCACGCTCAAGGACGCGCTGGAGAAGGAGCCGGCGATCCGCGAGCGCATCCAGAACGAGGAGGAGATCGCCGAACTCTGGGCCCTTGCCGAGAAGCTCGAAGGGCTCACGCGCAACGTCGGCATGCACGCCGGCGGCGTTCTGATCGCGCCGGGCAGGCTGACCGACTTCTGCCCGCTGTATGCAGCCGCGGGTGCCGAGTCGGTGGTTTCGCAGTTCGACAAGGACGACGTGGAAAAGGCAGGCCTGGTCAAGTTCGACTTCCTCGGCCTGCGCACGCTGACCATCCTCGACGAGGCAGTGCGCCTGGTGAAGGAGGTGGAAGGCGTCGACATCGACCTGGCCGCGCTGCCGTTGGACGATCGCGCCACCTATGACGGTGTGTTCAAGACGGCCAACACGACGGCGGTGTTCCAGTTCGAATCCGGCGGCATGAAGGACACGCTGGTGCGGGCGAAGCCGGACTCGGTGGAAGACCTGATTGCGCTCAACGCCCTGTACCGGCCGGGGCCGATGGACTTCATCCCCGACTTCGTCGCGCGCAAGCACGGCACCCGCTTCCAGTATCCGCATCCGATGCTGGAGAAGGTGCTGGCTAACACCTACGGCATCATGGTGTACCAGGAGCAGGTGATGCAGACCGCGCAGGTCGTCGCCAGCTACTCGCTCGGTGGCGCCGACCTGCTGCGGCGCGCGATGGGCAAGAAGAAGCCGGAGGAGATGGCGCAGCAGCGGGAGATCTTCGTCAAGGGCGCGGCCGCCAACGGCATCGGCGCCGACAAGGCCAACGAGATCTTCGACACCATGGAGAAGTTCGCCGGCTACGGCTTCAACAAGTCGCACGCCGCGGCCTACTCGGTCGTTGCCTACCAGACCGGCTGGCTCAAGCAGCACCATCCGGCGGCCTTCGCTGCCGCGACGCTGTCGTCGGAAATGGCCAACACCGACAAGGTGCAGTTTTTCTGGAAGGACGCCACCGACAACGGCCTGGTCTTCCTGCCGCCCGACATCAACGCCAGCGGCATCCGTTTCCGCCCGGTCGACGGGCACACCATCCGCTACGGGCTGGGCGCGATCAAGGGCACGGGCGAGTCGGCGCTCTCGGTGATCCTCAAGGCGCGGGAGGAGGGCGGGCCCTTCCGCGACCTTTTCGACTTCTGCCGCCGCATCGACAAGCGCGTGGTCAACCGGCGCGTGATCGAGGCGCTGATCCGTGCGGGCGCCTTCGACGCGCTCGACGACCATCGCGCCCGCCTGCTCGCCTCGGCCGGCATCGCGCTCGAGGCGGCCGAGCAGGCGGAGCGCAACGCGTTGCAGGGCGGCCTCTTTGAAATGCAGGAAAGTGCCGCCGGTGACGCCGGGCACTACGTCGATGCGCCGCACTGGAGCGAACGCGAACGCCTGATGCAGGAAAAGGCCGCGCTCGGCTTCTTCTTCTCCGGCCATCCCTACCACGCGTATGCGGCCGAGCTGTCGGCCTTCGTCAGGCGCCGCCTGGGGCAGATCGAGGCCCAGCGCGAGCCGGTGCTGCTGGCCGGCGTCGTGATGTCGACGCGCACCCAGATGACCCGGCGCGGCAAGATGGCGGTGGTGCAGATCGACGACGGCACGACGCAGCTCGAGCTGACCGTGTTCAACGAGTTGTGGGAAGCCCAGCGCGCCAAGATCCGCGAGGACGAGCTGCTGCTGGTCGAGGGCAAGGTGCAGCGCGACGATTTCAGCGGCGGCCTGCGCGTGACGGCGGACAAGCTCTTTACCCTGGCCGAGGCCCGCGGACGCTTCGCGCGCGGCCTGCGCCTCACCATGAACGGCGGTTCCGACGCAAAGCGCCTGCAAGCCATGCTGGCCCCGTTCCGCAACGGACCCTGCCCGGTGCGCGTCGCCTATCGCAATGGCGAGGCGACGGCCGAACTGCCGCTGCCCGAGTCGTGGCGGGTGCGCCTCGACGACGCGCTGCTCGACGGCCTCACGCAATGGCTTGCACCGGAGAACGTCAAGGTGGTGTACTCGTGATCACGCCGATCGACGCAGCGCTGCTCGATGCCGTCTGCGCCGAGGCGGCCGCCAGTCCGCGCCGGCGCAAGAACCGCAACTTCCATCCGGGCGACGATTTCCCCGCGCATCGGCTGCTCAATGCCATGCAGCCCGACTCCTACGTGGCGCCGCACCGCCACCTCGACGCGGCCAAGGACGAGACCTTCGTCGCGCTGCGCGGCATGCTTGCGCTGGTGATCTTCGACGATGCCGGGGCGGTGACGCAGGTGCTGCGCATCGGCGGTGACGGCGGCGCACTGGGCGCCGACATCCCGCACGGAACCTGGCATACGGTCGTTGCGCTGGCGCCGGATTCCGTGTTCCTCGAGGCCAAGGCGGGCCCCTTCCGGCCACTGGCCGAGGCCGAGCGGGCGCCCTGGGCACCGGCCGAGGGGTCGCCGCAGGTTGCCGCGTATTTCGATGCGTTGAAGCGCCGCGTCGGCGCCAGCTAGGCAGCGCCTGTCTGCGCGCGCAGGACGTCGACGAGGCGCCCTGCGGACTCGAAGACCTCCTGCGCCAGGGGTTCGGCATTGGCAAGGTCGCCGGCGCGCGCCAGCGCCTCGAGTTCGTGTGCCCGCCGCATCGCCGGCTCGGCACCAAAGGCACCGAGGGTTCCCTTCAGCGAATGCGCGATGCGCCGCGTCGCGTCGGCATCGCCTTTCGCCAGAGCCGCCTTGAGCCGCTCTGCCTCGACGGGGTAGTGCTCGAGGAAGGCCGGCGCGATCGCCTCGACGATGTCGGCATCCATTGCCGCCACGGCGCCGGCGTAATCGAAATCGTCGCGCGCGGCACCCTTCGCACTGGGCTGCCCGGCGAGCACGGCGGCATGGCGTGCGCCGCCGGCGGCAGCGAGGGCTCCCAGCTTGGCGGCGAGTTCGGCGGCCTTGATCGGCTTCGCCACGTAGTCGTCCATGCCGGCCTCGAGGCAGGCCTCGCGGTCGCCCTGCATCGCGTTGGCGGTCATGGCGATCACCGTCAGGTGCGGCAGGCCGCGCTGCGCTTCGCGCTGGCGCAGTTCGCGCGTGGCTGCCAGGCCGTCCATCACCGGCATCTGCATGTCCATCAGGGCGACGTCGAAGCGGCCGTCGGCGATGGCGTCCAGGGCCTGCTGACCGTCGCCCGCGATGGTCACGCGGTGGCCCCATTTTTCCAGCAGGCGCCGCGCCAGCGTCTGATTGACCGGGTTGTCCTCGACCAGCAGCACGTCGAGCGCTGCGTGCCGGTCGCGCTGCACATGGCGGGTGACGAACTCGGCCGGTGTTTCGGCGGTCGCGCCGGCCTGGCCCAGCAGGGCCTGCAGCGCCGCGTGCAGTTCCTCCTCGGCGACGGGCTTCGGGAAATAGCCGTCGAGCCCGACTTCGCGGCAGCGCTGCGCGTCGCCGCGCTGGGCGCCTGAGGACAGCATGACCACCGGGAGCTTGGCCAGTTCCGGCCGCGCACGTATCCAGGCGCCGACGGCAAAGCCGTCCATGTCCGGCATGTGTGCATCGAGCAGGACGACATCGGGGCGGACCCCGGCGGCAAGCCGGCTGGTCGCTTCCGCGCCCGACTCCGCCGCATCCGCCCGCATGCCCCAGCGCTGCAGCATGCGTTGCAGCACTTCGCGATTGACCGCGTTGTCGTCCACGATCAGGGCGCTGCGCCCGGGAAGGTCGGCGGCGGCCGGCGCCTCGGCCGAGCCGGCATCGATGCCGAGACGCAGCGTGAAGCTGAAGGTGCTTCCCGTCCCCGGCGTGCTCTCCACCGACAGCTCGCCGCCCATGAGTTGCACGAGCCGGCGCGAGATGGTGAGGCCAAGCCCGGTACCGCCGTAGCGGCGCGTGGTCGACGCGTCCTCCTGGGCGAAGGCATCGAAGATGGTGAGCTGCTGCTCCGGCGCGATGCCGATGCCCGTGTCGCTGACGTCAAAGCGCAGCGTCGTCTGGTCGGCATCGACGCGGTCCGCGGTGAGGCGCACGACGATTTCACCGCGCTCGGTGAACTTCACGGCGTTGCCTACGAGGTTGAGCAGGATCTGCCGCACGCGGCCCGGGTCGCCGACGACCCGGCGCGGGATGTCCGGCGCGATGTCCGCGACCAGCTCGAGGCCCTTCTGGTGAGCGCGCAGAGCCATGGTCTTGAGGGTCTCGGCAACGGTGCGCGTCAGGTCGAAGGCAATTTCCTCGATCGCCATCTTGCCCGCCTCGATCTTCGAGAAGTCGAGAATGTCGTTGATGATGGTGAGCAGCGCCTCGGCCGAGGACTTGACGATCTGCAGGTACTCGCGCTGCTCGTCGTCGAGCCTGGTTTCGAGGGCGAGGTCGGTCATGCCGATGATGCCGTTCATCGGCGTGCGGATCTCGTGGCTCATGTTGGCGAGGAAGTCGCTCTTCGCGCGGTTCGCCGCCTCGGCGGCGTCGCGCGCCAGGATCAGGCCATCCTCCCAGCGGTAACGTTCGGTGAGGTCGATCATGGCCCCGATCAGGCCGCGCACGCTGCCGTCGGTGCGCGTCAGCGCCGCCTTGTGGTAGCGCATGCTGTACTCGCGCTCGCCGATGCGCATGTTGCGCATCTCGTAGGTCTGAACCACACCGCTGGCAAACAGTTCGGCGTCCTTGCTGCGGTGGAATTCGGCGGCCGAGCTGTCGATGTTCAGGGCGCTCACTGTGGTGCCCAGCCAGGCGTCGATGTCGTGGATGCCCAGCAACTCGGCGAAGGCCCGGTTGCAGCCGATGTAGCGGCCGTCGGTTCCCTTGAAATAGATCGGTATGGGAATGGCGTCGATGAGCTGCTTGCTGAACAGCAACTGGTCGGCGAGCTGGGACTCGGCCTGCTTGCGTGCCGTGATGTCGGTACGGATGCCGATGTACTCGACGGGCAGGCCGCTTTCGTCGAGCATGGGCACGATGGTGGCCGCCCCCCAGTACACGTGGCCGTCCTTGCGCCGGTTGCAGACCTCGCCGCGCCAGACCGCGCCGCTGGAAATGGTGCGCCACATCTCGGCGAAGAACTCGCGCGGGTGGTGGCCGGAATTCACGACGCGGTGGTTGGATCCGAGCAACTCGCTGCGCGAGTAGCCGCTGACCTCGCAGAAGCGGTCGTTGGCGAACGTGATGATGCCGTCGAGGTCGGTGACGCTGACGATGGAGTGCTCGTCGAGCGCGAACTGCAGGTTGTCGAGCCGGTTGCGTTCGCGCTCGCGCTCGGCCACCATCTCGGCAACGAGGCGCGACAGGTCTTCCAACTCGTCGCACGCTACGGTAGCGCCTTCGGTTTCGCCCGGCGCGCGGCCGAGCAGGCCGTCGAGCGTGGTGTGCAGCGCCTGCACGGCGCGCGTGCGCGCCGCAAGGTCGGCACGCAGCCGGGTGTTTGCGGCATCCAGCTCGACGGAACTGAGTTCCAGGCTGCGCGTGCGCAATTCGAGGTCGCGATCGGCTTGCTCGTAGGCCGCATCGACGCGCTGCAGCAGCGGGCCGAGTTGCCCGAGCAGTTTTGCCACCGTGGCGGGTACGTCCGGTCGGGCGGCTGCCTCGCCGGCCGCGGCGATCAGGGCTTCCACTGCCTCGCTGTCGGCGAGGCCGAGGACTTGCTTGAGCTGGCGTTGCAGGCTGCGGTGCATGTGTGGCAGTTGAGCGCGGCGGCGACCTGGGCCTACTTCTCCCCGATCCAGGTGATCGTCATGGTCTGGTTGTGCAGGTGGCAGGCACCGCCGGGGGCGAATGGACTGATCTCGCCATACGAGTAGAAGCCGGTCAGCGTTGCGCGCGTGCCGAAGACATCGGCGACGGCCCCGACTTCCTCGTCGACGCGCTCGCCCATGACGAGCTTGCGGCCGACGCAGCTGACCAGGATGGCAAGGCTGTCGCCTTCGCTGTGGTGCATGCGCCGCGCCGCTTCGGCGGCGGCTTCTGCGCCGTTCACCAGCCGGTCGGTGCTGGCGTGCATCAGCTTGAGATAGCCGTCCGGGTCGATGGCCCCGGCCAGCGTCAGGCTGCCGGCGGCCTCGTCGATGCCGAGGATGGTGCGGATGAGGCCGACTGCATTGCGGTCCTCGCCCACCATCGCAAAGGGGAACAAGAGCCCCGAGGCCGGCAGGCCCTTGGCATGGTCGCCGAGATAGCGCTTGTAGATGTCCAGGGCCGGTTCGCCGTCGAGTTCGAAGAGCACGTTGCCATCGCAGCGCGTGACCTTGCGCGCCGGACCGAAGGGCTCCCAGCCACCGAAGGACCCGTGCGCGAAGTCGATCGCTTCGCCGTAAAGGCCGACGGCGGCCACGTGATCGTCGGTGGCGCCCGCGACGCCCAGCGTCCAGGTGCGGACAAAGGCGCCGCCATCGCCGGCCAGTCCGCCAGTGATGGGCGTGTTGCCGACTTCACCGCCGATGCCTTCGACCAGCGCGCTGCCATTGATCTGCACGCCCGGGCCGAACACCAGCACGGCCCGCAGATCGGGCGCGGCCAACTCGCGGCCGATACGCGTTCCGGCGGCCTGTGAATCCGCCATGCCTGCCAGTCGCGCGGTGGCGGCGCGCACGTGCGTTCCTTCGAAGTGAACGGCGGTGATTACGCAATGGCCGTCATTCACTCCGTCGCGGGTGATCTCGCCGGCCGTCGAACAGCCGATCAGCGCGGCCTCGGGAAATGTCCGGCGCAGCAGGTCCGCCATGCCTGGTTCGGAGAAGAACGGCAGTGCGCCGAAGGCGATCACCAATTGCGGGGCAATCGAGGTGAGCGGCAGCAGCGAATCCTTGGTGACGGCATTGGCGCCAAGGACGACCTGTTTCACGAGCATTGCTTTCTCCTGTCTGTCGGGGATGGCAGTCCGGTGCGCCGCGCTAGGGGCGGGCCCTTTCCACGCGGTTGCGTCCGTTCTGCTTGGCCTGGTACAGGGCCTCGTCGCCGGACTTGATCAGTTGGTCGATATTCGCATGATGCGGCGCCTTCTCGGCGACACCGACGCTTGCCGTCAGGCGCAGCGAAACGCCGGCGGCAACCAGCGGCTTCGCCTCGACCGCGCGGCGGATCCGCTCGGCAAGGTTGACCGCGCCCTCGAGGGGGGTGTCGGGTGCGATCAGCAGGAACTCCTCGCCGCCGAAACGGCAGGCTACGTCGGCCGCACGCGAGAACGCGCGCAGGATCTCGGCGAACTGCCGCAGCGCGGCGTCGCCGACATCGTGGCCGTGGGTGTCATTGACGGCCTTGAAGTGGTCGATGTCGATCGACAGGATGCACAGGGGACGGTGTCCGCGCTCGGCCTCCGCCCACTCCTGGGCCAGGCGGTCGATGGCGTGGCGCCGGTTGTAAAGGCCGGTGAGGACATCGGTCAGCGCGGCTTCCTGTGCGCGCTGGTTGGCGATCGACAGTTCCAGCAGGCGCCGCCGCAATTCTTCCTGCTCGCGGCGCAGCGACTGCTGTTCGCGGATCGTGCGCATGCCGGCCTTGAGCCGCGCCAGCAGGGATTTGGCCACCACCGGCTTTACGAGGTAGTCGTCGGCGCCGGTATCGAAGGCCTCCGAGAGCTTCTCGTCATCGTCGAACACCGTCAGGACCATGATGTAGATGGAACGTCCGATGTCGGTCTGGCGCAACTGGCGGATGAGCTGCAGCCCGCCCTGTTCGCCCATGACGAGGTCGGTGATGACGATCTGCGGCTGGTGCTGCAGGGCCTGGACCAGGCCCTCGCGCCCGTCGCGGGCGAGGTGCACCGCATGCCCCGCGCCTGCCAGCAGCTTCTGCAGCAGGAGGCGCACCGTTGGATCGTCATCGACGACGAGGATGGTGAAGGCGTCGCGCTTCTCTCCGCCCTCGCGGGCCGCGGCGGGTTCCGCCTGCGCCTCGAGCGTGGTGAACGAGGGAATATCCTGCACCGTCACCTCGAGCAACGCGCCCCACTCCTTCCATTCGCGCAGCATCTGGTCGCCCAGCGCGGCGAGGTTGCCGTCGCCGATGCCGAGCCGCTCGCCGAGCGGGCGCAGCCTGGCGAAGGCGGCGGTGCGCTGTGTCTCGGGAACGAAGCAGACCTCGGCCAGCATGGTGGCCAGGTTGAGGCCGTTGGCGAGGCGCGCACTGCGCGATTCGGCGCCGAATTCCGCGTCCTTCGGCGAGCGGTGGAACAGCACGGCGTCGGTGAACAGCTTGGGCAGGCCCCAGTCGCGCATCATCGCCGCCGCGACCTCGAGATGGTCGTGGCCGAAGGTTTCCCGCTCCATGGCATCCAGCTTTGGCGAATACGGGCCGCCGGCCCGCGCCAGCAGGTCGCCATATCGATCGGGGTAGAGCGCCGCCAGACCGAGGCGGCCGATGTCCACGAGCAAGCCAACGGTGAACAGCTCGGTCGGCGGGGCCGCGCGGGTCGCCGCGCCGATCAACTGGGCGGCGACGCCGGTGGCTACCGAGCGCGACCAGAATGCTTCGTAGTCGAAGCCGGGGCAACGACCGTGCCGATTGTCGGAAACCAGGGCGAAGGCAAGCACCACCTGGCGCACCGCCTGGATGCCGATCGACATCAGCACGTCGGGGGTAAGCGCCACCACCGGACGCGGGCGCCCGAACGCAGCCGAATTGGCCAGCTTGAGGACGCGGCCGACCATGGCCGGATCGAGCTGCAACACCTGGATGATTTCGGGCAGGGTGACGTTTTCGCGCTGGCACAATTCGATGACCTTGAGCGCGGCGCCCCGCGGTGAGGGCAGGTTGCCACTGGCCTTGAGCTCGACGAAGCGGCCTGGGTCGATCATGGTCATGATTCAGGTATCCGCAGCCGGGGTAGCCTCGGCTTCGTCGTGGTAGCGCGCCCTGATCTCGAGGACCTTTGGCCAGGCGGCGAGAAAGGCTTCGACGCACGCCGGGTCGAAATGGGTCCCGGCGTTGCTCTTGAGGAAATCCACGGCGGCATCGAGGGTCCAGGCTTTCTTGTAGGGCCGCTCGGAGGTCAGCGCGTCGAACACGTCGGCGACAGCGACGATGCGGCCGTGCAGCGGGATCGCCTCGCCGGCCAGCCCCTGCGGATAGCCGCTGCCGTCGAACTTCTCGTGGTGCGCGCTGGCCACCACCGCGGCGCACTGCAGCAGCGGCGAGAGCGAGTCGCGCAGGATCTCGTAGCCTATCGTCGCATGCTGCTTCATGATTTCCATTTCCTCGGGCGTCAGGCGGCCGGGCTTGAGCAGGATGTGGTCGGGCGTGCCGACCTTGCCGATGTCGTGCATCGGGGCGGCGATCAGGATGCGTTCGCACAGCTCGTCGTCGAGGCCGAGGCGGCGGGCGATGAGTTGCGAGTAGTGGGCCATGCGCAGGATGTGGGCGCCGGTCTCCGGGTCGCGGAACTCGGCGGCGCGGGCGAGGCGCATCACGGTCTCCTGTTCCCGGGCGATGATCTCGGCGCCGCACGAGATCACCACCGCGTGGACGTAGCCACGGATCACGACCTCGCGATGACCCCAGGCGGTCGGCACCGAGTAGTCGGTGCCGCGATAGCGCACCAGCGACAGCGAGCTGACCCGACCAGCCTGCTTCTCGCAGGCGTCATAGGGCGTCGGGGGCAGATCGTGGAACGCCGCCAGGTCGCGCGCCATCCGCTCCCCGATCGTCTCGTCGTGACCGCGCAGCCGATCACCAAGACGGCGCCGACAAGCTTCCAGCAGTTGCTCGTTCAGTGCGTCAAAGCTGACGGCATGCGGCAGCGGCACCAGCAGGTTCCGCCGGACCCACCCGACCAGACCCTCGACCTTGCCTTTGTCGTTGCCCTTGCCCGGCCGGCCGAACCGGTCGGCGAACAGGTAGTGCGACTGCAGCTCGTTGAACACCCGCGTCCGCTGGCGCGTCCCATCACCCAGGATCCGCGCCACCGCCAGCCTGGTGTTGTCGTACAGGATCGATTGCGGCACCTTGCCGAAGAAGTCGAACGCCGCCACATGACCGGCGCAGAACGCCTCCGTGGTCTCCGCCGGATAGGCCTGCACGAAGCCC
>ERZ724512.647-NODE-647-length-16277-cov-4.236592_pt1 | contig 16277 bp, 6 predicted proteins | sample MGYA00376045_ERZ724512 | MGnify/ENA primary metagenome ERZ724512 (study PRJEB28724, sample SAMN07190883) | activated sludge metagenome | isolation source: activated sludge of sewage treatment plant in Hong Hong | place: Hong Kong | collected 2016-03-17 ... | reverse complement strand
GGCCGGCGAACTCGACCTGCTTCGCTCAATGGGCCGTACCGGGGTGTGCTGGGACAACGCGGCTGCCGAATCGTTCTGGTCAACATTCAAGAACGAGTACTACCACCGGCACGTGTTCCCCACGATCGACGCCGCCCGCCGCGGCGCCTACACCTGGATCGACGCCTGGTACAACGCCCGCCGACGACACTCCGCCATCGGCTACCTCAGCCCACTACAGTACGAACACCAGCTGGCCGACCAGGCCACCCAGACGGTCCACCAGGCCGCCTGACCAAACAACCAGCTGTCCGGGATCAGGGGTCAACCTCATCCGCGGCCTCGCCCGCCGCATCGGACATCCGCGGCCTCGCCCGCCGCATCGGACGCCGCGTCGCTTGGATCCCACTGGTCCAGTTCGCCTGGCGGATCCGGATCGTCGTCGGCACCATCGCCGTGATCCTCGAGGCACAGGCCGGACGCTGGCCGTTGGCGATCATCATCGGCGCGTTCATCGCCCTCAGTTACCTGCTCCCGCGCTCCCGGCGGGCGTGGGAGAAGGACCTGAAGGACCACTCGCCCGGTTGAGAAGAACCTCTAGAGCACGGGCCTGTTGGTGCGGGCGTCAGGCCGCCTTGAGCAGCTGCCCCTCCCAACGCAGCCTGCCCGCCTTGAGTCCGACGGCCAAGGCGCGATCCAGAGTGTCGCTGAAGCCGGCAGTGAGGCGCTTGAACCCGAAGATCTCGCTCGTTTCCTTCTTCAGTTCGGCGAGGGTGATTCCCCCGGACAGCAGCGCGATCTCGCGCATCGCGTTGGCGAGTTCGAGGGGGCTGATGTGTTCGAGGAGCCGATCCTGGGACGGGTCGCGCCTGAACTCCTTCCACTGTTGGTGGTCCACCCCGTCGGGCCAGTAGAACCCGTCCTTGTCTGGACGCCGCCGTCCGACCTCGAGGATGCTGTCGATGCGCGTTTGCGCCACGCGCGCAAGGCCGAAGGCGTTGGCCACCTTCTTGGCCAGCCTGTGTCCGTGGATGGGACCTTCTGCCGCGATGCCCTCCTCGAGGAGAGTTCGAACCGCCGCACGGGCAGTGGCGCTGCTCGTCAGCGCGTCCAGGTGGGAGACGTCGCCCATGGGGCGGGGAATCCAGGGCCGGAAGCGCGGCGTTGCGGTGCGGTCGGCTGGGAGGTGCGGTGGCACGAGCCGCGCGGGAGCCTGCCGGAAGCTCTCGGCCACGGCGGGCGCGGGCTTTGCAGCACTCGCGACGCGGAGACCGGGTTCCTCGCCCGGACCCGCCGGCGACTGTTCTTCGGTCTCGTCGTCGTCAGGGAGCTGAGCTGTGGCCTGCCCCAGGGCGCTGAACTCGGCCGTTTCGACGAGACGGGTGAGGCGTTCAAGGACTGATTCGGGATTGTCGAGCCAGGTGGGCAGCCACACGCGTTCCACGACCGGCCACTTCAGCATCTCGCCAAGAACTTGGGCGGGCAGGCCGTCGCGGTCGTTCACGGTCGCCCGCTGCGCCCAGCCGGGCCCGTCCAGGAGTACAGCGACGAGGGGTTGGTCGGGGGCATCCGCCTTCGCCAGCTGCAGGTCCACCCGGAAGTCGGACAGTCCCACGTCCGTCTGGACCGCTACCCCGCGGGCGCGGAGCCGTTCGGCGATGTCGTCTCGGTGCCTGTCGTGGACGATGGTGCGTCCGGCGGTGCTCTCGAGCTCGGCGTCCCCGCCGGCGGCCACGTCGAGGTACTCGCGTAGGTGCTTGATGCCCTGCGAGCTGGTGTCCTCGGCCCGCAGTTGGCTTGGCTCGAACGAGGAGTAGATGATGACTTGCCGTCGGGCCCGGGTGATCGCCACGTTGAGGCGTCGCTCGCCCCCGGCCAGATTCAACGGGCCGAAGTTGAGTGGTAGGACGCCCTTGTCGTTCACGCTGAACGCGGTGGAGAACAGGATGACGTCGCGCTCGTCGCCCTGCACGTTCTCGAGGTTCTTCACGAACAGTCCGTCGCCGGTGGTGGCCTCGAGGGCGGCCATGAGCCGCGGGTCGGCGGTGTCGCGGATCATCGACTCGATCAGGGCGCGTTGCTGCAGGTTGAACGTGACGATCCCGATTGAGGGCATCGTCCCCGGCGGGGCGGCGTCGAAGCGGCGGACGAGCTCGTTGAGGATCGCCCGGGCCTCTTCCGGGTTGGTGCGCAGGGCCTTGCCCTTGCCGGAGCGCAGGAAGGTACCGTTCACCGCCACACGGTTGATCCCGTGCCCGTTGATGCCGGGGTCGGACGCCCCGCGGGTGGGTGCCGGGAACGACGACAGGCGACCTTCGTAGTAGCGGGCGTTGCTGAAGGCAATCAGGGACTCGTCCTGGCTCCGGTAGTGCCACGACAGCCAGCGGCGCCGCACACGGGCTTGGACGCACTCAGAGAGGATCGACTCCTCGTCGTCGATGGCGCCGGTGCCGAAGTCGTCCTCGTCGTCATCGGGTTGCAGGGTGATCTCGGCGAACGAGGTGGGTGGCATCTGCTTGCTGTCGCCGACGACGACGACGCTGCGGGCGCGTCCGATGGCGCCGATCGCGTCGGCGACCCGGATCTGGGAGGCCTCGTCGAAGACCACGAGGTCGAACTCCAGAGCGTCCACCGGGAAGAATCGGGCCAACGAGTCGGGGCTGACCAGCACGCAGGGCATGATTTCCGTGATCAGTGAGCCGTGGCGCGCCATGAGGTCGCGCACGCTGAGGCCTCCCCGCTGGCGTGACAGTTCGCGCCGGAGGGCGCCGATTTGTCCAGAGGTCGCTTCGTTGGAGAAGGAGCGGCGGGCCAGCGCCTGGGCGCCGAGGACCCCTTGGAGGCTCTCGCGGACGCGGCCGGCGTTCTCGCAGAACCGGTTGACGGTGCGGTTGTGGGCGTTCTCGTCGAACGCGGTCAGGCCTTGCGCTCGCCGCCGCTCGACCAGCGACGCTTCGATCAGGCCGCGCTCCAAGGCCAGTGCCGCCTCGTCGCTGGGGAGTTCACCAGTGAGGAACTGGCGGTGCGCCTCGTCGAGGCCCCACGAGCGCAGGGGCTGCAGGTGTCGCCGGAACTCCAACCAGCGGGTCAGGCTGCCCAGAGTGGGGTCTTGGACGTCGCGGGCAGCGCGGGTCTCGTTCCAGCGACCGATCAGGCCTGCGTCGCCGGACCAGTCGGCGAGATCCTGGTCGCTTGAGCCCAGCGCGCGCTGGATGTAGTCGAGTGCCATGGCCAGCTCACGAACGGCCGTGCCGGTGGACTCGGTGACGTGCGGGGGTGTCGCCAAGAAGTCGCTCAGTGCGCGGAGGAACGGATCGTCACCGAGCGGCGGCGCCGTCTGGTCGGCTGCCCAAGTCAGCCATCCGATCCGATGGTCGAGGGCGGCTGTGGTCTCTTCGGCGAGGGCTTCGCCCGGGGCTGGCAGCCACAAGCCCGGGATGGCCCGGACCCGTTCCGCGAGCTCGTGCAGGCTCGTCTGGAGGTGGAGTAGTCCCTCCACGACGGCGCCGACCTGCTTGGGGTGGACGTTCGCGTTGGCCGTCAGCCCGGGGCGCAGTTCGTCGACCACGGCCAGGAGACGCTTGCGGCGTCCGAACCAGGAGGACTGGGCGGCGGCGAGGGCGTGCTGGTGGATCTCTGCCAAGGGCAGCGTGAGTGCCGCTGGGGTGGCGTCGCCGAGCGCCCCTCGGGCCCGCGCGACCAACGCCGCGAACTCGTCCCGCGCCGCTTTCGCGGCTTGGCGCCACCTTGGCGTCCGGACCTCGTCGAGGAGGGCGAGCGGCGGTGTGCCGTGGGCGAGGATCTCGGCGAGCAGCGTCACGTTGGCTGGGGTCGTGGCAGCGCCGATGACTGCGGTGAGTCCACCGGCCCCGTGCAGCCGGGCGATCCGGTCGTCGGCGTCCCGGCTGGCCCGGGCGACGGCGGTGACGTCCACTGTGGTGGGGTCGTCGACTTGGGCGAACGCCCAGGGCCCGGTGGGGGAGGGACGGGCGGCGTCCGCGACGTAGGGCAGGCCGGTCATCAGGTGGCGGAGTGCCCCAGCGGTTGCCTCGGTGCCAGGGGCCACGATGTGCGGGGGAAGCTTGAGGGTCGCACCGGCGCCGATCGCCTCGCGGGCGGTGACGGCGCTGTACAGCGACAGGCCGGCCCCGTTGGCCTCGTGGAGGCGGGTGGCGTAGCGGGTGAGGGCGGACGCCGCTGCTCGCGCATGCTCGGTTGTCGCCTGCAGCCCTTCGGTGTCGCTGCGCAGGGTCAGGTCGAGCGCTTTGGCGATCTGGAGGCGGACGTTGGCGGGTCGGCTGTCGCGGTCGTGCAGGTCGAGCGTGAGCGGACCCAGGCCGATCGCCCGGACTCGTCGGGCGACCACGTCCAAGGCGGCGCGCTTCTCGGCCACGAACAGGATCCGTTTGCCGTCGGCGATGCCCCGCGCCAGCAGGTTGGCGATCGTCTGTGACTTGCCGGTCCCCGGCGGGCCCTCGAGGACGAAGGTGCGCCCGGCCATGGCGTCCGCGATCGCGGTCAGCTGGGACCCGTCCGCGGGGATGGGACACAGCAGGCCGAGTTCGTCGAGGTCGTACCCCGGCGGGTCCTTCACCGGGTCAGAGAACTCTGCGGTGGGGCTGTGGGCGAGGTGGTGTGCCAGCGGCTGGCGCAGGAGCGTCTGCCAGTTCTCCTCCAGGTCCTTCCACAGCCGGTACTTGGCGAACTGGAGCAGGCTGATCTCCGCCGTCTCCTCCACGCGGAACGGCAACCCCTTGGCGACGAGTGACTCGCGGACACCTCGGAGGGCCGCTGCGAGGTCGATCCCGTCGGCGTCGAGTTCGGGTTGGGCCAGAGACGTCAACGACACTCCGAAGCTCAGCCGGAGCTTCTCCAGCAGGCAGTAGTTCGGCGTGCTGGCCCCCGTGTCGTCGAGGACCATGCGGTAGGTGGATCCCCGGCCTCCGGCCGCCTTCAGATGCAGGGGCACCAGCACGAGGGGGGAACGCAGCGGCTTGCCGTCCAGTTCCCACACCAGCGTCCCGAGCGCGAGGTAGAGGTTGTTCGCACCCGTCTCCTCCTCGACCGTGCGTGCCTTGTGGGCCAGGTTTCGCAGTCGGGTCAGGTAGGTGTCCTCGGTGAGGTCGGTGAAGACCGTGGCCTTCCGGACGAGGGCGTCGTCGAGAACGTCGGCAGGGAGGTCAGCTGCGCGCTGGACGCCGTCGCGATGCCGATACACGTTGTCGAAGGAGTCGCCAGGCGCGAGCGTGATCGGTCGACCACCCATCACCGAGTCTTCGAGGCCAGGCAGCTGGTCGGGGGAGACGTTGAGTCGCACGGCGGCGCGCGGGCTGAAGTTGATGAGCCGGTTGCGCAGGCTCAAGTCGAGGAGCGCGTTCTTCCACTTCTGAACACGCGGGGGAACCGGTGTGCCCTGAGATGTGACGGCTCGCCCGGCTTCCGCCGCGACTGCTCGCTGCTCGGCAGGGGCGACGCTGTGCTGCGCGGGTTGGTAGACGACGGTCTGCCACGCCCCGTCCGCGGTGCGCGTGATGGCCGGCAGGGGCAGGATCCGGCTTCGTCGCGCGGACCAGACGTCCAGGACGCCCACGACTGAGTCCGGCTCGTGACGGATGCGCTGCTCGGCCGCTGCACAAGCGTCCCGGAACGGGACAGCCTGCTCCCGCTCGGTGGCCAGGGTCGTCTCGAGCACGCCGATCTGGCCGAGTTCGAGCCGGTTGACGACGTCGGGCACGTCGGAGCTGACAGCCGACCAGTTGTCTTGCTCGTGGCGCCACCAGCCGACGAACGCGTGCCCGGTGAGCATCCACACCAGGGGACGGACCCCCGCCTGTTCGAGGGCGGCGGCGAACAACAGCGTTGTGTCGAGGCAGGTTCCCAGCCGAGTGCCGTGCAGGTCGGCCGGCGTCCGGATCTTCTGGCCCTGGTCGGCCCAACTGGCGGGCGGCTCGCTGTACCGAACGTGCCAGTCGACCACCGCCTCGTACACGGCCTGGACGATCGCGTCGACGCGCTCCGGCCCCGACTGGTAGCCGTCGATCTGGCTCTGACCGGTGATCTGCTGCAGGCGGGAGGCCGCGTTCCCGAGGAGCTCTGACACCTCCGGCGCGTTCGGCATCACGTGGGCGGCGAGCAACTCCAGTGCCAAGCCCGACGGCTGCCACAACCATTGGCGCGCAGCGAGGATGTGAACAGGCTCCGTGACGCTGCCGATCACCTCGCCCTCGTGGAGCAGGACTACCTCGAGCGTGCCAGGCCGCGCCTCCTCCACCTGGTTCATGGCCGCCGCATCCAGGTGCACGGCAAGGTCACGCAGGTTCGTCGTCGCACCCTGTTCCAGGTCGGCGTGGACGGCGAACGGCTCAGACAAGACTCCCTGCCCGTCCCGTACCACGACGCGCACTTCGACGCCGGTGCGCAGGCCGCCGCGGTTGTGCAGGATGACTCGCTGCACCGGCGAAATGCGGTTGTGGGCCATCGCGTGGCTCACGACCGGGTACATCTCGACTTCGACCTGGACGGCGTACTCCGTCTTCAGTTCTCCTCCGGCAGGCACGGGGGAGAGCGTTTGGGTTTCCGAACTCAACTTTCCTCGAATCCTGCTTGGTCGAACTTCAGCGTCTTGGCGTTCTCGGAGACGGTGCGGATCTTGGCTTCGTCGAAGCCGCCAGTGGTGGTGGCCTCGATCTCGATCCGCACGGTGAGGTTGGTGTCCCCGTTCCTCAGGTGGGCCAGTACTTCCTCGGCGACGTTCTTGAAGTCGAGGGCGACCTTGTCCGAGTTGAGGGTCTTCACCCCGAAGAACCGGGTCTTGGCGTTGGGGTAGCCGAAGTCGACGACGCCGCGGCGAGGCTCGACCGGAGGCTTCACAGCCTCCTCCGTCTCCGGGGTCTCATCCTTCTCGATCCCGCGGGGCGTGGGGGGCTCGGTGGCCTTGATCTGGGCGAGGGCCACATCGGGACGCACGAGCAGCAGCGAGTCGGTCGGGACGGGTGGTGTGGCGTTGTCGTCTCGCGTCCACAGCCCGATGTAGCGTCCCGTGGTCTCGTCATAGGCGGTGGCGAGCGCGAAGGCGTCGTGGGACCACAGCAGGGGCTGGTCCAAGATGCCTTCTTCCAACACGGTCCGGTCACGCAGGCGCGGCAGGTAGGGGTACTGGGTGTAGAGCCCCCACAGTGTCCCGAGGGCGACGTGGCCGTCCTTCCAGATCTGCGGCACCTTGTTCAGCGCCAGCCGGATCGTGGCGGCCGCCTGGCGCACGGACAGGTCTCCGTCGTTGCCGAGTCGTTTCGATACCCGCTCGGCTAGCGACTCCGACTGGCCCTCCACCTTCACTTCGCGCAGCACGAACGGTGCCCCTGGGTCGGGCTGGGCCGGCACCAACGCCCACGTGAAGGTCTGCAGTAATCGGGCCGCCACGGTCGAGTCCGCCTGCGCCTGCCGCTGCGTTGCTTGGTTCTTCTGGTTCTGGGTCAGGTCGAGGTCGGCCTCGTTGGCCAGGACGTGCTTCCAGCCGAGGTAGTCGCGGGTGGCGGCGTCCAGCTCTTCCAGGCGCGCTTCGTCGGCGGCTAGGTACACCAATGTGTTGCGGTGGGTGCGGTTGGCGGTGCCGCGGCGTTCGGTGGCGGCGTGGGCGAACTGCTTGGCCGGCGACTCGGTGCCGCGCTTGTGCGAGACCTTGGGGTGCAGGATCACCAGGCGGGCTTCCTCGAGATCGGGGAGGTCGCCGTTGGTGTCCGGGGCGATGTGGACGCCGGCGAACTGGCCCCGCTGCCGGGCTTGGCCCTGCAGCCGGTGGATCACTTCGGCCCACACGTCCTCGGGGTGGAGGCGTTCGGCCTGGTCCTTGGCGGTGCGGGTGATGTTGGCCTGCAGGTCGTACCAGTACTTGCCCGACCCCGAGTAGAAGTAGGTGGCCCGGTCCTGCAAGTGGGTGAGGGCGGAGTGGAAGTTCCCGGGAACGTCGCCGGGAACGGCGGTGCCCAAGAACACCCGTTGGGTGGCGATGCCCTTGCTGGACGCCCCCGGCGCGATCGTCGGCGCCGCTCCGAAGAACACCGTGCGCGCCAATCGCTTCGTCAGCGCCCGCTGTCCCAACACTGGCTTGGCCTTGTCGATGCGCACCGGTTCGGAGTTCGGGCCGTCCACGTCGGCGTCGATGATCGCTTTCCATGAGTCCTGCAGGTACTGGGTCAACTCGCTGTTCACGCTCGAGGTTGCGAGCGGGATCGACCCGGGCATGATCAGGGGTGAGGCGTCCTCGCCGACCCAGAGGGCGTGGATGACCGTGGACATGAGTCGCAGGACGCCGCGGGTGCGCTGGAAGCGTTCCAGTGAGGACCACTGCTCGTAGAGGGTGTCGAACAGTTCCGGGTGGATCGGATAGGTCTGTCGGATCCGCTCCTCGTAGGCCACCTCGCGCGACTCGCGAGGGAAGTCGCCGGGGTACTTGCGATACAGGTCGACGAATCCGCGTGCCGTCGCGTTGATGGCCGCCAGGGCGGCAGCGTCCGGCTGGGTGAACAGCCGCTGTTTTACGATGTGGTAGGCCTCATTCGCGGACGCCGGACGCCACTGGTCCGCCACCCGGCGGACGACGTTCTGCAGCCGCTTGAGGGCGGCGAGGCCGTTGGCGCCGCCGACCTCCTCGGCGCTGCCGGCCGCGATCGACGCGGCGTCGCCCGTCTCGGAGGCGGGGATCGAGATCGCCAGCAGGACCCCGGGGGTCCCCTTCGCGGCCTCGGTCAGGGCTTGGGCGAACGTGAACTGGTCATCGAACGTGCCACCAGCCAAGTCGTCGCGGCCGACCAGCGAGCGGGCGTAGGCGACCCATTCGTCGATCAGGATCACGGCCGGCGCGTACGTGGACAACAGTTGGTGCAGAGCTTGGCCGGGAGGCGTCCGGTCGTGGTCGGACTGAGCCACGAGTGCGAAGGCGTCGGGACCGCCGAGCTGCCAGGCGAGCTCACCCCACAGCGTGTTGACCCTCGTGCCGTCGGGCTTCTCGATGCCCGAGGGGCTGAGGTGGTTGCCGACCAGTGCGACCCGGTTGACCGGGGCGCCGGTGTAGCCGTTGGCGAGCAGCAGCTCCTGGGTGTCCTGCGGGAAGTCGCCCACCGGCCGGCCCGCGGCGACGTGCCACAACGCGAGCATGGAATGGGTCTTGCCGCCGCCGAAGTTGGTCTGCAGGTTCACCACCGGGGCGGCGTTCGCATCCCCGGCCAGGCGGCGGACCGCACGCCCGATCAGGTCTCGCAGGCCCTCGGTCAAGTAAGTGCGCTGGAAGAACTCCACCGGGTTCGCGTAGTCGGAATCGACCTCGCCGCCGCTGGCCACCTTGTACAGGTCGGCAGCGAACTCCGACGCATGGAAGTTGCCGGTGGCGACATCGTGGTGCGGGGGCAGCACCTCCCGCCACGGCCGCAGACCCGAGGCTTCCGGGTTGTCGACAGCAGCCTTGAGCACCTGCTTGTCGGCCTTGTCTGCTGTCACCCGCCGCAGGTTCAACCGGATGGTCCGCACTTGGTCGGCCTCCCCGGCTGCGCCGATCAGCTTGAGGAGCCGTTCGCCGGTGTCCAGGGCGCGATAGGCGTCATCGTCACTGAAGGTGCCGTTGTGGGCCCACGTGTTGCGCACCTCCCGCAGTTCGCTGGCGAACGTGTCGCCCGCGCGACCCAGCGAGTCAGCGAAAGGGAACCACCCCGGCTGAAAGCCGCTGGTGATGTTGCGCTCGGTCAGCATCCTGAACTGAAGCTGCGGGTCGAGCGGGTCGTACGCCTTGCCAGAATTGGCGCCATTCTTGGAGTCCTTGGCCTGCACCAACTTGATCCACGCCGCCCCCAACGCCGGATCACCCTGCCCGATCACCGAGGCAATGAAGTCATCCAACGCCGGCGCGATCACCTGAAACATCCGGTCGATCCGGTCACGGTTGCTGGTGGCCATGTCAGTTCAACTTCCACTCGTCGGTCAGCAAAGCAACGTTCTCACGCTGTCGCCGTTCGACCACCTCGGGAGTCCACTCGTCATGGTTGAGCACTTGCACCGTAACAGCGAAGGGCGCGATCCCCGCCTCAGGTTTGAAGTAGCTGGACTTCTTCGTGGCGAAGGCCAAGTTGCTGGCCTGACTGTTCTTGCGTCGATTCAGCAACAGAAGGTTGCCCAAGCGGTGGGTCCAGAAGGTGCGCTCCTCGTCGCTGAACTTCGCCCTCCACTCGCTACCCTCGGGCGGGTTCTGGGGCAGCACGTGTTCCAACGTGATGATCCCGTGGTCGTAGGTGACGCCCGAGCCGCGGGCCAAGATCCCGTCCAGCCGCAGCATCACGTAACGCGCCCGGCGAGACTGCAACTGGTAGATCTCCCCGTTCAGCGCATCCACGGTCAGTGCTCGCTCCTCCGGCGTAAGGTCGAGGGCAGGAGCGTGAACCCCCTCACCCGCCTTGAGTTCCCTCAGGACATCCAAGTACCTGGCGATGCGCGGCGTGCTGTACTCCCCGCGCAGCAGGAAGCTGGCCGCCAGGCGCTCCAGACGGGTCAGGAAACCGGTGAGGAAGTCGACGTCGTCGGGGTGGTGGACCAACGCCCACAACGCGACGGGACGCCAGTCCTTGTTGTCGATGAGTGCCAGTCGGGCCAAGGATTGGTTGATGGAAGCCCACGGGGGGCTACTGCTGACGATGCTCGTAATGGTGGACTCGAACGCCTTGGCGTAGGGCAACAGAATCTCGTCGACGAAGATGGCCTCGCGATGGCTGTCGGTGTAGGTGTTCAGGACTTGGGCTGGGAATTCCTTCAACAGTTCCAAACGGGCCCGTTCGCCGCTCACCACAGTCCTGATGTCGCGGAACAGGTCAGTGAAGGCTTCGCTACCGAGGGCCTCCTCGGCGTCCTCCCAGCGTTTCGCGTACTCGGGACGCTCCTTGAGTTCGCCGATCACTTTGGACTTGAAGATGTCCGTTGGTGCCAGGTCGAGGCCGCGGGCGTTCATCACGCTGAAGATCCGGTAGGCGCTGCTGAGGTCGCCCGTACTCACCACCACGAGGAAGGTCTTGGTGGTCAGCAGGGCACCGAGGCGGTTACGTCGTTCCTCGTCCCAGTCCAGTAGCCGTCGGTGCAGGGCGGCGGCGTTGTTCCGTATTGCCCGCTGGGACTCGTTGGCGGCCCCAGCGTCGGTCACCTCCAGCAGGGCGTCGATGCCTCCAGGTACCTGCACATGCTTGCGGAAGAACTGGGCGTCCTGAGCCCGCAAGGTGAGGCGTGGCTTGGCGGCGATCCCGGCCAGTCTCTTGCCGGGCTCAAGCACCAGTTCACTCAACTCCGCGGCGATCTCTTCGTCTGCGAGGTCGCGGAGGACGGCAAACAGGATCGTGAGAGTGGTGAGTCGCTGCTGCCCGTCGATCACCTCAAAGGTCGAGTCGGCTCGTCTGACCAACACCAGGGAGCCCAGGAAGTAGGGCTCAGCCTCGCCACGATCGAGAGCCTCCTCCAAGTCGGACAGCAGTTGGAGAACGTGGTCGACGCCCCAACGGTAGGGACGCTGATACTCGGGAATGTGGAACTCGTAATCGCTGCTGAAGACCTTCCGCAACGGGTACTCGTGGGCACTCAGTGACTGTTCCATCACTCATCCTCTCCCTCAAAGTCCAACGACGCCTGCGACACCAATGCGGCCGGCCGCTCCACCCGGGCCACGTCCATGATCTCGGGCCAGCTCGTCACCAAGGCATTGAAACTCAACGCATCCTTTGTTGCGCTGTTGCCCTCGGCAATCCGGAACAACAGGTGGGCGAGTTCCTTGACGAGGTCGGCGTCGACGGCACCATCTGGCCGGGAGAGCGCGTCGCGCAGGAAGTCGCCGGCGGGCGCGATCCCGTCGCGTTCGAGGGTCTTGAGAAGGTGGTGCAACGATTCCCAGATGCTGGTGTGGTTGTCGCGCAGCACGTCGTAATCCCAGGACAGGTCTGCGGGCCTGATCAGCTGGACGTTGCCTGCCCTGCTGGTGAGGATGCCGTCGCGATCGAGCACGTCGATGCTCGTGTTGCGGGCCCGGGCGAGGTTGTCGGCGTCGCCGAACCTGCCCACCGCGTAGCCGTGCTGGCGGTACCACGCCAACGCGAAGCGCGTGGTGGTGTCGAAGTCGCCCTCTTGCTCGTTGAGCACCTGGTCGAGGATCTCGTTGATGCGGGCCAGCGCCGACCGCACGGTCATCTTCTTACCGTCCGGTTCGAGGACGCCGCCGTACCGGCTGAACACCGCCATGCCCGGCCCGATCGCCGCCTGCGGCAGGTCGACCGGGGCCACCTGCCCCTGCTGCAGCTTGCGCAGCGCTGCCGGGAGCTCGGCTTCGAGCGCCGCGATGAAGCCACGCCGGTCGGTGGTCGGCGCGTCGTTGGGACGCGGCCGCAGCGACAACACGATCGAGGACGCCAACGCGTTTGTCCCCGACCCGATCATCCGGTTACTGAGTTCGCTCCGCACCGGCCATGTGGACGTGATCGCCCAACCAGAGCGGATCATGCCTTCGAGCAGCGTCTCCCAGCCGGTGGACGATTCCCCCGTCGCATCCGCCTCGCTCTGCTTGAAGGCGTAGTAGACGGTGATCGGATACTCGGGCAAGGCATGCTCACGCGCCCGGGTGAAGACCCGCCGGAAGCCGACCTCGAAGAATCGTTTGGCTCCATCCGTACCGTCGTGGCGATAGGGGTTCGCCACGAGTTCCTCGGCCTTAGGTACGAGCATTGTGCCGAACAGACTTGGTTCAATGTCGCGAAGACTCCGCCTCAGCCACACGTAGAAGTAGTCAGACAGATCGGAGTAGCCGATGTTGTCGTAGTAGGGCGGGTCCGTGCTGACCAGCAATCCCTGAATGGGCATCGCAGCCGCATCTCCCTGTCGCACGACCGCACCCGACCGCCCGTCCAACCCCTCGATCGTTTCGCAGGTCCACAGCAATGAGTTGCTAAAGGACCCGGTGTTGACTCCAAGCGGCGCGACCTCGGCGAAGTCCCACATCATCGGCAACGCTTGACGCGAGAAGGTGGAACTCGTTGATTCCCGGGACACGTACCAGTTCACCAATGTCGAATTGCGATCGGTCATCTTGGAAACGACGATCCCGAGGTAGGTGGCGATGGCGTCGGCGTAGGCGTCCGGGCCGCCGTCGGCCTTGACCCGCTCGCGGGCCTCGCCTACGAGGTCGCTGAACGTGGTGAGCGCGACCAACTGGCGGTTCGTGAACAGATCCGAGAACTGGGTGAGTCCGTACCGGAAGACGTTGATCCGACCGGGCCAATCGAAGAGCTCTCCGGGAGGGATCGAATCGGGCTCCGCAACGTCACTGGCCTGCACTTGAGCAGTTGTTGGCGGCAGGTAGATTCGCTGTCGCGTCCCCTCCGCAACCACCGCCATCAGTTGAGAGCCCAGTCCAACCTCGCGACTCGTCGAACGAACGTACTCGAGATCGACGGGCGATTGGCAGGCGACACAGATGGCCCCAGTCCGTCCGACGGTTCCATCGTTGTCAGCGGTGGGGCCCGCCTTGGCGTCGTGGCTGATGTCGAACTGCACCCGGAAACCTGACTGAGGCCCGGCGTCCGGCACCACGCGGGGGACGACGTAGGCTTCCTTGCCCTTCTTCTTGCCGAGCCACCACGACCGCACCAGCGGCATCTCGATGCCGCAGGCGGGGTTGGGGCAGGTGACGGTGCGGGCCCAGATCCAGGCGATGACGGGGGCGGTGGTGCCGTCGGGGAGGGTGGCGTCCGGGTAGAGGTGCCCGATGCGCTGTTCGGCTTCGTTGCGCATCCACTGGCCGTAGGCGCGGACATCTGCAGCCAGGCCTTCAGCCCCGCGCCACGTGCGGATCTGTGATTCAGCTAGTCCGGGGAAGACGGGCGGCTGGTCGCGGAACTTCGGGGGGAGCTCGATGAGAGCCTTGTTGATGAGTACTGCGACGGGGTTGAGGTCGGAGGCGTGGGCCTCGAGACCCAGGCGTTGGGCCTCGAGCGGGATCGTGCCGCCGCCGGCGAACGGGTCGAGGATCGGTGGGGGGTTGCCGTCGGTGGACTTGAGGATCTCGGCGTGTGCTTGGGCGAACAGCTTCTCGTCGCGGATGTTCTCCCACATCACCAGGCGCTCGATGAGGTCGTGCAGGCGCTCGCGCTCCGCGCGCTGGGCCTCTTCGGTGGGGAACTCGTCGGGGTGTGAGGAGGGGTCGTCCACGAGTTGGGCGAACAACACCGCCCGCGCCGCGGCCAGCGGGCGCCGCGCCCACCACAGGTGCAGAGTGGATGGGTGCCCGTGCCGGATCGACTTCTCGCGTGCAGACTCGCGGTTGATCGCCTCCAAAGGCAGGGAGACCTCGATCAGTTTGCGCTTCTGCATGGCGTCAGTCGTCCTTCTGGGTGGCAGTCGCCGCGGTGGGCGGCGTGGTGGTGGTGTTGAGGGGTCGGTTCTTCGCGACCCAGGGCAGGGTGAGGTGGAGGTCGGTGAGGGGCGGGTTGGCGAGCACCGCGAGCAGGGTGCCGGAGGAGGCGACCATCAGAAGGGCTCCGCTCCGCGGGTCCACATCTTGGCCCAGTCTCCGCGCAGGCCGGTGGCGTCGAAGTCGCCGAACGTGGTGGTGGCGAACGGGTCGTCCAGGTAGCGGAGTTCGTCGTGGACTGCGCCGCGTGGATCGACCCGGACGAGGGCGAGGCGGTAGCGCGGGGCGGCGTTCTTGCCGGTGAGGACTTCGTTGTGGCTGATGAAGAAGTCGTCGGCGCCGTCGAGGCGGGCCTTGACCTCGATCCGGAGCGTGGTGCCGTCCGGCTGGTGCGACAGGACGTCGAAGCCGGGGTTGTTGTGGGCCTGCTCCACCGGGCGGCGTCCGAGGCGGCGTTCGGCAGCGAGGACGGCGTCGACGCCGCGCCGTTCGATCTCGCGGGTTTCGACGGCGTGACGGAGGGGTTCGTACGAGGGGATCTGGTCCAGTGCCTGGGAGAGCGGGAGGACGACGGCGGCGGTGAGGATCCGCGGGGGCCGGGTGGCCAGTTGTTCCTGCTGGTCGAGCCGGCGGAGCCTGCGGGTCAGGCGGGCGTCCAGGTCGTCCGCCTTGCGGGTGAGGCTGTCGGAGGATTCCTTCGGTTTCTGACCAGCCCGCTCCTGGTCGCCGGCCACGGTGGCCTCCACATAGAGCCGGTCACGCTCGGTGATGAGGCGCTCGGTCACCTGACGGCGCACCTTCTGCAGTTCGTCCCGGTGCCTCGGTTGCACCTCGGTCAAGAAGGCGGGGAGGCGGTGCTCAATGAGCCAGCTCACTGCCTGCTGCTCCCCGGACGCCAGCCAGGGCAGCGCGCGGGCGGCCTCGGTGAGGAGCCCGGGCGGAGCGGCCACGGCGTCCAGATAGGGGGCCGGTCCGGCGTCGGTGACCGCGCCGTCCTCAGCGACGAAGGCATAGCTGAACCGCCGCGAGATCGACTCCTCGGTGCCGTCGACCACCTCCTCGACCACCCCGACGAGCAACTGGGGAGTGGTGACGGCCGCGGACACGAGCACGGTGCCCGCTTCCAGGGCTGGTTGCAGACGGTGGGTGGTCTCGGCCAGGACCGCGTCGTGGAGCGGGTGACCGGGGGCGAGTAGGTCGGCCCGCACCAGACCGTCCGGTTGCACGTGGGGCAGATCGAAGGTGACCCGCTCGTAGCGGGTGGCGATCGGCTGCGAGGTTGCCGACCGGACGCTGGCGGGAACGTGGGTGGCTTCGAAGCGGCCGCGCTCGCGGCGGGCGAGGCGTCCCCCGAGCCGCGTGAAGGCCTCGCGGAACGCCAGCTCGATGTAGTGGGGTTGCAGCCGGCGGGCGCGGGCTTCGTCCATGGCCTGGCGCAGTTCAGCGAGGTCGGCCTTGGACAGGACCTCCGACGCGAGCGCGCGTTCCTCGAGGAGTTCGGGGAGGCCTTCGCCGACCTGCTGGTCGATGACCTGGTGCATCCGGGCGCGGGTCTCAGGGTTCTCGCCGTAGCGAATGGCCTCGAGGAGCAGCAGCCGCAGCGGGGTGCCCTCGAAGGCTTCGCCGAGCACGTCGAACACCTCGCCGCCGTAGGCGCGGCGTTGCTCCTCGATCTTGCCCAGCAGCCGGTTGAAGACCTCACCCTCGCGGGTGTTCGTGGCGACCAGATTCCACAACCGGCACACCTCAGTCTGTCCGATGCGGTGGATGCGGCCGAAGCGTTGCTCGATGCGGTTGGGGTTCCACGGCAGGTCGTAGTTCACCATCAGGTTGGCGGCCTGCAGGTTCAGGCCCTCGCCGGCGGCGTCCGTGGCGA
>ERZ724512.644-NODE-644-length-16309-cov-5.343362_pt1 | contig 16309 bp, 15 predicted proteins | sample MGYA00376045_ERZ724512 | MGnify/ENA primary metagenome ERZ724512 (study PRJEB28724, sample SAMN07190883) | activated sludge metagenome | isolation source: activated sludge of sewage treatment plant in Hong Hong | place: Hong Kong | collected 2016-03-17 ... | reverse complement strand
TCCACCGCTTCGAACTCAGCCCCGAGAATGTCGTAGAAGTAGATCTTGGCCGCTCCCTGCTCATGATCAAACCCGGCAAAAACGGGCACCACCGCTCCGGTTCCAGCCAACGCCGCCGGCACGTTTTCTTTCAGTAACTTGGAGACGGCGCGAAGTTTACCCTCAAAACTGAGCTCCTGCAGCTGTGTGCGACGGTAATACTTGAATGAATGCTCCAGCACACGAACCATCTCGTAGGCAGTGGCCGGCACACCGGCAATCGCCAGGACACTATGGCGATCGATCTCCAATACCTTGTCGGTCCGGTCATACATCACCATGTTGCCGGCGGTGGCCCGGCGGTCACCCGCCACCAGCACTCCGTCACGATACTTGAGCGCAAGAATCGTGGTGGCGTTCGGAATATCCAATCCCGCCGCAGCCGCGGACGGATTCCCGAACTGATAACCCTGCTCTTTCAAGAGCTGAAAAAAGTCCCCTTGCATCCCCATTGCCTACCTCGTTAGACACACCCGCAACCGTTACGTTTCACGATGACTATCACGTTTATTGTCCCGTGCGCTGCCGATAGCGCTCTGCCTGCTTGGGGTCGACTTTTCGCATCCGCTTCAGCAGATTATCCTTGTCGGGCGAACCGGTATCCGGCCGCCGAGGACCGCCGCCTTCTTCCGACGGAGTAGTCGGTTTCGGCATCGGATCGCCCGGGGCCTCGCGACGTTCCGGCATCATTGTATATCGCATTAGTGTGCATCCTTTCGTTTTGCCCACGCGGCCAGGGCATCAGCAGGAGACGCGGCCGCTTCAAACACACCGGCACAGGCTTGCACCGCCTCCGGCTCGAACAGATCGCCCATCTCCAGCGTGCGGCTTCGCAGTCCGCCCGCGAACTGCACCCGCTCCCACTGCATCCCTGTGATTTGTTCGGGAAACCGTCTGACACACAGGCCGCGCAATCCTCCACGGGTATCTGAGGGACCAGCCACGAGCGCCTGGGCAATGTCGCGCTCGGTCGTCATCCGCCAGGTCTTCCCTTCGGCTTCGAGGCCGAGAAACAAGCCACGGTCAGGATTGAGATTATGGTATTCCAAATCCAGGCTGGCGAGCCAGGGATCCTCCCACGCGAGCTGCTCCTCGCGCATGAAGGTTTCCAGCAACCACTGTTTCGTGACCCAATCCAGCTTGCCGACAAGTGGTGTGCGATCCCCCCCGAGGCACTGCAGAGTGTCATGCCATTCACGGAGAACCCAATCGGCATCGGGATCGCTCCCTCCGCAAACCCGGCTTGCTGCGTTCCAGTACTCTTGCTGAATAGCCAGGCCGGAGATCGTCCGTCCATCCTTCAACCGCACGGTCGTTTTGAGATCGGGATCGCGAGACAATTGCTTGATGGCGGTCACCGGCTGCTCCAACTCTACCAGCGGAGCTGCGCCCCGCTGGAGCAGATCGAGCGCCAGCCTGGTGGTCCCGACTTTGAGCGCCGTGGCGTACTCGCAGAAGTTGGCGTCACCGACAATCAAATGCAGCCGCCGATACTTTGCCCGGTCCGCATGGGGCTCGTCGCGCGTATTGAGAATGGGCCGGTTGTGCATCGTGTCCACACCCAGCTCCGCTTCCATAAAATCCGCCCGTTGCGAGAGTTGAAAGGGGCCCGGCACAAAGCCGGACTCCTGGGCTTCCATACCCACCTTCCCTGCGCCGGCGATCACTTGGCGGCTGACCAGGAACGGCAAGAGCCCCTGCACCAATTGCGGGAAAGGCAGTGCCCGTGGAACGAGGTAGTTATCGTGGCAGCCATAACTGTGACCGTGAAAGTCGGTATTATTTTTGTAGAGCTGAACATGCGCCCCGCCCAACCGCTGATTGCGACGATCTGCCGCGCGTTGCACAATGCGCTCCCCCGCCCGGTCATGCGCCAGGAGATCTTTGAGCGTCCGGCATTCAGGGGTCGAATACTCCGGGTGCGTGTGGTCGTTGTAAAACCGCGCGCCGTTCGGCAAGACCAAATCGCTCTTCATCTCATGGAACGAATACGGACGATGGGCATCGACCTTGGCGAAGTCGTCTTCTTCCTTGTCCTGCTGCAGACCCGAGACACGGAAGCCGCGCGCATCCTCATGCGGATCTTCGCCATGGTAATCCCACCGCCGTTCGAACTCGCCGGTCAGATGGGCCCGCACCAGCTCCATGGATTCCTCGACCGGATCGACCGCGTCGAGATCCTCCCTGGTGATGCCGTACTCTGTTTCAATGCCGAAGAGATGCATAGTCCGTTACGCGTGAGAAGAACCGCGTTCCCGCCGATCAAATAATCTGATTGACCAAACGTTCTTCCGTCGGCCTGCCCCGGCGGAACGAAGACACGCCCACCACCTGCTCTGGATGATGGTCCAGGAGCTTCAACCATTCTTCCGCCGCATCGTCGGGGGGCAGCATTTCCCCTTCTCGATATTCCTCCTGCACGGCATCAAGGAGATCCTGCGCCCGAATGCCGTCGCCCGCTGCCGCGCCGGTCTGCGCCACTGCCCGCTCGATCGCCTTTTCCTTCGCCCGCTGGACGATCGCAGACAGAATGGCCCCGCTGACAAGATCCCCGCGATACAGCACCTTGTTCTGCCCGTTGCGCAGACGTATGGACAGGACACGGTTCTGATCGGTTCGCGAGAAAAGACTGTCGACCACCTGTTCGATCACCGCGCGGCGCGCCTTGTCGTGGGAGTGATCGTGTTGCTCCAGCAACGCGGGCTCGAGCGGAAGCGCGGGTGTGAGATACACGGACAAAATCTCCACAGCGGCCTCTCGAGTCGGACGCGCCACTTTGATCTTGCGATCGATCCGGCCCGGCCGCAGCACCGCGGGATCGATCAAATCCGGCCGGTTGGAGGCCAGAATGATCACCACATCCTGCAACGACTCGATCCCGTCCATCTCCGCGCAGAACATCGGCACCAGCGTATTGTTGATGTTGAATGACCGCATCGACCGTCTGGTCCCCAACACCGACTCCGCTTCGTCGATAAAAATAAACGGCAGCGCCCCTTCCTTGCGTCTGGCCCGCGCCTTGGCGAAGAGATCCCGAACGATGCGCTCGGACTCGCCCAACCACATGTTGAGAATTTCCGGTCCCTTGATATGGAGGAACGCGCCGCTCGTCACCGGCGGATTTTTCGTGTGGCCGTCTGAAGCAGCCTGCCCCTGCGACTCCCGCACCAGCTGCGACAAACTGGCCGCCGCCGCCTGCCCGATCATGGTCTTGCCGCAACCGGGGGGACCGTACAGCAGAAACCCTTTCGGCTGCGTAAATTGGTACTTCGTGAAGGTGTCGGCATGGAGCAGCGGATACTCGATCGCCTTACGGATGGCATCAATGGCCTGATGCTGCCCGCCGATCTGCTCCCACGTGACATTCGGCACTTCGTCAAGCAGGTGGGTCCGCGCCTGCCGATTTTCAAACTTTTCAATGGCAATCCGGTGTGTCGGTTCGATGCGGACTTCATCACCGGCCTTGAGGTCCACGCCCAGCAAGTCGCTGGACCGCTGAAGAATCAGGGCCTGCCGTCCCATATCCTGCTCAAACCGGATACGTCCGTCAGGCAAGATCTCCGCAACCTTCAACACGGGCCCATTGCGGTCATACTCCAGGGCCTTGATCACCGTATACGCCTCGTTGACCAGAATCTGAGCTCCGATCTTGAGCTCCTCTGCCGCCAGCCGCGGGTCGATATTGGCATAATACTCCGCCCCGCCAACCACGATACGCGCCACGCCCTCAGCCGGAACCTCCACGAGCAGGCCCACACGGTTGGCCGGCGCCGTGAGCTTCGCGACGACCTCATTGAGCTTCTTCAATTCGGTATCCCGCCGATCCTGCGCCACCGACTGCGCCGTCACGACATGGCGCAATTTATAAAGCAGCTTCTGACGAGGGTCGCCGTCGGGAAAGGCCGCCAGACATTCATCTATCAGTTCGATGGGATCGGCAGGCGTCGAGGCATCGCGCGATGGCGATGGATGTCCCCCATGGCCAGGTTGATCCGCATTCCGATGGTCACTCATATCATTCCTCCGGATAATCTCACTCCGGTCATCCTAACAGGTTGTCGAGAAGGGCCGCCAGCGGCGTTCTGGTGGCTCTGACTCCACTCAATTGACTGGTTGGAGAGTCGCCGTCGCCTGCATCCGGCGATTGCCTCGCGCAAATTCGATCGTGACCTGATCACCGACCTTATGTTGTTCCATGGAATCCATCAGGTCATCGATGCTTTCCACCGGTTTGCCATCCACGGCCACAATAATATCGCCTAATTCAATGCGGCCGCCGGCGGTTTCCCGCGCCCCATGAAGTCCGATGCGCTCCGCCGCACTGCCGCGCCCGACCTTGCCGATGATGACGCCTTTGACACCCCACCGCCGCGCCATGGCATCAGGCACCAGCGAAATGCCCAATCCCGGCCTGATCAACTTTCCATGCTTGATCAATTCCGGAACGATGCGGTTGATCGTATCGACCGGCACTGCAAACCCGATCCCGGCAAACGCTCCGCTGGGGCTCACGATCTGCGTGTTCACACCAATCAAGCGCCCGCCGCTGTCCAGCAAGGGCCCACCGGAGTTGCCGGGGTTGATCGCGGCATCGGTCTGAATCACGCCCTCAATGGTCCGGTTGCTCATTGATTTGATGGTGCGGCCCAACGCGCTGACCACACCGGTCGTCAAGGTGTGATCGAGGCCAAAGGGATTCCCGATCGCCAGCACCTTTTGGCCCACCCGCAGAGACTGAGAGTTGCCGATGGTGACCGGCTGGAGTGTAGCCTCGGACGCCTGGATCTGCAGCACCGCGACATCATGATCCGGATCGGCACCGATGACCTTCGCCTTATATTCGGTCCGGTCCGCCAGTGTCACCGTGATGGAATCCGCCCCGTAAATCACGTGGTAGTTGGTCACGATGTGCCCTTGCCGGCTCCAGACAAATCCGGTCCCGGACCCTTGCGGCACCTCGAACAGATTGAATGACCAGGGATCACGCTGCATTGCCGTATTGGCGATAAACACCACCGATCTGGTAGCCCGATCGAACACGGCGATCGTCGCCTGTTCCTCCGGACTCAGATCAGTCGGGGCCGCAACTTGCGCCGTGAGCGAAGGGGATGTTGCTTCCGCTGCGACACCACCGGCCGGGAAAAACAGCCCCGACAGTAGGCTCGACAACAGCCCCACTCCACAGGCCCATGCGACTGACATGTGTGTGCACACCTTCACCGCTCGCATCTATTCACCGATGATCTGAAGCACCAACTCTCTGGTTCGTGCGCGCGTATCAAAATCCAGCACCACGATCTGTTGCCACGTGCCCAACATCATGGCTCCGTCTGTGAAGGGAATCGTGAGGGACTGGCCCTGCAGCTGTCCGCGCAGATGGCTATGCCCATTATCCTCGCCCGCATTGCGCTCATTGTGCTGCCAGCGAGGATCGGCGGGAATAAGGCGCTCCCAGAGAACCTGGGTATCGGCACGAATGCCGGGCTCATCTTCGACGATCAGCACGGAGGCGGTCGTATGCTTGATGAATACCGTCACGATGCCGGCCCGCAGTGGCGTTTGCTCAAGCGCCGCCTGGACCTGGGCTGTGATATTTTCCATCCGGCTGTCGCCCTGCATGGGCACTCGAATCGTTACCGTTTTGACGGCCATCCGCTACTCCTTACTAGCCTGGCGTAAAAATGCCCGTTCTCTCTTTGATAAAGCCCGGCCCCTCGCCTGTTCGAGCACAGCATCAAACACGCCTTCCGCCGACAACTCTCGCAAGGCCTGAACAACCGGACGACTGATGATGCCTTCTTTCTGCAGACCGTTCAGGTAGGCGAACGCTTCGGCCAGATCTTCTCGGCGACGCACATAATAGTCACGACCACGGCGCTGATTGCTGAACGCTTCGAACTGTTCGCACGCGACGAGGATCTCGGCCAGCTGCCGAACCCAAGGCTGCGCACCGGCGAGCTTTTCAGGGTAGTAATAATAGAGCATGATCCGCCCCATCCACGGCGCCCAGGCCACTCCCAGGTCACGCAATTCCGGTTTTACGATACGGAGTCTCCCGGCCAGACGGCGTGCATACCCCAGACGCATCTCCACCTGTTCGCAAGCCCATGGATCGAGGGTGATGCCGGCTGTCTCCATCGCCGTTCGATAGCGGGCGACAAAGGCTTCGGTCTCCTTGCCGTAGCGTGTGTCAGGATGGGCCGCCCTCCATTCGCGCGGCCTGGTAGGAATCCCATGGGCGCGGGCCCAGGACCAGATGCGGCCGAAGAGTGTCCGATCGAGTCCGGCACGGCCTAAGTCATGAAGGAGACAGGCGATCTGATACTGCTTCACCCGCGCCGGTGCGTGGCCCAACCGCTGGGCCACCGCCGCGCACATCCGGGCCGTCCGCACAGCATGAGGGCAGTCGTACCCTTTGATCATTCGCCCGGGACGACGCGGATCGGGATAGTCGTAAAATCGTAGCAGCGTAGAGGCGAATGCCCGCGGCACCAGCAAGGGAAGGGAGGTAGTACGTGTACGTGCCATGCAGGAGTGATGCACCGGGGGCGACGATTGACCGCCCGGCAGAATATCGTCCATGAAAAGAACGTGTCAAGCAGACCGTCGCGCAGGACAGGATTTCCTCGCACTGGCTGCGGGGCTTTGTTATTCTGAATCGGATGTCGATCGACCACGGGAGGGAACCATGAGAATACCTCGGTCCATGCAGATCCTGGCAGCCGGTGCGTGCCTTCTGCTGGCGGACACCGCCGCTCCCGTGGGTGCGTCCGATCAACTGGTGGATGTGACCGGCAAGGTCACGCCGTTCGTCACGCTGCGCAGCCGCGACAATTTTTCCAGCGAATATCGCTACGACGTGACGGTGCGCAACAGTTCACCCGATCTCTTTGTGGCTGACAGTCTCATCCTGGTCCTGGACCATATCACCAATACCGCCGGACAGGATCGTGAGAACCTGACGGGCGAATCCCTTTTGACGAGGATGGAAATCATCGGGCAGGACGGGACCACAGAGGATGGAAAACCCTATTTCCGCATTCCGCAAGGATCGGGCCCTGATCTCACCCCGAACAGTGAAAGCCTCCCCGTCACCGTCCGTATCCGGAACCGGGACTACGTAGCCGTGTTCACCCCTTCATTCCGTGTCATGGGCCAGCGACGCGAGCCGCCGAAACAGAAATCTCAAGCAGCAGCTGCCGCGGCCGCCGCCGCACCGCATAAAGCGACCACGGACAAACTCATTCAGCTCCTGCTCAAAAAGGGGTTGATCACGGCGGAAGAGGCACGGACCCTTCTCCAACCATGAGCGATCATGCTTGCAAGGCTTGTGTCGGGACCTGGCCGAGCCAGAATCATTTCATCGCCGATTGCGGCCTCACGAAGGCCTATCTCCACGACGACCAATTCTTTCCCGGCTGGACTGTGCTCGTCTTCAAGCGCCACGCGACCGAACTGTTCCATCTCTCACGAGAGGAACGCAGCAGCCTCATCGAAGAAGTCGCTCAGGTATCCGCCCTCCTTGCCGAAGAATGGCGGGCGGTGAAGATCAACTACGAGCTGCTCGGCAACCAGCTTCCGCACATCCATTGGCACCTGATTCCCCGCCTGTCGCAGGACCCGGCTCCGCTCGAGCCGGTGTGGCGCATCGCGCATGAACCAGTCCGGCCCGAACCGGATGCCCTCAAGTCCCTGGTGGCCCGCCTCCGGGCAATCTGGCCGGCTCACCGGCATCAGCCGCCATCCAGTGCCTAAACGACCTCCGGTCATGATGCAGATTCCGCCAGGGCCGAACGGAAGTAGTCCCCGCACCTTCTTCCAGACGTTGATCCGCACTCTGCCTCTGCACGTACTGATCACGACCAGCATCGTGGGAGGGGCGGCACTCTTTTACAGTCTCTCCGTCTCGAACCGTGGAACCTGGACCATGCTCGGAAGCTGGTCCCTGACGGCTCTGTATATCCTCATCGGGCTCGTGGGCGGGACTGTGGCCGGCGTATTGGACGCATCCCGGCAGATGGTGGAACGCCTGGAACAAGTCCTCCGTGACTGGCTCCATACGTTGCCTGCCCTGAACCGGAGCGCAGACACCACCGGCCGAGACGTGTCCACGGTTCGGCAGGAATACGAAACCCTCGTCGACCACTCGGTCGCGCAAGCCGGGCGGCGGCTGCGGCTACCGCAGTGGCTTGAACGGTTGATTCGCGCGGGAGTGCGGGGTCTGGTGGTCGATCGCTTCATCGCGTCCTGTACCGCACGGGGAATCCATGTCGTCGCGCCTCAGGAGTTTCGAAACTGGATGCTCGCCGAAGGCGTGAGCCTGGGATTCATGCCGGTCCTGGATCAATTGGCTTGGTGGCGCTACCTCCTCTTAGGAGTGCTCACGCTCCTGGCTGCCATTGCGCTGACGCTGGCCTTCCTGACGACGTGAGCGTGGTTCCGATTGATCCACTTCGTACATCGGACTGGTTTCACCCCGATCCGGTCCCGGCGGGTCATGGGCACGGTTCCCCGCGAGATCCCATGGAAATTTCCCGTCATCTATGTGTATATAGTCGGATACCTTTTGCGTGGAGCCCTGCCAGCGCCTATGTTCTTGCAACGCGTCTCCGTCGGACGGTGGTTTCTCATAGCGACAGTGGCATTGCCTCTTCCGTCTCTACCGGCCGGTGCCCAAGAAGAGCCTTCTCCCGCCGCGGCAACAGGAACCGTCCAAGCAGAAACACCCGTCACCGAAACACCCGCTGCTCCGCAGGCTGACCAGGCCCCTCAAGAAGCGATCCGCGTGGAGCCTCTGCCCAGCGAACCTCCCGCGCCACCGCCACCTCCACCGGTCGCGCCGCCGGTTCAGCCTCCTCTGACACCACTCGAAATTCTGGCGAGGGCCCGGCAAGCGCTGCATATCGAACCGGATGCTCAGGAGCCCCGGCTCACCCTCGGGAGAACGCTCTTCCAACTGGGTGATACGGATGGCGCGATCGATGAATACCGGACCGCGCTGCGCTTCCATCCCACGGTCGCGCAGGCGCATCTCGATCTCGGCACCGCGCTCATGGCCAAGCAGGACTGGCGAACCGCCATGACGGAATTGCAGGAGGCCGTCCGCCTTGATCCGACGCTCGTTCAGGCGCACTACAGCATGGGCACGATCCAATACACACGCGGCAACATCCAGTCGGCCATCAAGGCCTACCAGGAAGCGCTGCGGTTGAAGCCTGATTTTGCCGAAGCCCATTATCGCCTGGGCCTCGTACTCAAAGTTGCGGGGAAAGACAAAGACGCGGCGCAGGAACTTGAAGCGGCTGCGCTGGCCGGGCTGTCCAAAGCCCAATACTTTCTCGGCAATGCCTATCGCTCGGGACAGGGTGTCGAGAAAAGCCAGATCATGGCCATCACCTGGTGGGCACAGGCGTTCGAACAGGGGCTACCGGAAGCAGCGCAGGCACTGACACAACTCCGGCGACTGGCAGCGGTCAAAGGCAACCTGCAGACCAAACAGTCCAAAGCGGCCGCCGAGGCGTTCAAGAACTATTGCGATCAAATCTGGCTGGACTTCCCGGACCTCGACCGCGACCAACCCACGGAGACCGTCGGCACGACGTTGCTGAAGCAGGGCCGCACCGCCGAAGCCCTCCCGGTCCTGCTGCGCGAAGCCTATGCCCTCAACGAGATGGCCCATGCCACGCTGGTGCAACTGTACGAACAGGGACTCGACGGCCAACTCCCGCCGCATGGCCAATGGATTTTGAGTTACCTGGAATCCACTGCCGCCGATGGAGCCGTTCCTTCCCGCCTGGCACTGGCCCGTATTTATGGAAAAGGGCTCGGTCTGGCTCCCGATCAGGCCAAGGCCAAGAGCTATCTGAAGGGTTTGCCGAAGGATGACGTCAAACGTATCCTCGACGACGTCGCCGCTGAACCTCCCAAGCCGTAACGAGCAGACAATTTCAGTATCGGTTCGTCCGTGACACCCCATGCGAATCGCCACCCGCCTGTTCGTCAGGAATATCTGGCTGCAAGCCGCGGTGATGACGCTGGCCGCGATCGTCCTCAGCGACATCCTATGGACGCCGGCCCCGGCCACGCGCCAGGCGTTGGAATGGGCACCCTATGACACCTGGATGCGCCTTCGTGTCCAAGCGGCGCCCGACCCGAACCTGCTCCTGATCGTCAGAGACCGGGCCAGCGATCAACAGTTCGGCACCGGTTCGTGGGATCGGGCGCTCCCCGCAAGACTCATTACCGCCCTGCATGATGCCGGCGCCGCCTCGATCGGCCTGGATATTCCTCTCGAGCTTCCCAGCCCACCCAATCTCGGAGGCGCCGTCAGTGACGCCCTGCTGATGGAAGCGGTGAAATCTGCCGGCACCGTCTCGTACCCAGCGATCGGGGTGGCTGTCTCAGATCAGGAGGCGGCGGCTCTGTCCTCCCACTTCACACCGGGAAGAAGCGCCCTGCACCCGACGTTTGACCCCGATCGCGTGGTCCGCCGGTTGCCGCTGTATCATGGCGACGGCCCCGGTGAACTTCCGGCCTTGGGATTCTCATTGGCCACGACCTTCTGGCAAGTCCAATCGAATCAACTCGAAAGACGATCGGGGCGAATACATCTGCACAACGCGCGAGTTGCGGGTGGATCGACAGGCGATATCGACATCCCGGTTGACCGCTACGGCCGGCTACTCATCAACGTTGCCGGACATCCGCTTCCCACGGTCTTCCCTACCCTCTCTGTGTTGGATCTCACCCGCATGATCGACCGGAAGGACAATGAGGGCCTCAGCGCCCTGGTCAACGGCAAAGCCGTGCTGTTCCTCACTCAACCGACTCCTCAACCGGAACGCATGATGCCGACCGGCGAAGAGGCACCGGATATGCTGCTGCAAGCCCATCTGCTGCACACGCTGCTGACGCAAGACTGGATTCGGGACCTTTCCCCGCTCCAACGGGCCATCGTCACATTCGCACTTGGCCTCTCCACCGCCTGGGGAGTCCTGCGCTGGACGGATTGGAAAGGCCCGGTTCTGGGCGCGAGCATGCTGGTGCTCTATCTCTTCGTCAGTTGGGCAATGCTGGCGACCGCCCATTGGGTCTTGCCGTTCATCATTCCTGTCACCACCAGCGTCATGATTCTCGTCGTCGGCAGCCTCCTGGGCCAGATGATGGCGACCAGACGCCTGGTGCTCTTGGAGCAGGACATGCTGCTGGTTCAACAGAACCTCGTGGCAGTCCGGGAAGCCCTGATCTACCGGGAAACGGCCGTGGAAAGTCTGGAAGAGGATTTAGAATCCGCCCGCGCCAGCATGTCTCATTCAGTCTCCAAGGAAGCCGAATCGAGCAGGCTCGCGGCGGAGCTCCAACTCAAGATTGCCGAGGCCCAGGCCCAGGAAGATGCGACGCGGCAACGGATGGCGGCGCTTGAACAACAGCTGCAGGGCATGCGGGCTGCGACGATCACGGCAGAGCCGCTGGGCAACGTGGAACAGGACGCCCTTCGCCTGGAATGTGAGCAGGCAGGAATGATCACCAGGCATCCGGCGATCCTCACGATGTTTCGCGACCTGAAGAAAGGCGCGCGCACGACCGTCACCGTCCTGATCACAGGCGAGGCGGGAACCGGCAAAGAGCTCTGCGCCCGCGCGATCCACCGTTTGAGTCCACGAGCGGCGAAGCCATTCATTGCCGTCAACATGGCGGCCATCTCACCGGAACTGTTTGAGAGTGAACTCTTCGGGCATGTCCGCGGCAGTTTTACCGGCGCGCACGCGGACCGGAAAGGCTATTTCGAACTGGCGCATCTCGGGACGATTTTTCTCGATGAAATCGGCGACCTGCGGCTGGACCATCAAAGCAAACTGCTGCGCGTGCTCCAGGATCGCTCCTTCTATCGAGTCGGCGCCACAACCCCCACCACAGTGGACGTTCGCATTGTCGCGGCGACGAACAAGGATCTCCAGCGTGGCGTTTCGGAAGGCTGGTTTCGTGAAGACTTGTATTTCCGACTCAAAGGCCTCGTGCTGGACCTGCCACCCCTGCGGGAGCGTCGGGACGATATCCCCCTCATTGCAGAGGCCTATCTCCACGAAGCTGCGAACCACAACCACCAATCATCGATGCGCCTTTCGGAAGAGGCAGTCTCGACGCTCATGCAACAATCCTGGCCGGGCAACGTGCGGGAATTGCGGCAGTGCCTGGAGCAGGCCATGGCGCTGTCGGACAGTCCGATCCTCTCCGCGGCGGATCTCCGCCTGTCCGGGCCAGCATCACCGAAAACCGGCACATCCGGTGCCGCGCCGCTGTTGCCCGATCCTGCGGGCGACCTCGCCGTCTTACAGCAATTGCGTCAACAGCGCTTCGACATGCAAGCGACGGCAAAGGCTCTCGGATGGGATCGCAGCACGGTGACCCAACGACTCAAAGGGCTCTGCTTTCAAGCGCTCGTGGATGCCAGCGGAGACCAGGCCAAAGCCGCAGCCTCATTGGCGGGCGACCCCTCTCTCCTGCGGACAGTCGAGCTGAAATTGATGGACTACTATGGCCACCTCATGGAGACCATCGCTCCGTTCACAAACGTGGACGACGCCCTGCTCGACTGCAAGCGGCGTTTCAAAAACCTGCCCGAGCGCCACTTCAAATCCGTCGAGGTCTTGGTGCGGCGACATTTTTCTGCCGCATGATCCGAACGCCTCACTCTGTCACAATGAGACCGTTCGGTGCGTCGGCGCAGACACAGAGGCGTCAGCAGGGAGTATTTCCGTCAATAGCGCGCGGAGCTAGGCATGACTGAACCGGCACAGGTAACGTGGACAGAAGAAGGACAGTCATACGCCGCGCATTGGCGCTCGGAATGGGGCGCGCCTCCCCCGAAACGTGTGGTGATCGCCGACGACCGCATGACTGCCGATGCGGCCCATCGCTTGGCCTGCGAGGGCACCGCATTGCTCTGGCGAGGCGACTTCCAGAATGCGCGGCAATTGCTCCTTGCCATGGCCAGACGCGCAGACCGCCATCCTCCGAAACCCGGCGCCTCTCCCACGGAGTCCTTTCACTTTCATCGGCAGACGCAAGCACGCCGGGCCCGCATCCTGGGCATGCTTCTGATCACTCTGGAAGATGATTACGCAATCCGCCTCCGTCGTGCGCCCGATCTCCGTGAAGCCTGTACAGAAGCCTACGGCCCCGCGACGGCTCGTGCATTGGTCTCACTGCGGGAATTGCTCGGAGTCATCGGGGCGCACGAATGGCGAAAGAACGGGATCGACATCCCTGCCCTGGGCGACCGCATCCATCCGCACTACGGAGTGTTTTCGCCGATACGCAGCGAGTATGTGGCGCTGGTGGCCGACGCCCCGCTCCCTGCCTGTACGCTGGCGTTTGATATCGGCACGGGTACCGGGGTACTGGCGGCAATCTTGGCCCGCCGTGGCGTCCCGCGCATCATTGCGACCGACCAGGATCCTCGCGCCCTCGCCTGCGCCCGTGAGAATCTTCAACGACTGGAGCTAAGCGATCAGGTCGAGGTGCGGCAAGCCAATCTGTTCCCCGAGGGCAAAGCCCAGCTCGTCGTCTGCAACCCGCCATGGGTTCCGGCGCGGCCCACCTCGCCCCTTGAGCAGGCGATCTACGATCCCGAGAACCGCATGCTGTACGGGCTTTTGAATGGGCTAGCCGCCCACTTGGAACCGGGAGGAGAAGGCTGGCTCTTACTCTCCGATCTCGCCGAACATCTGGCACTGAGATCCAGGAAGGAACTCCTCGCCACCTTCGAGCAGGCAGGGCTCGTCGTCGCGGGAAAGACCGATATCCGGCCCACTCATCCACGCGCCTCCGAACAGGCGGATCCTCTCCGCGCCGCCCGCGCAGCCGAGTTGACCTCCTTGTGGCGATTGAAGAGCCGTTGAGCGCCGAAGTGACCCGGCGCGCCGGAGTGATCGCGCTACGGGATGTAGTGAGCGGGGAGCGGCCTGGCGGTCTGGCATTGACGGGACGTGCAAGGCAAACCGGGGAACCAGCGCTTCGCTTGCAATTCCTTCAACCGGCAGAGTTTGCGAGTCGTATCCCCGGTGGATGCGTAGATACTCAACGTAAATTGATCCGCCTGATCGCCGCTTCCCGCATCATCCCAACGGTCAAAATAGGTCGTCCCCTTGTAGCGGAACACGCCGTACAACTGGTAATTGGTTTCCCCGGCAGCCCGTCCATCCTGGCGAGGATTTTGAAGAACCAGATCCGTCAATTCGTGATCGATGCCGCTGAGATTTTCCGTGAGGACCACGATGGGAGCCGAATAGGCCCGACCAATCGATCCATCGTTTCGAGCGTGGCACAGTGAGGAATGGAGCTTGAGAACCGGTTCTGCCTTCCCATCATTATTGATATCCACTTGCGCCCAATAGGCCCAGGGCTCGTCCTTGGTGCTGATTCTCCACAGCGTATCCTCAAATCGGCTTTCGTCCGGAATGTTTCTCCCTGACTCGCTGCCGGCGGTCAGGAAATACAACACCTGTTCCATGGCTTCGAGATGTCCTGCCACATCGAAGGGTTTCCATGCCGGAGACTCCAGATCAAATTGCGCGCTGTACTCCCGCTCGCAAGCAGGATGCACCGTCATTCGTTCTAGATTCTGTTTGCAGGCTTCACAGACGTCGATTCCCTGACCGAGGGTCAATTGATAGTCCGCTGCTTGAACCAACGAACCCATGAGGAGCCACGACATCAACAACCACGAGGACAACCTCTTCATCGAACGATTCTCCCTGCCTGAATTGAGACATAGGCGATCACCGGGGATTTTGGTCGATCTTACAGCAGCCCTCATCCCTCTCAAACAAATTCCTGGATCGGCGCCGGACCGATCACAAGCACAGCCATACAACCCGATTCCCCTTCGAGAGAGCTCATGCTCTCCAAGAGTTGAACCTGGGTGCAAAGACGACGTGATGGGAGGAAGGCTGGTTGCTGCTGCAGATCGAGCGGGATATCCGAAACTTCGACCAAGGCACAACCGGCTCGGCCCCTTTTAGCAGGCCACGCTCGCCAGAGGCAAGAGTCAGGTCCATCTGGATCATCGAAGCATCTCCGCCCCCTCACCACGCCTGCTCCACCACTCAGTCTCCATGCGGGGATAGCCCCGCATCCCCGCTAGTCCCCGCATGAATCGCGGTGGCCACGCATCGATGCGTTTCACCTAACCCCTTGCTTCACAAGGGTTTCGTGATCGTCCGCGACGTCGATTCGGCTGGCCTCCGCCTTGCTCTATGCACCGCCCAACGGCGGGCGTTCGGCAGGAAGGAGGTGACCATCGGCAGGCCGGCCCCGCAAGACAGCAGCGGGCAAATCTTCACCAACAACCAACGGGCCGGAGCGATCCGGCTCAACCATGCAAGGAGCAGGCACCATGCAAAAATCCCCTACAGCTACCGTCAGTGCAGGACCAGTCGCCCCCACCCTCGTCGGCCCGGATCGGGACATGAAGGACGTCTATATCCTCAGCGGTCTCGTCGGGTTCCTCGCCATAGTCGTCGCCGCCTTCTGGTACTACTCCCAGGCGGACGAAGCGGCCCATAGCAATCGCTCGTCTGAAGCGCTCGATGTAGCCCAGGTGTCCCAGGTTCTCAAGGAGTCGACCGAGAAGGTGACAGGGGGAGCCGCGATGCCGGTCACTCACGTCGAAACAATCCCCCTGGCGAGCAGGAGCACAGAGATCCTGCACGACGACATCCAGTTTGAAGTCGGACGCAAGGGCTTGACCGACGACGGGAAGGCCTCCCTCCAGCGCCATGCAGAGTTCCTGAAAAACGAACCGGATTGGGGCGTGTTGCTTCAAGGTTATACGGACCAACAGGGTTCGATGAGCTTCAACAAGATTCTTGGCATGAAGCGGGCCGAGACGGTCAAGCAGCAGCTCATCTCGCTGGGCGTGCCGGAATCGGCCATCCGCACCGTGAGCCTGGGTGAAGAAGGCGCCCTGTGCATCGACAAGAGCGATGCCTGCCGGCAGATGAACCGACGGGTGCATCTGGAAATGCGCAAGATCGGCCAGGAGCACATGGTGATTCCTGCCGTAATCACCGAACCAGTCACGGATTCATTCTCCCTGACCACCGACCTGTCGATGGAATCGGCTTCCGCCGAATCTGATAGCGAGAACCCTACTGGGGTCGGCGCGTCCTCCAACGGGGCAGACAGTCCTGTCGAATCAGCAACCGGCAACTAACGTGACGTCGAGCTCTCCCTGGGAAAGACCTCGTCTTTCCCAGGGACCAGCAAC
>ERZ724512.641-NODE-641-length-16323-cov-3.868392_pt1 | contig 16323 bp, 18 predicted proteins | sample MGYA00376045_ERZ724512 | MGnify/ENA primary metagenome ERZ724512 (study PRJEB28724, sample SAMN07190883) | activated sludge metagenome | isolation source: activated sludge of sewage treatment plant in Hong Hong | place: Hong Kong | collected 2016-03-17 ... | reverse complement strand
GGCGATCGGGATGCGCATCTTGAGCCGATCCCAGGTCAGGCGACCATCGGGGGTGTTGGTCCACGCGCGGAAACCGAACACGGCACCGACGGCCCCCAGCAACAGGGCCGGCCACCAGTTGATCATGAAGTCCGAGAAGCCGATGAGGATTCGCGTCATCAGCGGCAGTTCGGCACCGAAGCCCTTGAACACCTTGGCAAAGGCCGGAATGACGAAGATATTGACGATGACGATGGCGATCACCATCGCGGCGACGACGAAGGACGGATAGCGCAGCGCCGATTTCACCTGATCCTTCATGAAGCGCTCGAAGGCCAGGTGGTCGAACAGGCGGATGAACACCTCCTCGAGGCGGCCGGTCATTTCGCCGACGCGCACCATCGACAGGTAGAAGGGGGAGAACACCGTGGGATGCCGGGCCAGCGACAGCGACATCTCCCGGCCGGAATCCAGGCTAGTGCGCACATCCTGCAGCACTTCGCGCATCGCCGGGTTGGCACTCGACTCTTGCAGGCCGGCCAGCGCACGCATGATGGGCACGCCCGACCGCAGCAGCGTATGGATCTGGCGCGAGAAGAGCAGCACGTCGACGTGCTCGACCTTGGGCTTGAAGAAGTTGAACTCGAACGCCGGACCTTCCGCCGCAGAGGCCTGCGCCGGTGCTATCTCGATCGGCGTCACGCCGCTGCCGCGCAGTTGATCGGCCACGGCCCCGGCGCTGGCACCGTCGAGGACGCCCTGCACCATCTGTCCGGCCCCGTTGCGGCCGCGGTAGGAGAATCCAGGCATCGCGGCGCCGTCAGTTGTCGAGTTGGGTGCTGACGCGCATGGCCTCGATCACCGTCGTGCGGCCGGTCGCGGCAAGGCGCACGGCATCGCGGCGCAGCGTGTCGCCTGCCATTTGCTCGCGGCCGAGCGCCATGAACTCGTTGGGGTCGCCGCGGTTGAGAGCCTCGACCAGCGTATTGCTCATCTCGAGCTGTTCGTAAACGGCCTGGCGCCCCTGATAGCCGGTGTTGGCGCAGTGGCTGCACCCCTGCCCCTGCCGGTAGGGCTGGTTATCGACTGCATCGCCCAGTTCGGACTTCAGCCAGAGGCGCTCGTGAGGCTCGGGCACGTAGGGCGCCGCGCAGTTCTCGCAGATGACGCGTACCAGGCGCTGCGCCAGCACCATCTGGATCGACATCGCCACCATGTAGCGGGGTACGCCCATGTCGAGCAGGCGGATCGGCGTCGACAGCGCGTCGTTGGTGTGCAGGGTGGACAGCACGAGGTGGCCTGTCATCGAGGCGCGCATGCCGATTTCGGCGGTTTCCTGGTCGCGCATTTCGCCGAGCAGGATGATGTCCGGGTCCTGGCGCAGCGCGGTGCGCAGCACCCGGCTGAACGACAGGTCGATCTTCTCGTGCACCTGCACCTGGTTGAGGCCGGGCAGGCGGTATTCCACCGGATCCTCGACGGTAATGATCTTCTTTTCCGGCGTATTGAGTTCGTTGAGCGCGGCATACAGTGTCGTCGTCTTGCCCGAACCCGTGGGGCCGGTGACGAGGACGATGCCCGACGGTCGTGCAATCGAGTGGCGGAAGCGCTCGAGGATATGCGGCGGCATGCGCAGCTTGTCCAGCTGGAGCAGGCCGGTGTTCTGCGCCAGCAGGCGCATCACAACGGACTCGCCGTGCTGCGTCGGCATCGACGAGATACGGATGTCGATGGCTGTATTGCGCAGGTTGATGTTGAAGCGGCCGTCCTGGGGCAGGCGCTTCTCGGAGATGTCGAGACCGGACATCAGCTTTAGCCGCAGTACCAGGGCAGTGGCGATCTTGGCGTCCGCCTCGGTCTGCACGTGCAGCACGCCATCGATACGGAAGCGGATCAGCAGCGACTTTTCCTGCGGCTCGATGTGAATGTCGGAAGCGCGCATCTTGAGCGCCTCCTCGAACACGGTGTTGAGCAGCTTGACGACCGGGGCATCCTCCGCACCGGCCGTGAGGCCGAGCAGGTTGCCGAACTCGACGGAGACGTCGGCCATGTCGGCCGTCAGTTCCTTGGCCAGCCCGCTGATTTCTGCGGCCCGGCTGTAAACCCGGTCGATGGCCGAGAGCAACTGGCTTTCGCTCACCACCGCGAGGTCGATTTCACGCTTGAGGACGCGCGCCAGTTCGTCGAAAGCGCCGAGGTCGGTCGGGTCCGCCATGCCGACCAGCAGCATTCCGGCCCGCTCGGCCAGCACCAGCGCGCGCTGCCGGCGGGCCTGCGTCTCCGGCAGCAGCTTGATCAGGTCGGGCTGCAGGCGAAAAGTCTTCAGGTCGACGAAGTCGGCGCCAAGCTGTCGCGCAAGCCCGCTGGCGATGCCGTCCTCGGTAACGACCCCGGTATCGACGAGCACCCGGCCGAGCTTGCGCCCCGATCGTTTCTGTTCCTCGAGGGCGGCAGTGAGTTGCTCGGGCGTGACGAGCTTCTGCTGCACGAGCATGTCGCCGAGCCGAATCTTTTCCGGGCGTGCCATCAGGCGGTCTCCAAAGGGGTCCTAAAATCGGGCCCGTTGCCGTCGCGGCCGACACCTCGTGCGTCGTCCCCGGCTGCCGCGGCAAACCTACCGTTTTTCGGAGATGCCCGCAAGTGTTCCATGTCGTCCTCGTCGCCCCGGAAATCCCGCCAAATACGGGGAATGTGATCCGCCTTTGCGCGAATACGGGGACGAATCTGCATCTTATCGAACCGCTTGGCTTCGACCTCTCGGCTGCGCGCCTGCGCCGCGCCGGACTCGATTACGCCGAAATGGTCAATGTCCGAGTCCACCGCGACTGGCGCGCCTTCCGCGCCGCGCTGGGGGATGTGCGCCTGTTCGCGCTGACCACGCGCGCGACCCGCCCCCACTCGGGACCACGCGCGCCCCGCTACCGGCCGGGCGATACCTTCGTGTTTGGTGCGGAGTCGAGCGGATTGCCGCCCGCCATACTGGCAGACATCGACGCGACGCACCGGCTGCGGTTGCCTATGATCCCCGGCAATCGCAGCCTCAACCTGTCGAATGCCGTGGCAGTGATGGTCTTCGAGGCCTGGCGGCGCAACGGCTTCGCCGGAGGCCGCTGAACCGGCTACTCGTGCTTGGAATCGCCCGCCATCAGCCGCTCGACGGCGGCGCGGGGCGCGATCTTGCCATCGAGCACCGCCGTGACCGCGCCGGTAATCGGCATGTACACACCGAGCGCGGCGGCACGACGCGCGACCTCGCGCGCCGCCGGAACCCCCTCGGCGACATGGCCCAGGTCTCGCGTGATTTCATCGAGCGGACGGCCGGCAGCGAGCTGGAGGCCGACGCGGCGATTGCGCGACAAATCGCCCGTGCAAGTCAGGATCAGGTCGCCCATCCCGGCAAGACCCATGAATGTCTCGCGCCGTGCGCCGAGCGCCTCGCCCAGGCGCGTGATCTCGGCCAGGCCGCGCGTGATCAGCGCGGCACGGGCATTGAGGCCGAGTCCAAGCCCGTCGCAGATGCCCGTTGCGATGGCCAGCACGTTCTTGACCGCGCCACCAACCTCGGCCCCGACCATATCCTCGTTGGCGTAGATGCGCAGGTTGCCGCCGTGCAAGTGCTGTGCCGTCTGCTCGGCGAAGTGCGGATCGCAGGCCGCCAGCGTCACTGCCGTGGGCAGGCCGCGTGCAACCTCGACCGCAAAGCTGGGGCCGGTCAGCACGCCGCAAACCGCCGACTCGCCCACGACTTCCGCCACGACCTGATGGGGCAGCAGGCCGCTGCCGGCTTCGAGGCCCTTGCACAGCCAAAGGAAAGGCCTGCCCGGCGCGACTGCCTTGAGCTGCTGCAGCAAGGGTCGCAGCCCGGCGAGCGGCGCAGCGAGGATGGCCAGGTCCGCCCCAGCCAGCACGGCACCGAAGTCCTGGCCGACGGCGAGCGCCCGCGGGAAAGGGCAATCCGGAAGGTAGCGCTTGTTCTCGCGCGCAGCGGCCATCTCCGCAGCGGCCGCACGGTCGCGTGCCCAGAGCACGACGTCGTGGCGGCCGGCGAAGGCGATGGCAAGGGCCGTGCCCCAGGCGCCGGCGCCGAGCACGGCGATTTTCACGTCAAAGCCCCCAGATCTGGGGCGACTTGACGAAGCCGGTCTGTCCGTCCCGGTGTCGCACCTTGACCCAGCCGCCGGGTGCCGCCTCGAGCAGCTCGAGCACCACATCGCGTTCCGCCTCGAACACCAGGGCGGCGCGCTCTTCCGCGGCGGCGCGCACCTGGGCGCGATCGGTGCGCACGATGACGTGGCGCACGTCGCCCAGGTACTTGCGTTCGATCCAGCTCAGATCACCCCTGGCGTCGCGCACCTTGGCCCAGCCCTCGAGGGCGACGACGAGTTCGACGGGGGTTCCGGCGCGAATCACGAAGAGCGGATTGGCCTTCGCCGATGGCGCGTCGTAAAGCACGGCCGCCTCGGTCACGGCGCGGTAATCCAGCGCCTGCGCCACCGGGGCAGCAAGTGCTGCAAGTGCGGCTGCAATACAGGCGGTGCGCCGGGCGGTCATCGCCTCTACTGAAGCTGGATGCGGCTTTCGCCCTGCTGCTGCTCGGCGAGGCGCTGCTGGTAAAGCGACTCGAAATTCACCGGAGCGAGGATCACGGGCGGAAAGCCGGCACGATTGACCGCGTCGGAAACCGTTTCCCGCGCGTACGGGAACAGGATGTTGGGACAGGCAACGGCGAGGATGGGCTCGAGGTCCTGCTCGGGGACATTGCGGATCTGGAACAGGCCGCACTTCACCACCTCGACCAGGAAGAAGGATGTCTCGCCGTTCTTGGCGCTGACGGAAATCCTCAGCGCCACCTCGTAGAGGCCTTCGCCGACATGGGTGCCGTTGCTCTGGATCTGCACCTCGATGTTCGGCGTTTCCCGCTCGATGAAAATCTGCGGCGCGTTCGGCACCTCGATGGAAAGGTCCTTGACGTAGATCTTCTCGATGCTGAATACGGGTTGCTCGTCGCTCATGGTGGTAAGGCCTGGAAGTGGAGGGCGGGATTCTAAGCGGCCAGCAGCGGGTCGAGCTTGCCCTGGTGCTCGAGTTCGTAAAGGTCGTCGCAGCCGCCGACATGCGTGTCGCCGATATAAATCTGCGGCACCGTGCGTCGCCCGGTACGCTGCATCATCTCCTCGCGTCGCTCGGGCTGAAGGTCGACGCGCACCTTCTCTATTTCGGTGACGCCCTTGCGCGTCAGCAGTTGTTCGGCGCGCACGCAGTAGGGGCAGACGGCGGTTGAATACATCAAGACCTTGGCCATTCGCAGCTCCGTTCAGGACTTGGTGGTGACGGGAAGGTTGGCGTCAAGCCAGGCGGAGATGCCGCCGCCGAGGCTTACGGCGCGCGTGAAGCCATGCTTGCGCAACTGGGCGCAGGCCGAGGTGGACCGGTTGCCCGTGGCGCAACAGACGATCACCGGCCGCTCCTTGAACTTCTCGATCTCCGAGATGCGCTGCTCCAATTGGCCGAGGGTGATGTGGCGGGCCCCCTGGATGTGCCCCGAGCCCCACTCGCCCGTCTCGCGCACGTCGAGCACCAGCGCGTCTTCGCGGTTCATCAGCAGCGTCGCCTCGCCCGGAGTCACGCGCGCCACCGTGCTGCCGGATACCATGGGCCAGAGCAGCATGCCGCCGCTGATCGCGGCGAGCGCCACCCAGATGATGTTCTGTTGCAGGAACTCCATGTCACTCCTTGAAGTGGGGCAGGCCGCAGAAGACCTCGCGCATCAGCGCAATGAGTTGCAGCGTACGTGGATCGGCGATGCGGTAGTAAACCCTGTTGGCATCCTTGCGCGTCTGCAGCACGCCCTTGTCGCGCAGGATCGCAAGGTGCTGGGATATATTGCTCTGCGAGGTTCCAACCGCGTCGACGATATCCTGCACGCAGGTTTCCTCGCCGCCGACCACGCAGAGGATCTTCAATCGCAGCGGATGCGAAATCGCCTTCAGGGCGCGTGCCGCTGTTTCGATGTGTTCCTGCTTGCCGATAAGCTCTGTGATCGCAGTATGCATGTCAGGGCCGTGACGGTGCTGGTTGGCAGATTTGAATATTATAGAATACTGCTAAGCATCTGAATCGAGGCGCTCATCATGTACAAAATCGTGCTCCTTCGCCACGGCGAATCGACCTGGAACCAGGAAAACCGCTTCACCGGCTGGACCGACGTAGGCCTCACGGAAAAAGGCCTGGCCGAAGCCGTCGCCGCCGGACGCCTGCTCAGCAAGGAAGGCTACGAATTCGACATTGCCTTCACGTCGGTCCTGCGTCGTGCCATCAAGACGCTATGGACGGTACTCGAGGAAATGGAGCGCATGTGGATTCCGGTACAGCACTCCTGGCGGCTCAATGAACGTCACTATGGGGCGCTGCAGGGATTGAACAAGGCGGAAACCGCCGCCAAGTTCGGCGACGAGCAGGTCCTCGTCTGGCGCCGCGCCTACGACACGCCACCGCCGCCGCTGGAGGAAAGCGATCCGCGCTACGAAATCCGCGATCCGCGCTATGCCGCGCTCAAGCCGGGCGAATGCCCGCGCACGGAATGCCTCAAGGACACGGTGGCGCGGGTCCTGCCGTTCTGGAACGAGACCATCGCGCCAACCATCAAGTCCGGCAAGCGCGTCGTCATCGCCGCTCACGGCAACAGCATTCGCGCCCTCATCAAGTACCTCGACAAGGTGTCGGACGCCGACATCGTCGGCCTCAACATCCCGACGGCACAACCGCTCGTCTACGAACTCGATGCCAATTTGGCGCCGATCCGCAATTACTACCTCGGCGATCAGGAAGCCATCAAGGCCGCCATGCAGGCGGTCGCCAACCAGGGCAAGGCAAAGGCCTGAGCATCCGGAGGCAATGCTGAGCGTGGCACCGCCCGGCTGGCGCGCGCGTTGCGCGTTATGCCTGCGGAGGCGTGCGTTTCCCCTTCTTCTTGCCCTTGCCCCACTCGTTGCCGCAGCCGCCGGCATCGAGGCACGCAAGGGCGAGTTGCACGACCTCAAGAGCCGCATCGAGGCGCTGCAGCGCGACATGGCGGCCGCCGAGGAATCCCGGGGCAGCGTCGTCGATCAATTGCGCGAAACCGAAACGGCGATCTCCGGAGCCAACCAGCGCCTGCACGAACTCGGCATCGCCCGCAACGATCTGCGCGCGCAGCTCGCCGAACTCGAGGTCCAGGGCCAGCGCCTCGACAGGCAGACCGGCACGCAACAGAACCAGCTTGCGCGCATCCTCAATCGCCAGTTTGTCGGCGGCGACGCCGACGCGATGCAGCTCCTGCTCGCCGGCCGCGACCCCAACCAGTCGGCCCGCGACCGCTATTTTCTGACCCAGCTGTCGCGGGCGAAGGCCGACATGATCCAGAAGTTGCGCAGCCTGGCCGAAGAGAAGCGGCGCCTCGCCGAGACGACGCGCCAGCGCCAGGCCGAGCTGGCCGAAGTGGAGCGGCGCCAGCAGGAGCAGCGCACCCAGCTCGTCGAGCGCAAGAAGCAGCGCGCGGCCACGCTCGCTGCCATTGGCGACCGGCTCAAGGCACAGCGCCGCGAGCTCTCCACCCTGCGCCGCGACGAGCAGCGGCTGGCAAAGCTGATCGAGGGCCTGGCACGCATCGGTGCCGCCCGCAAGGCGCGCCCCCCGGCCGCTGGCGGCAAGCCGCCGGCGCGCGGTGCGCCGGCAAAGGATTACGACCCCGGGACGGCGGGCGGTGCCTTTGCCGCACTGCGCGGGAAGCTGCGCCTGCCGGTAAGCGGCGCCGTAACGGGGCGCTTCGGCAGTCCGCGCGCCGAGGGCGGTGCAACCTGGAAAGGCGTCTTCATCCGCGCTGCGGAGGGCAGCGAAGTCAAGGCGGTGGCGGCCGGTGCCGTGGTGTTTTCCGACTGGCTGCGCGGGTTCGGCAACCTGCTGATCATCGACCACGGCGACGACTTCCTGTCGGTTTACGGCAATAACGAATCCCTGCTCGCGACCGTCGGCGCCAAGGTGGGGAACGGAGAGGCCGTTGCGACGGTCGGAAACAGCGGTGGCAATCCCGAGTCGGGTTTATACTTTGAACTCCGGCATCGCGGCCAGCCGTTCGACCCGCTGCGATGGGCGGGCCGCCACTGACGGGGCGGGTTCCGCACCGGCGCGGCGTGATGCGTTCGAAGTTTCCACGAGGTTCACATATGGGCAGCAAGTTGCAGCAATTCGGCCTGGTGGCCACCGGCCTGGTAGCCGGGGTCTTCCTCAGCCTGAACTTCTCGGTCAATGCCGGCAAGGACGCTGCGGTTTCCGCACTGCCGGTCGAGGAGTTGCGCAGCTTCGCTGACGTCTATAACGCCATCAAGCAGGGCTACGTCGAGCCGGTCGAGGACAAGAAGCTGATCACGCACGCGATCAGCGGCATGCTCGCCAATCTCGACCCGCATTCGGCCTATCTCGATGCCGACGCGTTCAAGGACCTGCAGGTAAGCACCCAGGGCGAATTCGGCGGCCTCGGCCTCGAGGTCGGCATGGAGGACGGTCTGGTGAAGGTGGTCGCGCCGATCGAGGACACGCCGGCCTACCGCGCCGGGCTCAAGTCGGGCGACCTCATCATCAAGCTCGACGATACCCTGGTCAAGGGCCTCACGCTGAACGAGGCGGTCAAGCGCATGCGCGGCAAGCCGAAGACCCAGATCAAGCTGACGGTGCTGCGCAAGGGCGAGGCCAAGCCGCTCGAGATCGTCGTCACGCGCGAGAAGATCAAGGTGCAGAGCGTTAAGTCGAAGCTGCTCGAGAGCGGCTACGGCTACCTGCGTATCACCCAGTTCCAGGAAGAGACGACGCCGGATCTCGTCAAGCACCTGGAGAAGCTGGCCAAGGCGGACAAGGAAGCCAAGGGCGAGGGGCTGAAGGGCCTCGTGCTCGACCTGCGTAACGATCCGGGCGGGCTGCTCAACGGCGCGGTCGGCGTTTCGGCCGCCTTCCTGCCGGCGCAGTCGCTCGTCACCTCGACCGACGGACGCACGGACGATGCCAAGCGCCGCTACCTGGCCGTCCCCGAGGACTACCAGCGCGGCCAGCGCGACGATTTCATGAAGGGCTTGCCTGCGTTTGCCAAGACCGTGCCGCTCGTGGTGCTCGTCAATGGCGGATCGGCGTCGGCCTCCGAGATCGTCGCCGGGGCGCTGCAGGACCACAAGCGCGCCGTGGTGATGGGCACGCAGACCTTCGGCAAGGGCTCGGTGCAGACCGTGCTGCCGCTGTCGAACAATGCAGCCATCAAGCTGACCACGGCACGCTACTACACGCCCTCCGGACGCTCGATCCAGGCCAAGGGCATCACGCCGGACATCGTCGTCGAGGAAAGCGCCAATGGCGAATCGCGCGAACGCGTGCGCGAGGCCGACCTCGACCGCCATCTCGGCAACGACAAGGAAAAAGCTGCAGAGCCTGCGCCGAAGCCGGCGGCAGCGCCCAAGAACGGCAAGAAGGGCAAGGCCGACGAGAGCGAGGAAGCGGCCCATGCCCCGCTGGAACTGGCTTCGGCCAAGGACTACCAGCTGGGCCAGGCGCTCAACCTGCTCAAGGCCTGGCAGATCATCAAGCGGTGACGGTGCGGCGACGGCCATGAGCAAGATGAATCCGGAGCGGGCACGCGAACTGCGCGACGAAAAGCGCGACGGCAGGCATCGCGTGCGTCCGGCGCCCTTCGTACCCCAGCCGGGCACGCGCAAGCATCGCGAACTACGCTTCGACCACGGCCATCCCGAACACGTCGACGAAGCACGCAAGCTGCTTTCCGGTCTCGAGGGCATGGACGTCGATGACGGCCTGGCGCCGTACAGCCTTTCGATCTGGTACGAGATCGGCGATTACTCGATGGAGGGCCTCGAGGCGGCACTTGTCCGGCAGGGCTTCCACCTCGACAACAGCCTCTACAGCCGCCTGATGCGTACCGTCGTCTACTTCTGCGAAGAGACGCAGATGCGCAACCTGCGCGTGCCGGAGCGCCTTATCAAGAAGTCGCACGAGGTCTATTCCAAGGCCTGGGAGCACCACCCCCACGGCGACCACGACGACACGCCGCCGGAGTTGCGCCAGGAAAGGTAGGAGCCTGGGGCTCCCAGCCATGACCGACGACCAGCTGCTGCGCTACAGCCGCCACATCCTGCTGCCGCAGATCGGGGTCGAGGGACAGGAGGCCATCGTACGCAGCCGCGCACTGGTGGTCGGCGCCGGCGGCCTCGGCTCACCGGCGGCCTGCTACCTCGCTTCTGCAGGCATCGGCACGCTGGCGCTGGCCGACGGCGACAGCGTCGATCTCACCAATCTGCAGCGCCAGATCCTGCACCGGACCGACTCGATTGGCATGGCCAAGGTCGATTCGGGACGGCGCAGCCTCAACGAACTGAATCCCGAGTGTCGCGTCGTCACCCTGGGCGAACGGCTGGCCGGTGCGCGACTGGAGGAGGAAGTGGCGCTGGCCGACGTCGTACTCGATTGCTGCGACAACTTCGCCACCCGTCACGCCGTGAATCGTGCCTGCGTCACGCAGCGCAAGCCGCTGGTGTCGGGCGCCGCGATACGCTTCGACGGCCAGGTGGCGGTATTCGACCCGCGCCAGGCCGGCGCGCCTTGCTACCACTGCCTGTTTCCGGAAAGCGAGGATGTCGAAGAAGTGCGCTGCGCAGTGATGGGCGTCTTCGCCCCGCTCACGGGCATCATCGGCGCCGTCCAGGCCGCCGAAGCGCTCAAGCTGCTGATCGGCTGCGGCACCAGCCTCGCCGGCCGCCTGCTGCTGCTCGACGGCCTCGGCATGGAGTGGCGCGAGATCCGCATCCCGCGCGACCCGGCCTGCCCGGTCTGCGGCGCCAACGCCTGATCAGATCACGCGCCGGTGGCGCAGGCGTCCCGGTGCATGGCTGAGCAGCACCGAAAAGCACAAGACGAACCAGAACAGCCCCACCCGACCCGGCTCCCAGGCCACCATCAGCGCCACCAGGCCCAGCTTGCCCAGAGTGCCGACGCCCTTGGCCTGGCGGAAGTACATCGGGTTCGCCCACGCGTCGAGCGCGACGATGCCGACCCCCGAGACGAACATCAGCGTACCCCAGCGCGCCGCATCGCCGCCTGCCGCCAGGATCGCGGCCGACAGGCCCGCCAGCCCGCCGACATGGATCATGCGCAGGATGTTGATGAGCAGGCTGCGCCCGCGAAAATCGCGGCGCCCCCCTTCCTCGTCGTCGGAACGCCTAGCCAAGGCGGGCCCGGATGCGCAGGTCGGCGCCGATCGCACGGCGCTCGAGGATATCAAGCCGGCGCGCGCCGGCCAGATCGGCGAGCTCATCCAGGCCGAACATGCCGCGTGCCGCATCGCCGATCAGCAGTGGCGCCTGGTAGATGAGCAGTTCGTCGACGCAGCCTTCGCGCAGCAGCGAGCCGTTGAGCCGCGTGCCGGCCTCGGCGAGCACCTCGTTGATGCCGCGCCGGCCAAGCTCCTTCAACAACTCCGCCAGATCGACCTTGCCATGGGGATTGGGCAGGCAAATCACCTCGGCGCCGCGCGCCGCCAGTGCCGCCGAGCGCGTCGCATCGTCACGGGCCGCGAAGATCAGCACGCCTCCGCCTTCGAGGATCGCCGCATCCGGTGACGTCTCCAACCGGCTGTCGACGACGACACGCAGCGGCTGCCGCGTGGTCGGAATATCGCGCACCGTCAGGCGCGGGTTGTCGTCCTTCACCGTGCCGATGCCCGTAAGCACGGCACAGGAGCGGGCCCGCCAGCGATGCGCATCTCGCCTCGCCTCGCCGCCAGTGATCCATTGCGAACGGCCGTTGTTGAGCGCCGTCTTGCCGTCGAGGCTTGCCGCCACCTTGAGTCGCACCCACGGCCGGCCCCGCGTCATGCGCGAAACGAAACCAACATTGAGATCCCGTGCTTCGGCTTCCATCAAGCCGCATTCCGTCGCGATTCCCGCCGCCTGCAGTCGTGCAAGTCCCTGCCCCGCTACCTGCGGATTGGGATCCTGCATCGCCGCCACCACGCGGGCCACGCCGGCCGCAACCAGCGCGTCGGCACAGGGCGGGGTGCGGCCGAAGTGGCTGCAGGGTTCGAGACTGACGTAGGCCGTCGCGTCTTGCGCATTGCCGCCAGCGCCGGCAAGGGCCTGCAGGGCGGCGGCCTCGGCATGCGCGCCGCCGGCGCGTTCATGCCAGCCCTGGGCTAGCACGTGGCCGTCGCGGACAAGAACGCAGCCGACCCGCGGGTTTGGCGTGGTGGTGTTCAGCCCGCGTCGCGCGAGCTGCAATGCGCGCGCCATGCTGGCGTGGTCGACGGTGCTGAACGACACGGGGCGATCGCCCTTCAGGAGCGCGCCCGCGGATGCCGCGGCTTCTTGATTTCCCGGATCGCGTCGGAAAACTCGTCGACGTCCTCGAAATTGCGGTACACCGAGGCGAAGCGGATGTAGGCCACCTTGTCGAGCTTCTTCAGTTCGCGCATCACCAACTCGCCGATGCGGTCCGAGGCCACCTCGCGCAATGCGAGCTGTACCAGCTTTTCCTCGATGCGGTCGAGGGCGGCCTCGATGCTCTCGGTGGTCACCGGGCGTTTGCGCATCGCCAGCATCATGCTGGCCTTGAGCTTGTCGCGATCGTAGTCGGTACGGCTGCCGTTCTTCTTCACCACCTGCGGTAGCTGCAGCTCTACGCGCTCGTAGGTGGTGAAGCGCTTGTCACAGGACAGGCAGCGCCGACGCCGACGGACGGTGTCGCCATCCTCGTTTTCACGCGTATCGACGACTTGCGTGTTCGGTTCGGCGCAGTAGGGGCACTTCACGACGGGCTCCGTCGCCGGCTATCAGCCGTAGACAGGGAATTTCCTGCACAGCGCCGCCACCTCGCCGCGCACCCGGGTCAGCACCGCCTCGTCCGCAGGTGCGTCGAGCACGTCGGCGATCAGCTCGGCGACCTGCTCGGCCTCGATCTCGGTGAAGCCGCGCGTGGTCATCGCTGGCGTGCCGATGCGGATGCCGCTGGTGACGAAGGGCTTCTGCGGATCGTTGGGGATCGCATTCTTGTTGACCGTGATGTGGGCACGGCCCAGCGCCGCCTCGGCATCCTTGCCGGTGATGTTCTTGGCCTGCAGGTCGACGAGGAACACGTGCGACTCGGTACGGCCGGAAACGATGCGCAGGCCGCGGCTCTTGAGTACCTTCACCATCACCTGGGCATTGTCGATCACCTGCTCCTGGTAATCGCGGAACGCAGGGGTCATCGCCTCGTGCAGCGCAGCGGCCTTGGCGGCGATCACGTGCATCAGCGGGCCGCCCTGCAGGCCGGGGAAGATCGCCGAGTTGATGGCTTTCTCGTGCTCCGCCTTCATCAGGATCAAGCCGCCACGCGGGCCGCGCAGCGTCTTGTGCGTGGTGGTGGTGACGACGTCGGCGTGCGGCACCGGGTTCGGATAGAAGCCGGCGGCGACGAGGCCGGCGTAGTGGGCCATGTCCACCATGAAGACGGCACCGACGGACTTTGCCACCTTGGCGAAGCGCTCGAAATCGATGCGCAGCGCGTAGGCCGAGGCGCCGGCGATGATCAGCTTCGGCTTGTGCTCATGGGCCAGCCGCTCCATCGCCGCGTAGTCGATTTCCTCATTGGCATCGAGGCCGTAGGGGATGACGTTGAACCACTTGCCGGAGACGTTCACCGGCGAGCCATGGGTCAGGTGGCCGCCCATCGCGAGGTTCATGCCCAGTATCGTGTCGCCGGGCTTGAGGAAAGCCATGAAGACGGCTTGGTTGGCCTGCGATCCGGAGTTGGGCTGGACGTTCGCGGCATCGGCGCCGAACAGCTTTTTGGCTCGTTCGATGGCGAGCTGCTCGGCAACGTCGACGTGCTCGCAGCCGCCGTAATAGCGCTTGCCGGGATAGCCCTCGGCGTATTTGTTGGTGAGCTGCGAACCTTGCGCCTCCATGACAGGACAGGAGACGTAGTTTTCCGAGGCGATCAGCTCGATGTGGTCCTCCTGGCGGCGGTTCTCGGCCTGGATGGCCGCCCAGAGTTCGGGATCGTTCTTGGCAAGAGTGCTCTGCTTGGAAAACATGGGCGGGGTCCGTCGGAGGGGGAAAAGAACGCATTTTATCACCCGGCCCGAGCGCGCTCTGCCCGAACCTTCCTGCCAGCGGGGAGCCGGCAATTGCGCTCCGGAACGCCTTTTTCCGCCGATAGTGATTAAACTTCAACGATCTGCCCGGCCGGTACGGTCCGGATTCGCGGCAGCCGACAACTAAAAGCACGCCTTAGGGAAGGAGAATCTTCGGATGCAAGGCCTCCTCAAGCTGTCCGCCATGGTGGACAACCTCAACGAGCGCATCGGCCGCGCCATGATCTGGCTGATCCTCATCGTCGTCGTCGTCAGCGCCGGCAATGCGGTCTCGCGCTTCTCGCTCAATATGAGTTCCAACGCGATGCTCGAGGTGCAGTGGTACCTGTTCTCGGCGGTATTCCTTCTTAGCGCCGGCTACGTGCTGAAGCGCAATGAGCACATCCGCATCGACATCATCGCCGGCCGGCTCTCGGACCGCGCGCAGAACTGGATCGACGTCTTCGGCTTCCTCGTCTTCCTGCTGCCGATGGCGCTAATGCTCGCCTACCTGTCCTGGCCGGTATTCACGCTCGCGTGGACGTCGGGTGAAATGTCGGCCAACCCCGGCGGCCTGATCCGCTGGCCGGTACGGCTGCTGGTGCCAATCGGCTTTCTCCTTCTGGTGCTGCAGGGTCTCTCCGAGCTGATCAAGCGCATCGCCTTCCTCAAGGGCGTGATCACCAACCCGCTGGCCAAGGCCACAGGGCCGAGCGCCGAAGAGGAACTTGCCGAAGCGATCAAGAAGGCGAAGGCTGCTGCTGCACAGGGAGAAGCGAAATGAGCGCCTTCCTTGTCGCCAACATGGCGCCGATCATTTTCGGCTCCCTGGTTCTCTTCCTGCTCCTGGGCTTCCCGGTGGCCTTCTCGCTGGCTGCCAACGGCATCATCTTCGGCATCATCGGCATCGAACTCGGCCTCTTCCAGCCAACCTTTTTCCAGGCCCTGCCCGAGCGCATTTTCGGTGGCGTGATGAACAACGACACGCTGCTGGCGATCCCCTTCTTCACCTTCATGGGCCTGATCCTCGAACGCTCGGGGATGGCCGAGGACCTGCTGGAAACCATCGGCCAGCTCTTCGGCCCGGTGCGCGGCGGCCTGGCCTACGCGGTCGTCATCGTCGGCGCCATGCTGGCGGCCACCACCGGCGTCGTCGCCGCCTCGGTGATCTCGATGGGCCTGATCTCGCTGCCCATCATGCTGCGCTTCGGCTACGACCGGCGCCTGGCCTCGGGCGTGATCGCCGCCTCGGGCACGCTGGCGCAGATCATCCCGCCCTCGCTGGTGCTGATCATCATCGCCGACCAGCTCGGCAAGTCGGTCGGCGACATGTACAAGGGCGCCTTCGTTCCCGGCTTCGTACTGACCGGCCTCTATATTTCGTATGTGCTGGGCTGCACCCTGGTCAAGCCGCAATGGGCGCCGGCATTGCCGCCGGAGGCCCGCTCCTTCCGCGAACCGAGCGGCAAGAGCGGCGCCACCTCGCTGCTGGTGCTCACGGCCGTTTCGGTGGCGGCCGCGTTCGCCTGGGCCTTCAAGCAGCCAGCCGACAAGCCCACCGACGAGCTCATCGTGATTGCCATGTGCGTCGGCATCGGCGTCGCCTTCGGGATTGCCGTGGTCAATCGCATGCTCAAGCTCGGCCTGCTCTCGGGCATGGCGGAGAAGGTCACGTTCGTCCTGATTCCGCCGCTGGCGCTGATCTTCCTCGTACTGGGCACCATCTTCATCGGCGTGGCGACGCCGACCGAAGGCGGCGCCATGGGCGCGACCGGGGCGCTGATCATGGCACTGGCGAGGAAACGGCTCAACTGGACCCTGCTCAAGCAGGCGATGGACTCCACGGCCAAGCTCACCACCTTCGTCGTCTTCATCCTCGTCGGCGCACGCGTCTTCTCGCTGACCTTCTACGGCGTCGACGGCCACAAGTGGGTAGAGCACCTGCTCTCCAACCTGCCGGGCGGCCAGATCGGCTTCCTCATCGTGGTGAACCTGCTAGTCTTCTTCCTCGCCTTCTTCCTCGACTTCTTCGAGCTGTGCTTCATCGTCGTGCCCCTGCTCGGCCCCGTCGCGGAAAAGCTGGGCATCGACCTGATCTGGTTCGGCATCCTGCTCGGCATCAACATGCAGACCTCGTTCATGCATCCGCCGTTCGGCTTCGCGTTGTTCTACCTGCGCTCGGTGGCGCCGACGTCGCCTTA
>ERZ724512.638-NODE-638-length-16341-cov-8.496254_pt1 | contig 16341 bp, 11 predicted proteins | sample MGYA00376045_ERZ724512 | MGnify/ENA primary metagenome ERZ724512 (study PRJEB28724, sample SAMN07190883) | activated sludge metagenome | isolation source: activated sludge of sewage treatment plant in Hong Hong | place: Hong Kong | collected 2016-03-17 ... | reverse complement strand
TCACCCAACTTCCCCACGCCTTTTTCGCCGCCGAGGCCGCCCGCCTTGGCTTCCACCTGCCGCCGCCGGGCGAGTATGGCGTCGGCATGCTCTTCCTGCCGCGCGACGCGGCGCGACGAGCGGCCTGCGAGCGGCAACTGGCCGGCCTCGTCGCCGCCGAGGGGCACGCGCTGCTGGGCTGGCGCGACGTGCCGACCGACAACCGCGACCTGGGGGCCACGGCCCTGGCCAGCGAGCCGGTCATGCGCCAGGTGTTCATCGGCCGCGGCCCGGCCGCGGACGAGGCCACCGATGGCCTGGCCTTCGAGCGGGCGCTCTTCGTCCTGCGCCGGCTGGCCGAGCGGGTCATCGACTCGCCGGCTGACGGCGCGCAGGTCTTCTACGTCGCCAGTCTGTCGTCGCGCACGCTGGTCTATAAGGGCATGCTCCTGGCCGAGCAACTGCGCGGCTACTTTCCCGACCTGTCCGACCCGCGCTTCGATTCGGCTATCGCTCTCGTCCATTCGCGCTTCTCGACCAACACTTTCCCCGCCTGGAAGCGCGCCCACCCCAACCGCATCCTGGCCCACAACGGCGAGATCAACACCATTCGCGGCAACGTCAACGCCATCAAGGCGCGGCAGGCGCTCTTCCGCTCGGCCGCCTTTGGCCCCGACCTGGCCCGCGTGCTGCCCGTCATTGACGAGGACGGCACCGATTCGGCCATGTTCGACAATGCCCTGGAGTTCCTGGTGCTGGCCGGCCGCTCGCTGCCGGAAGCGCTCATGATGATGATCCCGGAGCCGTGGGAGAAGTACGCCGGTATGAGCGCGGCCAAGCGCGCCTTCTACGCCTACCACAGCGCTCTGATGGAGCCGTGGGACGGCCCGGCGGCTATCGTCTTCAGCGACGGCGCGCTCGTCGGCGCGGTGCTCGACCGCAACGGGCTGCGGCCGGCGCGCTACACCGTCACCGCCGATGACCGGGTCATCCTAGCCTCGGAGGTGGGCGTGCTCGACATCCCGCCGGAGCAGGTGCTGCACAAGGGGCGCTTGCAGCCGGGGCGCATGCTGCTGGTGGACACGGCCGCCGGCCGCATTGTCGCCGACGAGGAGCTAAAGGAGACCATCGCCGCGGCCCGGCCCTACGGCGACTGGTTGGATGAGTACCTGCGGCCGCTGGCGGCGCTGCCCGCGGCCGGGGACGAACCCGTGCCTGACCACGACACCGTGACCATCCGCCAGCACGCCTTTGGCTATACCTTTGAAGACCTACGCCTGATCATGGCTCCGATGGCCCGCGACGGCGTCGAACCGCTCGGCTCGATGGGCGACGACACGCCGGTGGCCGTGCTGTCGGAGCGGCCGCAACTGCTCTACAACTACTTCCGCCAGCTCTTCGCCCAGGTTACCAACCCGCCCATCGACGCCATCCGCGAGGAGTTGGTGACCAGTAGCACGATGCTGCTCGGCGCGGAGGGGGACTTGCTGAACCCGCGGCCAGAGGACTGCCGCCGCATCCGCATTCCGTCGCCGCTGCTGACCAACGCCGAGTTGGCCAGGCTGCGCGCCATTCGCGCGCCCGGCTTCCGCGCGACGACGCTGCCGATTCTCTACCCGGCCGGGGGCGACGGCGCGGCGCTGACGGCGGCGCTGGCCGAGCTATGCGCCGCTGCCGACGAGGCCGTGGCCGCCGGCGCGAACCTGCTCATCCTGTCCGACCGGGGCGTCGGCCGGGCGCGCGCGCCCATTCCGGCGCTGCTGGCCGTTTCCGCGCTGCACGAGCACCTCATCGCTGCCGGCGCGCGCACGCGGGTCAGCCTGCTGGTCGAGTCGGGCGAGCCGCGTGAAGTCCACCACTACGCCTGCCTGGTCGGCTACGGGGCCGACGCGGTCAACCCCTATCTGGCTTTCGAGACGCTCCACGATCTGATTGCCCGGCGGCTGCTGGATGTGGAATACGAGACGGCCGTGACCAAGTACCTGAAGGCCGCGGCCAAGGGCGTCGTCAAGACCATCTCCAAGATGGGCATCAGCACCGTGCAGAGCTACCACGGGGCGCAGATCTTCGAGGCGCTGGGCCTCAGCCGCGCCGTCGTCGATCGCTACTTCAGCGGCACGCCGACGCGCATTGAAGGGGCGGACATGGACGTGCTGGCCGCCGAGGCGGCCGAGCGCCACGCCGCGGCCTACCCGGAGCGCCCCGCCAACGGCCACACGCTGGAGGTTGGCGGGCGCTACCAGTATCGCAATGGCGGCGAGTTCCACTTGTTCAACCCGTCCACCATCCACAAGCTGCAACACGCTGTCCGGAGCGGCGACTTTCGCGCCTACAAGCAGTACGCCGACGAAGTCCACGCCCGCGAGACGCATCTGGCCACACTGCGGGCGCTGCTGGAGTTCAACTTCGCGCCCACGCCCGTGCCGCTGGACGAGGTCGAGCCGGTCGAGGTCATCCTGCGCCGTTTCAAGACCGGGGCCATGTCCTATGGTTCCATCAGCCGCGAGGCCCATGAGACGCTGGCCATCGCCATGAATCGCGTCGGTGGCAAGAGCAACACCGGCGAGGGCGGCGAAGACCCGGCCCGCTACGTCCCCGACGCCGGCGGCGACTCGCGCATGAGCGCCATTAAGCAGGTGGCCAGCGGCCGTTTCGGCGTCACCATTGAGTACCTCAGCCACGCCCAGGAGATTCAGATCAAAATGGCCCAGGGGGCCAAGCCGGGCGAGGGCGGCCAGTTGCCCGGCCACAAGGTCTACCCGTGGATCGCCCGCGTGCGCCATTCGACGCCGGGCGTCGGCCTCATCTCGCCGCCGCCCCACCACGACATCTACTCCATCGAAGACCTGGCCCAACTCATCTACGACCTTAAGAGCGCCAACCCGGCGGCGCGCATCAACGTCAAGCTCGTGTCCGAGGTCGGCGTGGGCACGATCGCCGCGGGCGTGGCCAAGGGTCATGCCGACGTCATCCTCATCAGCGGCCACGACGGCGGCACGGGCGCGTCGCCGGTGTCGAGCATCAAGCACGCCGGGCTGCCGTGGGAGTTGGGGCTGGCCGAGACACATCAGACCCTGGTGCTCAACAACCTGCGCAGCCGCGTGCGTCTGGAGACGGACGGCCAGCTCAAGACCGGCCGCGACGTGGTCATCGCCGCGCTGCTGGGGGCGGAGGAGTTCGGCTTCGCCACCGGCCCGCTGGTGGCGATGGGCTGCGTCATGATGCGCGTCTGCCATCTGGACACCTGCCCGGTCGGCGTGGCCACACAGAACCCGGAGTTGCGCCGCCGCTTTGCCGGCAAGCCGGAGCACGTGGTCAACTTCATGCGCTTCATCGCCGAGGACGTGCGCGAGCACATGGCCGCGCTGGGCGTGCGTTCCCTCGATGATCTGGTCGGCCGCACCGACCTGCTAACCGTCCGCGACGAGCTGGCCCACCACAAGGCCGGCAAGCTCGATCTGTCGGCGCTGCTCTACCGCCCGGACGTGGGGCCGGAGGTCGGCCACATTGGGGCGCGGGCGCAAGACCACGGCCTGGAGCACAGCCTCGACCGGACAACGCTGCTTGACCTGTGCGCCCCGGCGCTGGCCGGCGGCGCGCCCGTCGCGGCCACGCTGCCCATCCGCAATATCCACCGCACCGTCGGCACGATTCTGGCCGGCGAGATCGCCCGCCGCCACGGCCCGGAGGGGCTGCCGGAGGACACTATCCGGCTGACCTTCCAGGGATCGGCCGGGCAGAGCTTCGCCGCCTTCCTGCCGCCGGGCGTCACCTTCACGCTGGAGGGCGACGCCAACGACTACGTCGCCAAGGGGCTGTCGGGCGGCAAGCTCATCGTCAAGCCGCCGGCGGGCACGGTCTTCGCGCCGCAGGACAACATCATCATCGGCAACGTGGCTTTCTATGGAGCCACAGGCGGCGAGGCCTACATCCGCGGCGCGGCCGGGGAGCGCTTCGCCGTGCGCAACAGCGGCGCGGTGGCTGTCGTCGAGGCCGTCGGCGACCACGGCTGCGAGTACATGACCGGCGGGCGCGTGGCCGTGCTGGGGCCGACGGGGCGCAACTTCGCCGCGGGCATGTCCGGCGGCATCGCCTACGTGCTGGACGCCGATGGGAGTTTCGCCGGCCGCTGCAACGCCGACATGGTCGAACTGCTGCCTCTGGACGACGATGACGCCCGCGAACTCAACGACATGGTCTGGAAGCATGCCGTCTACACCGGCAGCACCGTGGCCTGGCATCTGGTGGGCGAGTGGGAAACGGCCCGCGCGCGGTTCGTCAAGGTCTTGCCGAAGGACTATAGCCGCGTGTTGCGCGCCCTGGCCGAGGCCGAGGCGGCCGGCCTGTCGGGCGACGAGGCCGTCATGGCCGCCTTCGAGGCCAACCGCCGCGACCTGGCGCGGGTGGGGGGAAATTAGGAATTAAGAATTAGGAATTCAGAGGCGCTTGCCTGCCCTTTGCCTAGATTCCTAATTTAATTGAATGCTATGAGCAAAATTACAGGCTTTATGACTTTTGCCCGCGAGACCCCCGGCGAGCGGCCCATCGCCGAGCGCCTGGGCGACTGGCAGCCGCTGCACCTGCACCTGCCCGACGAGCGCTTGCAGACCCAGGCGGCGCGCTGCATGGATTGCGGCATCCCCTTCTGTCACAAGGGGCAGCTGCTCAACGGCATGACTTCCGGCTGCCCGGTCAATAACCTCATCCCGGAGTGGAATGACCTGGTCTATCGCGGTCTGTGGCGACAGGCCTATGACCGGCTGGCCAAGACCAACAACTTCCCGGAGTTCACCGGTCTGGTCTGCCCCGCGCCGTGCGAGGCGGCCTGCACGCTGGGCATCTCCGACCCGCCCGTGACCATCAAAAGCATCGAGTTCGCCATCATCGACCGCGCCTTTGCCGAGGGCTGGGTGCGGCCGGCCGCGCCGGCGCGCCGCACGGGCAAGCGCGTGGCCGTTGTCGGCTCCGGGCCAGCCGGGCTGGCCTGCGCCGACCAACTCAACGTCGTCGGCCACGAGGTGACCGTCTTCGAGCGCGACGACCGCATCGGCGGCCTGCTGATGTACGGCATCCCCAACATGAAGTTGGGCAAAGACCTGGTCGCCCGCCGTGTCGAGGTGCTGCGCGCCGGCGGCATTCGCTTCGTCTGCGGCGTGACCGTGGGCGAGGACGTCACCGCCGGCGACCTGCGGCGCGAGTTCGACGCCGTCGTGCTCTGCACCGGGGCGACCCGGCCGCGCGATCTGGGCGTGTCCGGCCGCGACCTGGACGGCGTCGCCTTCGCCATGGACTTCCTGCGCGGCAACACGCGCAGCCTGCTCGATTCCGGCCACGCCGACGGCGGCTACCTGTCGGCCGCCGGCAAGGACGTCATCGTCATCGGCGGCGGCGACACGGGCACCGACTGCGTGGCCACGGCCCTGCGCCACGGCGCGCGCAGCCTGGTGCAGTTCGAGATTTTGCCGCAGCCGCCGGCCGAGCGGGCGGCCGACAACCCGTGGCCGCAGTGGCCGCGCGTCTATAAGATGGACTATGGCCAGGCCGAGGCCGCGGCCGTCTTCGGTAGCGATCCGCGCGCCTACAGCGTGCAAACGGTGGAGCTGCTGGGCGAAGACGGCCGCCTGACGGGCCTGCGGACGGTGGACGTGGCCTGGGCGAGCAACGGCGACGGCCGGCCCGCGCCCCATCCCGTGCCCGGCACGGAGCGCGTCTGGCCGGCGCAGATGGTCGTTCTGGCTCTGGGCTTCCTGGGGCCGGAGGGCGGGCTGCCGGCGCAACTGGGCGCGAGTGTGGACGGGCGCAGCAATATCGCCGCGCCCTACGGCCGCTTCCAGACCGACGCGCCGGGCGTCTTCGCCGCCGGCGATGCCCGCCGCGGCCAGAGCCTCGTCGTCTGGGCTATCCACGAGGGTCGCGCCGCCGCCCGCGAAGTCGATCGCTGGCTCATGGGCGAGACGAACCTGCCTTAAAGAGATTTAACGCAAAGACGCCAGGAAGCCAGGACGCAAAGAAGAAAAACTCTTTGCGTCCTGACGCTAAATCTCTTCCTCTTGCGTCTTAGCTTCTAGTGCGTACCTTGCGTTAGATTCTTCTCTTTGCGTTAACCTCTGTAGCCACTGGCGCAGGGCGGCGAAGCGTTCGTGGCTGGCCCGCGCCACCAGCAGGACGACGCCGAAGGTCAGCAAGACGTTGGTCATCAGGAAGAAGACGAACTCTTCCAGCGGCAGGACGCCGCCGAGAAGCAGGTGCAGCGACTGGGCCGAGTCGATGGTCCAGATGCCCCAACCGCCGATGGCCAGCGAATCAGCCGCGGCCAGGTAGAGGGTCATCACGCCGATGCTGAGCAGCAGCAGCCGGCGGTGACGCCAGAGGATGTCGGCCCCGAAGAACAGTTGCAGGGCCACCGGCGGCAAAGCCCACACCAGAATGAGGCCCATGTAGTTCCACGCCGGCCCGCCGGCCAGCAACAGGGCCAGCATGACCAGCCACAGCGCGCCCAGGCCGGCCGCCGACCAGAGGCGCAGGCCCGGCCGCAACGGCTCCTCCGAAATCTTCAGCCGGCGCGCCAGAAAACCCAGCCACAGCCCGGCCAGAATCGGCTGGACGACGAAGAAGGTGTACTCCTCGATAGGCACCCAGCCCAGGGTGATGCCGGTGACGAGCGCCGGGTTGTACCACCACACGCTCGTGGCCACGAGGTAGTTGTCCCACGGCGTCGTGTAGACGAGGGCGATGAGCACATGCAGGGCGATGGCCAGCCACAGGGGCGTCGCGCTCAGGGCGGTGGGAATGGCCCGGCCGCGCCGTTGATCCCACAAGGCCACGGCCGCCAGCGCAACGATGGGCAGCACCAGAAACCACCCCAGGAAGCCGAAGTAGGTCATGCGCGCCTCCGCCGCACGCGCAGGAAGACGCCGGGGTGCGGCTCCAGCGTCGCGCCCATGTAGGCGTGAACCTGGCGGCCGGCGCCGGCCAACGCGAAACGCTGCAAAATGCGCCCCAGGACGACCTTGGCCTCCACTTGGGCGAAGGTCGCGCCGATGCAGACGCGCGGCCCGCCGCCGAAGGGCACGTAGGTGAAGGCCGCCGGCCGCTCGGCCTCGCGGGCGAAGCGGGCCGGGCGGAACTCCGCCGGCGCGTCCCAGTAGCGTTCGTCGCGGTGGGTCAGGTAGATCGATGCCATCAGCCGCGTGCCGGCGCTGATCTCGTAGCCGGCGATGACGGTGTCGTCGGCGACGATGCGGTTGCCGACGTGGATGGGCGGGTAGAGGCGCAGCGCTTCCTTGATGACCGCGTCGAGATACTCCAGGTGCTCAACGTTGGCCGCCGTGGGCGCGTCGCGGCCCAGGACGGCATCGACCTCGGCCACGGCGCGGGCCATCACGTCCGGGTGGACGCTCAGCAGATGCAGCGCCCAGGCCAGCAGCGCCGTGCTGGTGTCGTGGCCGGCGATGAGCATCGTCAGAATCTGGTCGCGGATGAGGTCGTCGGTCATCTCCGGCGCGCGTACGAGCTGGGTCAGCAGGTCGCGGGCCGTGCCGGCGGTTTCGGCCGGCGGCGCGCCGGCCAGTTGCGCCCGCCGCTGGCGGATGAGGCCGTAGAGGTAAGCGTCGAGTTGATCCAGCGCGGCCTGGTAGCCGAAGCGGGGCATGTTGGGCAGGACGATCCACAGACCGGGCGAGATGTACTTGATGGCCCGCAGGATCGGCCGCCACAGCCGCTCCAGATCGGGGCCGAACTCGACATCGACCAGTGTGCCCATGAAGATGAGCAGCGCCAGCCGGCGCATCTCGACGAGCATGTCGCGCACAGAGCCGTCGGCCCAGGCCTCGGTCACCTGGTCGGTGTAGGCCAGCATCCGCGGCACATGGTGGACGACCTGCGGCTTCAGCAGCACCGGCTCCATATGGCCGCGCAGGCGGGCGTGGGCGTCGCCGTCTTCCACCAGCACGCCGTGGCGCAGCAGCTTGGTCACCGGGTCGGTCTCGCTGCGAAAGTTAAGATGCTCGCGCTGCGAGACCATGATCTGCTTGTTGCTGTCCGCCCCGACGAGGACGGCCGGCTGGAAGCCGGGCAGGGTGATGCGAAAGGCCGGGCCGACTTCGGCGCGCATGATCTCCAGCGCGGTCAGCAGCGAGCGCTCGCGGGCCAGGCCCTTCAGGACGTGGAGGCCGGTTTCCGGGCCGGCTTCGGGCAGGGGGCAGCCGGTGGTCATGTTAACTCGCGTTGGCCGCCAGCCGCGGCCGGGCCACCCGCGCCGCCTGGCGGTCGGCGGCGACGATGAGGTCTTCGGCGATGATCGACGAGGACAGCACGCCGGGCAGACCCGCGCCGGGGTGCGTGCCCGCGCCGACGAAGTAGAGGTTGTCGATGTCCTCGGAGCGGTTGTGCGGCCGGAACCAGGCCGACTGCGTCAGCACCGGCTCGATGGAAAAGGCCGCGCCCAGATGGCTGTTGAGCGTCTGCTCGAAGTGGCGCGGGTCGATCATGTGCTCGCTGACGATGTTGGCCTGTAGATCGGGCAGGTAGTTGTCCTCCAGGAACTGCATGATCGCGTCGCGGTAGGGGCGCGCCGCCGTGGCCCAATCGACATCCGCGCCCAGGTGGGGCACGGGCGAGAGGACGTAGAAGCTCTCGTGGCCGGCCGGGGCGATGGACGGGTCAGTCAACGTGGGCATGTGCAGGTAGAGCGAGAAGTCCTTCGGCAATTGCTTGGCCTTGAAGATGTCGGCCAGCAGCCCCTGATAGCGCTCGCTGAGGATGATGTTATGGTGGGCCAGCTTGCCGTCGTGGCGGTAGAGCTTCTTCGTGCCGAAGTAGATGACCACCAGCGACATGCTATAGCGGGTCAGCTTGCGGTAGCGCAGGTCGCTGTTGCGCAGGCCGCGCGCCCGGCCAGGGATGAGGTTGAGGTAGGTCCAGGCCACGTCGGCGTTGGAGATGACGTGGTCGGCACGATGCACTGTGCCATCGGCCAAACGGATGCCCTCCGCCCGGCCGCCGTTGACGACGATCTCGGCCACTTCGCTGTTAGTGTGGAAGCGCCCGCCCAACTCCTCGATGAGCCGCGCCAGGGCATTGACCAGCGCGCCCGTGCCGCCCATGACGTAGTGGATGCCCCACTCGCGCTCCAGATAGTGGATCATGGCGTAGATCGACGACGCATCGAACGGGTTGCCGCCGATGAGCAGCGGGTGGAACGTGAAGCAGCGCCGCAGGAAGTCGTTCTGGATGAACTGCGACACGTAGCTGTAGACCGACTTGTGTGATTGCAAGCGGATCAGGTCGGGGGCGACGCGCAGCATGTCGCCCACGGTCAGGAACGGTTTGTCGGCCAGCTCGACGAAGCCCTTCTGGAAGATGGCCTTGGTCGAGTGCATGAAGCGGTGGTAGCCGTCGGCGTCGGCCGGGTTCCAGCGGCGGATCTGTTCGGCGATGAACTCCGCGTCGTCGTTGTAGTCGAACGCCTGGCCGGTGTGGTCGAAGATGCGATAGAACGGGTCGAGCGGCGTGAACTCGACGTACTCCTCGCGGCGGCGGCCGGCGGCGGCGAAAATGTCGTCGAACATGAACGGCGCGGTGACGACCGTCGGGCCGCCGTCGAACTTGAAGCCGTCCTGCTCATAGACGTAGGCGCGCCCGCCGAGCTTGTCGCGTTTCTCGAAGATTTCGACCTCGTAGCCGCGCGCGGCCAGCCGAGCGGCCGCGCCCAGCGCGCCGAAACCGCTGCCGATGATGATGACTTTGTTACTCATTGTTGGTGTGCTCCCTCTCCACAGGTTCCAAAAGCTCCGGCCGGGCAGCGCGGGCGCGCCGCCAGATGCCGGGTAGTAGACGCAACTTGCGGCTGTCGTTCGTGCGCGCGCGGCGGCTGAAGACGTCGTAGTCGTGGGCTTCGATGTCGTCGAGGATGGCGGCGTATAGCTCGGCCGCGGCCTGGATGGCGAAGCGGCTACTGCCGCCCAGCAGGGCGATGCCCGGCAGCGCCTCGGCGTAGAGCTGCCGCGTGCGCTCGATCTGGAAGCGCATGAAGGCGCGCCAGCGGTCGTCGCGGCGGCCGGCGGCGATGTCGGCCTCGCCCAGGCCGAAGGCGGCCAGTTCTGCGGTGGGCAGGTAGAGGCGGCCGTTGCGCCGGTCCTCGGCCACGTCGCGCAGGATGTTGGTCATCTGCAGGGCCACGCCCAGCTTGACGGCGTAGGGAATGGCCTCCTTGCCGGTGTAGCCGACGATGTGCATGACCATCAGGCCGACGGTCGAGGCCACGGCATAGCAGTAGCGCGACAGGTCGGCGAAAGTGGCGTAGCGCGTCGCCTCTAGGTCGCCGGCGACGCCGTCGAGTAGCTGCTCGGCGTACTGCCGCGGGACGTGGTAGCGGGCGCAGGTGTCGGCCCAGGCCAGGGCGACGAGATCGTCGCTGCCGGGGTGGCTGCTCAGGCTGCGCTGCCGCCAGGCGCGCAGGTCGGCCGGCCTGTCGCCGTCGTTGCGGTCAACGATGTCGTCACTGATGCGGCAGAAGGCATAGAGCGCCTGGATGGCGCGGCGGTGCTCGGCCCGCATCAGGCTGGAGGCGATGAAGAACGTGCGGCTGTGTTCGCGGGTGATGGCGCGGCAGTGGTCGTAGGCGCGCCGCGATTGGGCGCTGCCGGCCACCAGTTCCGCGCCGTGGCGCAGGCGGTTTTCCAGCGGGGCATACGCCTGCGCCAGCAAACTGTGTTCCCAGAGATCGAGTTGGGCGGTCATCTGCACTCTCCTTCGCCTGACCCGGCCGCAAGACACGGCCGGGCACTGTCACTGCGCGCCGTCGCCCCGAATGGACGGCGCTACAGTGGCAAGATAGCAGATTGCCCAGTATTTGTCAATATATTGTACGGAAGTTGGTGACTAGTGGTGGTCGGCTGAGCGCTAGAGGCACAATGGTTTACCCAAGGTTGGGCTACTAGACCAAAGATGCCGACTCTCGTGGCGCGATTCTCCGAATCGCGTGCCGCGACAGCACAAGAGCGCGATTCGGGAGAATCGCGCCACGATTCGGGAGAATCGTGCTACAGGGTTACCAGCCGGCGATGTCGTCTTCGCCAACGATAATCGTCGGCGTCAGGCGCGCCAGTAGCTCCCCGGCGACGGCGTTGCGATTGCCGAAGGCCTCGGCCTGGGCCGCGCCCATGTAGCGGCCGGCAATGCGCGTCGCCCAGTGGCGCAGTTGCTCCAGGTCGTCGCTGAAGGCCACGAGGCCATCGACACGGACATAGGCAAAGGGCGGCGCCTCGTCGTCGACGCACAGCGACGCCAGGGGGTTGTGACGCAAGTTAGCCGTTTTGACGGTCGTATGCCAGGTGGTGAAGACGATCTGCTCGCCGTCGCGCTCGAACCAGATCGGCACGACGTGGGGGCGGCCGTCGGGCCGGACGGTGGCCAGCTTGCCGGTGTGCGCCCTGGCCATCATGAAATCCCAGCACTCGGCGCGGGTCAATCGTCTCACGGCGCTTTTCTCCTGTCGCCCGCTAGAGCAGCAGCGACATCAACAGATCGTCCAGATATTCGCCGTCGCGGAAGGTGGAACGGCGGCGGCGGCCTTCCACCTCGAAGCCGCAGGACTCGTACAGGTGGATGGCGTTCGTGTTGCGCACGAAGACGAATAGCTCAAGGCGCGTCAGGACGCCGCCGGCGCGCGCCCAGTCGATGGCGTACTCCATCAGCCGCCGGCCGACGCCCTGGTTGCGCCACTCCCGGGCCACGGTGATGCCCAGCGTGGCCGCGTGGCGGACGTGGCGGCGCTTGCCGCCTTGCAGCGTCAACTGGCCGACGATGCGGCCGTCGTCCTCGGCCACCAGGAAGAGGCTGTTGCTCGACCGGTTCATCTCGACGATCATGCGCGCCTCGGCCTCGGTGGTCGGGTTGAACTCGTCCGGGGCGGTGATGAGGTTGATGCCTGGCTCGGCGAAGACGCCACGGGCGTAGGCGATCACCTGGGCGGCGTCTTCGGGCAGGGCGGGCCGAATGAGGATGCTATCGGCGCGGCGATCGGCCACGCCGCGGTAGGGGCTTGTGTGTTGGCTCATGGTGATCTTTAGAGTGGCCGGGACATGTACAGGCCATCGGGCGCGAAGCCGAGCCGCCGGTAATACTCGCGCGTGCCCACGGCGCTGATGACGACCAGGCGGGCGTAGCCGGCCTCGCGGGCGATGGCTGCGGCCCGCTCGATGAGCGCCGCCCCCAGGCCGCTGTGTTGGGCTTCGCCGCGGCTGTCGTCGCCGGGGTTGAGCGCCGGGCCGTAGACGTGAACTTCGCGGATCATGGCCGCGCCGGCCAGTTCCGGGAAGGGGTGCGGCTGGTCGCGGCGCGGCAGGGAGAGGCGCAGGAAAGCGGCCAGCCGGTCGGCGGCTGGAAAGCCGCTGTCGCTATCAAAGCTGAGGAAGTGCTCGGTCGTGGCGTCGGTGTCGTAGGGCAGGTCGTGGAGACTGAGAGCAGCCGGCAGCGGGTCGCGGCGGATTTCGCGGCAGCGAATGCAGCGGCAGGGCGTACCCGCTTCGCGTAGTCGCTCCTGGGCCAGTTCGCGCAGATTGGCCTTCTTGTTGCCGGCGACGATGTTGGTCGTCGGGAAGTCGCGCACGATGCGCGTCAGGCGGGCGTAGCGCGGCGTCTGCACCTTGCAGCGGGCCAGCAGGTCGATCAGCTCTTCTTCGCCGTAGGGCGCGTACTCGCCGCGCCGCCAGTAGTCGTGCAGTTCGGCGTTGGCCAACAGCATGCACGGGTAGAGCTTCAGTTCGTCGGGGCGGATGGCGGGTTCGTCCCACAGGCGGGCGTAGTCGGCCAGGTCACCGGCCGGCGTGGCCCCCAGCAGATTGGCCATCCAGTGGCCGTGAATCTTGAAACCGGCCAGCCGCAGCAGCCGGAAGGCGTCGCGTGTGGCCTGGACATCATGGCCGCGCCGGTTGAGGGCCAGCACGCGCTCGTCGAGGCTCTGGATGCCGACCTGTACTTTGGTGACGCCCAGATAGCGGAACCAGCGCAGTTCGCCGGCGTCGATGTGGTCCTGGCGCGTCTCGACGACGAGACCGACGTTGCGCCGCGGGCCGACGGCGTTGGCGGCTTGGGCCGCGGGCAGGTCGGCCGCCTCGAAGCCGTTGAGCGCGTCGAAGCAACGCTTGATGAACCACTCCTGATAGTCGCGCCGGTAGCTCGACCACGTGCCACCCAACACCAGCAGTTCGACCTTGCCGATAGGGTGGCCGATCGTCTCCAGCGCACGCAGGCGGGAGGCGGTCTGGGCGAAGGGGTCAAAGGCGTGGCGCTCGGCCCGTTGCGCGCCCGGTTCGTCGTGGAGATAGCTCTTGGGCATGCGCGCGTCCGTCGGGCAGAAGACGCACCGGCCGGGGCAGGGGTAGGGCTTGGTGAGGACGGTGACGACGGCCACGCCCGCCTGCGTGCGCATCGGTTTCATTTGCAAGTGGGTGCGCAGGTCGGGGTCGAAGGGCAGCCGGCCGGCGGCGCAGAGGCGCTCGTAGGCGTCGAGTACCTGGCTCTTGGACAGCCAGGGCAGGCCGCGCCGGGCGAAGGCGCGGACGGTGTGGTTATAGCGCCGGCCGGTCAGCGGGCGCAACGCGGCCAGAGCGGCGATCAACTCCAGCAGCAACTCCTCGCGGCCGTCGAGGGCGATTGGCTCGTTGCGGGTAAGCCACGCTGCTTCGCGGTTCGTGATTGTCTCGACCGTAGACATCTTACACAGTTTGGTTCGCCGGCGTTAGGGTGGCGACGGCGTAGTCGAACCCCATAGTTCTTACTCCGCCATCAATTCTACCATAGCCCGCAACGTCTCCACGTCGAAGACGGTCATGTTGAGCGTCGTCACCGGGCTGTTGCGCCACAGGGCCAGGCGCTCGCGGACGCGCGCGCGCGGGCCGACGAGGGCCACGGCGTCGATCAGCTCGCCCGGCACGCGGGCCATGGCCGCGCCCTTGTCGCCGGCCAGGTAGAGGTCCTGAATCTCCCTCGCCGCGGCCTCGAAGCCATAGCGCACGGCCAGGTCATAGTAGAAGTTCTTGCCCCGCGCGCCCATGCCGCCGACGTAGAGGGCCAGCATCGGCCGCAGCATGTTGTAGGCGATGTCGAGGTTGTCGTTGATGACGACGGAGACGGTCGGAGCGATGTCGAACTGGTCGATAGTCTTGCCCGCCTTGGCCAACCCGGCGTCGATGTGGGCCTTGTAAGCCGTGTCGTACTGCTCCGGGGCGAAGAAGATGGGCAGCCAGCCGTCGGCGATCTCGGCCGCCAACTCGACGTTCTTGGGGCCGATGGCGGCCAGGTAGATGGGGATGTTGGGGTCGGCTTTCAGCGTGCTCTTGAGCGGCTTGCCCAGGCCGGTGGCGTCGTCGCCACGGTAGGGAATCTGGTAGTGGCGGCCCTCGAAGGTCAGCGGGCGCTCGCGGCGGAAGATGTCGCGGACGATGGCGACATACTCGCGCGTGCGCAGCAACGGCTGGGCATAGCTGACGCCGTGCCAGCCCTCGACCACCTGTGGCCCGGAGAGACCCAGGCCCATCAGGAAGCGCCCGCCGGATAGTTGATTGAGCGTCATGGCCGTCATGGCCGCGTTGGCCGGCGTGCGGCCGGGCATCTGCATGATGGCCGTGCCCAGGTGGATGCGCGTCGTCAGCGCCCCCAGCCAGGCCAGCGGCGAGACGGCGTCGGAGCCATAGGCCTCGGCCGTCCAGACGGAGTAGACGCCCAGGCGGTCGGCCTCCTGGACGAGTTCAACGGGTAGTTGCATTTGGCCGGCGGCGTAGCCGAGCATGAGACCTAGGCGCATGGAGGTTACCTCTCGTAGGGAACTACTAGATCAGTGATCATAGGGAAATGACGGCGATTGAAAGACACTAACCTTGACCCAATCGTGACAGCCGTGGCAGCGATGAGCGAGTCATCTAGTCCAGTACCGTGGCTTTGTTTGTACTGACGGCAATAGAGGCCACCTCGTTCAGCAATCGCGCGATCAACGGGAATGATTGTTAACGTCGCCAGGAAGTCTGTCAGTATTTGCCGCTCCCTGTCATTTCGCACACCCGCATATAGCTTGGCCACAGTAATAACAGACACTGCCAGATTACCAACCAAGTTGCTGAAGAACCCCAGGGCTTGTTCACGGCCGCGCAAGTATTCGATCAGGGTATCACTGTCCAGTAGGTACTGATTCCAATGGTTCATCAATCAGGTCTCGCTCGTTCCATTCCCGCCGTAACTCTTCGAAGAATTCGGGCAGATCATCTCGGTCGGCCCAAATTCCAAAAGCTTTTCTCATCAACTCGTTTCGATCTTGTCGCATGCTTTCGGCGATATAACGGTCTACTGCTTCGCGAATGATCTCGCTTTGGGATTGGTTGCGCCGTTCAGCGATGCTTTTCAATGCTTCGCGTTCTTCTCGGGTTAGATAGATTTGCGTTCGCTCCATCACTTTCCCATTTCCTCCGATAATGTATATGAGTAATGTATATGATGCTTTCCAGAGAGTCAAGCAATGACGAGGAAAGCAATGAAAAAAATCTCAGTTACGCTTGTAGGGCAGGGCCTCCAATTGAACCGTTTCCGCCAGAGCCGCGATCTCCGGGTCCTTATGCACCAGTATTGCCCGATGCCGCAGCGCCAAGGCGGCGATGAGCGCGTCAGCCAGCGAGAGGCGATGCCCGGCTTTCAGACGCCCCGCCGTCAGCAACGTGGGTTCGTCAACATCCCATAGCACTGTCGCCGGCAACTGCTTGAGGAGTGCGTAGCGCCTGTCGGCCACGTCCTCGGTCTGTTCCTGAAGCGTAATGTAATAAGTCTCCAGCAGAACGAGGAACGGTAGCAAAATCGTCTCTCGTCGCAGCAAGGCTTCCACTCGCTCAGCCCCTTCTTCATCTTCCAGCAGGGTCAGGATCGCCGATGTATCAAGCAGGTACGGCGCTTTGCTCACGTTGCCTATCCTCCTGCCGCGATTCGATGAGGCGTTCTGTCAGACGCTCCCCCTTAGCCGAACCGCGCAGAGCCTTGATTGGGTCGGCCGGGAGGAGGATGACTTTAATGACTTGACCGTCATCTATCCACTCCAGGTACGCTCCTTCATTGATGCCGTAACGCTGGCGAATAGCCGCCGGCACGACTGTTTGGCCTCTTTTGGTGACCGTTGTTTTCATATACTCACCTCCAACGGGATTTTACAAGGCAAAAAGCTGACTTACAAGTCAATCATGCAAATCGACTTGCGGCAATCTGAGGATAATAAAAAGCCAGCCGTCAGTCGGCTGGCTTCTTGTGCCCTCACGGGGATTCGAACCCCGGTCTTAGCCTTGAAAGGGCTACGTCCTGGTCCCCTAGACGATGAGGGCAACG
>ERZ724512.633-NODE-633-length-16409-cov-8.151645_pt1 | contig 16409 bp, 13 predicted proteins | sample MGYA00376045_ERZ724512 | MGnify/ENA primary metagenome ERZ724512 (study PRJEB28724, sample SAMN07190883) | activated sludge metagenome | isolation source: activated sludge of sewage treatment plant in Hong Hong | place: Hong Kong | collected 2016-03-17 ... | reverse complement strand
AAGGCGGCCCAGGCGCGCTCCTCGGCTGCGCGGGCCTCGCGGGCGGCCAGCGTCTCGGCCACCTTGCTGGCCGGGTAGACGGTGATGGCGTCGGGCGTACCGCCAAAGTGCAGGCCGTCGGCGACCAATTGCCACGCCGCCCAGGCTCCGGCGGGTGTGTAGTCGCCATAAGCCAACTCGGTCAGTTCGGGCAGGGTCGTGTGGCCACTGTCGAGTAGCTCCCAGGCGGTCAGGGGATCGCCCGCCGGCGGCGGCAGGCGGCGCGGGTCGGCCGCCGGGCCGGGATGCAGCACGGCCACGTCCTTGGGCCGCACGCTGACGCGCTCGCCGTTGGGCAGCTCGATGGTCAGCTTCTTGTCGGCCGTCGCCCGCACGACCGCCGGCTGGCCCTTATAGAGCACCAGGGCGTTGAGCAGAGGCTCCATCAGCCGCCGCGCCCTTTGAAGTCGTCCATCGTGTGGTTGATGCCGAAGAAGCTGATCAGCGGGTCGAACAGCGCCGGCGGCAGCAGTCGCGTCGGAAACAGCGTCAGGACGAAAGGCGGCAGCACCAGGCGGTCTTTATTGTGTTCGATAGCCGTCACGATCCGGCCGGCGACGTCGTCCGGCTCCATGATCGGCAGCAGGAAGGGGAAGCGCGTCTTGACGCCCTGGAACATGCCCGTGTTGATGTAGTAGGGGCAGACGACCGTCGTGCGAATGCCGCGATGGCCCAGGCGCTTTAGCTCGAAGCGCAGCGACTCGTCGAAGCCGATGGCGGCGAACTTACTGGCGCTGTAGTCAGTCATCTTGGGCACGCCGATCAACCCGCCGGCCGAGGCAACGGTGACGATGTGGCCGCTGCCCTTGCGGATCATGCCCGGCAGGAAGCAGCGCGTCGTCCGGAAGAGGGCCAGCGTGTTGATGTCGAAAGTGCGCTCGATGGCCTCGTCGGTCAACTCCAGCAGCGGCTTGCCGGAGACGATGCCGGCGTTGTTGATGAGGATGTCCACGTCGCCCTGCTCGGCCAGGACGAGCCGCGCCGTGGCTGCGATCTCCTCGCGGTCGCTCAGGTCGCACTGCTGGTAGGTGGCGACGGGGTAACCCCACAGATCTAGCTGCTCGGCCAGCGCCTCCAGCCCCGCGCGGTCGATGTCCCACAGGATGACGCGGCCACCGCGGGCGGCGATCTTCTGGGCCATCAGCCGGCCGATGCCGCTGGCGCTGCCGGTGATCAGGACGTTCTTGCCTGCGAAACTGGTCATTGTGCTTTGCCTCGTTGTGGAGGATGGGCATCCCAAAGGGATGGACGTAGCGTCATTATAGAGGCAGCCGCGCCAAACGGGCAATCGTTGCGCCGGCCGGAAGCGCCAAACCTCCTGTTTACATGCGCTTAGCCAACCCTTTACCTGTTGTTAACTGTGTCCAATTGACCCGCGCCCCCCGTGGCGGCTAGAATCGGCCCTATGAATACGAACAGCTATAACATTAGCTCTGACTATCACATGCACTCCACCTTCAGCATGGATGGTCAGGACACAATCGAGGCCCTCGGCTGGCGCGCGCTGGCCCTGGGCTTCAACGAAATCGCCATTACCGAGCACGCCGAGTGGCATCCCGCCTGGCGCGGCTCGTTTGACGTGGACGGTTACTTCGCCGAAATCGCTCGCTGCCAGGCGCTCTTCGCCCCGCAAGGGCTGACGCTCTACAGCGGCGTAGAAATGGGCAACCCGCACGAATTCGCCCGCGAAGCATCGGCCCTGACGGCGGCCTACCCCTTCGACGTGCGCATCGCCTCGCTGCATTGGCTTGACGGCGACAACATCCACGACAGCGCCTGCTTCGCCGGGCACGAGCCGTTGGATGTCTACGCCGACTACTTCGCCGCCCTGGGCCACATGGCCGCCGACTTCTCCGACATCGACGTGGTCGCCCACTTCGACCGCATCCTCTGGCGGGGCAGCCTGCTGGGGGCGACGTTCGCGCCGCGAGCCGTCGAAACCCTGGTGCGCGACGCCCTGGCGACCATCGCCTGGCGCGGTCTGGCGCTGGAACTCAACCTGCGCACCCTCAACCACGTGCCCAACTGGCGGCCGGCGTTGGCAACGATGCTGCGCTGGTATGGGGAAGAGGGCGGCCGCCGTGTGGTCGTCAACTCCGACGCCCATCGCGTCGGCCAGATGGGGGCCAACCTGGAACTGGCCGCCGCCTTGCTGCGCGAGGCGGGATTGGCGGCGACGACATTGCAGCCGGCCACGCTGGCAGGGGTTGGGGGATAGGGGTTCCAGGTTCCAGGGAAGAACGCTCTGCCCCTGGCCCCATCTTCAGTGCCTGGCACTTTCTTGCGTGTCTGGCACTTTCTTGAGCAGTCGTCACAAGAAGGTGCGACGCACTCAGGAAAGTGCGACGCACCGGACAGCCGGCCCCTGGAACCTAATCCCTAATCCCTATCCCCTATCCTCTACTCCACCGTCACGCTCTTCGCCAGATTGCGCGGCTGATCGACGTCGGCCCCGCGCCGCACGGCGATGTGGTAGCTGAGCAGTTGCAAGGGCACGACGTTGACGATGGGGGCCAACAGCGGCGGCGCTTCGGGCACGGTGATAACCACGTCGGCCTCGCCACGGATGGCCTCGTCTCCCTCGGTGGCCAGGGCGATGACCACGCCGCCGCGCGCCTTGGCCTGCTGCACCTGACTGATCATCTTCTCGTAGAGGCTGTCTTTCGTCACGATGGCCAGCACGGGCATCTCCTCGTCGATCAGGGCGATGGGGCCGTGCTTCATCTCGCCGGCGGGGTAGCCCTCGGCGTGGATGTAGCTGATCTCCTTGAGCTTGAGCGCCCCTTCCATGGCGATGGGGTAGTTGATACCCCGCCCCAGGAACAGGAAGTCGCTGGCGCGGTGGAAGCGCTCGGCCAACGCCTGGTAGTCGGCGTCATGCTCCAGCACCCGGCCGACCAGCGCCGGCAATCGGGCGACGTCGTCGGCCAGCCGCCGCATCTGGGCCGGCGTGATCGTCCCGCGCAGCGTGCCCAGGGCGCAGGCCAGCAGGTAGAGGTCAGCCAGCGAAGCCGTGAACGCCTTGGTGCTGGCCACGCCGATCTCCGGTCCGGCATGCATGGCGATGGTGCCATCGGACAAGCGCATCGACTGGCTGCCGATGGCGTTGACAATGGCCCATAGCGTCGCCCCCTGGGCGCGGGCCTGCTCGGCCGCGGCCAGCGTGTCAGCCGTCTCGCCGCTCTGGGTGATCGACAGGACGGCCGTGCGCTCGTTGAGGATGGGGTCGTAGTAGCGGAACTCCGAAGCGTATTCGACCTCGACCGGCAGCCGGGCCAGCGTCTCGATCAGGTATTTGCCCACCAGCCCGGCGTAGTAGCTCGTGCCACAGGCGACGATGTAGAGCTTGTCGATATTCGCGACCAGTTCCGGAGTCAGGTTCATCTCCGGCAAGGAGACGCAGCCCGTCTCGAAGTCGATCCGCCCGCCGAGTGTGTCGATGAGCGCCCGCGGCTGCTCGAAAATCTCCTTCTGCATGAAGTGCTTGTATTCGCCCTTCTCGGCGCTGACAGGGTCCCAGGCGATAGCGTGGACTTCGGCGCGCATCGGACGGCCGTCGAGGTCGGTCAGGCGGTAGTCATCGACGGTGACGACGGCCATCTGCCGGCTCTCCAGGAAGATGATCTGCCGGGTGTACTCCAAAATAGCGGGGATGTCGGAGGCAATGAACATCTCGCCCGCGCCGATGCCCAGGGCGATGCCACCGGCATTGCCAATGCGGGCGCACACCAGCCGGTCGGGCTGGTCAACGCTCATCAGCACGACGGCGTTGGCCCCGTTCAGGCGGCCGAGCGTCTGCCGGGCGGCCTCCTCCAGCGACAGGCCGGCGGCCATGAACCGTTCGACCATCTGGACAATGACCTCGGTGTCGGTCTCCGAGCGGAAATCGACGCCCTCGGCCGATAGCTCCTCGCGCAGGCTCTGGTAATTCTCGACAATACCGTTGTGGACGAGGACGACGCGCCCCTCCATGCCCAGGTGGGGGTGGGCGTTGCGTTGGCTGGGCACGCCGTGGGTGGCCCAACGCGTGTGGCCGATGGCCAGATGCCCGGCCAGGGGCGATTGGCGCAGCATGGCTTCCAGATTGCCCAGCTTGCCCACGTCGCGGCGAATGTCGATGCCCGCGCCGTCGATGACGGCGATGCCGGCCGAGTCATAGCCGCGATACTCCAACCGCCGCAGACCGCCCAGAACCACATCCGGCCCTTGTCGCGGGCCAATGTAACCGACGATACCACACATAGCGAACCTCCAAGGTTGCCGCGGCGCAATGGCGCGCGGCCGGGGCCGGCGGCTGCTCGCGGGGCATGGCGACGCGCGCCCTACCCGCCGACGGCCGGGTTTTCAGGTTGATTCCGCAGGCGTACCCTGGAAGTGGCCGGATAAGGCCGGGGACGCCCCTTCGCTGCCGGCAGCAGTTTGACTGCTACCAGGGCAGCAGTCCAAGTGCTGCCCGACCACTCGCCTGGCGCTTTGTCGGCCGGTTGCCCGCGCCGCTTTTCGCCAGACTCACTTGAAGGGGCCAAAGCTCAGGGAGTGGTCATCCCTGGGAGGCATCCGCTGAACTGTCGATTTTCGCCGGCTGTGGCCGACTTGGCCCCGCGTTGCCGCGGGGAACCTCCACCTCGTCACCCGCCGCCGCTGTCGCGGCGATGGGTCATGCGCTATCTTGCCCCTGGGACGGCTGGGCCGGAGCATGGCCGCCGTCCGCTATTCGGTTGTCAGGGCACAGAATAGCCGCTGCCGGGGGGCTTGTCAAGCGACGCGGCGTGAAAGTGGCGGGTGAGAGTGATGTTAGTTCTCCGCCCCGCTCTTGGACGGCGGGCCGCCGGGGCATATAATCAGCCTTTAATACGCTCGTCTTGGCAGGCCTATTCAGCGCGCTTGGTGCATGGCGCTTTCACCGACCGGGTCGCGCGAACGCGGAGACAAAACTAATGTTCAATCCGAACTTATTGTGGTGGATCGCCGGGTTTCTGATCGTCCTGACGCCCATCGTCCTCATCCACGAGGCGGGCCACTTCTTCGCCGCCAAGCTGAGTAAGATCCGCGTCGAGGAGTTCGGCTTCGGCTTGCCGCCGCGGGCGGTCAAGCTGGCTGAGCGCAACGGCACGATCTACTCGCTCAACTGGATTCCCGTCGGCGGCTTCGTGCGGCCGGCGGGCGAGGATGATCCCGACGTGCCCGGCGGCCTGGCATCGGCGTCGAAGCGGGCGCGGCTGTTCGTGCTCGCCGCCGGGGCTGGGGCCAACTTTCTGACGGCCATCCTGTTCATGTGGTTGGCCGTGCTCTTCTCGCCGTCGGTCATGATCGACGCGGTCAATCCCGGTTCGCCGGCGGCCCTGGGCGGCCTGCTCGCGGGCGACATCGTCCTGGCTGTGGACGGCCAGGAGGTCACCGACGCGGGTATGCTGATCAACACCGTCTCCGCGCGCGCCGGGCAACAGATCGACCTGCTGGTGCGACGCGGCGACGAAGACGTGACCATCAATGTCCGGCCGCGGCTGCCGGGCGAGTACGACGCCGCCACGGAGGGCGCGCTGGGCATCGGCCTGGGCGACGGCCCGGCCCTGCGCCAGATTGGCCCAATCCAAGCGATGCGGGAGTCGCTGAGCACCATCGGGCAATATCTGGCCCTCTATGCCCGCCTACCCTCCATGCTCATCAATCGCGAGATCACCGCCGAGGAGGCCCGGCCGGTCAGCATCGTCGGCATCAGCCAGATCGCCGGCGGCGCGCTGGAGTCGTCGGTCGTCTCCCGCAACCCGTATCGCCTGCTCATCATGGCCGCGTTCATCAGCGTCGCCCTTGGCCTGACGAACCTGTTGCCCATCCCCGCCCTCGACGGCGGACGCATCCTCTTTGTGCTCATCGAGGCCGTTCGCGGCCGGCGCATCGAGCCGCAGCGCGAAGGCATGGTCCATCTCATCGGGATGCTCATGCTCCTGGCGCTGATGGCCTTCCTTATCTTCCAAGATATCTTTAACCCCATCGTGCCGTTGCAATAGCGCCCGGCCGAAGCTAAACCCATGACCAATCAACGCCAACAATCCTTCCCGTCCGTCCTGTCGGCCCTGTTCGGCGACGACGATGTGCCCGTTCACCTGGTCTATCGTCTGTCCGACATGGAGCCGGAGGAGTTCAGCCAGTTCCGTCGCGCCTGGGCCGACGTGGACGAAGAGCGCCGGGCGACCATCGTCGGCCACATGGCCGAGATCGCCGAGGAGAACACCCTCGTCGATTTCACGCCCATCTTCACCTACCTGTTGGACGACAGCTATGCCGCTGTGCGCCAGGGCGCGCTGGACGGCGTCTGGGACGCCATTGAGCCAGGACTCATCCGGCCGATCATCAACTTGCTCCAAACCGACCCCAGCGTCGCCGTGCGCGCGGCCGCGGCCCGCGCCCTGGCCCACTACGTGCTGCTGGCCGAGTGGGGCCAGATCGCGCCCGATCTGGCCGCGCCCATCATCGATGCACTGCTGGTGGAATATGAGCAGCCGAAGACCAATCCCGAAGTCAAGCGCGCCGCCCTCGAAGCCCTGGCCTCGGCCAACCATCCCCGCGTGCTGGAGCTGATCAGCGACGCCTACGAAGAAGGCTCCAACGAGATGCAGCTCAGCGCTCTCTTTGCCATGGGCCTGAACGCCGACGACCGCTGGCTGTCGATCATCCACGACGAGATGGAAAGCCCCTCGGCCGACTTTCGCGCCGAAGCGGCCCGCGCCGCCGGCGGCATCGGCAACCCCGACGCCATCGAAGGGCTGGAGCGCCTGCTGGACGATGAGGACATTGAGGTGGCCACGGCCGCCGTCTACGCTCTGGGCCAGATCGGTAGCGAACGCGCCGTCGAACTGCTGAACCAGATGGCCGAAGACCCCGCCTACGAAGACCTCTACGACGCCATCGACGAAGCCCTGGAGGAGATGGACTGGATGAGCGGCGAGTTCGACATGCTCGCCCTGCCCAGCGACGAGGACGAAGACCAGGACGACGATTTCAGCAGCGACCTTGACGCGCGCGCCAATTGAGCGTCTTCGTCTCCGTCCTGACGCAAAACATCCTGCCGATTATGCTGGTGGCCTCTTTCGGCTACTGGCTGCGGCGGCGGTTTGAGGTTCATCTCAGCACCCTTACCAGCGTTGTCTTCAACGTCCTTAGCCCCTGCCTCGTCTTCTCCTCCCTTGTCACCAGCCAGCTACCCGGCGACGAGCTGCTGCACCTGGCCGCCTTCACCGCCGGCACGATCCTGACGATGGGCGGGCTGGCCCTGCTGCTGTCGCGGCTGCTGCGTCTGGGGCGGGCAGAGACGGCCGCCGTGGTGCTCATCGCCATGTTCACCAACGGCGGCAACTATGGCCTGACGCTGCTCCAGTTGCGCTATGGCGGCGAGGGCCTCGCGCGCGGCGTCGTCTACTTTGTCACCAGCACGCTGTTTTTCTACACCCTGGGCGTGCTCATCGCCTCGTTGGGGCAGCTGAGCTGGCGGGCGGCGTTGGCGCGCGTGGCCCGCGTGCCGGCCGCCTACGCCGCTGTGCTGGCCGTGGTCGTCTACGGGCTGCGCCTGCCCGTGCCCGCGCCCCTCCTGGCCGGCATCACCGTCGCCGGGCAGGGCGCCATTCCCATCATGCTGCTCATCCTGGGCATGCAGATCGCCGACCTGCGCCGCGGCGAGACCACCCGCTTCGTCTGGCCGGCGGTCGGCTTGCGGCTGCTGGTGGGGCCGCTGGTGGGGCTGGGCTTTGCCGCGCTGCTGGGACTGACCGGCGTCGGCCGCAGCGCCATGATCCTCCAGGCGTCGATGTCGCCGGCCGTCTTCTGCCTCATCCTGGCGGCCGAGTTCGGTTTGCCAACGTCCGCTGTGGCGCGTATAGTTGTCTACAGTACGCTGCTCAGTTCGTTGACGCTCGCCGCGATCATCACCCTCCTGGGTCTATGAACCACTGGCCCAATCGACTACTTCGCTCCGGCGCTGTGCTTGTCCTCGCCGCTTTGCTGCTGGCCTTCGCTCCCGCCCGCGCCCAGAATGACGGCGGCATCGTCAGTTCCACGGCCGACTACATCTACGGCCAGACGATGCGCTTCCACCTCAGCGCCACCGGCATCGGCCCCGTTCACGCCATCACGCTCTACTTTCGCCTCGGGGCGTCGGCCGATTCCTTCGCCGTCGCTATCGACGTGCCCGCCGGCCAGGAGATCGACGTGTCCTACGCCCTCGACCTGACCCAGACGCGCCTGCCGCCCTTCATCGCCGTCACCTACTGGTGGGAACTGGAGCGCGACGAGGACACACTTATCGTCCCCGAACAGACCATCAGCTACACCGATGACCAGTTCAACTGGAGCCAGCTCGTGGAGACGGACGAGGCCGGCGGCGGCAGCGTCCGCTTCCACTGGACGGGCGAGGGCACGGCCGTCGGCGAGCGGGCGCGCGACCTCGTCTTCGAGATGTTGCCCCGCCTCGCGCCGCTGCTGCCGGTCGAGCAAGTGCTGCCGTTCGATGTCTACATCTACCCCTCCACGGCCGATCTCAGCGCGGCCATGCGCCTGGCCGGGCGCGACTTCCAGCCGGGGCAGACCTATCCCGAACTGGGCGTCGTCCTGGCCACGGTGGTCAACCCGGAGACGGCCGAAGCCGAGTTGCGGCCCGAACTGGCCCGCGGGCTTGTCGATCTGCTGTTGTTTCAGGGCCTGGGCCAGTCGGCCTATCGCATTCCGCCGTGGCTGACCCACGGGCTGGCCGGCGCGGTGCGCGGCGCGGCCGACATCCCCGGCGACGACGCCCTGCGCGCGGCCATCTCCTCGGAGTCAACGTTGCCCGTGGCGGAGCTATGTGCCGGGCTGCCCATTGGCGGCGAGCTGGCTGCGGCCCAGAGCGAGGCGCTGGTGAGCTTCATCGTCACCAACTACGGCGACGCCGCCGCGCGCGACCTGGTGGCCGCCTTCGCCGCCGGCGACGACTGCCCCGCGGCGCTGCAACGGACGTTGCAGCTCACCCCGGCCCAACTGGAGGCCGCCTGGCTGCGCAGCCTGCACAGCAGCGCCGGCCGCAGCACGGCCGAACTGGCGGTGTGGATTGGCCTGGCCGTGGCCGGGTTCGCTCTGGCCGGGCTGCTGCTGCTGCGCCCGCGCCGCCCCGCCGCTTAAGGACGGCGGTAAGGCGCAGCGGGCACAATCGGGGTAAGCCATAGCCGGAGTAGATGCCTGCGGCGCGAAAACGGCTATGCTACAACCCCAGGAGAGACCATGAGACAGCAACCGGCGCAATTCGCACCCTTCCGCCAACGGATGGCCGACGAGGGCTTGGCCGACCTTTTCATCGCCCACTTCGCCCACTACTACCAGAAGTTGCTCGGCGGCGATGACGGCTTGCTCCGCGAGAGCGACATCCGGCCGGTCGAGTCGCTGGACAACGCCGAGCGGCTGTCGCCGCATCTGGCGCGCATCGGGCGCGCAGCCGTCGGCCGCGCCGTCATCATCAAACTCAACGGCGGTCTGGGCACAAGCATGGGCCTGACCGGGCCAAAGTCGCTGCTGGTGGTCAAGGAGGGGCTGACCTTCCTGGACATCATCGCCCGCCAGGCCATCGGCATCGGCGCGCCGCTGCTGCTGATGAACAGCTTCGCCACCGACGCGCAGTCGTTGGCCGTGCTGGGCCGCTATCCGCAACTTCAGCGCGACCACTTGCCGCTCAGCTTTTGCCAGCACAAGCAACCCAAGGTCAACGCCACCGACTTCAGCCCGGCTGCCTGGCCCGACGACCCCGAACTGGAGTGGTGTCCGCCCGGTCACGGCGACATTTATACGGCTCTGGTAACGAGCGGCATGCTCGACCGGCTGCTGGCTGCGGGTTACGAGTACGCTTTCGTCTCCAACGCCGACAACCTCGGCGCGGTGCTCGACCCCGGCATCCTCGGCTACATGGTCGATAAGCGGCTGCCCTTCCTGATGGAGGTGGCCGACCGCACCGAGGCCGACCGCAAAGGCGGCCATCTGGCCCGACGCCCCGACGGCGGTCTGCTGCTGCGCGAGATAGCCCAGTGCCCGGCCGGTGACATGGACGCCTTCCAGGACATCGGCCGCCACCGCTACTTCAACACCAACAACCTCTGGCTCCATCTGCCCACCCTGCGCGACACGCTGGAAGCCAGAGACCATGAGCTGGACCTGCCCATGATCCGCAACCGCAAAACGGTTGACCCACGCGACCCCGACTCGACGCCGGTCTACCAACTGGAAACGGCGATGGGGTCGGCCATCGCCGTCTTCCGTGGCGCGGAAGCCATCCGCGTGCCGCGCGTGCGCTTCGCGCCGGTCAAGAAGACCGACGACCTGCTGGCCGTGCGCTCCGACGCCTACCTGCTGACGCCCGACTACGGCGTAGTGCTCGACCCGGCCCGGCGTGGGCAGCCGCCGGGCGTAGAGTTGGATGCCGCCTACTACCGCTTCGTCAACGACCTCGACTGCTGCTTCCCGGCCGGCGCGCCCTCTCTGCGCGACTGCGACCGGCTGCGCGTCGAGGGGCAGTTCGAGTTTGGCCCGCGCGTTGTCCTGCGCGGCGATGTGGTTTTGCGCAACGACACGGATCAATGTCTGGTAGTGCCTGCCGGGCTGACCCTGACCGACGCCGTCTGGCCGGCCGAAGCAGTCCGCCCGGCTAACGCCGTTCGCACGCCTTGCCAAACGCGCTAAAGCGCTCCGCCGCGAAGCCCTTTAGCGCGTTTGCCGGGGCGGAAACAGCCCTGGGGCGCGGGGCAGCAGTCCCCTCTAACTCAGCCTAGATTTTGCCGGAGGTAATGGCCATCTTCACGTCGGCGATGGCCTCGGTCACCTTGATCTCGCGCGGGCAGGCGTTAGTGCAGTTGAAGATCGTCCGGCAGCGCCAGACGCCGAACGTGTCCGCCAGCACCTCCAGCCGCTCGTCGTAGCCCTCGTCGCGCGAGTCGAAGATGAAGCGATGGGCCTGGACGATGGCCGCCGGGCCAACGTAACGCCCGTCGGCCCAGAAGCTGGGGCACGAACTGGTGCAGGCGGCGCAGAGGATGCACTTGGTCGTGTCGTCGAAGCGGGCGCGGTCTTCGGGCGATTGCAGCCGCTCGCGGCCATCGGCCGGCACGGCCGTCTCGTTGATGAAGTAGGGCATCACCGAGCGGTAGTGGTCGAAGAACGGCTCCATATCGACCAGCAGGTCTTTCTCCACCTTCAGGCCCAGGATCGGCTCGACCTGAATTTTGACCATCTCGCTGTTCTTGCCCGCCAACGTGGACACCAGCGTCTTACAGGCCAGCGAGTTGGCCCCGTTGATGCGCATGGCATCGGAGCCGCAGACGCCGTGGGCGCACGAACGGCGCAAGGTCAGCGTGCCGTCCTGCTCCCACTTGACGCGGTGGAGCAAGTCGAGCACCGAGTCGGTGCGCAGCACGTCTTCGAGCGTATATTCGCCCCACCAGGGTTTCTTGTCGGTTTCCGGGTTGAAGCGCCGGATTCGCAACTTGGCTTGCATGGTCATCTTCTCCTAGTAGACGCGCTTCTTGGGTTCGTAGCGGCCCAGCACGACCGGCTTATACTCCAGCGTGTAGCCGCCCTTGGCGTCGCCGGCAATCAGGCTGTGCTTCAGCCACTGCTGGTCGTCGCGTTCAGGAAAATCCTCGCGCGCGTGGCCGCCGCGGCTCTCCTGGCGGGCGCAAGCGGAGATAGCCGTCACCTCGGCCAGTTCCAGCAGGCAACCCAGTTCCCAGGCCTCCAGCAGGTCGGTGTTGTACTGCTGGCCCTTGTCATCGATCTGAACCTTGGTGCGGTACTCGTGGCGCAACTCGCGCAGGTCTTCGACCGCCTGCGACATGCTCGCCTCGGTGCGGAAGACGCCGACGTTGTCGGTCATTGTCTGCTGCATCCGGCGGCGCAACGTGAACGGCTTGACGCCGCCCGCGCCGTTGCGGATGCGGTCTAGCTCACCGTAGATGGCATCACCCGTACCCGTTCGCAGACGGCCGAGGTCCGCGCCGCGGCAATACTCGGCAATGTGGCGGCCGGCGCGGCGGCCGAAGACGACCAGGTCAACCAGCGAGTTCGTGCCCAGCCGGTTGGCCCCGTGGACGGAGACGCAGGCGCACTCGCCGGCGGCGTAGGCCCCTTCCAGCACTTTCTTTTGCGCGCCGAGGATGACGCGGCCGTCCAGGTCGGTGGGAATGCCGCCCATGGCGTAGTGGGCCGTGGGTTGGATGGGCATTGGCTCGGCCACGGGATCGACACCCAGATAGGTGCGGGCGAAGTCAGCGATGTCGGGCAGCTTCGACTCGATGTACGCGCGGTCAACGCGCCGCGTCTCGCCCGCCTCGGCCAGGTATTTGTTGACCGTCTCCGGCGTCACGTCGAGGTGGACGTAGTTCTTGCCGTTGATGCCCCGCCCGGCCTGAATCTCCAGGAAGATGGCCCGGCTGACCACGTCGCGGCTGGCCAGGTCTTTGATCGTCGGCGCGTAGCGCTCCATAAAGCGCTCGCCCTTGCCGTTGAGCAGGATGCCGCCCTCGCCGCGCACGCCCTCGGTGATGAGGATACCCAGCTTGTAGATGCCCGTCGGGTGAAACTGGAAGAACTCCATGTCCTCCAGCGGCACGCCGTTGCGCAGGCAGATGGCCGTGCCGTCGCCGGTCAGCGAGTGGGCGTTAGAGGTCACGTCCCAGCAGCGCCCCCAACCGCCGGTGGCGAAGAGAACGGCCTTGCTGTGGAAGACGTGCAACTCGCCCGTGGCGATCTCGTAGGCGATCACACCGCGCACCGCGTCGCCGGAACGAATCAGATCGACGACGTGGAACTCGTCAAAGAAGTTCACCCGGTTCTTGATGCACTGCTGGTAGAGCGTTTGGAGGATCATGTGGCCGGTGCGGTCGGCGGCATGGCAGGCGCGCATGACCGGCTTGCCGGTGTTATTATTGGTGTGGCCGCCGAAGCGGCGCTGGGAGATGCGGCCGTTGGGCAGCCGGTCGAAGGGCAGGCCCATGTGCTCCAGCTCGACGACCGTCTCGATCGCTTCCTGGCAAAGCACATCGACCGCGTCCTGGTCGGCCAGATAGTCTGACCCTTTCACGGTGTCGTAGGCGTGCCACTCCCAGTGGTCTTCTTCCAAATTGCCCAACGCGGCGCCAATGCCGCCCTGGGCTGTGCCGGTGTGGGAGCGCGTGGGGTAGAGCTTGGAGACAACGGCGACGTTGGCGCCCCGGCTGGCATAGAGGGCAGCCATCAACCCTGCCCCGCCCGCGCCGACGATGACTGCGTCAAACACGTGCGTCTTCATAGTCGGTCATTCCTTGTTGCTTATGGGATCGCCGCCGGGTCGAACAGCACGATGGCGATCGTGGCCCAGATGACGGTGGCGACGACGAAAAGACCCAGGACGATGGCCAGGACGCGGCGCGCGCCGCCGTTGTGGACATAGTCACTCAGGATGTTGAACAGGCCGCGGATGCCGTGGGGGATGGCCATCCACAACAGGGCGATGTCGAAGGCCTTCCAGCCCCAGTTATTCCACTGCGCGGCCACGAACTGGAGGGTCAGATTGGTCGAGCTATTGAGCACGTGCTGGATGACCATGTGGCCCACGGCCAGAATCAGCATGGCCACGCCCGACAGGCGCATGAAGAGCCACAGATAGCGCTCGTAGCTGCGCTCCAGCTTGACGCGCCGGACAGTCACCTTGCCGGGCGTGTTCGAGGTAATGGATGCCATGAGGTGTCTCCTTATTAGCGCGCGTACTGGGCGAAGTCGCTAAAGGCCGGGATGCGCAGGCAGCTACCGCCGGCGGCGGCCATCTCTGAGCAGTGGCTGATCATGTGGCTGAACATCAAAACGGCGATGGGCACAAAGATGATCAGGAACAGGCCCCAGGTGATCAGCGAACTGGTGCGCTGGTGACGCCACCACTCCGGCTTGAAGTCCAGAAGGGTAATGCGAATGCCGTTGAAGGCGTGATAGAGCACGGCGGCCATGACGCCGATCTCGCCGATGCCAAAGAGGGGGTTCTTGAACAGGGCGATGGACCAGGCGTAGGCTTGCGGCCAGAAATGGGCGTTGGCCGTGTCCCAGACGTGGATAACGAGGAAAAAGAGGATGGCTAGTCCGGAAATGCGATGGGCAAGCCAGCTATATTGTCCGGAGCGGCCTCGATAACGGATGCTTTCACGTACGGTCAAGATCAGTGAGGTCATAAAGGGGTCTCCGAGGCTGAACTACACCGTGAGTATAACACCTTTCGGGCGAATGCTAAGTAAATGATGGCGACATTTGCGGCCCTTGCCGAGGGTGGCGGCCCTTGCTACACTTGCCGCAATGGTGCGGCCCTTTGACTTGCGCGATCTGGCTTTGATTCGCCGTCTGGGCGAGCGTGGCGTGTCGCTGCATACCGTCTCCGCCCTTGTCGAGAACGTCCATCCCCTGCGTGGCGCGCTGATCAGCATGCTGGTCGGCGGGGAGTTCCCCACCTTCGTCTGGAAACCCGATAACGGCGAGCGCGACGGCTTCCTGCAATTGCGCGTCTCGCATAGCGGCCCGCAGGCGTTCGTGCTGTACATCAGCCCGCGCTGCGACAGCGCCGCCGTCCACGACGCCCATGTTGCCCACGAAGGCGCCAACGGCGACCTCGGCGCGCTCCCCGGCACGGGCCATAGCACTGCCGGCGGGGCCTGGCTGGCGCTGCTCGACGAAGCCGTAGCGGAGATCGGCCGGCGCGGCATCCATCACCTCATCGCCGAGACGGACGAGCACGGCCCGGAGCTGCCGCTGTTGCGCCGCGCCGGCTTCGCCGTCTACACGCGCCAGGACATCTGGTCGGTGGCCGCGGCCGACTATCGACCGCAGGGCGTCGCCGCCCGCAAGCTGCAACGCCGCCACGCCGCCGACGATTGGGACGTGCAACTGCTCTACGCCAACACCGTCCCACGCCTCGTGCAGCTCGTCGAACCGACGCCGCTGATCAGCGAGGGCGAAAACTGGGTGTTGCGCGCCGGGGACGAACTGGCCGCCTTCGTCACCCTGCGCCAGGGGCCGACGGCCGGCTGGCTACGCTTCTTCATCCACCCCGACGCCGAGTCGGAGGCCGATGAGATCGTCAGCGCCGCGCTAGCAGTCGCCTTTGAGCGCGAGTCGGAGCGTGTCTATTGTTGCGTTCGGCGCTACGAGAGCTGGCTGCCGAGCGCGTTAAGCCGCAGCGGTTTTACAATTTCGGCCAGCCAGGCCGTCATGGTTCGCCATACGGTCCACTACGCCTCGCGGCCCGTCCCTGAGACCGCTGTGGCCCTTGACGGGCAACGCATCCCCGTCTCCTCGCCGATGGTCCGCCAACTACGCCGGCGGCATCCCAACGGCCACAAGTAAAGCGGTGGGTGAAAGTGTTGATGGAAACAAAACAATCCCACGAAGACCTGCGAACCCTGCTGACAATCTTGCCGCCGAGCATCGCCGAGAGCGTTGAGGCCGCCGGCAATGCAGAGGCGCTGCTGGAGATCGTCATGGACCTCGGCCGCGTGCCGACCGCCCGCTACGTTGAGGGCGAGCGCGTGCTGCGCCACCGCGAAGTCAGCCATCTTGAGATCGAACAGGTGGTAGACGGCATTGGCGACTTCGACGACGACAACCGCGCCGGCATCGCCCGGACGCTGCACCGCATCTCCGGCATCCGCAACCGCCGCGGCCAGGTGGTCGGCCTGACCTGCCGCGTCGGCCGGGCCATCTTCGGCACCATCGAGATCATCGAAGACATCGTCGCCGAAGGGCACAGCATCCTCCTCCTGGGCCGGCCCGGCGTCGGCAAGACGACCATGCTGCGCGAGATGGCCCGCGTGCTGGCGGAGAAGAAGCGCGTCATCATCGTCGATACCAGCAACGAGATCGGCGGCGATGGCGACATCCCCCACCCGGCCGTCGGCCGCGCCCGCCGCATGCAAGTGCCCCGCCCGGCCCACCAGCACGAGACGATGATCGAGGCCGTGGAGAACCACAACCCGGAGGTCATCGTCATCGACGAGATCGGCCGGGAGCGCGAGGCCGAAGCCGCCCGGACGATCAACGAGCGCGGCGTCCAACTCATCGGCACAGCCCACGGCAACAATCTGGAGAACCTGCTGCTGAACCCGACGCTATCCGACCTTGTCGGCGGCATCGAGAGCGTGACTCTGTCGGACGAGGAAGCGCGCCGCCGCGGCACGCAGAAGACGGTGCTGGAGCGCCGCGCCCCGCCGACGTTCGACGTGCTCATCGAGATGCAGGATCGGCAGCGGCTGCTCGTCCACCGCGACGTGACCACCTCGGTCGATGCCATGCTGCGCGGCGAGCCGGTGCAGGTGGAGCTGCGCTGGTGCGACGACGAGGGGCAGATC
>ERZ724512.630-NODE-630-length-16434-cov-4.284511_pt1 | contig 16434 bp, 20 predicted proteins | sample MGYA00376045_ERZ724512 | MGnify/ENA primary metagenome ERZ724512 (study PRJEB28724, sample SAMN07190883) | activated sludge metagenome | isolation source: activated sludge of sewage treatment plant in Hong Hong | place: Hong Kong | collected 2016-03-17 ... | reverse complement strand
CTTCTCCGCGCCCCAGAAGCAGCCGAGCGCGAAGTAGGCGACTTCGGCGCCGTCCGGCGCGGCGGCGATGTCGGTGCCCAGCACCTCGTGGAAGGCCGGCAAGGTGAGCAGGCCGCGCTCGCGTCCGGGCAATGCAGCCTCGGGGGCGACCATCGTCGACTTCGTGAACATGCCTTCTAGAACCCTGCCCGCGCCGCGCTTGTTCCGCTCAGGCGAGTCGCCAGTCGATTGGCTCGCCGCCCTGAGCGACGAGGGCTGCGTTCGCCCGGCTGAACGGACGCGAGCCGAAGAAACCGGCGTGCGCCGACAGCGGGGACGGGTGCGCGGACGCGATCTGCGGAACGCCGGCCAGGCGCGGCGCGAGTGACTGGGCGTCGCGTCCCCAGAGGATCGCGACCAGCGGGCCACCCCGTGCGACCAGGGCGTCGATGGCGCGTTCAGTGACGGCCTCCCAGCCCTTGCCTCGATGGGACGCGGCCGCTCCCGGCCGCACGGTCAGCACCCGGTTGAGCAGTAGCACGCCCTGGTCGGCCCACGGGGTCAGGTCGCCGGACTCCGGCGGCCGGATACCCAGGTCGGTGTTCAGCTCGGTGTAGATGTTCGCCAGGCTCCGTGGCAGCGGACGCACGTCGGGCGCCACCGAGAACGACAGCCCCACGGCGTGTCCAGGGGTGGGGTAGGGGTCCTGGCCGACGATCAGCACCCGGACGTCCGCCAGCGGCCGCTGGAACGCCCACAGCACGTTCGGGCCTGGCGGCAGATAGCCGCGTCCGGCAGCGATCTCGGCCCGCAGGAAATCACCCATCGCCACGATCTGGGATTCGACCGGCGCGAGGGCCTCAGCCCAGTCGCCGGCCATCAGCTGTGGCAGAGGCGTTCTCACGCGCGTCACCCTAGCCCGACCTCCCTCGCAAGCTGGACGGTTGTGTCCCAAGACGGGGCCGAACTGTCCAGCTTGCGGCGAACCAACAAAAGCTCCCTCGCAAGCTGGACGGTTGTGTCCCAAGACGGGGCGGAACTGTCCAGCTTGCGGGAATGCGGGGGCGTCGAGAACCGAGCCGGTCAGGTTTCCAACCGACCCGCAATGGCTACGCTGACCACGTGCCTACGCCACGAACCCGACGGGCCGTACGTTCTCGGCTTGGAGTCCGTCCCGCCGACATGCCGGGACCACGCATCCCCCAGGGAGTCGTCACCGCGGCCGAGTGGTCTTGGCGGCTGCTGGTGATCGCCGCGGTGCTGGCGCTGATCTGGTGGCTGCTGCAGTACTTCTCCGGCGTGGCTGTGCCGCTAGCCGTCGCCATGTTGCTCTCGGCGCTGCTGAGCCCGCTGAATGCCCGGCTGCGGCGGTTCGGCTGGCCGCGGGTGCTCGCGTCCATCGGTTCGTTACTGGCGATGGTGCTGGTGATCGGCGGCGTGTTCCTCGCGATCGGAGCCCAGGTGGCCAGGGAGTTGCCGGAGCTGATCGACCAGTCGGTGAAGGCGTTGGCGACGCTGGTCGACTGGCTGGCAGCTGGGCCGCTGCACATCGACCAGGCGCAGTTGGACGGCTATCTGGCCCAGTTCACCACCTGGGTAAATGAATCCAGGGCTGAGTTGGCCTCGATCGCAGCCAAAGCCGGAGTAGGCGTCGGGCACTTCTTGGCAGGCCTGGCGATCGCCCTGATCGCAACTTTTTTCTTCCTCGCGTCCGGACGTGAGATCTGGAGCTCTGTGGTGAAGCTGTTGCCGGTCCACTACCAGGCGCCTACGCTGCGCGCTGCGGACAACGGCTGGGCCTCGCTGGTCGCCTACATGCGCGCCCAGGTGCTGGTGGCCCTGGTGGACGCGATCGGCATGTTGGCCGGCGCGCTGATCCTGCGGCTGCCGATGGCCTGGGCGCTGTTCGCCCTGACCTTCGTGACTGCGTTCATCCCGGTGGTCGGCGCGGTGCTCTCGGGCGCGGTGGCCTGCCTGCTGGCGCTGGTCACGCACGGCCCCGTCAGCGCCCTGATCATGCTCGGCATCACGATCGCGGTGGTGCAGACCGAGGGTCACTTCCTGCAGCCGATCCTGCTCGGACGTGCGGTCTCGCTGCATCCGCTGGCTGTGCTGATCGGGCTGGCGGTCGGCGCCACGCTCGCCGGCATCGTCGGCGCGCTGCTGGTGATCCCGGTGCTGGCGTTCTCGGTCGCGTTCATCCGCGGGCTCGACCCCGCCCGCTTCAAACCGGTTCGCCTGCAAGAGTAGAAAGAGAACCTTTCCTGATTGGAAAGTGCGACCTACTATTGCGCTATGAGCACTCCTGATCTTGGTCCCATCCTTGAGGATCTCGCCGCCGGACGGATCGACGCATCCGAGGCGGCGCGCCGAATCGACGCGCTGAAAGCGACCGCGGCTCCTGAGCCACCGGAAACCAAGCCGGCCGAGCCGACCAACGAGGAACTCGCCGCGGAAGAACTCGGCGACTCGCCGCGCCGCCAGTACTCGCCGCACGCTCGCGACGTGTTCGCCCAACCGGAGGGTTCGCCGGACGCACCCACTGGACGGCGGCGTCCGACCGGCAGCAAGGGCGTCGACCGGATCTCCGTCCGCGCGGTCGGACGCAGGGTGCGGATCGTCGGTGACCCGTCCGTGGCCACGGCGTCGGCGGAGGGACCGCACGTGCTGCGACGCAACGGCGCGGTGCTGGAGATCACCAGCGACGGCGAGCTTGGTCCGAGCCTGGACGGGTTCAGCATCCTGCGTCCCCCGCGAAGTCTGGACGACATCCGCGCGCTCGGCCTGGGCAAGGAACTGCTTCTGCGGATCAACCCGTCAATCATCGTTGATGTCGAGGTGACCGCCGGTCATCTCACCTGCAACGACGTGCCGTACCTCGGCAAGGTGCGGGTGACCGCCGGAGGTGCGGACCTAACCGGGGTGGCCGAGGCGCACGACGTGCTGGTGCAGGCCGGTTCGGCGACGCTGAAGGGCGCGATCACCACCGGACGCTCCCGGGTGCGGGTTGAGTCGGGACAGCTGAGCGTCGACCTCGACGACCACTCGAATGTCACCGTCCGAGGGGAGGCGCAGCTCGGCAAGGTGAGCTGGAGCGGTGCCCACACCGGCCAGGTGGACGAAGTCGTGCTCGGCAACGGCTCCGCTCGACTCGATGTGGGCGTGGTGATGGGCTGGGCGAACATCAAGGCCGGCAATGAGGTGGCGCAGTGACCGCCAAGCTGTACCAGGCGCCGGCGTACTGTCCGGTCTGTGGAGATGCGCTGATCACCACCCGGCTCGGTTGCCGCGGCTGCGGATCGGAGTTGGCCGGCGAGTTCGGCCACTGTGACTTCTGTGCGCTGGACGAGCGGGAGAGCGAGCTGCTGCGGGTATTCCTGGCCTCGCGCGGCAATCTGCGCGAGGTGGAGAAGCATCTCGGCGTCTCCTACCCGACCGCGCGGGCGCGCTTCACCGCACTGCTGACGAAGCTCGGTCTTGCGGGCGAGGCCGAGCCCGTGGCGATGACCCGCGACCAGGTGCTCAGCGAGGTCGCCACCGGCGTGTTGTCGCCGGCTGAGGCCGCTGAGCTGCTCGCGGGGCTCGGCTGAGCAGACGATCCCGGTGGCACTGCCACCGAGGGCTGGCCCTCGGTGATGCGGGGATTCGTGAGCTCAGCCACCGTTGCGGCTCAGCCACCGTTGCGGCTCAGGCGGTGAAGGGCTTCACCTCGACGACGGTCACCTCGATCAGGTGGCCAGCGGGCGCCCGGTAGGTGACGGTCTCGCCGACCTTGTGGCCGAGAATGGCCGCGCCAAGGGGAGACTGTGGGCTGTAAACCTCGATGTCGACCGACTCGTCGAGCCCCATCAACTCACGCGAGCCGAGCAGGAAGGTGTCGGTGTCGTCCGGATCATCGTCGTAGTAGATGGTGACCGCGACACCCGGGGTGACCTCGTCGGAGTCTGCCGGCGCCTCACCAACCTGAGCGTTCTCGAGCATCGCGGTCAGCTGCCGGATGCGAGCCTCCTGATGCCCCTGCTCCTCGCGGGCCGCGTGGTAGCCGCCGTTCTCGCTGAGGTCGCCCTCCTCGCGGGCCTGTGCGATCTTCGCCGACACCAGCCGGCGGCCGTCGGTCTTGAGGTACGCAAGTTCCTCGGTGAGGCGGTCGAAGGCGTCTTGGGTCAGCCAGGTAGTGGGTTGCTCGGTCATACCGGGGAGGTTAGCTCATTCCGGGCTCAGCCCAAGGCGCGGCAGTTCTCTACCGCTGCGGTGGTTGCGCGCTTGAACGTCCGCAGTTCGATGTTCAGCGTGGTCAGGGACGAGCCGCCGGGCTCGACCTGCACCTTCGCCTCGCCGACCCGGTCGTAGGTCACGGCCTGGGAGTAGAGCAGGCATTCGGCCGCCTTGCCGGGGTCGGGACGGTCGATCGTCACGGTGACGTCGATCTGGGTGTCCGAGCGCACTTCGAACGCGTCCACTCGCGCGGTGACCGTGCCGGTCGCCCCGTAGCTGCCGGCCCAGACCAGCCAGATCGCTCCCAGCACGGCCAGGAGGATGGCGAGCGGAATCCAGGCACGGGTGGTTCTCCGCGCTGGGTAGCGGCGAGCGAGCCGCGCGGTGGCGTCCGGGTCGGTCATGGCGTCCATTCTGGCTGCCGGGTTGGGCGAACCCGGCTCGGATCCCCACAATATGGGCATGTCATTGCGGCTCCTGAACGTGCACGCCCACCCGGACGACGAATCCAGCAAGGGCGCGGCGACCACCGCCTACTACGTCGCGCAGGGCGTGGAAGTGATGGTGGCCACCTGCACCGGCGGCGAACGTGGCTCGATCCTCAACCCGAAGATGGAGAGCCCGGAGAACTGGGCGAACCTGGCCGCGCTCCGCAACGCGGAGATGGCCAGGGCCGCCGAGATCCTCGGCATCGAGCAGGTCTGGCTCGGCTACGTCGATTCCGGCATGGACGAGCCGTTGCCCGAGGGCTGCTTCGCCCTGCAGGACGTCGATCAGGCCGCCGGGCCGCTGGTCAAGGTGATTCGCGAGTTCAAGCCGCAGGTGCTGACCACCTATGACGAGAACGGCGGCTACCCGCACCCCGACCACATCATGTGCCACCGGATTTCGATGGCGGCGGTGGCCGCGGCCGCCGACCCGGCCGCGTGGCCCGAGCACGGCGAACCCTGGCAGGTGGCCAAGGTCTACTACGACATGTCGCTGCACCGCGGCCGGTTCGCGGCACTGGACGCAGCCATGCACAAGGCAGGTCTGGAGCGCCCGTACTCGGACTGGCTGTCGCAGTGGGGCGAGGACACCGGCGCTTCGGCCCGCCTGACCACGTTCATCCCATGCTCGGACTACTTCGAAGCGCGCAATGCCGCCCTGCGTGCCCACGCCACCCAGATCGACCCGGACGGGCACTGGTTCGCGGTGCCCCTGGAGATCCAGCAGGTCGGGTGGCCCACCGAGGACTATCAGCTGGTGAAGTCGACCGTCCCGGTGAGACTGCCGGAGTCGGACCTGTTCGCCGGACTGCGCACCGAGGATAGTCTGGGCACATGGTGCTACTCGATCTAGGTTCGAGCGTGGTCACGCCGTCCTGGCTGCCGCTGGTGCTGGTGATCGTCCTGCTCGGCCTGGTGGCGTTCCTGTACTTCAACATGCGCGGCAACATCAACCGCATCGACTTTGAGGAGCAGCCGCGTCCGGCTTCCCCGGTATCGCCGGACGAGCAGCCGACGCCCTAAGCGCGCTTGGCTTAAACTGCCGCGTGTGAATCGCCTAGCCGAAGCCACCTCGCCCTATCTGCGGATGCACGCAGACAATCCGATCGACTGGTGGGAGTGGGGGCCCGAGGCGCTGGCTGAGGCGGCGCAGCGCGACGTGCCGATCCTGCTGAGCGTGGGCTACGCGGCCTGCCACTGGTGCCACGTGATGGCACACGAATCCTTCTCAGATCCGCAACTCGCCGAGTTGGTGAACCCCAACTTCGTGGCCATCAAGGTCGACCGCGAAGAGCGTCCGGACATCGACGCGGTGTACATGGCCGCCACGCAGGCACTCACCGGCTCCGGGGGTTGGCCGATGACGGTCTTCCTCACTCCGGACGGGCGTCCGTTCTTCGCTGGGACGTACTACCCGCCCGAGCGAGCCGGCGGGATGCCGTCCTTCAGTGAAGTACTTTCCGCGATCTCGGACGCTTGGCGCGAGCGCCGGGACGAGGCTGACCAGAGCGCGTCCGCCATCACCGCGCACCTGGCCGGGGCCTTGACGCCCCAGCGGGCCACCACCGATCGGTTCGACGTCTGGGGTGTGCTGGATCGCCTCGGCACCGAGTTCGACGCCATCCACGGCGGCTTCGGCACTGCCCCCAAGTTCCCCGCCCCGCTGCTGATCGACGCGCTCGGGGTGAAGGGCGAACCAGGTTCGCTCGACGTCGCCCAGCGGTCGTTGGACGCGATGGCGCGTGGCGGCATTCACGATCAGATCGGTGGCGGCTTCGCCCGCTACAGCGTCGATCCCGCCTGGGTGGTGCCGCATTTCGAGAAGATGCTCTACGACAACGCGCTGCTGCTGGGCAGCTACGTGCGCGGTTGGCGACGCGTGCCCGACCACGATCCGGTGCTGCGCTGGCAGTTTGAGCGGACGGTGCGCGGCATCGTCGGCTGGCTTGAGCGCGAGTTGCGCACCGACGAGGGCGGGTTCGCATCCTCGCTCGATGCCGACAGCCTGGACATCCACGGCCGCCAGCACGAAGGCATCTACTACTGCTGGACCCCTGAGCTGCTGACTGATGCGCTCGGTGAAGCGGACGGGCAGTGGGCCGCCGAGGTCTTCCACGTCACCAGGCTCGGCTCGTTCGAGCACGGCCTTTCGACCCTGCAGCTCCGCGGCAATCCCGACCCGGAACGCTTGGCTGCCGTGTCGGCGAGGCTGCTGGCCGAGCGCCAGCAGCGTTTCGCCCCGGCCCGCGACGCGAAGGTGATCGCGGCCTGGAACGGATGGGCGATCGATTCGCTGGTCTGGGCGGCGCTGGTCTTCGACGAGCCGGCGTGGCTCGAACTGGCTCGCAATGCGGCTGAATGCCTGTGGCGGGTGCACTGGGTCGAGGGCAGGTTGCGGCGCAGTTCGCTCGGCGGGGTCGCTTCGCAGGCGCCGGGGATGGCTGAGGACTATGGCGCGGTCGCGCTCGGTTTCGCCCGGCTGGCCGGGGCGCTCGGGGATGCCGAGTGGTTGGTGCGTGCACACACTCTCGTAGCTTCGGCGCAGGAACTGTTCGGTGCTGAAGACGGTGGCTTCTACGACTCGGCCGTTGATGCTGAAGCGCTGATCGTGCGTCCGCGGGACGTCAGCGACAACCCGACGCCGTCCGGAACCAGCGCACTGGTCGCCGCGCTCCGGCTGGTCGGCCTGCTGGCCGACGACGCGACCTTGATCGCGCGCGCCGACGCCGCTGCCGAAACCGTCCGCGGGCTGCTGGAGCAGACCCCCCGGTTCGCCGGCTCGGCCCTGGTGGACGCGCTGGTGGCGGACGATGCGCGGACGGGCCTGCGTCCGGCGGTCGCGGTGGTTGTGGGGGACCCGTTGGATGAAGCGGCGCGGGCCACTTGGCGGATGGCGCCGATCGGCACCGCGATCGTCGCCGGGGCGCCGGGGACCCAGGGCTTCGCGCACCACTTCGAAGAGCGTGCCGAGCCGGGCGTCTATGTCTGCCGCGGCACAGTCTGTTTCCCGCCGACCAGCGACCTCGCCGAGCTGCGCACGGCCCTGTGGAGCCGCGTCTAGCCAAGCGCCGCGCACCCGCGCCAACTCCCGAACCCCCCGTCCCCCGCAAGCTGGACAGTTCTGTCCCGTCTTCGGCCGCAACTGTCCAGTTTGCGGAGCGAGAGACGGGCTCGGTCGGGTGTGCGAGGGGCAGGTGTGCTAGGGCGGGTGTACGAGGGACGGGTGTACGAGGCGGCTCAGCGCAGCACAGCCAGCGCGATCGCCGCGAAGTGGCAGAGCGCGGCCACGATCGTGCAGGCGTGGAAGATCTCGTGGAAGCCGAACCATTTCGGCGATGGGTCGGGCCACTTCCGGGCGTAGACGAGGGCACCGAGACTGTAGATGAGGCCGCCGACGCCGATCAGGATCACGATCAGCGGTCCACCGTTGACCCAGAACGCGGGCAGCCAGCCGATGCCGGCCCAGCCAAGGCCCAGATAGCAGGCGACATCGAGCCAGCGGGGTGCGTTCTGCCAGAACACCCGCACACTCACGCCCACGACGGCGACGGCCCAGATCAGGGTGAGCAGCGCGATCGCGTCCGAGCGTGGCAGGAGCACCAGGGCGAGCGGGGTGTAGGTGGCGGCGATGAAGACGAAGATGTTGGCGTGGTCGAGCCGGCGCAAAGTTGCCTTCACCGGGGGCGACCAGCTGCCGATGTGGTAGATCGCGCTCATCCCGAACAGCACGATCGCGCCCACCAGCCACACCGCAGAGCCGGCCTTACCCGCCACGCCGGGCGCCAGGACGAGCAGCGCAGCGCCGCCGAAGACCACTGCCACGGCCATGCCGAGGTGCAGCCAGCCACGCAGTTTCGGCTTGTCGGGCAGGATCTCAGCGGTCACGGCAGCACCTAACTTACGGTTCAGTAACTTACGCCAGCGTAGGTTGCGTGATCAATCGTAGTCAATCCGGTGGGGTCGTGACGATTTGCACGCGTTTCGCGCGCTAGACCACCGATTCGCCTCGAAACGCGGATCGACCGGGCATTTTGTCCGGAAGCTCGCCCACGCCGTACGACCGACCGCTGGCGGTTGGGGGATAGGGTGCACCTATGTCGCTAGGGCTGCGCGTACGCGAAGCGGTTAATCGCCTGCAGCCGCTCGGCTTCCTGTACTCGGCCTACGAGACCCAGCTGCTCGCTCAGCTCGATCGTTCCGCCCTGCCGCAGCACGTCGCCGTTCTCGCGGACGGGAACCGGCGCTGGGCCCGCGCCAACGCGCCGGAACAGCCGCTGGTGGTGGGGTACCAGGCCGGGGCGGACAAGCTGCGCCAGTTCGTCGACTGGTGCGCCGACCTCGGCATCGGAGTGGTCACCCTCTGGGTGCTCTCCACCGAGAACCTGACCCGGTCCGAGTCCGACGAGGTCGCGCCGCTGCTGAACGTGATCGAACACCTGGTCGCCCAGTTGGCTACGCAGTACCGGGTCAAAGTAGTGGGCGACCTCAACCTGCTGCCCGAGCAGATGGCCCAGAACCTGCACGACGCCGAGGCCAACGGCGAGCGCCACAGCGGCATCCACGTCAACGTCGCCATCGCCTACGGCGGACGCCACGAGTTGCGCGATGCCGTCCGCTCCCTGCTGGCCACCGAGGCGGCCAAGGGCACGACGCTGGACCAATTGGCCGACACCCTAGAGATCGACCACATCTCCGAGCACCTCTACACCGCCGGCCAGCCTGATCCTGACCTGGTCATTCGCACCTCGGGTGAGCAACGGATGTCCGGCTTCCTGATCTGGCAATCGGCCCACAGCGAGTTCTACTTCTGTGAGGCGCTCTGGCCCGACTTCCGCAAGGTTGACTTCATTCGCGCACTGCGCTCCTATGCCCAGCGGGAGCGTCGCTACGGCCGCTGACGCGGACCCGGGAAAGCTTGCGTATCGACCCCCGGACGCGGGCGTGTCGCGAAGTCACGCGGGAAGGCCGGGCTTACTCTCAGACCACGGACGCAGGCCTGGCGTCCGACGAGAGGCACCAGATGCATCGCGCAGACCTGGGACCAGCTCCCAGCTCGGACCTACTCGGCTGACCACTAGGTGAGCCGGACGCCTGGTTCGGCTCGGACAGGACGGACATGCCTCGTTCATCCACCCGTTCCACGACCACCGCTGCGTCCAGGACGGTGCTGGCACTGAAGACCTACGTGATCGACACCTCGGTGCTTCTCAGCGATCCGCACGCCCTGCGCAACTTCGCCGAGCACGGCGTGGTGGTTCCGGTAGTGGTCATCACCGAGTTGGAGGCGAAGCGGCACCATCCTGAACTTGGCTACTTTGCCCGGGCCGCGCTGCGGTTCCTGGACGACCTGCGGGTGCACTATGGCCGTCTGGACGCCCCGATTCCGGTCAACGACCTGGACGGCACCCTGCGGGTCGAGCTGAATCACTCCGACACCGACGTGCTCCCGCCCGGCTTCCGGCTGGGCGACAACGACTCCCGGATCCTCGCGGTGGCGCTCAACTTCAAGGCCGAGGGCCATGACGTGGTCCTGGTCAGCAAGGACCTGCCGATGCGGGTGAAGGCGTCTGCGGTCGGGCTGGTGGCCGAGGAGTACCGGCACGAACTCACTCCCGACTCCGGTTGGACCGGCATGGTCGAGGTGGACGTCACCACCGCCACCATCGAGCAGCTTTACACCGAAGGCGCCGCGATCGTCCCCGAGGCGCTCGACCTGCCCTGCCACACCGGCGTGGTGCTGCACGGCTCGGCTTCGTCCGCGCTCGGACGCGTCACGACGTCCGGCTCGGTACGGCGGATCCAGGACCGGGACGCCTTCGGCATCCATGGCCGCTCTGCCGAGCAGCGGGTGGCGCTCGATCTCCTGCTCGACCCGGACGTGGGCATCGTGTCGTTGGGCGGTCGGGCCGGCACCGGCAAGTCGGCGCTGGCGCTGTGCGCCGGGCTGGAGGCGGTGCTGGAGCGGCGCTTGCATTCGAAGGTGATCGTGTTCCGTCCGCTGTTCGCGGTCGGCGGCCAGGAGCTCGGCTACCTGCCCGGCACCGAGGGCGAGAAGATGTCGCCCTGGGGCCAGGCGGTGTTCGACACGCTCGGCTCGGTGACTTCGAAGAACGTGATCGACGAGGTGCTGGCGCAGGTTCTGCTGGAGGTGCTGCCACTGACCCACATTCGCGGACGCTCGCTGCACGACGCCTTCGTGATCGTCGACGAGGCCCAATCGCTGGAGCGGAACGTGCTGCTCACCGTGCTCAGCCGGATCGGCCAGAATTCCCGCGTCGTGCTCACCCACGACGTCGCCCAGCGCGACAACCTGCGCGTGGGCCGGCACGACGGCGTGGTCGCTGTGGTCGAGCGGCTCAAGGGGCATCCGTTGTTCGCACACGTCACCCTGACCCGCTCGGAGCGTTCGCCGATCGCCGCGCTGGTCACCGAGATGCTCGAGGACGTGCAGCTCGGCTAGCTGTACTCACCTTCCGCCGCTGGCGAAACGCCTAGGCGAACTGGAGGTCGGGCTCACCGCTGCGGGGCAGCGTCCGCCCGGCGATGCGCTCAAGGGCGCGTTGCAGGCGCGGCCGGTTGTGCCGCTGGATCAGGATGAACGGCAGGTTGCCGGAAAACGCGAGCACGAAGCAGATGACCCACACCCCAGGTGGGGTCCACAGCTGCATGACCACCACCGACAGGATCGCCCGGACGTGGTTCGACTCCGCGCGGCAGGTCTCCAGCACGAAGCGTTCAAGGTAGGGCTGGTCGTTGCCTGCCAGGCGGCGCTTGGAGAATCGGTTCAGGCTGGTCACCGTCGGTAGCCGGTCCTTCCAGCGATCGATCCGCAGCCGGTCCCGGTAGACGTCGCCATCCCGCTCCCAGTCCCGGGTGCGGAACCACCACCGGTTCGGGTCGAAACAGGCATCCGGGAGCCACACGTCCACTTGCATCCGCACCGGCACCAGCAGCGCGTAGACGAACACGTTCAGCCAGAACACCGACCATTCGGCAGCGATCGACACGCCGTTCCTCCTTCGTGGCACCCCGCCCCAGGTTGGCCTGGCAGGCTCGGGCGGGCACGTGCGACCGACGAAGCCAGCGCCACGGTATCGTTTCAGCAGCCAAGTGTATTCCCGCTGCGAGGTCCCATGATCGTCATCGCCTGCCAGGTCGTCCTGGCGGTAGCCGGTCTCTTCGGCCTCTACCAGGCCATCATCGCCCTCCCGTTGGTCGGCGGCCTGCTTCCGCCGCTGGAGCTGACCGCGCGCAGGCACCGGTTCGCGGTGCTGGTCTTCGCCCGCAACGAAGAGGTGGTCATCGGTCGGTTGCTGGCGAGCCTTCGCGCCCAGGACTACCCGAGCGAGCAGTACGAGATCTTCGTCACCGCTGACAACTGCACCGACGAAACGGCTGCGGTCGCCCGGAGCGCCGGCGCGACGGTGCTGGAGCGCCACGACGAGCAACGGGTGGGCAAGGGCCACGCGCTGACCTGGTTCTTCGATCGGTTCGACCCGCACGGATTCGACGCCTGCGTGGTCTTCGACGCCGACAACGTCGCCGATCCCGGTTTCCTCGCCGCAATGAACTCGGAACTCAACGCCGGCCACCCGATCGCGACCGGCTACCGCATGGGCAAGAACCCGTCCGCGTCCTGGGTGGCGGGGGGTTCGACCCTGTTCTGGCTCATGCAGACCCGGCTGTTCCACCTTCCGCGCGCCCGTCGCGGGTTGCCTTGTGTCTCGGTTGGGGGAACCGGGTTCATGTTCGCGCTGTCGGTGCTGGACGGACGCGGTTGGCGCACCGAGTCGGCCTGCGAGGATATCGAGTTCACCCTTTCGGCGATCGCTGCCGGCCACTTCGTGGCGTACACACCGTGGGCGCGGTATTACGACGAGCAGCCGACCAGCTTCGCGCACTCGCTGCGGCAGCGCTACCGCTGGGCGGTGGGCAGCCTGCAGGTCGTCCGGTTGTGCACTCCCAGCCTTGCCGGTGCGGTGCGCCGCGACTGGCGCATCGCGGACGCCCTGATCTTCAGCGTGGGTGCTTTGCTGAGCGGGCTCGCCGGGCTGGCCTGGGTGGTGCTGATGCTGGCCGGTGCGCTGCAGACCGGCGAATGGAACGGGCTGTTCGGCTCGCTGGCCGTTTCGGCCACCGTCGGCTACGTGGCCCTGGCGGGGTTCGCCTGGCTCGTCCTGAGGCTGGAGCAGGCGCGCTGGCGCGGCGACTGGCTGGCGGTGGCGATGTTCCCGCTGTACCTGCTCTCGTGGTCGGCCCTGCAGATCGTGACGCTGTTCTACCGCGACCCGCGCTGGGTGCCGATTCCGCACACCGACACCACGAGCATCGACGACCTCAACGCGCAGCTCACGCCGTAGCCTCGGCACCGCTCAAGGCCGCCGGCGACCCAACCAGGCGATCGCTGCTCGGGCGTAGGCACGCTCGGCATCGATGTCGACATGCCGGCTGCCATCGGTCAGTTCCACCGCGTAGCCGTCCCCAACGACCTCCAGCCGCACGAAGGCGTAGCTCAGCAGCGTCCGCAGCTGGTCCTCCCGCGGCAGCCACAGCACCTTCTCCGCGGCGATGCTGTCCAGTGCCCATTCGGTGGTGCCGTTGAATTTGATGACCTGCCCGCCCGGCACGTCCTGGGCCTCGATGGTCATTTCGGCGATCACGAAGACCTCGTCCAGGTCGGTGCCGGGGATCACGAACCGGTCGCCACTGGCCGGCTCCCACGTCAGGAGCATCCGCAGTTGCCTGGCCTGGTCGTGGCTGATCATCGTGCACCTCCACCGGTGACGCTACCCGGCCACGCTTCCGCCCGTCGATAGGCTCTAGGCATGAAGGGCAACGGTGCGCTGCAGATGATCTTCGCGTTCTTCCTCGGCCTGGTCGTGGTCGGCTTCGTTGGCATCGGGGTGAACACGTTCTATCCCGAACCGTCCTACGTCGACTACGACGAGAACCGGTTCAGCCAATGGCGGCTGGTCACCGGCATCATCTTGTTGGTGTTGGCGACCCTGATCCTGGTGATCTCGCTCACCCTGCCCGCGGAGCAGGTGGTGATTTCCAACGGCCTGCTGCTCGGGGGAGTGTTCACCATGGTCTATGCGGTGGGCATGACCGTGTTCTCCGACCAGAGCATCTGGCGTTTCGTGGTGGTTGCGGTCGCCCTGATCGTGACCATAGCGATCGGCTACCTCAAGTTCGTCCGGCGCTGGGCGGCGCCGTCAGGCTCGCCGGTAGCCGTGGCACCGACCGGCGCCGAGCCCACTGGTGAGGTTCCGGCTGACGTCGCGGCGCGCCTGGCCCACCTCGAACACCGCCTCGACGCGCTCCGACGCGCCCTCGGGGACTAGCGGCCCCGCACAACCAGGGACGGACTCGCTCACGTTGGCGTCCTCGGCGATTAGCGCGGGGTCGCGCTGTAGAGCGCGTAGTCGAAGCTGCGACCTTCGCGGTTGACCCCGACGGTGATCAGCTGGACTTTCGCCATGCGGCGCAGCGTGGTCTCCAGTTCGGGGCTTTCGGCCTCGCACCAGATCACCAACCGTCCGCCCGGCCGGAGCAGGTGAAGGCACCGCTCGAGGAACGCTGGGGAATACACCCGCTCGTTGTGGTCGTGGATCAGGAAGCTCGGGCCGTTGTCGACGTCGAGCAGGATCGCGTCCCAGCCTGGTTCGGCCCGGGCGATCTCGTCGGCGACGTCACCTACAGCCAACTCCACCCGAGGGTCGGACGCGACGCGCCCCAGCTGCCTGGTGGCCCCGGCCCGCGCCCACTCCACCAGCGGCGCGGCCAACTCGACCACGCGAACCAGCTCAGCTCCTGCGTCGAGCAGCCGGGCCGCGGTGTAGCCAAGGCCGAGCCCACCCACCAGGACCCGCCCAGGTGGGCGTCCGGCGGCGTCGGCGAGAGCGAGTTCTGAGGAGACCTCCACCGAGTCCATGGCGAACACGCCGTTGACGACCAGCTCGGTGACGCCGTCGCGCCGACGCAGGGCGATCTCCCCGAAAGGAGTCTCGGCTCTCATGGCGCCAATCCTGCCGCAGTCGGCTAGGGTCGCGCCGTGGAGGTAGCTCATCCGTTCCAGCTCGGCGAGGTCTACGACCGGTTGCTGAAGCGCTCGTTCCCGCCGCAGGAACTCGCCGATCGGGAGTCGTTCCTCAACTTCGTCACCTGGGGTGAGGTGCTGGTCGAGCGGGAAGGCGACCTGATCAAGGCTGCCGCCGTCGGCGACTACTCGTCCGCAGTCGACCTGTTGCTGCTGGAGTACCTGGCCGTGCTGCCGGAGCACCGCGGCAAGGGCTCAGGCTCGAAGCTGCTGCAGGCCGCTTTCGCCCAGTGGCGCGAACTGATGCGTCCGGGTGCTTTCCTTGCCGAGATCGAGCGTCCGGACGGGCACCAGGCCAGTCCCGAATACGGCGACCCGGTGCGGCGGCTGAAGTTCTACCACAAGCTCGGGCTGCGGGCCCTCGCCCTGCCCTATTACCAGCCGGCCTTGGCCCCCGGGCTGCCGGCGGTGCCCGACCTGCTGCTCGGCGTGCTGGTCGAGGACGACTCGTGGCTGGACGGCAACCACTTCCTCGAAGGGGAGCGGGTTGCCGAGCTGTTGCGCGGACGCAACCCGGAGCCGACGCCAGCCGAACTGCCGGCCTGGCACGCACTGCTGGACGCGTGCGCGGGGCCGATCGAGCTGGTCGACCTCGCCGACTACGCGCGCGTTCCGCGATCGGGGCCGATCGGCTGAGCCTTCTGTGCGGGTCGGCTCGGACGCGTCGATCGCGGCGAGTTGCGGGCAGTTGTGCGCACCTGTCTGGGCGCGGATCAGTGCGGTCGTCCAGAATGTCGACAACGACGACCTGGAGGCGACAATGGCCCTGCTGAACCCCTACCTGAACTTCCGCGGCAACGCCCGTGAGGCGATCGAGTTCTACCACTCGGTGTTCGGCGGGCACCTCGACATCAGCACCTTCGGTGAATTCCAGATGCCGGGGACCGGGCCGGACGAGCAGGACTCGGTGATGCACGCCCAGCTCACCACCTCCAGCGGCTTCACGTTGATGGCCTCAGACGTGCCGCCCGGCATGCCGTACAGCGAGGGCAGCAGCATCACGGTTTCGCTGAGCGGCGACGAGACTGAGGAGTTGACCGGCTACTTCGACAAGCTGTCCGAGGGTGGCAACGTGACCTTGCCGCTGCAGGCCGCACCGTGGGGCGACTCCTTCGGCCAGCTGATCGATCGCTTCGGCACCACGTGGCTGGTCAACATCTCCGGGGCAGGAGCAGCGGCGGCCGGCTGAACCAGCGCGCTGCGGCTCAGCCCGCGCTGCGGCTCAGCCCGCGTCCGGCGACTTGGGTCGGCTGGCCTCGATCTTGGCTGCGGCGCCGTCCAGCCACTCCTGGCAGATCCTCGCGAGTTCCTCGCCGCGTTCCCACAGCTTCATGGACTCCGACAACGGCACGCTGCCGGTCTCGAGTTGCCGGACGATCTCGACCAGCTGGTCGCGGGCCTCTTCGTAGCTGAGCTTGGTCATGGCTGCTCCTGGGGTTCGACATCGGTGACGGTCAGTTCGAGGCGTCCGTCCGCGAGACGGGCGGTGATCGCGGCGCCCACGCTGGTGGCCGCGACTCGATCGACGGTGCCGCCATCGGCGTCCGCGAGGATCGCGTACCCGCGGTTTAGCGTGGCGCGGGGTGACAACGAGCGCACCCGCTCGATGGTGTGTCCGAGGCCCAGCCGCTCCTCGCGGAGCCGCGCCTCGAT
>ERZ724512.624-NODE-624-length-16507-cov-6.350231_pt1 | contig 16507 bp, 17 predicted proteins | sample MGYA00376045_ERZ724512 | MGnify/ENA primary metagenome ERZ724512 (study PRJEB28724, sample SAMN07190883) | activated sludge metagenome | isolation source: activated sludge of sewage treatment plant in Hong Hong | place: Hong Kong | collected 2016-03-17 ... | reverse complement strand
TGCTCAGCATCCGCCGGGTCACCACGATCGACCCGTTCACCGCGGCAGGTGCCCGATGATGCTCGCGCTCAACGAGATCCGCCGCGGCCTCGGCCGCTTCGTGTCCATCATCGGTGCGTTGTCCCTGATCACATTCCTTGTGCTGACGCTCAGCGCGTTGGCCGACGGGCTGTTCTTCGGCGCGACCGGCGCGGTCCGCTCGACGAACGCCAGCGCCTACGCCTTCAGTTCCGATGCCAAGGGATCTTTGATCCGCTCGACCATGACGCCGGCCCAGGTGAAGCAAGTTCAGGACGCTCCGGGCGTGACCAAGGCCAGTGGCGTCGGGGTGCTGCTGACCGCCGGTCGCGGGTCTTCCGAGGAGTACGACCTGGCCATCTTCGGTGTCGATCCCGCCGGTGCCGGTGTGCCCACTAACCTCAGCGAGGGCCGGCTGCCGGCCGACGACTCGGAAGCCGCCGTCGATGAGTCACTGGGCGTCGGCATTGGTGACACGCTCACCGTGGGCAAGGAGTCCGTCGAGGTGGTTGGCATCACGCGCGACTCCAGCTACCAGTTGCAGCCAACTGTCTGGACGACATTGCAGACGTGGCGTGCGATGCGCAACGATGTGCGGCCTGAGTTCACCGGCGTTGAGGACGACGTCAATGCGGTGGCCATCGAGGGGAGTCCGCAGGGCGAGATTCCCGGGGTCACGGTCTTGTCCGCCCAGGACACCGGACTGGCGATCCCGGGCGTGGAGCAGCAAGCGTCGACCCTGAACTCCATCATCTACACGACGCTGGCCGTCGCGGCGCTGGTTGTCGCGCTGTTCTTCGCGTTGATCGTGCTGGAGAAGCGAGAGTTGTTCGCGGCACTGAAGGCGCTCGGGACACCGACCCGCAAACTGGGAGCCGGCGTTGTTCTGCAGGCCGTCATCGCCTCCGCGATCGGTGTGGTGGTCGGAGCCATCGCTTCCCGCGCGCTGGGTGCCGTCGTACCGGACACAGTCCCCACGTTGTTCCGGACCGAGACCCTGATCTCGATCGCCATCTTCGTCCTGGTGGCCGGCGTTGTGGGAGCCGCGTTCTCCCTGCGCCGGATCGCCCGAATCGATCCCGCCACCGCAATCGGAGGAACGCTGTGACCAACGACGACTTCGTCCCCGCCCACGCCGGCGGCGAGGACCCGACGACCGACGCCTGCAGCCACGCGGAGGCCATCCTGCGAGTGCAGGACGTGAGCAAGGTCTACACGTCCGGGGACACCGAGGTGCACGCCGTGGCCAACGCCACGATGGCCGTCGACCAGGGGGAGTTCGTGGCGCTGCTCGGCCCTTCCGGCTCGGGCAAGACCACGCTCATCTCGATGATCGGCGGACTGCTGTCCCCGACCGGCGGGACGATCACGCTGGCCGGTACCGACGTCGCGAGCCTGTCGAAGAAGGAACTGACCCGGTTCCGCGCCGAGCGGGTGGGTTTCGTCTTCCAGTCGGCCAACCTGGTGCCCTTCCTGACCGCACGCGAGAACCTGCTGTATGTCTCGACGTTGCAGAAGCGGATCGGGCGCAAGGAGGCCCACGCCCGAGCTGACCAGTTGCTGGAGGAACTCGGGCTCGCGCAACGGGCCAAGAACGTGCCCGAGCAGCTGTCCGGCGGCGAGCGGCAACGGGTGGCGATCGGCCGGGCGTTGATGAACGACCCGGACCTGATCCTGGTCGACGAGCCCACGGCCGCTCTGGACACCAAGCTCGGTCGGCAAGTGGTGGAGTTGCTCGCCCGGGAGATCAAGCAGCGCGGCAAGACCGGGATCATGGTCACCCACGACCTGCGGATGGTGCAGTACACCGACCGGGTCTTTGAGATCCTCGACGGACACCTCACGCATGTGGAGCAGCCGAGCGCACTGGCGCACTAGCGTCGGCGCGCCTTGAGCGCTCTCCCGCCGCCACCATAAGCGGGTGCGCATCCTGCTGGCTCTGTTGGTCCTGGCAGCATGTGCTCCCACGGCCACTCCTGCCCAGCCTGTCGCGCTGAACATACAGACCACAGCGCACGGCATCGCCTGGGCGAGCGTTGGTGAGGGCGAACCGCTGCTCCTGCTCAACGGCACCGGGTCTCCCATGAGCGAGTGGGATCCGGGGTTCCTGCGGGCCATGGCGAGCGACCGCCGGGTGATCGTGTTCGACTACCCCGGGCTCGGGGCGTCCACAGCACCGGCTCGCCGCACGTTCGCGGGGATGGCTGAGGACGCGCGTGAGTTGCTGGACGACCTGGGCATTGAGCGCATTGACATCCTCGGGTGGTCGATGGGCGGCTTCGTCACACAGGAACTTCTGCGGGCCCATCCCGACGTCGTGGACAAAGCGGTGCTCGTGGCTACCAATCCCGGTGGGGACGACACGGAACTCGGGCCGGAGTGGGTGCAGCGCGCGGACAGCGATGCCGATGGCAGCGACCGCGTGTACCTGCTCACGAACTACCCTCGGACGCAATGCGCGCAGGCGCGGGGCCGGGAATTCCTGACCCGGCTGGAGGGCGCGGTGGACTCGGGCAGATACCCGATGCCGCGCACGCCCAATGCCACCTACCGCCGGATGGTCCGCGCGGAGGATCCGTGGCTGCGCTCCCGGCGCAACGCACGGGAACTGCCCCTCGTGCACAACCCGGTGCTGGTGATGGTGGGTGAGCGCGACGTCATCACACCGCCGTCGAACAGCCGGACCATCGCGTCGTTGATTCCGGACTCGACGCTGGTCACGGTTCCGGCAGCCGGCCATTCGGTGCTGTTTCAGGATCCGAAGCAGTCGGCGTTGCTTATCGGGGCGTTCCTGGATGGGCGGGCGTTGCCGAACCCGGCGTGGCCGTGTGAACGGTGATTCACCGTATGTGCACTTCTTCACCGTTACGAACGGTGCGAGATTGTCAAACGGTGCAGCCCTCGACTCAATGCACGGGTCACTGCCCCGCGGCGAGCCTGTGCCGGATCCGCTGGGCGAGGGCGTCCGGGATCACGCTGTCCGGATCCTGCAGGCCGTTCATCGCGTCGCGCACGCTCACCAGGGACGCATACAGCGGAGGGCACGTCGGGCACTGGCCCAGGTGGCGTTCGAGGGCGGCGGAGATGTCAGCCGGCAACTCACCGTCGAGATAGGCGCTCACGTGCTGGCGGGCGTCCCAGCAACGCAGCGGAACACCGGCCGCGACGACCCGCCGCTCGTGGCCCCGGGCCATCGCGGACACAAGCATCATGCGGGCACGCCGGAGCCGTTGTTTGGCAGCGGGCAGGCCCAGATCCATCACCTCGGCGATCTCCCGGCTCGGCCAGCCCAGACCGTCGTGCAGCACGAGCACGCTGCGATAGGCGTACGGCAGCCGGACCAGCGCATCCCGCACTTCCTCGGCCGTCTCGCTGCGGGCGATCACGACCTGGGCATCGACTGTGTAAGCGTCCTCGCGCCAGCGATCCTCCACCTGCTGGGCTAGATCGTCGCTGGGTTCCTCGCGCTGTCGCCGGTAGTGGTCGATCGTCACGTTGTGCGCGATCCGGAACAGCCAGGCGCGCAGCGCAGCCGGTGACTGCAGATCACTGCCCTTCTCGAGGGCCCGGGTGAGCGTCTCCTGCACGAGGTCCTCGGCCGTGACGTCGTCCCGCGTGGTGGAGCGCACGTAGCGGTAAAGGCCGGGGATGTGATCGGGCAGCAGCGCCGCGACATCCTGACCCACACCCGCCACGCTACTTGGCTGCGGGCACCTTGCAGGTCGACAGGCCGAACACCCGGTACAGGGGGCAGAAGCCGACGGCCGCGGTCACCAGCATCACCACACCGACCACCGCAAGGATGATGCCGCCCAGGCTGCCCAGGCCGACGGCGAAGGCGGCGACCAGCGCCACGATCCCGACTACGAGGCGGATGATGCGGTCCACAGACGATTCGTTGGTAGTCATGCTCCTAGGACGTTCTCGCCCCCCAAATGGATACATAGGGCTTGAATGGGGCCATGTACGACGTCGCGGTCGTGGGGTCTGGTTTCGGGGGTTCGGTCGCTGCTCTGCGCGCGGCAGAGGCCGGCAAGCGGGTGGTCGTGCTGGAGATGGGCAGGCGGTTGACCCCGGCGGACTTCGAGGCCGGCGCAGTGAAGCCAACGAAACTGCTGTGGGAACCGGCGCTGGGGCTGCAGGGTTACTTCCGGCAGAAGGTCCTGCGGCACGTCATGGTCGTCGGCGGAATCGGCGTCGGTGGCGGCTCCCTGGTCTACGCCGCGGTCCTTTTGCAGCCCAAAGAGTTCCAGGGTGCATGGGCCGAAGCCGGTGTCGATTGGGAGAGCGAACTGGCACCGCACTACGCGACCTCGGCCCGGATGCTCGGGCGCGAGCCGAATCCGCAGTGGGGTGTGCAGGACGATTGGCTGCAGGGCGCTGCCCGGGAACTGGGTGTTGCCGAGACGTTCGGCAAGACCATGCAGGGGATCCGGTTCAGCGACTGCGTGGCCTGCGGGCAGTGCATCACCGGTTGCCCGCACGGCGCCAAGCGGTTCGACTACCTGCCTGCCGCCGAGGCGCTAGGCGTGGAGATCCGGCCGCTGACGAAGGCCGAGATTCTGGTGCCGCTGCGCAATGGCTGGCGCGTTGTCACCAGGGAACGTGGCGAGGTGCGCAGCGTCGAGGCGCGCGAGGTGGTGCTGGCCGGCGGTGTGCTGGGAACCGTCGAACTGTTGCTCGCCTCGCGTGATCGCTGGCGGACCATGCCCGATCTGTCGCCGGTGTTGGGCCGCAAGGTTCGGACGAACTCGGAGGCGTTCGCCGCGATCCTGCACCCACCCGGCACGGACGTGACGCAAGGCGCAACCATCTCGAGCGACTTCTACCCTGACCCGCACACCCATGTGACGAACAACCGCTTCCCCGCGTCGTACGGCTTCATGCGCTTCTACCTGAGTCCGGTGGTGAGCGGGAACCGCCGCCGCGAGACCCTCAAGGTCCTGGCGCGGCATCCTGTGCGCTCCACAGCCAACGCGTGGACCAAGGACTGGCACAAACGGGTGACGATCCTGACGGTCATGCAGAACGCCGAGAACGAGATGGCCTTGGAGTACCGCGGGGGCCGGCTGCGGTCCGTTCTGCCGCCGGGGGTCGAGCCCGTGCCGGTTCATTTGCCGCAGGCCGACGCGGCCGGCCAGGCGGTGGCAAAGGTGAGTGGCGGGACGGCCTACACGACGGTGCTGGAGAGTCTGTTCGGAGTGGGCGCCACAGCGCACATCCTGGGCGGGGCGGTGCTTGGGCCGGACCCGACGCGCGGGGTGGTCGATGCTGAGCACCGGGTGTTCGGATATGAGGGCTTGCGCGTGATGGACGGGTCGGTGGTGCCGGAGAACGTAGGGGTGAATCCGTCCTGGACGATCACGGCGATGGCGGAGCGGGCGTCGGCGTTGTGGCTTGGAAATACCTGAAGTAGAATACGTATATGAAGCTCGCGGAACTTCTCGTCAAACACTCGGACACGATTGCCGCCGGCATCGACAAGGCGGCGGCCACGGCCAAGGACAAGCAGCCGGCCAAGGCTAGCTACATCGACAAGGCGGCCGCGTACGCCAAGAAGACGATGGATCAGCAGAAGCGCTGACGCGGCAACGGCCCACGGTCCTCGCCTAATGTGTGACTCCGCAACGATAGGAGTGCGCATGGGTATCGAGGACATGGCGAACCAGGCCAAGGACCTGGCCGGACAGCACGCCGACAAGATCGAGCAGGGTCTCGACGCGGCGGCCGAGCAGGTCAAGAAGATCGTGCCTGACGTCCACGACGACAAGGTTGACCAGGCCGTGGAGGCCGCCAAGAACCTGCTCGGTGGTGGCGGTCAGCCCGCCTGATTCGAGCAAACACCCCCGCTTGTGCGAAACACCTCCGGTCCGACTGGGGTAGATCGCATAACCGGGGGTGTTTCTACTCGTGGTGCCGCGGCAACACCAGCGTGGGCACCGTCGAGGCGCGCAGGATCTTGAACGTCGTGTCCCCGAGGAACACCCGCCGCAGCACCCCGCCGCCGGCCGAAGCCACCACCAGCAGGTCGCCGGGTTCCCACTCCTCGCGGCCCATGGCCTCAGCCGGAGAGTCGCCGACCAGCACGTCGCTGGTCACCTGCAGCCCCTCGGTGTCGATCTCGGCCAGCGCCTCCTGCTGGTAGCCGCGCAACATGTTCAGACTCGCGGTGAGCACGTCACCCTCGGCATCGGCGCCCAAGTCTGAGCCGAACACCCGGTGGCGCACCAGGATCGTCATGACGTCCATCGGCAGCCCGCCCGCGCGTGCCAGGTCCGCGCCCATCGACAGCGCCCGGGAACCTTCCGCGCCCTGCGCGAACGCGACCATGACCCGGCGCAGTCTCGGTTGGGCGTGGCGGGCATAGCCAGACGGCACGAGCACCAGCGGATTGGCGATGTGATGCAGCAGCTGGTTGGTGGTGCTGCCCATCGTGAACCGGCCCAAGGAACCGCCGGGGCCACTGCCCACCACGACGAGATCCGCGCTGACCTCCTCGGCGATCTCGGACAGTCCGGTGCCGGTGGAGCGGTGGTGATGCACGATCGTCTGGGCCGTGATCCCGTGCTGCGAGGAGATGGCGCCGGCCAGGTCTTCCACCAGGTTCGTCGCTTCGTCGCCACGCCGGGCGACCCATCGTGGGTCCAGATGATCGTTGATGTACTCGTCCGCGGTGGCACTGACGGTCACGATGCTGACCTGTGCGCCGAACGTCGCGGCCAGTGTGGCGCCGAAGGCCACGGCATCCACGGATGTGGCGTCGTCCGCCACTCCGACGAGAATCTTCATGAGTGCCCCTCCGTACGTCGCATCCTCCTGCGTTCGACCAGTACCGTAACGCCGTCGGCCAGTCAGATGCTGGTCAGAGGGGCAGGTGCACCGCATGGCAACGAGCCAGCCGATGATCAAGCAACTCCTGCGGGTCAAGAACCCCGACCACATCGTGGGCGAGGGCGATCACGGTGGCTTGAAACGCAGCATGAGTCTGTTCGCGCTGCTCATGTTCAGCGTCGGCAGCATCATCGGCACCGGTATCTTCGTCATCCTCGGCGAGGCGATCCCGAAAGCCGGCCCGGCGGTCATCATCTCGTTCATCCTGGCGGCGGTCGTGTGTGCGTTTTCCGCGCTGTCCTACGCCGAACTCGCAGGGACGATCCCCGTCTCCGGGTCCTCCTACTCGTATGCCTACGCGACGCTGGGCGAGATCATCGCCTGGGTCTGTGGCTGGTGCCTGATGCTGGAGTACGGCGTCTCGGTTGCCGCGGTGGCTGTCGGCTGGGGGCAGTATCTCAACGAGTTCCTCGCGACGTTCGGCATCGCGATACCACCGGAATTCGCGAACCCACCGGGTGAGAACGGCGGTGTCTTCAACATCCCGGCAGTGGTCGTGGTCCTCGCCTGCATGTTCCTGCTGCTGCGCGGTGCCAGTGAGTCGGCCCGGATGAACAACGTCATGGTGCTGCTCAAACTGGCCATCCTCATCTTCTTCTGCGCGGTGGCGTTCACGGCCTTCGACGGCAGCAACTTCGCGCCGTTCGCCCCGCTCGGCATCGCCGGTATCGGGGCCGCCGCGGGCCAGGTCTTCTTCTCCTACATTGGCTTCGACGCCGCCTCGACCGCGGGCGAGGAAGCCAAGAACCCCAAGCGCGACCTGCCGCTGGCCATCATCGGCTCGCTGATCGTCGTGACGATCATGTACCTGCTGGTGACGATCGCCGCGATCGGGGCTAACGGCGGCCAGCCGTCAGACTTCGAGGGCGAGAGCGGCGAGGCGGTGCTGGCCCGGATCGCCAACGACGTGACCGGCGGCACCTGGGCCGGGGCGATCATCGCACTCGGGGCGGTCATCTCGATCTTCTCGGTCGTGCTGGTGACGATGTACGGCCAGACCCGCATCCTGTTCGCGATGGGCCGCGACGGTCTGCTGCCGAAGGTCTTCACGAGGGTCAACCCGAGCACGCAGACCCCGGTCAACAACACGATCATCGTGGCCGTCGTGATCAGTATCCTGGCGGCGTTGGTGCCGCTGGGACAGCTCGCGGAAGCCACCTCGATCGGCACGCTGTTCGCGTTCATGATCGTCAATGCCGGGGTCATCAGCCTGCGGCGCAGCCGGCCAGAGATGGACCGCTCGTTCAAGACCCCGCTGTTCCCGGTCACACCGATCCTGGGCGTGATCGGATGCTTGTATCTGATCGCCTCGCTGGCCTCGATCACCTGGCTGGTCTTCGCGATCTGGCTGGCGATCGGGCTGATCATCTACTTCACCTATGGCTTCCGGCGCTCTCGGCTGGCCCGCGGACTGGAGGAGTCCTGGGCGCCTGATCCGCAGGAGCCGATCGTCGAGGGTGACGAATGAAGATCCTCGTCGGGGTCGTGCCGGACGCCTCCGGCTCGGACGCTATCGCCCTGGCAGCGGTCTTGCAGAAGGCGTTCAATGCCGACGTCGTGCTGGGCAACATCTACCCGCATGCCGCCGCCCGCGGCGGGGTGCGCAAGGTCGACGCCGAGTGGCTGGAGTACCTGAAGGCAGACGCGCGGGACGTGCTGTCCGATGTCGCCATCAGCACCCGCCAGCGGGGTCTGCAGAGTTACGAGACCGCGATCCACGGGCACCCTTCCAGCGGCGTGGGTCTGGCGGAACTGGCCGAGATGGTCAGCGCCGACCTCATCGTGATCGGCAGCGCGCCGGGCTCTGCGAACGGCCGGTTCCTGATCGGTTCCACGGCCGACCAGCTGCTGCACGGCAGTCACGTACCGGTCGCTCTGGCTCCCGCGGGGTATCGCCGCGTGCAGCCGGAAGCGCTCGGCCGGATGGTTGTGGCGTTCCAGGACACTCCCGAGAGCCGGCGGGCGCTGGCATGGGCCGCGCAGCACAGCGATGGCCGGGAGATGACTGCGCTGACCGTGCTGCTGCGGCACCGGGTCATGGGCAGCAGCCAGGCCTTCGACGGCGAGAACCTGATCGTGGAGCAGGTGCGCCGGGAAGCGCAGGAGTCATTGGACGAAGCCTTGTCCGAACTCGACGCGTCGGCCACCGCGGCGATCACCGCCGGCGACGACACGGTGTCGGCCCTGCAGCGGCTGGACTGGAACGGCGACGAGTTGCTCGTGCTGGCGTCGTCGAAGGGCGGGGTGCTGCGGCGGGTATTCCTCGGCGATATGACGTACAAGCTGGTGCGTGCCACGCCGGTGCCGGCGGTCGTGCTGCCGCGGCACACGTGACGATCTTGCCCATGGAACTAGTGGTCACCGGGTCAGCCGGATTCCTCGGCGGGGCCGTGGCCGAGGCGTTGCGCGCGCAGGGCCACAGCGTGCGCGGTCTCGACATCCGCGACGCAGACATCGTGGCCGACATCGACTCGCCGGGGGCTTGGCAGGAACAGGTCCGCGGCGATGTCGTGATTCACACGGCCGCCGCGGTCGGAATGCCCTCGGACGCCGCGCACTTCTGGCGCATCAACACGCTGGGTACCCGGCACGTTCTGGACGCAGCCATCCGTAACGGTGTCCGCAGGTTTGTGCTCTTCTCCAGCGTCACCGTCTTCGGCAACGGCTTCCCTGATCAGGTCACCGAGGACTACCCCACGCGCGCTACGGGCGTGCCGTACGCGGACTCGAAGATCGCGGCCGAGCACCTGTGCCTGGACTCCCAGATCCGGCAGGGGATCGAAGTGACGATCGTGCGGCCCGGTGACGTGTACGGCCCGGGCAGCAGGCCTTGGACGTTGCTGCCGATCGAGATGATCCGCAGTCGCCGGGTGGCAGTCCCGCGGACTGGGATCCACAGTCCGGTGTACGTCTCCGACGTGGTCGACGGCGTGCTGAAAGCGGCGACAACGCCGCAGGCCGCCGGACAAATCATCACGCTGTCCGGCGGTGTCGGCGTGCCCACGGGGGAGTACTTCGACCACTACGCGCGCATGCTCGGCCGCAAGTCGGTGCCGCGATTGCCGCAGTCGGTGATGATTGCTGCAGCCGGGGCGCAGGCCGCGGCGGCCAACCGCCTGGGCCGGACCATCGAACTGAGCCCGGCAGCAGTGCGCTACTTGGCCGACCGGCGAGGGACGTACTCGATCGCGAAGGCCGCCGAACTGCTCGATTGGCGGCCGAAGGTCGGTCTGGACGACGGGATGGCTCGCACCCGGGAATGGCTGGCGGAGCAGGGACTGCTCGGCCCGTAGGGTGAGCCTGATGGAGCAGATCACCGTGCGGGTCCGCTGAGTGGCGCGCCTGCGCGGGCTTGGCCCGATGCTCCTGGCCCTGTGCGGGTACCTCGTCGTGCGCGGCGTGGTGATGCTCAACGGGTACCTGTACGCCGACGACTTCGCGCTGCGCTGGTGGGCACACACCTCCGGTTTCACGCCCGAATACCTGTTCCGCTCGTATTACGGACATGTCCAGCCCTGGGGTCTGGCTGCTCAATGGATCCTGCAGTCAGCCTGGCCCGGGTCCTGGACGGCTCTGATGGTGTGGGCGCTGCTCATGCAGCTCGCCGTGCTCGTCCTGCTCTGGCGGCTGGTGCTGCACCTCACCGGGTCGCAACTGGCGGCTCTGCTCGCTTTCCTGGTCCCCGCGCTTTCGTCCTTCACGTTCGAAGTCGGCGTGTGGTGGTGCATGGTCGTGGAGAGCGCCCCCTTCGCGCTGTTCATGATGGCCTCGCTGTGGTGCCTGGTGCTGGCGCTGGAAGGCCGGCCCGGACGGTGGTGGCTGTGGTCCGGCCTGGCGCTGGCCGGGGCGCTGATGTCAATGAGCCGGGCCACGTTGTCGGTGCTGGCGCTGGTGCTCGTGGCGGCCTATCTGCCGATCGGGGTTCCGCGTCCGCGCGGACTGCGGGCAGCGCTGCGGCTGAAACCGGCGTTCTGGGCCGGCATCGTGGCCTTTGCGGTCGGCTGGTTGCTGATCCTGCAGGTGCATGCGCCGTTCATTCGTAGCCCGGAATGGAACTGGGGCTGGGCGCTGCGGTACGCCCGGGACTTCTTCCTGCTCAATGTCGTGAACGGGGCTGCCGGCGGTCCATGGTTGTGGTTCAGCGCGCCGGGGGAGACCTGGAACGGCGTGCTCGTGATCCCGCGACCGGTCACCTGGCTGCTTGTGGTGGCCGTCGTGCTGATGGTCGCCGTCGGGGTAGCCGTGCGCCGATGGCGACCCGCTCTGTTCCGCTATTACCTCGGCCTGCTGGTCTACGCGGCAGGGCTCACGGCTGTGGCAACGTACGGCCGCGGCGGCGGCACGCAGATCGCGTCGAGCGGCTATCGCTACAGCTCGGACTTCTGGATCCCGCTGGCCTTGTTCATACCCCTGCTCTTCTTCCCCGTGCGCGGCGAGCAGGTGACAACGCGGCCGCGGCTGCGCCGGCTGAGCCGGCAGGGCCTGGCAGCCGTAGCGGCTGCGGTCTTCGCGACGTCCTGTCTGGTCAGCGCCGTTGAGCCGAGCCTGCGCTGGGTGAACAGCCAGACCAAGGACTACGTGCACACTGCGCAGGCCTCGATGATGGCGGTTCCGGCCGATGCCCAGTTCCTGCCCCAACAGACCATGACCGACCTCGTGCACCCCCTGCTGATGCAGCCCTTCGCCAGTACTGAAGTGGTGTTCGCGCCCGACCCGGTGTTCCGGCCGTTCGTGAAGTACTCGACCGGCGGGCTGTACGGGTTCGCACTCGACGGTCACGCGGAGCAGCAGTGGGTGACGGGCTTCACGGCGGACACGGCCGGCAAGTGCGGATTCCGGCTTGGCCCGAATCCGCTGGCGATTCCGCTGCAACGGGCCGCACCCGCGTGGAGCTGGGTCGCCGAGGTGTCGTATTTGAGTGCTGCCGACACGACAGTCCGGATGCGCATCGGCCCGGATGTCCACGAGGTGCCGCTGCGCGCGGGACTGCACAACGTGTTCTTCGAGGTGCGCGGGCCGGCGGCGTATGTGACAGCTGCAACGACCGATGACGTGGCGGTGTGCATCGACCGGGTCACCATCGGCGGCCGCACGGGGCCGGGAAGCGCGCCGCAGGTGTTCCCGCCGCCGGCCAACGCCTTGCGCTGAGCACGGATCTTGGCACGGCCGATCGGTGAGCATTCCGGGCATCCGTTAGCGCCGCGGGCGGGATTTTGGCGTCCGGCGTGCTCACCGATGCCCGGAAGGCTAACGGATTGCGATGGACGCGGAAGATCCGAGCAGGGTCAGTGCCGCAGCCGGGCGAACAGGATGTGCGTGGCGGCACCCACGGGCAGTGTGTCGCTCTGAACGTCCCGGGCGATCTGGTGAATGTCGATCCCGGACGCGCTCGCGATGCGTTCGAGCGCGGCCTGTGCCTGCTCGAAGGACAGGTCGTGACGGGCCATCAGGATGCCCTGTGCGACGCCGATCTCGGATTCTGGGTCAAGGCCCGGATCCAGGCTGCCGCAGGCTGCATGCACCATCGGGGCCACCGCATCCGCGTAACCCATGAGGGTGTCCACGCTTCGGCGGTCCCGGAACACGCCAGGCTGCGGGGAGTAGACGCTGACCGTCATGGCCGGCATTCCAGCCGCCGGGATCGCTACGCACAACAGCGACCGCTCGCCCTTCACGACGGCCAGCGGTGCCCAGTGCGGCCAGCGGGGATCGGCTGCCAGGTCATCGGAACGCCACCAGCCCTTGACCGCCGTCCGTTGCCCTGGCGCCGGCAGGCATTCGGCGCATGGGCCCTCCTGCAGCCGAGCTTGAGAAGCGTCGAGCGTGCGGGCGAGTGCGGACGTGCACGCGAGGACAACACTGGCTTGCCCCGAGTGTCTGCTCAGCGACGCACTCTGTCCCCCTGGCAGCAGCCGCAACGCGTGCTGCGGGATCAGCCCGGCCAGGACCGAGGGCTGGGTCTGCTGGCGCACTTGCTCGATGAGTCCCGCCTGCCTGCTCTGGTCCGCAAGCCCGGGGCTGGGGCCCTTCCGTCGAGCGGAGCGCTGGTCCTCTGGCCGCACGAAACGTCACCATCCTCCTGCTGGAACCACCTCTTCCAGGCTTGCGCGGCGGGCGCAGGAGGGTCTAGATCACAAACCGAACGATTCTTGGGTCGAAATGCGAAAAAAGACGTCGTCAAGGCCGCCGGACAGAACGCAGTGTCTGCACCGGCGATTCCCCGTAAGCACTGCGGTAGAGAGCCGCGAACCGGCTTTGGCTGCCGCATCCCCAGCGCATGGCCGTCTCGGCAACTGTTGGGTATGTCCCGGCGAGCAGATCCCGGCGGGCGAGATCGAGCCGGACCCTGCGCAGATACTGCCTCGGCGTGATGTTCAGATGCCGGCGGAAGGCTATCTGCAATGCCCGCGGACCGACTCCGGCTGCGGCCGCCATGTCGCCTACGGTCAGAGGCTCGTCGGGGTGGCTGTTCACGTAGGCCATCGCCCGCCGCACGGTCTGGGGGTGGGCGTCGCGACCGGGTCGGTAGGGGGACCTCCCGTCAGGAATCAGCTCGTGCGGGAACGTCACGAGCAGGGTCGTGGCCAGGTACTGCGCCGAGGCATCGGCGAGCAGGGGCGTCGACGGCAACGTGCGCTGGGCGTGCAGCACATGATGCAGCGCTTCTTCGAGCACCGCGCCGGCAGGTCTGGATACGGGTCGGGTGTCCAGGAACTGCACGTGTGCGGTGTCATCCGTGGCCGAGCGGCCGAGCAGTATCTGCGTCAGAAGCTCGGGCTCGATCGCGGTGACGTTGTACCGGCTGTTCGGCACGGTCACCCCTCCGAACTCCTGCCCCGGGATGCCGACGAGGGCCACGTCTCCAGAGCCCAGATGCTCCTCCTCGCGCCCCGGCGTGTTGGAGAGCATCCCGCCCACCCGAGAGGTGACAACCAGCACTTGTTCGGCGGCCAGGAAGTAGCTGTAGCCGAACGTGTAGGCGATGTCGTCCACGGCCACCTGCGGAGTGACGAGGTGGCGCTGCAGCCGAGCACTGAACCGGCCGCTGCGGCTGAGGATCCGCTGCCGGGAGTACGTGGCGACGATGAAGTCCTCGAACGTCTCGACGTCGTTGAACGACATGTCGAACGGTTCCATCGGACTGGCTCCCTCGTGCCTTCCCCGCTATTTTGCTCCGAGATCACTACCCACGCCACGGATGATCATGCAAGACCGGGCCCCGAGCGCCGCTGTTGTGTCTGGGACGATCAAGGGCATGATTGCCGACACCGACCAGGAGTTGTACGAGGCCATCGCAGCGGCAGGCAGTCCGCGCGTGGACGCGGCCCTGCGCGGGCTCAGCACGGCGGCCAACTACTCCCGGCTGTGGATGGCCAGTGCGGCCGTTTTGGCATTGACCGGACCGACCGGACGGCGGGCGGCCGTCACCGGGATGCTGGCGATCGGGGTGTCCTCGGCGGTCGTGAACCAAGGCTTCAAGCGGATGTTCCGGCGCGAGCGGCCCACCCGCGTCGAACGGGATGACAACCGGCACGTACGGATGCCCGCGTCGACGTCGTTTCCCTCCGGGCATTCGGCATCGGCCTTCGCGTTCGCCCAGGCCGTGTCCGCCACGATGCCGTGGACCGGTGCCGGGCTTCGGGCGGTGGCCTTCGCAGTGGCCTACTCGCGGGTCCACACGGGCGTGCACTACCCGCTGGACGTAGTCGTGGGCGGGCTCATCGGCACGGCGGTCGGGCAGGCGACGGTGGACGTGATGTCGCGATGAGTCACGTCAGTTTCGCCAGTAGGCGACGGCTCGCCGCCATCGGGGCACTGGCTGCCGCAGGGATCGGTGTGCTGGCGCTCGTCCGCGGTTTCGCCGAGAGCCCGCTGGCCATCCTCATTACAATCCTGGCGCTGCTGATGGCCATCGGATTCGGCTGGGTGGCGCTGACCCGGCGGGGTCCGGACCGGGAACGTGCCGGGTGGGCGAGTGCAATCCTGCTGGCGGTCGCGCTGATCGCCGCGGTGGGCGCACACAGCGAGGGTTGGACCATTGTGCTGGGTGGCCTGGCGATCCTGGCCTCGCTGCCGTTGGGCCGCTACGCACTCGGGCGCGATCGGCGCTCCCTGGCCGAGCTCACGCCGCCGGGTGAGGTCGTGCCTGCCGCGCACAAGCCGGTGCTACTTGTGAACCCCCTGTCCGGTGGCGGTACGGCACAGCGGGTGGACCTGGCCGAACGCGCAACAGCCATGGGTGTGCAGTGCCTGGAGTTCGGCCCGGGACGCGACCTGCGGGCACTGGCCGAACAGGCCGTCACGGACGGCGCTGACGTTCTCGGCGTGGCAGGTGGAGACGGTTCGCAGGCGGTCGTCGCCGATGTGGCCAGTTCGCACGACGTCGCGCTCGTGGTCATTCCCGCCGGCACCCGCAATCACCTGGCGATGGACCTGGGGCTGAACCGCAACGACCCGCTGGCGGGGCTACAGGCGTTCGGGCAGGCGCGGGAGCGGCGCATCGACATGGCCCGCGTCAATGGGCTGCCGTTCGTGAACAACGTCTCCATGGGCCTCTACGGCAATGTCGTCCAGCAGGCGACCTACCGCGAGCGCAAACTCGAGACCGCGATGGACGAGTTGCCGACGCTGGTCGCCTATCCACCGGCGTTGCACTTCGCCGGTGCCGACGGGACGGGCCGTTCGACTGCGCAGGTCGTCTTGGTGTCTAACAACCCGTACCTGCTGGACGTGCGCGGCGCCGGCGGCCGTCCGCGACTCAACTCCGGTCAGCTCGGAATCGTCACCGCCGAACTGTCGAGTGCCGCTGGCGTGACCGAGATGTTCGCCCGGGCCTCACTCGGGCTGTTGAACGGGGCACCGGGTTTCAGCGCGTGGACCAGCGATTCGTTCGTCGTGGACTCCGACATGCCGATCTCGGCCGGGATCGACGGCGAGGCAGCCGAGCTGCAGGCCCCCGCGAAGTTCACGATCGAACCGGGTTCGCTACGGGTGCGGATCCCACTGGACGCACTGGGTCGCTCGCCGGCTGCCTTTGTCCCACAACTCCGGCAGGCCGTGGCCGAATTGTTCCGTAGGGCCTTTCTTCCCGTCCGGGGCTGGCGGCCGTTGCCGCGGCGTTGACGTCCGGGGCCCCGCTAGCCTTCGGTGATGTGAGCATCACCCCGCCCGCCACGACCCGAGGGGTGGTCAAGCAGGGGATTCCGACCCTGCTGGCCGCCTTCGGGGTCGCGGCGTTGATCCTCGTGGGCTATTCCGTGCTGCCGATGCCGCAGGGTGACGACCCGCCGTGGCTGGTCGTGATCAGCATTTTCGTGGTCTCGGTGGTGTATTTACTGGTCGGCATCTGGGCGGTGTTCCGGATCGACCGGTCGCGGCATCCGTTACGCACCGGGATCACGGCGCTGGTGGTCATGCTCACCGCAGTCGTGGTGATGTTCGCTCTGGCCTACCTGTCGCTGAGTATCAGTAATCCCGGGAACTTCAACGTGGCGCTCGACAAGGTCAGTGCCCTGTACTTCACGATGACGGTCCTGACCACGGTCGGATTCGGTGACATCCATGCCCTGACCCACCCGGCCATGATCGCGGTGATGGT